>Ga0257121_1000320_pt1 | contig 41055 bp, 36 predicted proteins | sample SI106_100metaG_FD_190180 | JGI IMG/M metagenome (GOLD analysis project Ga0257121, IMG submission 190180) | Marine microbial communities from Saanich Inlet, British Columbia, Canada - SI106_100 | ecosystem: Environmental > Aquatic > Marine > Inlet | place: Canada: British Columbia | collected...
GCTTGGTGAAGCTGTAACTAATCAGGCCGAGATCGCGCAAGCAGCTACTGAATATAAATCTTTAATTCGAACTTTGATTGACAACGAGTTCGAAGTTAATGTGTCGTTAAAACCCACTCAAATGGGCTTAGACATTAGCCAAAATATTTGTTTTGACACTGTGAGTGAAATTGTAGCTATCACTAAAGCCCACAATGGCTTTGTCCGTTTTGAGATGGAAGAATCAAACACAGTGGCGAACACTATCGAAGTCTTTGAGCGACTTCGCGACAAGCATAAGCAATATGTGGGCTGCGTTCTGCAAGCGATGTTGTTTCGTACCCACCACGACGCAGAACGGCTGCTTGCCAAGAACCCGCAGCACCTTAATGTCCGAATGGTTAAAGGCATTTATGTAGAGCCACCAAGCATTGCCCACCAAGAAATGAGTGACATCAATGCGTCTTATCTTAAAACAACGCGCTTGTTGTTAGAAAATGGCGCTTACGTTGCTGTTGCGAGTCACGACCCCTTAATAATTGAAGGCTTGAATCAAATTATCGCCGATAACCCACGTGCTAAAAATAGAGTTGAGGTTCAAATGCTACTGGGTGTCCAAGAGTCATTTCGCAGGCAAGTCCTAGATATGGGCTATCAAGTGAGAGTTTACATCCCTTACGGAGAGGCTTGGCACAAGTACGTCACTCGGCGCCTCAAACGCAACCCTAAGTTGGCGCGCCATGCAATGATGGGCATGTTTGGCAAGAGAGAAGTCTAACTACAAGATTGCTGCGCAATCTCGTCGAGCAAGACTTCTAGGGTCTGTGCGATTGCGGCGGGCATGCCGATACTTCTTTCAAAACTAGCTCCCGCAGCGCGAGCATGTCCTCCGCCTCCGATGCGTCGCGCAACTTTGTTAACGTCAATAGATGATTTTGAACGAAAACTAACTTTTATTTGCCCTTCATCGCGTTCGCAAAGCAATGCTACCGTCTCGACCTGCCCAACGGCACGAATGATATCTAACACTTCATCGGTGTCTTGCAAGGTGCCATTACACTCGTCTAGCAGTTCATCAGTCACCCAGGCAACAGCAAGTTGGCCATCGGCATAGTACTCTAGATTTTGCAAAGCAGCAGCAACGCCTCGCGGACGTCCTGGCTCAAGCTGCTGGTAAACAAGGTCGTAAACTTTAGAGGCATCAACCCCCTTTGCAATTAACTTCGAGGACATATCCCAGGCGCGCTGATCAGAATTTGAATATTTCAGCCATCCGGTATCTGTCATGAGCGCGACGAAAGCCGCCTCATAGGCAGCAATTGGTAAGTCAGAAATACCCAACCGCTCAGCCAATTCAATGGCCAAGATGCCAGAGGCCGCTGCACTGACGTCGTGATAAGCACCGTCCCAATCTTCAGGAGTCATCATAATGTGATGATCGACGACTATTTTTGGCTGCTGGCGCTGAGCAATCAAAGGCACCATGTCACCAAGACGCGGAAGTTCATTACAATCACAAGCGACAAGCAAATCATACTCGGGAAGTTCTTTGTCAAAAATCTGCCATGCTGTTTGCTCTTCAAGGAAGCCGTAGCGTTGGTCGGGTGGATTCGGCAACATTATCTGCACTTCCTTGCCCAGATTTTTAAATACGTAATACAGCACTATCTGCGCGCCCAAGCAATCTCCATCAGCACGCAAATGCCCGGTCAACAAAATTGACTGGGAGGAGTTTATGAGGTCGATAGCTTGTTGCATTCCCATAATCTTACATCATTCTGTGGATGAATTCAGCGACAGTAATTCGCGCGACAAATTATCAGTACTGCATAGCGTAGAACACAGTTCACCAGCAGACTGTGGATGACCGAGTTCAGCTGTAGACAATCTAAGCACTCTTGCCAATTTACCTTTGGACAGCGAGCCTAGGTCTTGGCGTTTAAGGACTTCGGCGCCACGCCCTGTTAGCGACTGCCACCACATCTGACAACTGATTTCCGGAATCAGCTCTGCCGCTAGTCGCAATTCTCGGAGTGGATCAAGCACGGTATTACTCGCGCGTGAATCGCATCCTAGTGCAGGCAGCAGGCTAGGGACATCACCAAAAGCAGGTCTCTCGCGCCTAAAGTATTTATGCGTACCTGGGCAGAAAACAACGTCAACGCCAGCATGGTTTAATTGCGCTAGCTCTTTGGCTGACAGGTTTGAACAGTGAACAGCCACGACGGATGGCTTTAGTCCACCCATTTTTTCTAGCCAATCTACTGGCGAAGAATAAGCATCGCTTTTCAACTCAAGACCACGCTCAATAAATAAATCCGCCATTTCTCCTGTTGCAGATTCTAGAAACTGACGCTCGTCAATGTGTTCTCCTAGATGCAAAGACACGAAATTGTCATCGCTGGCCAGAGAGAAAATATGGCTGGCAACGTTGTCAGCCACCGAAAAAGAAGAGTGCAGCGCCACACCTCGATAAGGGAAGTCGGGCAACGTAGGAATTTCACCTGAAGGCTGAAAGACTTCAGTTAGCGCTATCACCTCTGGCAAGCCCGGCTCCAAATCGCCCTCAGCCCGCTCCTCACCGACATGAGTTGCAACTAAACCGCAGCCGTTTACGAAAAGTTCTTGCCGTGACAATTGCGCGCTTTCTTCTGGACTTAATCTGTCTGCCGAATCCCTCCAGTCTAATAGCGAAGTTACCCACTGCGAAAAACTACCGCATTGAAAATCTGCACTCGGAGCATCGAATGACTCAAGATGCGCATGGGCAAGGATGGGAGCTGCTACAAAAATTTGCGAGCTGCAATCAATGATGTCGATATCACTTGGCAAGTCACTAGTATGGCAAACATTGACAATCCTCTCAGAAGCATCGACGACTAGAGCACTGCTGGAATGAAATTCAAAAGCATCGACTAGAATTCCGTCGGGGACATAGGCACGCACAGTGCCTTTTCTCACTGCGCCACGACGTCAAATTGAACATCGGTTACTCGGAAATAAGAACCGAATCCGCCATTCATCAAAGCTGCTATCTCATCTTGATCAAACACTAACATAAAGCGCAACCCGCGGTTATAGTTAAGATTAAACTCATCTATTCCGTTAGACGCAACATTGATGCCTGGGACATACCATGGGGTTTGCAAGACAAGTTCCGGTTTGGCATTGGCAGAGTCGCCCGGAGCAAGCCAAGCTCCTTGGAACGCAATCCACACTGGGTGAAGCCCTGCGGCTTCATCAGGTGATGTCGTATTGGTTTGATCAAAAGTTATAGTTTGAACTGTGCTGCCATCAGAGTATTCGCAATTTATTGAGTAAGAAACAATATCAATTTCTGATTTATCGGCAGCAGGTTCATACCACATTGAGCGAACACCACTCGCATTACCATTTATAACTTCACCCGTTAAAAAATTAACATCACCGACAGTGCCAGGATAGTTAACGCCACCAATAACACCGACATTAGGGATGTCGTTCAATAACTCTGGATCTGACTGTACGGCAACATCTGGAGAAACCCATGCTTCTAAGTTAGTTAGTAGCTCGGCGCCAGTAGCCGTGTTAAATCGCACTACACCAGAGCCGCCATCGCCACCGTTGTTGCCCACTGCTCCGCGACCACCTTGGCCACCATCGACAAGAATAATGTCGTCAGCCAGTTGCAGGCTTCGACCGGCTTCGAGCAAGATTGCCCCACCGGATCCGCCACCACCACCGGCATCTCCTGGAGGGCCATATTCAAGTACGTTCGAATCAAAGTAAGGGATCGATTGCACAAAAACAGAAGTCGCACCATTTCCACCCTTTGCGCCTATTTCACCCGTAATACTCAAGTTTGAGCCAGCAAAAATTTGCAAAGCACCGCCTCCTGCTCCGCCGCCACCACCTGGGCTACATCGCCACGTGCCAACTGAGCCTGCAACGGCACCTGGCGTACGGTCTTCAATTGAACCGTGTTGTCCCATTCCTCCACCGCCGCCGCCAGAGCCGCCGCGCAGAAAACCCTGCTCAGGGTCAAGCGTGGCATAACCGGCAGGGATTGCAAATTGGCCACCACTTGCATCTTGCACCTGGTTCGGCGATGTAGCATTGATATCCCACGAGAATTTGTCGCTGCCATTATCTGTGGCATTGAACTCGTAAGACCCAGTGATGTCATCAACGGCCGGAACTAGATCTAACGTTGACATGTTTTGCCCTAGACCGTTTATGGAATCGTCAACGAAGTGCAATCCACGCTCACCAGCAGACCAATATCCTCCGCCTCCGCCTCCACGAGAACGGTGAAGGATGAAACCAGAATTGAGGTGTGTCGAAATTGCAGCACCACCCGGCATAACGTTTGATCTAGGAGGCCATGCCCAAGAGCCCATTCCTGAACCGTTATCAAAGTCAGTTAGAATGTCGTCGGGAGTGTCAATCGGAGAACCAAGCGCTGGAGAGCCACCAACACCTTGCCCATTTTCACCACAATATCTGTCGTCACTGGCTCCCATGTTCTCTTGGTAACGACCACTACTTGGTGCGCCCGCTTCGCCTGTCACCCACTGCGACCAAGTAGTAAATTGTGTGTTGAAATAATTACTGCCACTAAAACCAATGCTGTTCGCAAGCCACGAATCGCCGCCTGCACCACCATCGCCACCGGTAAGCCCCCCTGTAGCTGGGTCGCCCCCAAAGAGATTGTCCTCACCGCCAAACTCAGCCCCACCGGAAATGGACTCAAGCACAACCTGCGCTACTTCATCGCCATCGTACTCACCGAAATTAGCACTGCCATACATCGCTTTGCCAAAGTGTGTAGGGGCACTATCTCCGTTTAAAATAATCTTTGAATAACTAGTAAAGTCACCTTGCGCAAACAAGCGCAATGGATTTGAGCCCGTGGCTGTAACGTTGTTGTCATCTGGCAGCACTACTTCAGTAAATGGGTAAACCCCACCGTTAACAGCGACAACGGCCTGGAACAATTCTGAATGGACCGCCGTTAGGCCATCAGTGTTAAGCGCGATTTCTTGCGAAGCATCTGGCATAAATTCGCCGAGAGCACCCGAGCCTCCGCCATTGTGGGTGCCGGTGTCTAGTTGCCCACTATCGAGATAAGAGGTTGCTTCCCATAAGCCATACACAGAGCCAGAAGTGTCTTGCTTGGACGCATCGTCAAATCCCTCGCTCAACACAACAGCTTCGCTAACACCATCTGCCAATAATACCGTGCGAGGCCCAGGGTTCGAGAGGTTGTTGTTGCTGATGTCTGATATCTCTTGGCCCACAGCAATCTCTAGGTTACGAGTGCCAGCATTAGAACTAGGATAAGTAACTGATGGCACAAAAGCCAAAGTTGTAGTTAATGCGTCGCGATCTACAGTAATGCTAAAAAACCCTGGCATTTCATATCGCACGCCAGTGACATTATCAAATGATGATACTGAAACCAATAAGCTCTCTCCGGTGTCAGGGTTTGCCAGTGGCAATGTCTGCATGATGTCATCAAAAACAACCAAAATTGAAAAATCATTTGTGGTTTGCAGCTCTGAATTGTCTGGAGAAACTGAAACAACTGACGGGGGGCCGGGGTTTAAGTCTGTAGCTGGCTCAATAAATACCTCTCCTGTAATAAGTGACTGGTTTAACCTTCCCTTTAAAGAGCGAACTACGCTAACAGAGTTTGACGCATTAACATTAATACGGTAGGTACTACTAACGGTAAAGCCGTAGCTAATTGAGCCACCAGCAGACTGGTCTAAGCTAGGTCGAAAAATAACTTCGGAACCGTCAACGATGTAGGTTCCGTTTGGCTGAACGCCAGTGCCAACGTCAACAATAGATATGGAAGATGTATCAACGCTAGCTGGATCAACAGTGTCATTAAACACAAATTTAATGTCTTGGTTCTCTGCCAATTGCGAAACTGAGAACGATTGTCCGTTACACCCCAGTGAGCAAGAGGAAATGCCAAAATTTTCGACGCTCGCCTCGGAAACACTCGGTTTACAGGAAAAAAACGTTGTCGCAGCGAAAACCGCTACGGCAAGATTTCTACAAGATGGTTTGGGAATTACAGTCACGATGCTATTATTAATGCAACAGGCGGCGCAAAAGGGAGTGGCGACGCCTAAACGAATGCTAAGTTTAACAAATTAGCTACATAAGTCATGCAAACTTCATACCAATTCCGAGTGATAGCTACATTTTTAGCCCTAACTCTAGCTCTTTGGGCATCGTCATGCTCAAATGACGTAACTCCTTTTGCTACATATGCTTCCGCTGACATTGCAAAGGGCTACAGTCAGAGTGAATACCCCGCTCAAAAGCTGCTTGAGAAAAGTCGAACACTTGCTGTGCGATATCGCACACTAGCGCACGGTAATGAGCGCGATACGCTGCGTGCCGAGCTCCGTGATACCGTCCGCGCAACATGCTTTTTTCATGATACCGACCCTTTGAATTGGGGAGCAGTTATCGAAGCAGACAAATTCGCCCATCCAGAGCTTGCTATTGAAGAGTTGCTTTGCGCAATGAATTTGCTTAGCCCCAATGAAGTGGTGGCCATTATTCGCCAACAAGATCGCCGCACTAATCCTCAGGCGCTAAGGATTGAATGCCACCGGTTGCTGTGGCAAATAGATGAGAAAGAGGCTTATAGTCGTGCGCGAAACCTAATGTTTCGCGAGGCTCCTCGCGCGAATAACACCCTACGGCCCAATTACCTTGACCACATGCTATTGGCTATTAATTCACCTTTGGTTGATGAGTTGTTAATTGCTATCGCTGCAGAGGAAAGCATGGAATCCCGCGCTAGAAGCCTGGCTATTTCAGCTATCGCCAACAGAAACTTGAGCGAGGCTTCCCCTATTCTCGAGAGTATTTTTGACACAGAGGCTACAAACTTTTTGATTCGCAAAGAATCGCTAATGGCAATACTGGCTATCGACGAAACGCGTGGGCGTTCAATCCTGCAAAACAAAACTCCTCAAAGTAGTTCCGATTATGGCCTTTACATATTCATGACCGAACTTCGCACGCAGTATGGCATTCAACAATGAGTATCTTTGACTCCCACTGTCACCTTTACTGGAATGCTGATGACAACAGTATTGAATCACAAATAGAAGCTGCCGAAAATGCAGGAGTTTCAAGGTTCGTGTGTGTTGGCACTAATGCAGACACTTCCATGAAGAGCCTAAACATTGCCAAGCAATACTCTCAAGTTGTAGCATCCGTCGGCATTCACCCTAACGATGTCCCTGACATTGCAGAGCTCTCCAACGATTTACAGCAAATATCTGACTTGGCGAAGCAACACGCCTGGCATGCAATTGGCGAAACTGGTCTAGATTTTTTCCATAAGCGCGGCGAACCGTTGGCGCAAGAGCAATCTTTTTTGCATCACCTAGACTTAGCAAAAGAATTGAGCTTACCAGTTATTATTCATTGTCGCGAGGCTGCAACAGAATTGGTCACCCTCTTAGAGAAACGCAACGAGCCGGTCTGCGGCGTCATGCATTGCTTTTCCGAAGGCCCTGAATTCGTTCAACGCTTACTCGATATCGGTTTGCATTTCAGCTTTGCCGGAAACATTACCTACCCGAAATCCGACCTCATTCGTGAGTCGGCAAGCCTCATCCCAGCTGATAAGCTGCTAATTGAAACCGATGCGCCATTCTTGGCACCCCAACCTATGCGTGGCAAAAAAAACCAATCCGCATATATCGTACATACGCTTGACGTTGTCGCATCCAGCCGCAACGTTACTGCAAATGACATCCGTCGCCAAATATTTGACAACAGCATAAAGCTATTCAATCTCTAAGCGATTTAGTTCGCTTGATGCTGGCACAACTCCCTGCGGGGTTTCTTTGAACGAATATTTATTTACTGATTCAAAAAGCATCTGCGATTCGAAGTCAATGTAATAACTCTTACTACCAGAGTAATTATTTAAATTAGGCCAAGCCCAACAGCCAGCGTCATTACCATCAACAGAGAAAGCGAGCTGAAAACGGTAACCGCCGCGATGGCCGATTTTTTCATTGCTGACAAGGAATGGTGGCGAGGTAGCAAAAAAAGGTGCGCGCATTATTGAGATGTTAGAAATAGAATCCAATACAGGAACCGGCACTGTCGTTGTTAATTGATGCATAGATGCATAGGCGCCAGTCTGCTGGTGCCAAATAGCTTGGGCTCCAGCAATCATCTTTAAATATTTTCCAGCGTGTTGCTCATTTTCGGTAGCACGCTGTCGCAAGGCTAACGGCAATGCAACCATGGCAGAAACACTAAGCAAGCCGATGAATATCAGCAGTTCGCTAAGTGTAAAAGCTCGCGACGACCCTCTGGCAACAGACATAAGCGTATGGTAATAAAAAAACAGATGCTATGCAATTGCTGCACAGCATCTGAATCACAATGTTTTCTAGTTATTTGGGATTACTAGGATTTCGACACGACGGTTAGAAGCTTTTCCTTCCTTGGTTTTGTTGTCGCCCTTTGGCTTCCACTCACCATGGCCGGAGATGCGGACCGATTCAGCGCCAACTTTCATGTCTTTAATCAAGTAATTAGCGACTGAAAGCGCACGATTAACTGAAAGCGCTAAATTACTGTCCCAGCCTGACTTTTTAGGCTGATCAGAATCAGTGTGGCCCTCAATCCAGAAAGTGCTATCGCTGTAGTCACTGTGCAAGATAGATGAAACAGTTTTTAAACTGTCCTTGCCTTTCGCGTTAAGATCTGCTTTCCCTGATGGGAAGCTCAAGCTAGATGGCAAGCCTAAAACGATAAAGCCACCACGGCTCTCAACGTTTACACCAGTGCCTGCTAAACGAGAAGTAAGACCTTCAACTTCAGCGCTTTGCTTAGCAAATGCAGCTTCACTAGCAGTTACGCGATTTTGAAGCTCTGCGTTGTTTTGCTGCTCAAAAGTGATCTGCTCTGTTAATGCAGCATTTTCGGCTTGGATACGATCGCGCTCCATGCGCAATGAGTCGTTGGCCTGAGAGAAAGCCTGTAGCTGTTGATCTTGATCTTCGATCATTTGACGTTGCATGCTTGACTGACATGCAGGAGCAACTAAGGCAAGGAGGGCAATTAGTAATGTGGATTTTTTCATGAGGTGCAGTGTTTAGCCGTTAACCAACAATGATGGCCATGTGACTAGAAAGAAATTGTGTACTTGTAAGGGAAACAACATTGTGAGGATGGTTCCCAGAATCAGCGGTGGACCGAATGGGATTACCCTTCCGATTCGCCAACCAACATACGAGGATGAATGAGCATAAGCTAATTGGCTGCCCCGCTGTTTCCTTCGTAGCGATACTACAAAACAAAACCGCAGAACATTCAATATGCCTAAAAGTGCGCCCGCAAAGACGCCGATAGCGAGTGTCCACAGAGAACCTTCGATACCGAGGAAAGCTCCGACAGCGGCAATGTACTTGACATCGCCGAAGCCCAAGGCTTCCTGTCCTAAAAGATAAGAAAAACCACGTCCAATTCCAAGTAATAATACGAAAGAAATTGAAGAACTTAGGAAAGCCGAAATAAGAGCTCCTGATGTAGTGATGCTCAATTCAAGGCCTGTGAGAGCTGAAACGGTTAGAGATGAGCTAAGTTGTGGCCAAAACTGGAATTGCGGAACTGCGGCGGATGCAACAAATCCGAATAAAATTCCTCCGAGAGTGATGCCATCAGGCAAAATAAAGTGCTTCCAATCTATCACAGCTGCTATCCAAAGGGCACAAACCGCCACCAACGAGCACAATAGCGCCACCAATCCGCCCCCTTCTGCTGGCGCAGCCACCCAAGAGTGAGCGACCAAATAAAACAAAGCCGCACAAATCAATTCATTTGAGAAGTAGCCAAAGCTGAATGAAGAGCTGCAGTAGCGGCACTTACCGCGCAAAAGTAAATAGCCGACAACCGGAATATTATCGTACCACTTCAGCGAATGCTTACACTTGGGGCAAAATGAGCGAGGCGGATTTACGATGCTCATGCCCTCGAGTGGAATGCGATAAATCGCAGCAGATGCAAATGAGCCAGCCATTGCTCCGAGCACTAGTACGAAAGTGTTGTAGAGCCAAGGCTGAGACTGCAGGAGTTCTAACCAAGACATAACGCTATTGTGCGCTATTGAGCCCACGGATTACACCCTAAGCTGCAAATTAATTTGCAGAGCGCAAACGAAACTGCCGCATACTACGGAGTAGCTGGCGTCCGCCTATACCCTCGAGGCTGCTTGGCAAAACTATATAGGCAGTTCCGGTGAAGTCCGGAATGCTTATTTCAAGTTCAGCGCCTGACATCGCATTGCTCACTAGCTTCGTAGGACATGCAATAGGCTGCTGATTATCGCGGGCAACCACCAACTCAGAGTCGGCTACAGTACGTGGATCGATTGCTGCGCCAAAACGGACCGAAAGAATTTGTGTTTGTGGCACAGTAATAGCATGCTGCTTGCCAAGATTTAAAACTCGTAGCGGTTCTGTAGTAGCATCAAAAGCTGACAACACTGAGTCGTCATCAAGCTTAAGGAATGAAACTTGCACCGCAACGTTGGTCTTTAAAAAAAGTCCGTCTAGAGAGCTTACAGAGGTCATGCTCGGCAATCCTTTAATGTTAACAAGGTATGCTTCGCCTGGCTTGAAAGTGGCGTCGCTTAAATTAGCAGCCGTTGGCAGTTCTCCAGTGATTTCAAGCGTATCGCCTATCACTTTAAAACTATAGCCGTCTACCGATTCTTGCCGAGAGTTTGAAATGTTAATTGCGCTCTTTCGAATATCTGGATTGATTCTACTCGAAAATTTGATTTGGATTGGCTGGTTGATTGACAGAGCCGCTTGAGATAAATTGCCTTCATCAACGACTTGAAGATATGAGAGAGCAGCAGGCTTACTGCACGCAAACAGCATTAAAAACATCAAGCCTCGGGTCAACGTTGACCCGAGGCTTGAAAGACAATTTATATTCGTTACCAAGCGAATGGTACTTTCAAGTAGCTTAGCGAAGGACGACTTAGATCATTGAAGCCTCCTTGATTTAAAGCATCGATGTCAAAGGTGAGTCGATAACGGAGGAAACGCTTACCATCTAAGTCATCTAATGTCGTGCCGTCAATTCCTGTCCATTCAGTAAATGAAGCTGTATCTGGAGTAATGCTTTCTTGCGAAACGCCATCTGCACCTTGAAACTGAATTCGCAACGAGGATGACATCGGCAGTTTATCTTTGATACCGCTAGAAGAAACACCGAAGTATTTATTCCTTATGGCGTAAGGAGCGGCTGCACCTAGCGCGCCGTCAGCGACTAATGTTGCAAGAATCAAATCACCATTGGCACTAATTCCAGCATCAATAATTTCGTGAGTGGAAGCACCCATTGCAAAATCACAGCCAACCAATAGCTTAGGGTTATGCACGAAAGCAGAACTTAATGTGTTATTCGAAATAGCTACACTAAAGCCTGAGGCATCAACCGCCACATCACCAGCTATGCCTGAGCCAATGTCAGGAAGGACGTCAACAAATTCGCCGTCACCTAACACGTAGCCAAGCGCGTCTAATCCATCAAAATCTAACTGGCCGAAGTCATAGTCTGGGAACGGACCAACGCCGTTCGGTGGCTGTCGTAGGCCAGCAAGGCCGGTGTCAACCCAAACCGATTGCACCTGAGACTGCGGAGAATAAAACGGCATCAGCGTAAACGGAGTTGGCATTGCGTACAAGCCAAGTACTTGATCTTGACGATCTGAGTCAATAGGGTTAGCTAAGTCCTCATGAGTGATGTAATCTTTGAAATCACTAGCAACATTGCTATGGTAGGCAATGTCAGTAAGTGGATTCGGCAAGTGAATTTGAATTACACCAGAGCCACCTGCACCCCCGCGGCCAGTTTGAAACGAGCCGTTACCGTCATAATCGTTAGGAGCATTATCTGCCGGCAAAAAGTTGTTCGCCAAACTAGACATTGACCACCCACGACGTCCTCCAACTGCTTGAATCAAGTAATTAGGGATCGTGTTGTCAAAGAATGTAGATGCATTTCCTGGGGTTCCTGAGACACCGACATCAACAGAACTAAGGTTTAGGCCTGAAGCTGAACTCATAATTAGGTGTCCGCCAGAGCCACCGCCAGAACCTGACACTTGAGTAGTCGAGCCCGACAATCCGCCATGCTCAGCAGAGTCACCACCGGCGCCATTGCCACCATTCACTTTTAGCAAGGTAGTTGGAGCGAGAATAATGTGGCCTATTACGTGAATTTGGATTTGACCACCACCACCACCGCCACCTGCGCCACGCATGTAACGCTGAGTCGTGCCGTGCGGGAATGATAAGTCAGGGTAATGAGAAGAAATCGGTAATGGATTTCCTGTACCGTCGTCGATATAACGAATCACAGTTTGAATATCGCCAGAGCCACCACCTCCTGAACCTGCATGTGCAGCAAGAAGCTCGCCGTGAACGTTAACTGGGTCAGAGCCGACAGTGCCGTCCCAGAAGTAACGAGTACCGTAAAAGTCGTTTGAAGTACCAAAGGTCGGGTCTGTAGACAAAAATGGTGAAATACCAGCTGACCCACCGTCTGGGCCGTCTACGGCGACTCCGTATAAAGAGTCATCATCAAGGCTTCCTCCAGTTTGCGCTGGGTCAAATGCTGCTGCATCGTCTGCAGCCATATCTTGCGAATCGTCAAGGTATCCACGGACAGCCTGTGGAGTTGGAAAAGCGTCAGATAACGAGGAGCCGAAAGAAGAGCCACGCATTCCGTTTTCTGCACCAGTGAAGTAAGCATCAGGGTCGATTGCGCCACCGTCAAAAATGGTATGACGCTCTGAGCGCAAATCGGGGCCGGAGTTATCATATGTATAAGGCAAGCTACTAGCAGGCCATGCGTCCCAGAAAACAGCGTCTGTGCGTGTCAGCGCAAATGCACCACCACCACCACCGCCGGCAACCAAAAACTGAGGTGCAATAGGAGTGTTTCCACCACCGACTGCGGCCGGGTTCATCTCTTGTTGATACCCGCCTTCTCCGCCGGAACCGCCACCTACAGATGTGCCAAATGGACCGTTGCCGGAGTCGCCCACTGGGCTTGTTACAGCAGTCTCCGAAGACGCATCGCCACCGTTACCGCCACCGCAAGAGCCAAGACCACCCGCCACGACTATGTCGTGGCGGTTGGATAAACCATCGGCAGGGTTGGCATCATAGCCACTGGCGTCAATTTCGCCTTCGATAAGAGCATCGCCGGCAACGTAAATAATAAGTGGGTTGTCACCAAAAGCTCTAATCGAAGCGCCCGCCTCAATCGTAAAGTCGTTGGTGTACATCACACCATCTACAAGGGTGAATGTGTTTCCTGCATCGTCAGTATCGACCTGAATACCATTAGTGTTGAACGGGAAGTGTGAATCTACGAGATGAAAGTCGACTTTAGTGCTGCCGTTGTCGTCAGGGAAGACAAAGTTAGCAGTAACATTGCCTTGATTAACTAAGACTAGTGGTTGAGCCAAATCAGCATCTAAGTCTAAGCCAGTCCCTACAGCGAAGTCTTCAATAAACTGGTCATAGGCGACATCATCGTCATCAATCGTAATGTCATTGTAAATGTCAGACAAAGTGGCAAGTGACAAAGTCGGCGAAATATCATTATTGTTATTTTGATCACCACTAAGGTCTTGAAACTCTGATGTAGTCACCGCACGCACTGAACGCCCCGGCAATAACACGCCGCTTACTTGAAAAACAAGCTCGGCAGAATCTCCGCAGTTGTTTGCAACTAGCCATTCTCCTGGTATTTTGTTCGGCGTAGCCGGGAACGTTCCGTTAGCATCGGCGTATTCGATGTATAGTTTATCGCTACTAAAGTTAGTCGGAGACGGATTGATACCTTGATCGAACTCTACGGCAAAGGATGCTACACCAACTGACAGTAGGCCTAAATCAGATGGGGCCTCAAAGAGGGTCATTTGTGCCGGTGTAAATCTCGAGTCGTAGAAATAAGTGTCACCAAGTGAAGGCGTGACAAAGCGACGAGTCAAACCAATTGAAAGAGCGTGTCCACTAGTGCTACGCACGACGGTAAAGCCACCTGAACTTTCAGTAGGTAGCAACAACTCATAGCCGATGTTTCCTGGCACGAAGCCACCATTGTCAAACTCAGTATTTGTTGGGCAAGCAGGAGTAAAGCGGATGCCATGATTTGCGCGCCCCAAAACGTCAGAGATTAACTCGTATGTTCCGGTAACAGGTATTCCGAGATTAGCAGAATCAGTAGCGCGAAAAATGACAGAGCTAGTGCTTACAGAGCTAAAGTCTACTGCATCGTCAAAAAAGATATCTACTGGGCGGTTAAGCAACCAGGTGTCTCCGTCAATAATCGTCGTGTCCAACACGGCAAAGACAGGCGATGCTGTCGAATCTGCTTTGTTACAACCCAAGGCAACAAACAAAGAAAGCGCTGCTGCTAAAGGTATTATTTTAATTTGAATTTTCATCTTTAATTAATTACTAATTAATTTGTGGTGTAAGCGAAACCGAAGGCATCCATTTCTGCCTCGAGGTTTAGTTCTGCGTTTGCAATGAAAGTAAAACGCAGTTGGAAGTATGGGTACCCAAGGCTAGTCAAGCTAGTTGGGTCGGAAGACCAATCTGAAGGAACGGAAATTGAAGCACAGCCGTCGTCTGTGTATTCTCCGTATGCATCAAATGAGTTTGAAGCATCTTCTAGAGGTGTAGTTTGAACAACACCACAGCCTCCGGTATCGATGTTCGGTGTTGCTCGGAATTGGACATCAACGGAAGTGCCTGGTAATGCCTGAAGCGGCGTTGGCTCGAGAGTAATTGACGAGAACCAAGACGGAGAACCACCTGCATTGAACCAGTGTTTGTAAACACGGCTGACCTTAGTCACGAAGTCAACTTGCCCCCAATATAGTTCGGGGCCGAAAGCCTTAACTGAACCCCTTTGAGTAGGCTTTGTACCGGAACCGTCTAGGTCAGGCACAACGTATTCCCAGTTTGAACCAGTAAGGCCTCCCCAAGAAAATACGCGGAAAGCAGGCAGTGAGGACGAGCCTACCATGATTTGAACCTGCGAACCGTTATAACCGAACTCTGCACCAACTACATAACAACGGAAGCGCATCAATAGCGGCAGGCCAATTGTTGGGATGTAAGCCGGCATGTAAGTTAGGTCTTCGTTTACAACTCGCGGCGGACATCCCCAACCAGAGTTGGCGTTACCACCCTTTAGGTCTGTACCGTTAGGAAGAGGAAAGGATGTATCGCGATAAGTAAAGGTGTCAGTAAAGTCTGGCCACGGATACATAGATACCCCACCGGTCGTAGTGAACACATTCGCTTGCGCAACACTGTATTGAGGAACATCAAAAACAATTTCTTCATCGAGGTCAGCATGCTGCACAGGATTTTCGCCGAAGCCGTAAATGTTTTCGTCGAACAGCGGTTGAGTGCTACCAGCAGGACGCTTCAAGCCTGAGTTGTAATACTTAGGGTAACCAGACGCAGGGTCAATCCAGTCGTCAGGCAGGCGCGAAGAGTGAGCCAAGGCAATCGAATAGCGCGCAAAGTTTGTGTCGTAAACAATGCCTTGGAATGGTGACCAACTCATGCCTTCAACATCTAGGTTGTATTCAAGGATATTATTGAGTCCGAAGCCAAGGTGATGGTAGCCGTAAATAGTATGCAGCACAGCGCCAGCTGGCACTAATGGCGTTGAGATACCCGCGGTGAAAGCGATTCGCTGACCGACATAAGTGTTGGTTTTATCTGCTTGTCGAGAAAAGCGATCAACGGTTCGGCCACGAAGTACGCCATCGCCAGTGTACATACCAAGTTGGCCGCCATATTCAGGGTTTTGGTCATTGTCTTCATCGTAACCATTGCCGCGTAATGCAAAATACTTAATGTTTTCTGCTACACCAGCAATAGTGAGTGGATCTGTCACAACTTCTTGAGACGAGTGTCCTGCCACAAAGCCAGAAAAGCCAACCGGATTACCCGCAAGATCTAGGATTCCGGTGCTACCGTTACGGACAGCCAACGAGATTTGCGCATCTGACCCCTCTCCGAAGGCATCTGTAATACCAGCAAGAGGCGCCAATGAGAAGCTTTGGGCATCACCTGATGGTTGGATTGGCCCAAAAATTATTCTGCCAGAGCCGCCACCTACGCCAAAGCCTGGCAAGCGGTCTAGGTAATCGGAAACATCTTCAGTAGCAGCCTGCCATTCAGCATCTGCGTCGCCGCTTGCTGCAGCCATATTAGATGTCGCAAGAACCATAGAATCTAATGAGCGAACCGTTTTAACATCCATAGCTTCACTAAATTTCACACTAATTGTTGCGCTCGGATCAACGCCTGTAGCAGGTAGAGTTTGCGGAGCAGGTGTGAACTTTAAGAAACATAGCTGGTAATCAAAGTCGTCGGCAGAATAGGCTGTTGTAAGAATAGCGTCTAGGCTGCCAGAGCTACTTTCAAGGCTTCCTGATATCAAAGCGCCGCGAACTTGGTAGGCGGAAGAGTCACTAGAATCTATTACCGCAGTCACTTGAATGAATGCATTTGATGCTTGACCCGTAGCACTTACTTCGAACACATCGCCTGCTTTAGGTGTAATACCCCTACAAGCAATAGCATTGTTAGAGAAAGTAAGCAAACGTTGAGTATCACCTAAAGAAACGACCGACGTAACTGTCACAGCTTGTTCAGAGATAAGCTTAGGCGCAATAATATCTTCGAGAAAACCATTGAACAAGTCGTCGGCGTTACCAGAGCGAAAGGCGCGTACCGCAACAGGGTCTAGGCCAATGAGCTCGAATGGTTCGAGGATCGTATCCTCTGCGTCATTAAGGTGAAGACTGAATCCTTGAGTCTTACTCTTATTCATCAGAACCATCGTTTGGTTCGCAAACACATTTACGACAGACGGAATGTAAACTTTTAAGTTCGGTGTAACAGAATCTACCGATTCAGGAAGACCGACGCCATTTACCGTAAGACCTGTACTAGAGTTTTCAGAGTCGAGTTCTGAAACAGTTGGGTCTAGAATCACAATTCCTACCGGATGACCTGAGTCGTCAAACTCTTCTTTGATTATGTATTTAACTTCTAGATTGTCAAAACCTTCGGCGGCAGAGCCCGATAGCAAGCGCACCGTTTGGCGGTTTACTGTATCTTCAGCGACGTACTCAGAAAATTCAAGTCGAATAGCTGCATTTCGTGGAACCTTAACAAAAGGCCCGACACCTGACATGCCAAACTCTCGTAAGGTTGGCAAACCTGTAGATGCGGCATCTAATGCATATGCAAAATCTGTCGCACCAGCACCTACAGATGAGTGCAAAATCGTCAATACTTCTTTCTGAGAAATTGGATTTAATGAGAAGGCGTAGTCAATACCATCAGAAATCACATCTTCTCTAATTACTATATTCTCTTCTACCAAAAGGCCATCTGTGTCGAACACATCTACTAGGCGCCCCCACTTCGAGTCTTCGAGCTTAAGCGTGGAGTTTCCGTAAGAAGCGCCTGGTGCAGACGAGTCAGAAGAGAAAAAACTTACCGGGCCACAAGCTGCTAGAGCTAGAGTGACACCGAAAAACGGAACTAAGTGTTGCTTGATTGGCTTCATAATTAGTTAGTCCATACAAATCCGAGGCCATCTATGGATGGGCGTAAACCCAAATCAGGGTTGGCAATGAATGAAACACGCACCTGGATGAAACTGTATCCGTGATCTTCTAAATCTGTAATGTCGGTCGTCCAGGCGGATGGTGTTGACACACTGCCAGTACCACCAATGAAATCACCGTAATGATCGAATGGTCTGTCACCAAATGGTAGATCGCCAAGATATACATTCGCATCGTTTAAAGGCGTGCTGTTAATAGATGGGTCAGCCCCACTCGTAGAGACTGATTGTGAACCGCGGTATTCGACGACTATCGATGTGCCAACGGGTTGGTCCTCTGCGGAAGGTTCGAGAATAACCCCTTTAATAGAGCCGCTGTTCAAGGGTGCGCTTAAGTCGAACCAGTGGGTGTGCGCACGTGAAACCTCAACAGCGAAGTCGGCGGATGCCCAGTAGAGCAAGTCGTCACCAACTTCAGTAGTTGGCATACCACCACTTAAATACCCACCAACAGGTATGCCGCCAGATTCCCCCGCCTGGTCAGGTTGCACACGATTCCAGACGCCAGTGGCGTCTTGCCCGCCAGCTGAGTAAATGCGGAACATTGGCAATTTCGGAGGGCTGTTAGTCGGCGACATCATCAGCGATGTAGTAAAAGCATTTAAGCTTAAAGCATCTATCTGTGGGTATGTGCGGAAACGACATTGCAACGGTAAAGCGACAGTGGGTATTGCACCCGGTGCGTAGCGCTTGCCAGCTCCAGCATCCCATTGAGCCATGATGTTGATGTAATTATCGGTAGGTGCGCCGGCAGAGCCAGAGCGACCGCCGTAGTAGGCTTGATCGAATGAGGTATCGCGCCATACGAAATCGCCAGTAAAGTCAGGCCACGAGAGATAGTCTACACCGTCTAGCTTATACTTATTAATATCGCGAACGTAGTAGGCTGAATCAAACATCTGCTCTTCATTTAGCCCGTTTGAACCATCAACTTCATATCCCAAGACGTTTTCATGGAATGATGTTGTGAGCATTCCGGACTGCGGCCAAATTGGTATATTTGGGTTAACGCCATACATTTCATCGGGCATTGAGAATGAGTGTGACAAGGCCAAAGAGATTTGGTCGTAATTCTCGTCGTAAACCGTTCCGTTGAGTGGCGCCCAACCGAAGCCGTCGATTGTGTAATTGAATTCGACAGAGTTCTCGTAACCGAAGCCAAAGTCTTCTGGGCGGTATACGTTCATCACCACCGCGCCAGCAAAGTTCAAAGGCTCAGATGGCGCGTTTCCTACCAAGTGAGTAGAAAGAGACAGCTGCTTATTATCAGCAGCAGCTGTAAAGCGTGAAGGACTTCGACCAGAAACTGCGCCATAAACGTCTGTATTGATTTGGCCAGCCCAATCGGCATTGCCATCGCTATCCTCATCGAGAGCGCCGCCAAGAAGTGTGAAGTACTTAGCAGCTTCAGGGGTTTGGTGAGTCACCGACAGTTGAATAGACTGCCCTTCATTACCGGCCACGAAAGACGACAATCTTATTTGGTTTCCGGCCATGTCTCTAATGCCATTGTCACCATCACGAATGGCGATGACGTATTGATCGAATGCGTCAGCTATATCCAAGTCTTGCCATCCGGCGGCAGGAGTAATTGAATAACTTTTGTTACTGTTCGAAGGCACGACTTGGCCAAACAAAATACGTCCGCCAAATTCTGTATCTGGCGATGCTAAGCCTGAGCCCAGAGGACGATAGTCATAACCGCGTTGGCGTTCGATATAGTCACCGACCGTTTCCGTATTATCGATTTGACGATACCAAGCAGTTTGGCTCTCTTTGATATCTTGCGGATCTGGATTAGCCAAGTCATCAGGTTGGATAATTACGAAAGTAGAAGTAGAACGAACCGTTGAAGGATTAATTGATTCATCAAAATGCAATGTCACTGTGGCGGTGTCAAGAATACCACCAACTGGCAAAGAATTAGTTGGGTCAGGCACAATGTCTAAGTAGCAAGCCTGAATATTGCTATCTGATGCGTTGTAGCGAGTTGACAACTTACCTGGGACAACCGCTGTGTACTGAGTGCCATCAACATAATCTTCATTCACACAACGCACACCAAGAACAGGACCAACCGAGTCAATTACTGAAACGACTGTCCAGATATTATTTTTCGGTGGACGATCGTCTTCTGGGTCGAGACTGCCGGAAATACCATTGTCAACGACCTCGAACACATCACCAATTTTAGGCATGAGATCTTGACAATTTGCCGCATCGACTGAATAAATAACATCGATATTAGAACCGTTAAATGAGTGGCTAGCAATCGTTGTATCTTGAATGCCAAGCAAGCTAGGGCGAATTGCGTCGCGCATAAACCCGCTATACTCGTCGAATTCATTACCGGTGCGCATAGCCGCAAGCAGCATATAGTTGTCAAGGCCGAGAAGCTTAACTGGCTCATCAGGATCTCTACGTTGAGGGCCAAACGCGCCATCTAGAGTCGACAGCACTGTATAGACGCCATTAACGTAGTCGATTTCTGTTGGAATATACACCGCCATGTTCAGCCCCGAACTATTGGCAGACGGACCGTAGCCAAGAACATTTGACGGCAACTGCTCTTCCGCTGCCTCTAATAAAGAAATTGTTGGGTCAACAATAATGCCCCCCTCAAGGCTCGAATTTGTTGAACTAAAATTCTTGGTCACATAGCGCGTAACAAATTGCTGCAGGTCATTGTCAGACACACCCTGAAAAATCTGTACTGATGACGAATTTACAGTATCTGGATTAATAGGCAAATTAAAGTTAAGTCGCAACGAAGCATTGCGCGCCAACAAATCGTAAGTGCTCTCGCCAATAACGTCGCGCCGCTCGATAGTTTGAAGGTTATCTTTTAGGTCAAACAATACTGCTACGAACTCAGCTGACTCTTGTGGGTATTGAATAATCAATGATTCTTCTTGTGTAACAGCATTCGCTGACAATTCTACAATTGATGACGTAGTCACCAAGTGATCAATGAGCACATCTGATTCAACCAGGTCGCCTGCGATATCGTAAACATCGACAAGGCGTCCCCATTCAATTGATTCGAGGAATAGCCCTTTTGAATCGGCATTCTTTTGATCGTCTGAGCTTAAATCAGCCACAGAGATGCATGACAGCGCGAGCAATGTCGTAGTAATTGCAGCCAGCGTCAGCGGGCTAAAGCGCAGTATTTTGGTGGTGTGTTCCAAGTATTTATTATTGATTTACTAGTGAATCTTGAAGTTCTTAAAGCCTTGTATCCGCAAAGGGTTGCGGGCTAAGACGAAAGGAAACGTATCGTAATCTCGCGGTGCCAAAAATCTGACGCGATTTACCATAAATATGCAAATTTCATGCCAACTTTTTACAGGTAAACTTCGCTCAATTAGGTGCGGAATCGCACATTACTGTGCGAAATCGCACACCAGCTAATTACCCCATTTAAAACCACTTGCTTCAGCGTCAGAACGCTTACCAAATGGGTGGATATTCTCTGGGCTAATGCGCTGTGCGGCTGGCGAGTGTTGTGCATGGAACTTTCGAGTAGAGGAGCAGCCAATGTAATCAACGCTCAATTGCGAATCGCACAAAGAACACAGGAAAACCCTGCGTAAACGACCAAAAATTCGCCATGGAAACGACACCTGCTCGTGTCGGCTAACACAATTTTCGTTAGGACATTCGCCTAACCCGTGGACAGTGTTTCCTGCTGAAAGAGAACGCAGAGGCAATAGAGAGTGATCTTGACTGGCCATAACCGCTAAAAACACCGCCTGGCGCACAATTGGACCATTTGCTGCCTGCTCAAAATAAATGGCTCGTGGATCAGAGTCAATTTCTACAGGAAGCTCGGCGAGGCGTGGCAAGGGGTGCAAAAACAGGCAGTCCGAAAGCAGCTTATTGCCAATTATCTCTAAATTTATTCCTGGAAACACAGATTTTGCCACATTCGCGCCGCGCTCTACCTGAAGTCTGGTCAAGTACAAGGCGTCTAAAGACTCTAGCTTGGGTACATCAGAGCCGAACAAGTCTTTCTGTTCCCATCCTCGAGGCTCGATGATACGCGCCTCAGAATTTCCTGTCCACTCAGCAAAAATAGGATGCGAAACCCAACGCAAGCGCAAGTCGAAGCTGTCGATGATGCGCTGCTCAAAACTAGCCTGCCAATCTAAACCCGGCGCTGGAAGAAGCACCACCCTCACGCCAAGCATAGCCAGCGACCAAGCAAGTGACCGCACAGTCCGCCCATTTATTAAATCACCTAGCAGGCCAACGGTCTTACCTTCAAACTGCCCGCCCCACTTTTTGTGAAGGGTGTACAGATCAACCAAAGTCTGAGTTGGATGGCCAAGGCGTCCGTCGCCACCGTTTACTAGCGGAATGCTCGAATAACGTGAGGCGTAGCGCGATGCCCCGTCATGTGAATCTCTAAGAACCATCAAGTCAGCATAGCTACTAATGACGCGCATCATGTCTGACAAAGATTCGCCTTTGGCGCCTGATGTTGACTTGGGGTCAGTGACTGATATCACACTTGCTCCAAGACGGTGCGCAGCAGCTTCGAATGACAATCGAGTTCGTGTGGATGGTTCGTTGAAGACTGTTGCAATCACCTTGCCACTGAGGGCGTGAGCGTATTTGTCAGGCTGCGCTTCGATGTCAGCGGCACAGGCAAAAAGCGACTCAAGAAATGACTGGTTGAGTGCTTCGGTCGAATGGAGACCATCGATAGTTGGCAAGATGCTCATGACAGGGGTGGCCTAAGAAAAAGCCGCTATCAGGATACCGATTCGCACCGCATATCACCCCATTTTTCAATCAAAGCTTTTTCAATCAAAGCGCATTTGTCTGAAGGATCTGCACAACTCAACATTTGGGCACGGGATGACCATTCTGATATTAACTGCGCACTTGCTTCAAGGTCACAACGATTGATAAACAGCAAATCGCTTCTATGTGCTGCAGATGCTAATAATTTTGCTAGTTGTTCAGGCGGTGGAGTTGAATTGTCTAATATCCAGATACACTCATCAACTTGACTAAGTAGCAGCATAGTCATGGCAACGGCAGATTTGTCGTTTGCGTCTGTTTGTGCCTGCCACACCCCAGCAGTATCAATCAAGCTAATCGCCATTGTGTCATCCCCCTCACCCAGCATGAGCGAGACTTCAATAAAATCGCGTGTCGTGCCTGCATGTTCACTAACGGTCACACGTTTTTCGCTAGCCCATGTATTGAAGATTGTTGACTTGCCCGCATTCGGCGGGCCAACCAAAGCTATCCTTGGAGGGCTAAGCAGACGGTTGCGCCACTCATTGGTTAAGCGCTGGCTGGCACTGCTTGTAGTTAGATGTTTCAGAGCACGAGGAGACTGCAAACTTGCCAATAACGGTAACTCGGAGAAGGCTTCCTGCCATTGGTGTTTTGCGAGAAAGATGCGTAAGGCTCGGCTGACGCCAAAGCCGCCGTGAAAATGACCTTCGTATTTGTCGTCCGCAATCTTTAGCAACAAAAATTCGTCGAAGTCAATGCCAGCAGCTGTCGGTTTTACCAACCTAATTTCGAATGAGTCTTCTAATTTAATACGGAAGGTGTCTTCGACTTGAGCCTTGGTTGCGCAAAGCTCAAATATAGCCAGAGCACTTGGCCCCGATGCGGAGAGCTGGCTGAATTTCATTCAGCCATGCCACGCAATACTAATTGCATTCCTTCGAACAACAAATTCTCTTCGAGCTGATATTGAGGAAGATGCCCTTGCAGTTTGCTTGCGTCACCGCCGCAAAGGAATACTGTCGTTGATTCGCCAAGCTGCTGCTGATAGCTAAGCACTAGCTTCTGAATAGCTATCGCCAAAGATTGAATTGTGCCGGCGAACACCGCATTCGACGTCGATTGCGGAATAACCACATTCGCTGGGAGTTCGGCAGGTGCGGCCAAATGAGGGGCGACTGATTTGAGAGCAGCAATTTGAGTTCCTAAGCCCGGACCTATTGCTCCACCGATAAATACGCCGTCGCCGCTGACGACATCAATGGTGAAAGCCGTCCCGAGGTCAACAACGATTGCAGCAGATTGGGATTTAGCGTGCGCCGCATAAGTTGTTAGCAATCGATCTACGCCTGTGCCTTCGGATTCAATCAGCATCGGAATATTAGCACTGGATATTTCTCGCAGAGAATATGGCTCAATTAAAGCCAAAACTTTTTCGTCTATTTGCGGCGCAGAGCTAGCAAAGGCCAGCAGCTCAAAATCGCATTTCGCCAAGTAACTAGAAAACCTGTCTAATTCTTTTTGCTCTCTCCAATCAAACGCACTACAAAGCGATGCGAACTTAGTTTTTAGTTGGCGATTGCCAATATCTAACAGCAACACCTTTGAAGTCGCCATAGGCCTATTAGGGAAGTTTAAAAAACAACGTGCGGATACCGCCCATGCGCTCAATTTTAATTTCTACGCTACTGCTGCCAACGTCTTGCAATGAATTAAAAAGTTGCTGACGGTCTGTCGCGGCCATGCCGTTAACCTCAAGAACTATGTCGTCAGCTTGCACCCCAAGTCTTGAAAATATCGAATTCGCTTTCACGCTACGAATGCGTAAACCTTTAACTTTATTTGTAAAAGGATCGCGTTCAGTACGAACAGGGACGGCGGCCAACACTTGCTCTTGGGACATTTGCTCTAACTCTGACACATCTGCCGTGCCAACCGCGTAATGATTTGGCTCGGTCATCTTAGTACGTTGCGGAACAACGATATCGCTTGAATCAACAAGCTGCCCGTCAGGACCTTGAACAATAATTTGTGAACTATCTACTTCATAAGTAGATACCGGGACGAGAACAGAGGCATCACCTTCAACTAAATTTATTTCAACAGCTCCATCGGAGAGCGAAGCCAAAAGCAATTTTACTCCAGGCTTAGTTGACAATTCGAACTTGTCACCAACGGCATAAAAATCACCAGCAGTTTCGTCGCCCGCGACAACTTCTCCGGCACCTTGAATCCAGGCACCACTTGGGTATTGAATGAACGGAACCACGAAGTCATCGGAGGCAATCACTTGCCTCACCTCAGGCTGCTCATCAATTTTCACGTCTGGAGGTGGCGGGACATATCCTGTTATGTTGAGGTCTTGCAAAACTTTATAGTTTTCAAAGGCCAATAGATGTCCACCTAACTGAGAGGAGTCAAGACGTCCGAAAGTATTCTCGAGGCGTGTGATATCTGTTGGACGCATTAAAGAATCGCGATTCACCATGAAATCTTTAATTTGCATGCCAAAACCACCGAGGGCTATCAAACCCACGGACGACAACAACAATCTAAGCAGTTTTTCGTTCACCATACCATCTTAACCTAACGGAGTCTCTATTTCGACGTTTCCAACTGCGATAGTCTTGCAACAAATTACCCGCGGCTATCATCAATCAAATCAGCATTGCGCATTTCTTGCAACTTTCGTTTCAATTGCGGCAATCCGTCGCCTTTCACCGCCGAGATACAAAACACGTCTTTGCCTATCGCGCCAAAAAAACCTGCGGCTTTTTCAGCCGCTTCTTCATTCTCTACCTTGCTGGCAACCACTAAAGTAGGACGAGAAGCAAGCTCTGAGCTGTGTGCGGCAATTTCTGCGCGAATAGTGTTGTACGCCTCTAATGGTTCATCTGACGCAAGTTCAGAACAGTCGACTAAATGCAACAAGATTTTGGTGCGCTCAACATGCCGCAAAAACTGGACCCCCAATCCCTTGCCCTCAGCAGCGCCCTCGATAATTCCTGGGATGTCGGCAATAACAATTGGCTGCCCAAAGTCTTGCATATCGATAATTCCGAGTGATGGGTCGAGGGTGGTAAAAGGATAATCAGCAACTCGAGCCTTGGACGCCGTCACACAATTCATCAATGTTGACTTTCCGGCATTCGGCAAACCAAGCAGCCCGACATCCGCCACCAATTTCAACTCTAAACGCAGCTTGCGTTCTTCACCGGAAGTTCCTTCTTCGAAGTGTGTTGGTGCCTGCCTTGTAGCAGTTGCAAAACGGGCGTTGCCTCGCCCTCCTTTGCCGCCTGCAGCCACAATTAACTGCTGCCCTTCTTCAGCGAGATCTGCCAAGCAGTTATCGCGATCGAAATCAAAAACTTGAGTACCAACAGGAACCTTAACCACAATCGTTTCACCGTTACTGCCACTGCAATTGTTGCTACCACCAGGTTGTCCGTTGGTTGCTCGCGCGTGGTAATCTCGGCTTATTTTATACAATGAATTTTCATTAACGTCTGCAACTAGTATCACATTGCCACCGGCGCCACCATCGCCACCGGAAGGGCCACCACGGTTTACATATTTTTCGCGATGGAATGAGCTACATCCGGGGCCACCGTTTCCGGCAATCGCCACCATTACCGCTTCGTCGCGGAACATGTTTTCTATGCGTGCAGACATCTTAGTAAAATTAAAAAACCTAGGCACGATAAGCGCCTAGGTTTTCAGTTTAGCGCCGCGAAGGCGCTAATAGTTATCCATCAGAAGGGATTACTGCAACACGCTTACGAGACTGGTACTGAACTGTGCCGTCCCAGAGAGCGAAGAGTGTGTAATCATTACCAATGCCTACTCCACGACCGGCATGATGCTTGGTGCCGCACTGACGCACAAGAATATTGCCAGCACGAACTGATTCGCCACCGTACTTCTTGATGCCGCGCATTTGAGCGTTAGAGTCACGACCGTTACTAGTCGAACCACCACCTTTCTTATGTGCCATTTCTTAAACCTCTACTAATTAGTGCTGCCAACGTTAATCTCTTTAACGCGGATTGAAGTGTATTGTTGACGGTGACCCAAACGACGCTTGCTAGACTTGCGGCGCTTAAAGGTAGATACCAAAATCTTCTTATCTTTTACATTGCCGACGACCTCGGCAACTACGCTAGCACCAGCCACATGAGGGACGCCAACGGTGACGTTTCCGTCATCAGACTTTAGAAGCTGGACCTTATCAAAGACAATCTCGCTGCCAGCTTCGGCATCGAGTAGGTCAACCCACAGCTCATCGCCAGGGGTTACTGTAAGACATCGTGAACGATCTTGGACTATTGCGTACAAAGTAATTTCCTCTTATTAAGGGCCACATAGTTTAGCGACGAGGCCTCTACTCGGCAAGGGGCTGTTGAGCCTGAATTATTGATTCGCCGATTGGAACCTTAATGTCTTCTTGCCACTCAATTTTATGCTCGATACTGCCTAGAAGGGCTGTATCGCGTTTAAACATTGCTACGAGTGAATTATGTGCTCTGATAAACACTTTGTGGGGCTCGACAATAGCGCGTAACTTTCTTAGTACACGCAACTTACCTGCTTCGAGCTGCGCCCAATGGCCGGTGCCAGCGCAGGAGCGGCACGGAACCGACATAGGACGCAAAGGGCCATTGCCAGTACGACGGCGAGTGAAGGACATTAAGCCAAAAGAACCAATATGACCGCATTTCATCCGAGCACGATCTTGCATCAATTCGCCACGCAGAGTTGTCTCTACTTCACGACGGTGTTCAGGGCTACGCATATCAATAAAATCAACTACCACAATGCCACCAAGGTCACGCAATCGTGCCTGACGAGATATTTCTTTTGCGGCTAACATATTAGTTTCAAATGCGGTGTCTTCGAGATTGCGAGCATCTAAGCGCCCAGAGTTGACATCGATAGCCACTAAAGCTTCTGTTTGCTGGATAACTAAAGACGCGCCTTTGCCTAGCGGCACTTTTTGCCTGAACAAGCGCTGATACTGCTCTTCGATTGCAGAGTATTCAAACAGTGGTGATTCTTTATCGTGTAAACACAAATCTATGCGTGCCCCACTCGCCCCCTTTTCAGTCAAAAACACTTTAATGAGATCATAAGTGTCACTCTCGTCGACGACTATTTTATCGAGCCCACCATGGAATAATTCGCGCGCCGCTCGAACGGCAGGGGCCTCTTCAGCAAGGATCAATGCCGGACTTTCAGCAGCTTCGGCTTTAGTGAGCAAATCATCCCAGCGCCTCTCTAGTCTGCGGAAGTCAGCGCGCAACACTTTTTTGGGCTCTCCCATAGCTGCGGTGCGAGCAATAACCGGCAAAGGAGAATCAGCAATAATATCAGCAAGGTCGTCGCGCAAACGTTGCCGCTCATCTTCATCTTCTATGCGACGGCTTATGCCAATGCGATCAAGCGAAGGCATCAGAACGACAAAAGATCCGGCCAAAGAAACGAATGTCGACAAAGTAGCGCCCTTTGTTCCTACAGGGTCGCGTAGAACTTGAACCAATAGTTTACGGCCGACAAACACATAGTCATTAATGCGCTCTGCGTCTTGACAATCGTCTTCATCGCCTTCATCGCTAGCATGATCTTCGGGGCGCACTTCAATTTGTCGCATCAATTCTAAAGCAGACAGTTCGAAACTACTCGCTGCTGGGTGAATATTACCCAAATGCAGAAAGCCTATCTTGCCCTCATCAAAACTTACAAAAGCTGCGTCTAAACCCTCTTCTACCCGAGTGACTTCAGCAAGATAAATGTTGCCAACAATAGACTGGTGGTCAGGGCGTGAAGTACGTACATCAACAAGTTGACCATCTGACAAAGCAACCACGCGGACTTCTTCTGAGTCTCGACTATTCACTAAAATAGTATCGCCGTTATTTGTCACTGTCACCTAGTTCGGAATTTTCAAGTAAAGCTACCACCGCGTTAGCGGCCTGAGTTGCATCAGCACCTGTAGCAGCGATTTCAACATGAGCACCGCAAGGGGCGCCTAATGTCATTACCGCCAAAATGCTCTTTGCATCGGCACTACGACCGTCAAATCGCAATTGAATCTCGGAATCATACCCTACAGCCAAGCTAACAAGAGCATGGCTAGGACGAGCATGAATACCGTTTGATATTGCCACCGTGGCCTGACGCACGATGGAAGTCATTTAACTAAGCTTCAGCCAGCTCTGAAAGCAGGTCGATGACCTGAGAAGAGTCTGAAGCTTGGCACGCAAAAGAAACGAAATCTTCGTGCTGAGCCAATGAAGCAACCCAGCGCAACAAATCTAGATGATTATCTGCATCATCTGCAGGACGCAAAATAGAGAAGAACACATTTACGTCTTCGCCATCTAAAGCGTTGAAGTCAATCCCTTCATTGTGGATGGCGATTACAATTGACACTTCGCTAACGCCATCAAGTTTGACGTGTGGAATGCCTACTCCAGAAGCGCCCGTCGACCCTTGAGATTCGCGAGCTTTAAGAGCTTCAAGAATTTCATCTTTGCGGTCGGCAAGAGCAGGTTGGTTTGCCACATGAGCATCTGTCAAACTTGACAATGCTGAGTCGGAATCGAATGCTTCGAGGTTTAACACGATGCCCTCGGTCTTAAATAGTTCTACGAAGTTCATACTTGATCTGGTGTTCCTAGGGGAGGCTCAGTTTGCGCGGCACGATGCAAAGCTTCTTGGTGACGACGAGTCTTTGAAGAATGTGTTTCTTTGTATTTAAGGATCTGACGCTTCACCTTATCAACAACATTGTCAATAGCAGTGCGACCATCATCGCAAGAATCCTTAGCGACGAATGGATCGCCACTATGGCGGCGCAAAATTAATTCGCAAGTTGTTTGACCATGCTCGCTATCGAAAATAATTTCGCCTGACTTAAAGTGTTCGCCGAAGCGCTCAAGACTTTGCACATGAGTAGCAGTGTGGTCTTGAAGTTTCTGAGGGAAGTCGCTGTGGCGACAAGTGATTGAAATTTCCATGTTTATTCAGAGTTGGGGTTTGCTTTAGGATACCTCTGCGGGGCCGGTTTGTGAAGTTGTGAAAACGGTTCTTCTAAATAATGTACTCGATACAAGGTCAGACCTTTGGCCGCAGCGGTGGCGCCTGCCAAGTTGCGGTCGCCTTGAATAAGCAACTCACCAATCCATTCAGCAGGACGGCGTTGGCGCCCCACCTCGAGCAAACTTCCGACCATATTTCTAACCATTTTGTAGAGGAAACCGGTGCCACGGACATGTATCAGAATTCGTCCACGCTGAAGCTGTATATGCATGTTAGTTACGGTGCGCACAGTTGTTGAGGTCGTGCGGCCAGCCGCAGCGAATGATTCAAAGTCGTGAGTGCCTAGAAAAAACTGGCTGGCGTTACGCATAGCCGCAATATCTAACTGCTGCGGCACCCACTCGCAAGTGAATCTATCCAACACCGGGGGGGCGTGACCTGTAGCGATTCTGTAAACATAATGTTTTAGAACTGCGGACTCACTAGCATGAAATTTTGGCGCTACTTCTACAGACTCGCGCACCACTAGATCATCATCAAATTGCGAATTCAGAGAACGAGAAATGCGCGTGGCATCGAAGTTATTACTTGTGACAAAATGCACGACCTGGCCAAACGCATGAACACCAGAATCAGTGCGCCCACTGGCGAGCATATCCACATTCTCGCCGGTCAATTCAAACCAGGCGGACTCGAGCTCATGCTGCACAGTGCGACGATTGGGTTGCTTAGCGTATCCTTTAAAGCCAGGTCCAAAATACGAAACGAGCAAAGCAATAGTGCGGACGCCATCTTGCATATCAATCGCCCAACTTGCGACGACCGCTATATGCATCGACCAAGATATCGCCATGCAAATACTCGAGCCTTGCACCAACTGGCAACCCACGCGCTAGACGAGTTATTGTAACTGACGCACCCTCTAAAATTTCTATCACTTTGAGCGCTGCCCCCTCTCCTTCGCGGTCAGGCGCCGTTGCCAAGATGATTTCGATTACCTCGGCACCATCGACACGCCGGCGTAGTTCGCGTAATGCGAAATCATCTGGTGTTGCGCCTTCGCGGGGAGCGAATCCTTCTAGCAGCACATGGTAGAGACCTGAGTGGGCTCCTGAGCTTTCGAGCTTTTCTACCTCGCGCGGACCCTCAACGACACAGACTACCGACGAATCGCGATCTTGATCAGAACATATCGAGCACGGTGAGCGCAGAGTAATGTTCAAACACATTTCGCAGCGCTGGGTTTCCATGCGAGCATCGCGCAAAGCCATAGCCAAGCTTGCGACTTCATCAGGTGTTGAGCGCAAGACATGCAAAGCCATGCGTTCGGCTGAGCGAGCGCCAACCCCCGGAAAATTTTCAAGGGCATTAATCAAACGCTCGAGTGGTTCTGGAAACGCCACTACATTCCGGGAATGCCTGGCATGCCTGGTAGTCCCATGCCACCGGTAACACCCTTCATTGAATCAGCAGAGTCGGCTACGACTTGCTGTAGAGCATCTTTAATTGCAACTCCGACCATGTCTTCGAGCATTTCGACATCGTCAGAATCAACAACTTCAGCATCAATTTTGATACCTTTAAAGTCGTACGAACCACTAATAGTCACGGTTACCGCACCACCACCGGCTTTACCTTCATAAGTTTTATTAGCAAGTTTGTCTTGCATCTCTGCAACTTCTTTTTGCATTTTCTTTGCTTGACGGAGTAAACCGCCTAAATCGCCTAAGCTTCCTGCCATGATTATTCTATTTCTTGTTGCCCGTCAAATTCACTAACTAGAGTTTCGACGGTTGGGTTAACTGTTACTTTTTCTTGAGCCTTAAATTCAATTCGCCATGGTAAAGGCGAAAACGACAGCTCACGTAATGCACGCTGCTCGATTGGGTCTTCGATTACGTTTAGATCTGTACCGGTAGCCCGGCGCAGGGTTAGGACAATCTCGCTATCTGTTTTTTCTGCTGTGATAAACAAGCTTTGAATAACAGAAGCTAGTGTCGGCCGCTCTTTACTTAGTCGCTCTAGCATTTGCTTGAAGCTCAGCTGTGGAGTCTCGGTACTTGCTGGTGGAGCTGGAGCTGGAGTTGGAGTCGGCTTTGGTTTCGCGGCAGCTGGTGCTGGCACTGGCGCTGGTGCTGCTGCGGCGCTTGCCTGCAGCTGGCCATCATTCAGCAAATTCGACAACTCAAAGAACTGGTTGATGCGTGCGGCACGCAACATTGTGTATTCAACTAATGCCCTGGCTCCGAGAGGGCTACGTTGAATACGGCTTTCTAAACTAAATATCATACCCATGATGCCCTCCATTCGATCGCGTCCTAAGGTACGGGCCAATTCGACCATCTGCTGTTTACGTTCAGGAGCGGGTTCAACTCCGATACTGTCTTCACCAAGCAAAGCCACGTGCAATAAATCGCGGAGCGCATCTACTGATTGCTCAACGAAATCACGTTCGGTGCCACCTACTTCAAGAAAACTAGCTATCTCGGTAAGAATCACTTTTGGGTTGTCATCAGCAATTGCTTGATACAGTCGCAACCAGCGTTCCGGTCTTGCTAGCCCAGATAAGTTTTCGAGGTCATCTAAAGTAACTTCGCCATCAGCTGTGGCTAACAATTGGTCAAGCATCGACTCTGCATCGCGCATACCGCCACGGCATCCGCGAGAAATCGCTGCCAAAACTTCGAGTGGCACAGTTACACCTTCTTTATCACAGACAAATTGCAATTTTGCTTGGACGTCGACCTCGCGAATGCGGCGAAATTCAAATATTTGGCATCGCGAAACAATGGTGTCAGGAATTTTGTGCGGATCAGTAGTTGCGAATAGAAACATCGCATGCGCCGGTGGCTCTTCTAAAGTTTTAAGCAAAGCGTCGAACGCCTGCCCCGACAACCGCTGCACTTCGTCAATAATATATATTTTTCGGCGGTCACGAATCGGATGAGTCTGCACAGCATCGCGGATGCCACGTACATCATCTACACCATTGTTAGAGGCGCCATCGATTTCAATCACATCGATGTCGCTACCACGCTCAATTTCAACACATTGATTGCATTCAAGACATGGTTCGACTGACGGGCCATTAACGCAATTCATCGACTTAGCGATAATGCGCGCGGTAGTCGTTTTGCCTACGCCACGTGGACCAATCAGCATGTACGCTTGCCCTACGCGTTGCTTGTCTATCGCCGCACTTAGCGCGCGCACTATATGATCTTGGCCAATGACTTCGGCGAAGCTGCGCGGTCGGTACTTACGCGCAAATACGCGGTAGGATTGAGCGGGTGAGGTCACGAGAATATAGTAACAGTTTGCTGTGGCTACCACAGGGCAAGAAACTAGAAACCGGAGACCCGAACATTCGCGGCACCCGATGAATGATGCTTAGGGCTGCTCCATTCCTGGCCTGACCCGGTTCACTTCAGCATCGCTGCGCGAGGCCGAGCCCCCGGCTTCTAGAGTATTGTATTGTAAAGTATTTGGCGGAGAGAGGGGGATTCGAACCCCCGGTGCCTTACGACACACACGCTTTCCAAGCGTGCTCATTCGGCCACTCTGACATCTCTCCGTTGAGGGCGCAAAATGATAGCGTTGCGCGCGATTTAAATTATCACTTTTTTCGCTTAGCTTGAAAAAAATCTCGCAACATAGCGGCTGATTGCTCAGCCATTATCCCGCCTTGATGCTCGACTTCATGGTTAAGCCCTGGCAAGTCAAACAACTGTGCTAAAGATTCTACCCCGCCGAATTTAGGGTCACTAGCAGCATAAACAACACGTGACAAACGAGCATGCATAATCGCTCCACAACACTGAATGCATGGCTCGAGAGTGCAGTATAGCTCAGCGTCAACCAACCGCTTATCACCTGTGGACGCCATCGCTTGAGTAATTGCTAGCATTTCGGCATGCGCTGTGGCGTCGAAAAGCGCTTCAACTTGATTCGCACCGCGTCCAAGTATTCGATTGCCGCGCACAATAATGGCACCAACAGGCACTTCGTCTTTGCGAGCCGCAGCTTCGGCTTGCTTAAAAGCGAGCTCCATTATCATGGAGTCACGTTCTTGTGGGGATTCTGGCTGACGTAAAGGGAACAGCAGAGTCATGGACGATATGGTAAAAATAAAGTGGTGCGCCCGGGAGGATTCGAACCCCCAACCTCCTGATCCGTAGTCAGGTGCTCTATCCAGTTGAGCTACGGGCGCTTGGGCGGAAATTACACCGTTGCGGAGCAATTTAGTCAATCATTGTTTAACTAAAACTTATTTATCAACAATCGCGTTTTTTGCTAGTTAAACAGCGCGCGAAGATATATTCTGAGAAGCCAAATGGAACCATTCGTTCATCTTCACGTACACACTGAATATAGCCTACTAGACGGTGCTAATAAGATTGACTCGCTCACCGATGCAGCAGTTAAAGATGGCCATGACTCTATTGCGATTACTGACCACGGCAACCTTTATGGCGCCATGGAATTTTACAAGAGCTGCCGCTCAAAAAATCTTAAACCTATTCTTGGCTGTGAAATTTACATCGCTGAGAAGTCGATGCACGAAAAGCACAATCGCAACACCAATCCTTATTCACATCTCACCTTGCTAGCACGTAATGCGAAGGGCTGGGAAAACCTCATGAAGCTCAGCTCTGACTCGCACACTAAAGGCATGTCGGTGCGACCTAGAGTTGACATGGATTTACTCGGGCAGCACGCGGAAGGGCTAACTGTTCTCTCGGGTTGCATGTCTGGCCCAGTAAACAAATTGTTGCGCCGCGAGAAAGAAGATGAAGCGCGCAGAATGGCTGGCACTCTCGCTGACATGTTTGGTCGCGAACACTTTTTCTTAGAGATTATGCGCAATGGCATCAAAGAACAAGATGACTTAACTACTGCCATGGCACGCATGAAAGACCAAGTTGATTTGCCACTTGTTGCGACTAACGATATCCATTATTCGCGTCAAGAAGATTGCCAAGTGCAAGACGCTCTACTCTGTCTTGGTACCGGCGGGAAATATGCCGACCCCGACCGCTGGAGGTTTGACAGTGAGACGCTGTTTTTTCGTACTCGGCAAGACATGAACCGTGTGTTCCAAGATTTGCCCGAAGCCTTAAGCAATACAATTGAGGTTGCAGATCAAATTGACGTTGAACTTGAAATCGGACGTCTACGCCTTCCAGTTTACACCCCTGAAAATGGTAGTTCGCCAGAGCAAATGTTTCGCGAGCTATGCGAGCGTGGCATTAAGCGGTTATACCCTGATGCGAATTCTGAAGTTCGCGAAAGGCTTGAATACGAAATTGATGTGATAACAAAAATGGGGTTTATCTCATACTTCCTCATCGTATGGGACTTAATCAAATTCGCGCGTGACAATGGTATTCCGGTTGGCCCAGGCCGAGGATCTGCGGCAGGCTCTATCGTGGCCTACTCTCTAGGTATTACCCGCATTGACCCTTTAAAGTACGACCTTATTTTTGAGCGCTTTCTAAACCCAGGGCGTATGTCGATGCCTGATATCGACATCGACTTTTGCAAAGATCGGCGCGAAGAGATGATCACCTACACTCGCGAAAAATATGGCGATGAAAATGTATGTCAAATCATTACCTTCGGGCGTTTAAAAGCAAAAAATGCTGTCCGCGACATGGGACGTATTCTCGAAATACCGCTGCCGCAAGTAGACAAGGTCGCCAAACTGATCCCGGATGGTGACATGAGTTTAAGCGTAGCCATTGACACTGTCCCTGAGCTACAAGAATTTCGAGACTCTTGTGATGAATATTCTAAGTGGTTCGAATTCGCGACTAAAGTCGAAGGCTTTGCCCGCAACACTGGCGTGCATGCGGCCGGTGTAATTATTGCTGACGAACCGTTGCGTGACATAGCACCGTTATCTCGAGTTTCTGGTAACCTTACCACCCAATGGGATATGAAATATGCAGAAGAGTACGGTCTGCTAAAAATGGATTTCCTTGGTCTGCGAACTTTATCCATTCTCAATGAAGCTGTTGCTCAAGTCAAGCTAACCCGCAATGTTGAAGTCGATTTAGACACGATTGCCCTCGATGACAAAAAAACTTTCGAGCTGTTTTGCAATGCAGACACAGAAGGCGTGTTTCAACTTGAATCCTCCGGAATGCGTGCTTTGCTCAGCAATCTACAACCTTCCGTTTATGAAGACATTATCGCGGTGCTCGCGCTCTACCGCCCTGGCCCGCTTGGCTCTGGGCTACATGAAATCTTCACTCGCCGTAAACACGGTAAAGAAGAGGTGTGTTACGACCACCCTATTCTTGAGCCAATTCTAAAAGAGACCTACGGTGTATTGATATATCAAGAGCAAATTATGCGTGTGGCTCAGCAAATGGGTGGCTTCGATCTCGGTGATGCAGACAATTTGCGCAAGGCAATGGGTAAGAAAAAGATCAGTCTTATGCGTAAATTCAAGGGCAAATTTATCGATGGAGCCTCTGCTCAAAACGTCGACATTGCTATCTCCACCAAAATCTGGAAAATGATGGTGAAGTTCGCTGAATACGGCTTCAATAAGTCTCACTCAGCTGCCTATGCTATGGTGACATTCCAGGCCACCTACATGAAGGCCCATTATCCGGCCGAGTTTTACACTGCCTCTTATACTTACGAAGCCAGCGACAAAGACAAATTACGCGTGCTGATTGAAGATGCTCGTCGTCATCAAATCAAATTATTGCCTCCCTGCGTAAATCAATCTACTCGACGATTCCAAGTCATCGATGAAAGCACTATTCGCTTCGGCCTTGAAGCCATCAAAGGCGTTGGCGGCGGAGCAGCTGATGCTATTGTTGAAATACGAGATGGCCTTGATGGCAGTCGCTTCAGCTCGGCTCAAGACGTGTTTGTTGAAGGAACAGCTGCTCACGTAAACAAGGGCGCCTTTGAGTCAATGGTCAAAGCCGGATGTTTTGACGAATTCAACAGTTCGCGCATAAGCATGCTTGCAAGTCTAGAAAATGATTTGCAAATTGCATCTAGTGCGGCAAAGGACAAGCAAAAAGGTCAAGGCTCATTATTCGACATGTTTGGCTCCGAGCAAGCTCAAGATTCGGCACTCGCCGACTCAAAGGATGCAGAAACGCCTGCACTTGAGCTGTCAGACCTTCAGAAAAAGCAGCAGCTTGCTCACGAGAAAGAGGTTCTAGGAATTTACCTAAGCTCTCACCCATTAGATCCATACCGACATGTGGCAAGTGGGCTCAGCCCTTTTGATAGCCGCTCGGTTAAAAATGTCGGCGACAATGCGCTGATTAAATTATTCGGACTAACTAGCCAGTTAAATATCCGCCCTACAGCCAAAGACCCCTCAAAGAAATTCGGCAAGTTTGAAATAGAAGACTTGTATGGCTCTACACCTGCAGTAATTTTCAACCGTACTATCGAAGAATATGATGATGCGCTCGAAGAAGATACGATTGCCTTATTCAAAGGGAAAATCCAGATTAGCAACGATATCCCCGAGATGATTATCAACTCTATTGAGCCTGCTGGTGCTCCTGAATCATTGTCACTCAAAGGTGTTCTTGAAATTACTTTCCCGGTCTCACCAGTGCCTACTGCAGATACCATTTCTAGGCTTAAGGGGTATCTACAAGAACATTCCGGCGAATCCAAAGTCCGCCTCCTTGTAACTGACCGAAATGGCGAGCACACTGTTATTCGCACTGGCGGCCAATGGAATGTCGCCCTTTCTTCTGAGCTAGTAGAACAACTAAATAAAATTGTAGGTCCAAACAGCACTCGAGTCTTAATGGAGCGTGGCAGCATTGAGCGCGAAACACAGCCTGCTTGGAAGACTGCCGGCAAATAGAGTCTGACAAAATAAATAACGCGAAGACGTCAATTGACTTCTTCGCGTTATTTTATTGGAGAGTTAGATTACTCTGCAGCCATAGCTTCAACATCAGCTTCAACATCAGCTTCAACATCTTTCTCTGAACGTTCTACAAATTCAAAAAGGGCTAGTTGAGTATTGTCACCCAAGCGGTATTTGTCTTGTTTTAAAATGCGAGTGTATCCGCCTGAGCGGTCTTTGAAACGCGGTCCTAGAACATCAAATAATTTTTGAGTTGCTTCGCGGTTATTGCCTAAGATTGACAATGCGCGACGGAAGTTATGAAGATTCTTTTCTTTTGCAAGAGTTACCAATTTTTCGACCATTGGGCGCATAGCCTTGGCCTTAGTAACAGTAGTTTCAATGCGCTCATGCTCAATAATTGCGGCTGCAATATTGCGCATCATTGCGACGCGGTGAGCTGGCTTACGAGAAAGCTTTCGGGTTTTTACGCGGTGTCTCATTATTCCTCTTCGTCGCTCGCAGTTACAGCGAATTCTTCAGCATTCATGCCGATGTTAAGGTCTAGATCGCTTAGCTTACGATCGATTTCGGTAAGAACTGTTTGGCCAAGATTCTTAATGGCCAGTAGCTCTTCGTTTGTCTTGAACACAAGGTCGCCAAGTGTTGCTACATCAGCAACATCTAGGCAATTACGGGCACGAGTTGAAAGGTCAAGACGCTCGATTGGCTCTGACAGTAAACTCATAATGCGTTCGCGACGACGTTCTGCTGCAGCATCAAGTGCTTGAACCTCATTTACCACTGCCATTCCGTGATGAGCTTCGTCAAACTGAATGAATGGGTTAAGGTGCTTACGGAAGATTTTTGCAGATTCAACCATTGCCATTTGAGGCTTGATTGTGCCGTCTGTCCAGATTTCCATGATAAGACGGTCGTAATTTGTGTATTTACCAACGCGAGTTGCCTCGATTGAGTAGCGCACACGCTGCACAGGGCTATAAGGCGCATCGACAGGTATTAAACCGATTTGGTTCATATCTTCGCCTGTATCAACTGCTGCAACATAGCCGCGTCCGAGACGCACTGTGAGCTTACAAGAGAAGCTGGAAGAATCGCCACTGAGTTCGCAAATGTGCGCCTCAGGGTTGGCAATCTCGACACCAGCTGGACAAGCAATGTCTGCGCCGGTCACGGAGCCAACACCGGACTTTTCAATCGTCAAGTAAACTGGGCATTCTGAAGTTTCGACAGTTACATTTAGACGCTTAATCGCCATAATGACATCTGTGACGTCTTCAACAATTCCATCCATTGACTTGAATTCGTGTTCTACACCATCAATCTCGACTGCAGTAACTGCAGTGCCCTCGATTGATCCGAGCAGTACTCTACGCAAACCATTTCCGATTGAGTGACCGAAACCTTGTTCAAAAGGCTCGATGGTGAACTTACCGTATGTATCAGTAGCTGTTGACTCATTTAGAGTAACACCTGATGGAAGTTCGAAATCTCTCCAGCGAATACGCATGATTATTACCTGTTATTATTGGGGACTATGATTAATTAGACGCGACGCTTCTTAGGAGCGCGACATCCGTTGTGAGGAAGTGGTGTACAGTCTTCGATACCTGTCACGCGAAGGCCACCTTGGCTCAAGCCACGGATAGCGCTTTCGCGACCAGCACCAGGGCCCTTGACGCGGACTTCAACGTCGCGCATGCCCATCTTGGTTACTGCTTCAGCTGCACGCTGTGCAGCTTGTTGCGCGGCAAAAGGAGTTGACTTGCGTGACCCCTTGTACCCTGCCTTACCTGGGGCACTCCAGGCAATAGTATTACCATTCGTATCTGTAATGGTAATTAGAGTATTGTTGAAAGTTGCACGGATGTGTACCACGCCTTTGGCGCCTACTTTCTTTGACTTTTTCTTTGATGCTGCACTCATTTTTCTAAATAGCTATTAGCTTTTCAAGGACTTAACAGAAGCTTTGCCAGCGACTGTCTTTTTGCCACCCTTACGCGAGCGAGCATTGGTTTTTGTGCGTTGACCACGCACAGGTAAGCCGCGACGGTGGCGCAAGCCACGGTAGCATGAAATATCACGCAAGCGATTAATGGAAGCAGTAACGCGGCGGCGTAATGCACCTTCTACGTCAATTTCTTCTTGCAAGTATGTGGCAAGTTTTGCAAGTTCTTCGTCTGTAATGTCTTTGGCGCGACGCGAAGGGTCGAGGCTTAATGCTTCACAAATTTGTTCTGCGGTCGCGCGGCCTACACCATAAAGGTAAGTAAGCGAAATCACTGTACGCTTGTCTGCTGGAATGTCTACACCGATGAGTCGTGGCATGTCTATTAATTATTATTGAATTGAGAGTTAGCCCTGACGCTGCTTGTGGCGAGGATCGCGACTACAAATAACGAACACTTTGCCGTGTCGTTTGATGATTTTGCAGTTATTGCAAATGCGGCGTACTGATGCGCTGACTTTCATGATTCTGTTGAGTTAGTTTTGTTTAGTGTGACACCGAACCTTAGCGGGGTCCGCGTTGTTGACGACGAGGACGACGGACACCGCGGTAAACGATTCGACAACGTGTCAAATCGTACGGTGACAGTTCAATTGTCACAGTGTCTCCGGGTGTAATACGAATGTAATGCATGCGCATCTTGCCAGAGATGTGGGCTAGAATTTGTTGACCATTTTCGAGTTCGACGTTGAAAGTAGCGTTAGGAAGAGTTTCCTTTACAACTGCAGACAACGTGATTGGCTCTTCTTTGGCCATTCTAAGCTATGTTTGATTGATTAAGAGCGCCGCTCACCGTAGCAAGAACATCGGCTTGGATGTCAGCTACAGCACGATCAGAATTGATCTCACGGAGTAAACCCTGGTCAGCGTAGTGCTGAACCAAAGGTTCGGTTGTTTCGGTGTAAACACCGAGACGATGGGTTATTACTTCGAGGGTGTCATCTTGACGTCCTCGAGCTAGTAAACGGTCTGTCAAGACCGTTTTTGGGGCCGTAAAGTATAACGACAGCCCTATTGCACCGCTAGTAGTAGCTTCTTCTAAAGCCACTGCTTGAGCAATTGTTCGTGGAAAGCCGTCTAGCAGCAATACTTGCTCGGCTGGAAAGCTAGAGATGCGCTCTGCCACCATTTTGACCATGATGTCGTCAGGGACAAGGTCGCCACGAGACATGTATTCATCAGCGGATTTGCCTAGTTCTGAGCCAGCTGAGACCTCTTGGCGCAGTAATTCTCCTGTTGACATATGGGTGTAGCCATGAGACTCGGCAGCCAATGCTGCTTGAGTGCCCTTTCCTACGCCTGGCGCGCCTAACAAGATTGCAATCATTACTTCTTTGCCCAGCTAGAGCCACTAGATTTCATGAATCCGTCGTAATTACGCATTAGCAATTGAGCGTTGAGCTTATCAACCATATCAAGAGCCACTCCCACAACAATCAAAATAGATGTGCCGCCAAGGAAATAAGCGATCATTGGGTCAACGTGCAGCTTGCCAATGAGGATGTTTGGCATCACAGCCACCACCGACAAGAATACCGAACCGGCCAAAGTTATGCGATCAAGCACAAAGGACAGATATTCTGAAGTGGCCTTACCAGGACGAATGCCTGGGATAAACGAGCCTTGCTCTTTGAGGTTGTTAGCTATGTCATCCGGCTGAAACATCAAACGCGTCCACATGAATGAGAAGAAAATA
>Ga0257121_1000321_pt1 | contig 40929 bp, 39 predicted proteins | sample SI106_100metaG_FD_190180 | JGI IMG/M metagenome (GOLD analysis project Ga0257121, IMG submission 190180) | Marine microbial communities from Saanich Inlet, British Columbia, Canada - SI106_100 | ecosystem: Environmental > Aquatic > Marine > Inlet | place: Canada: British Columbia | collected...
TATACACGTACACCTCGACGTTGACGTTGACGTTGACCTCAATCTCGATGTCCATGACGACGTCAATGTCGTCGTCAATGTCGACGTCATCTAATTGTAGGGGGATTAATCCCCCTATAACCCCCTTTATGCATATGAATATTCCCGCGTGTTTTTAATATTATTATCAATATATAATAGATGCGGCGTCTATATACCCAAGTAAAATTGAAAGGCTTTTTTATATAAACAATAGTGTTCATATAAAATAACATCGAAGAAAATGGAGATTATAGAGTGTGCGATTTGCTACGAAGAGATTGGAGAGACAAACAAATGTGTGACCCCGTGTGGGCATGACTTCTGCTTTAAATGTATGGTAAAATCGTTTCAGATGAACGAAACGTGTCCAATGTGTAGAACGTCATATTTGGAAAAAGACGAGTGCTTACATTCAGATTCAGATTCAGAACATGAATACCCGGATGACGATTCAGATGACGACGAAACCCTCTACGACGATGATGAGTATGTGTCTCCTGATCAATACTTACGTGAACTAGACAACGTAACCCAGTATGCGACCATAGCAAAACCAAAAAAACTTGCCGATAAACTTGAGCAAAAGGGTTACACAATGGAAGATGTGCTCTCTCTTTATTTGGGAAGAATAGACCGAACAGACAGCAAGTATACCCAGACATATGTGAGACGTTTAAAAAATGATGTAGATACTGTTGTGATAGAGTCTGACCAAGAACAAGAAAGAGCGCTAATGGAAAATTATATGATGAGAGATGAAGATACTCGGAGAGATAAGTTAATCGATGCGGATGTATTCGATATGAATCCTGGGTTGGAATTACATTCACTGTTTAATTAAGAAAAAAAAGAAAAGATTAGAAAAATAATTCAAGTAATTTACGTGTTTTTTTGTTAAAAAATAAATTAACTTAATATAATATAACTTAATATGAAAGAATTAAAATTTATACATATTACAAAATGTGCAGGGACATTTATAGAAGAGCTAGGGCTTTCATATGATATAAAATGGGGTAGACATCATAAGGAATATGGATTCTGGCATGATATTTTTATTAATAAATCCCCCGAACTAAAACAAAAATATGACTGGTTTACAATAGTTCGTAATCCATATACGCGAATATTATCGGAATATTACTGTCAATGGGGGGGTATAAATCACGAGTCTGAAAAAAATATTATAATTAAAGATAAGAAGGATTTCAATAACTATTTAATAAAAAAGATACATAATAGATGTGAGACAGGTCATCATTATACCGAACAATATAAATATATGGACCAGAAAAGTGTAATTCATATTATAAAATTAGAGTATATGGATATATATTTACCAGAATTATTTAACAAATATAATTTAGATATAGACATTAAAACGGTTGAAAAAATGAACACAAAAGAGAGCAAAATGGATATATTAGACTATACAGTTGACGACTTTAATGATGAATTAATAAATTTAATAAACACTGTATATAAAACCGATTTCGAACTATTTAATTACGACATGATAAAGACAAATTAATCATTGTATTAAAATGTAGATATATTTATATAAATGTATGATTTTCCGATAAAGACAAAGTCATTCCCTCACGTTCTACCAGCATACATTGAGATATCAAAAGGTAGCAATATAAAGTATGAATGGTGTGAAGAATCTAAAATCTTGATGTTAGACCGCGTTCTCCATTCATCTGTGATATATCCAGAGAATTATGGTTTCATTCCTCAAACATTATGTGAAGATGGCGACCCACTGGATGTATTGATTTTATCAAACCATAAGTTTCAACCTGGTACAATTGTTCATGTGCGACCCATATGTTATATGAATATGACGGATGAAAAAGGTAGAGACGAGAAGTTATTAGCAGTTCCATTAAAAGAGCCTTATTTTAAAGACGTCAAAACAATGGGAGATTTAAGCGAACATAAATTAACTGAAATTAGGGAATTTTTCAAGACATATAAAAATTTAGAAAAAGACAAATGGACAATGATTGAAGAATGGAACGATACGGAAATGAGCATAAAACTGATAGAAAGAACACATAGTGCTTATATGAATAAGATATAAAATTGAAAGGTTTATAATTAAATAAAGATAATCAAATAATTATAAATCAAAATGGAAACGTTAAGCGAACAATTATTGCACGATGAATGGACATTTGTTATACCAAATATTGAGACTAAATATAGGATTATAGATTTTAACGACGTAAATGAGAAGTATGAGATGTATGATAACAGTTGGATAATATTTGGTATTTGGAAAGGAAAGGCCGCTATATTTAACTATATGAACCCAGATATTATATTGAAATCGATTAGTATATGGAAATTGGTAAATTAAAAGGGTTTATTATTGAATTATTTAAATATATTCATAACCATAGGATAATTCTCATATAAACGTCGTATGAGGTAGGGTATTGTATCTTTAAAATCACCATATGGTACATATTTATATACTGTGTATTTTTCTTGTGCTAATTTTTGTGATTGTTTGTCGCTCATTCCCATAAGTTGTGCGAATTCTATCACATTATCTAGTTTTTGCTCTCTGATATATTGAACTGCTAAATCGATACTATCTGTATTATGAGTAGCACATAACAGTTTGTCTCCGGGTTTAAAATTAGAGGAAAATAATGAAATACCAGCATTATAGTTGTCGTGTGTATCATTAATCGTATCAAATAAAATATTATATTTCTTATCTTGATTGTAATATGCACCTCTCACGAGTTTAAATCCTATTTTATAGTCACGTGATTTTAGTATATCGTGTTTCATAATGTCCAAGTAATCGTTACGGTATAGTTGATATGTTTTATAGATACGTAATTTATCGCGATTATATTGTTCCATAAATTCATCAGTAATGGTATTTATTTTGTCTTGGATTTTATAGTCTTCGGCATCTATCAAAACAGTATTATTATTTTTCACAGATAAATTCATGATTTGGTCGAGATAATTTTCCACATCGTGTTGATTATCAACATTCAATGAACTTAATTTAACCGCAATAGTTTCATTTTTAAACTTATGAAATAGTGTTGATATTTCATAGAAATTCGATTTATGGTCTTGGTGATTTTCATTGGTATAGTCCATAATTGCTCGCATATTACGATTATTTATATATTTTTTAATGGTTGTTAACTGCGATTTGCTGCAAGTGAAACGGTTTACAATCGGAATATACATTAATATTATACGTCATTATATTAATTACAAATATAATGGTGAAAATTTATAAAAAACGGATTACACCAACGCTAAACGTATCTTACGGTGACCACTGTTTTCCCTATCAAAAAGAAATAATTTAAATTTTCGTATCTCGTGTTCTTCTATTTCATCATTCGATCTAAAAAACGATATTTTATTCAACGATTTCAAAAACACACTATATGTGAATTGATTATTCTCATATTTTTTATTAAACACATACCCATCATATTGGGTTTCCAAAACTGTATCATCATTTTTACAAGCATATAAAAGGTCACATTCGGATTGAACTTTTCGGATTGCTTTCACATCATCATTTAATTGAGGAATTCTCATTTCAAATCTCTCAACAAACTTCGAACAATCCTCGGTTAATGAAAACAAAAAAATATGACTAAAAAAGTAAATTTGATTTACAATATCAACCACACGTCGAATAGGGCTTGTTACATGAACATATGAACTAACATTCAAAACATCGTGTCGTGTATTTAGGTCGTCACTGTATAATTCATATGAACCAGACATATTGGTCCATAATCCAACACTTTTTTTAATATTACTATCTCCGGTTTCATGCCCAGCATTTGCCTCTTCCTTTTTCGACACTACACGGAATACACCTGTTTTATAAGACGCCAACTTATCAGCAGAAACCGAGTTCATATAAATCATCCAATGTGCTATCACGTCGTGACTATCTTGTATTTCAGGTTTAATATGTTTCGTAACGTTCATTAATAACTGATAATCGCTATTTTGTAACAAGTCGTCTTCTTCGTATACAAAATTGCGTTTAATATTCACCATCGCATTATAAAAGCATATAGAATGATTGTCTATCTTATTATCATCCATATTGTAATTAAATTCCATAGCAAAAGTAATACAGTCTTTATTTTGTAAAAGACTACAATAATTATCGGATAATAGGTCTGGTAAAAGTGTGCGTCTATCTTCTGGTAAATAAATGGTAGAAACGCGGTCAGTTAGATGCTGCCACATATTAAGATAATCTATCATAACAAATACATTCGCAATATAAATTGTGATTTTAAATTTAGAATTGTCTAATTTGGCTATACTAAACCCATCATCTAAATCTTTACTTCCACATGGGTCGATTGTATAGACGTTAATATCTCGTTTGTCTTCGATTTTGTATTTATCATCATTCATAATATTCTCCATAATAGTAGAAAATTCGGTATTTTTCGAAACTATTTTAACTTCTCTATTCAGTTTGGCGATAGAGTGAACTAGTCGATTACACCATAATTGATAAGAGCAAAATGACGCGTAATTATCAACATTACCGAATGTTTCGGTCAATTTACCGACAGGATGTTTTTCATCCCAATTATCAAAACAAAAAGATACATATTTATTCGTATAATCTTTAATAAACCCAATACGCAATTCGTAAGGAATTAAGAAAACTGGTATACTTTTATCATTGGGTATACATTTATAATAAAGTTTCCCTTTTTTTGTTTTACCAAATGTTTTGTTACCGTGTAGGATAAGAACCCCTGTATGAAATTTATATTCTCTAAAAGGTGAAGAAATAATATCAACCCCTTCTTTGTTATATTGAAATATGTCTTTTGAAAATAGTTTAGCCATCAATGGTTCTAAACTTCCTTCAAATCTAGGAACTGTATACCAGTCAGTGTAATCGCGTTGGTTATTATTGAATGTATGCATTATTATTATTATACATAATATATAATAATGATATGTTTATATAGTTATCCGAAGTATTAAACAAAATATCGCGTATACTATATAGGAAAAATGGACAAATCTGTAAGCGTTTTAAAATATTACCACACTGCCCTTCGTAATATGGGATTATATACTTCTGTCGCATTGGCGGCTCTAGTTTATTCTAGATTTCATCGTGGTAAGAACTTCTTGGTAAACGTTATTATGATTGTAATATCGCTAATATTCACACTATTATCAGTTACAATAGGTATATTTTTACTACAAGACATTGAGATGATTTCAAACAATGATAGAGAGATAATTCCGATGATAGAAAAGTGGTTATTATTACCCAATGTTATTATTTACACTAATTCCGCTGTAATTCTATCGACACTCTATGTTTTATTCGTCCAATTTAATTAGATAACTTATTATTTTGTATCGATTGTCTATAGGATCATTATAGATACCAAATAGAGTGCCTGCTATAAAATTTTGGTGTTATATACCCTTCTTCCCAACAGTATGGTATTACAATGACCATTCCTTCTTTTTTATGGAGGGAACAATATAATGCCTTTGTATCACCTACCGAATTATAAGTTGGTTGTGTTTTACATCCTTTTTCCTCACATGTTGTATTTATTACATAGACCATTCCTTCTTTTTTATGGACGAAACAATATAACGGCCTTGTATCCCCTTCCATATTATGTGTTGGTTGTGTTTTACACCCTTCTTCCTTACACATTTATCTAATAATATCAAAAATTCAAGCCAAATATTTATATACATTTAATACTTACACTAATTCCGCTGTAATTCTATCGACACTCTATGTTTTATTCATACAATTTAATTAAACAAATAGTTATTTTTGTAATTCCTTTAATATACATTGTTTTATATTAAATGAACACCCATATTACTTACACAATAGAACATATGTATTCAGCATTAGGAACATTTACATATAATAAAGAAGCTGGCGTTCAGATGGTGAATGACGTATTAGATGGTCAGAAAGAGGATGGAATGATTTCACAGATAATGGATGATGGTAGAGATAGACAAGAATTATTGGACAATCGTTCAAGATTACCAGTAACACCAATCTTATCAACACTATTATGGTATATGGTAACCATGGGATTTCATAATAAAAGTGAATTAGGACCAATGTTTAATAGACTTATGATATTTTACGACTGGTATGTTAAAAATCGTGACCCAAATGGTAATGGAATAATATCAACATATCATCCTTGGGAGGCTTTATATCCGACAGCCCCTGATTATAATGAGGCGATGGATGCTATATATTTAGACAAAACAGAAATAATTCAAAATATTCCATATAGTAATAATTACACACAGGTAGAAAATGTCCGTTATATGAAGATTATGGATAAAATGGGGGGCTCTGATTGGGATAATAAAACAATATATGACGAGGGTCTGTTTAATGTATGTGATCCAATGACGCAGTTTATATTTATCAAGGCGTGTAAGGATTTATATAAAATTGCGGTGTATTTAGATAAGAGAGAGACATATGGGAAATTAGAGAAATGGATAGAGAAATATACGAAAGGGTGTGATATATTATGGAACAATCGTTATAAAGCGTATTCGGTATTAGATATAAAAACAATGAAGTTATTTGATGGAATATCGTGCGGAGGGATGTTATATAGTTATGCGGATATAGGGAGTGGAATAGAGAGAGGATATATGAAATTACATACAAAACGGATACTTTGTTATACTACGTATGGATTTCCATCAAAAGACGACCCATCAGAAGAATACAATTGTAATCATAGGTGGTCAGGGTCGATTTGGTGTTTTATAAATTTGCTCTTGGTGTTAGGTATTCACGATTTAGATTTATGTAATAAGATAAGGAAAAACACATTACAAATGATAGAAAAAAACGGATATTTCGAATATATAAACCCATATACAAGAAAAACATATGGTAGTAATAAATGTCGAAAGACTGAAGCGATTTCTTTACTATTTAAAAGTGAATTGTTTGACTAATTTTTTATAGTGATAATAAAATGAACATACTTTATCCGTTTCAGGTAATATACGATTTGATAGTGTCTATACTAATGTATTTTATAAATATGATGACTCCAAACAGAGAGTGTCCAAGAAAGATAAGATGGAATGACGAAAAAAATACGATACATGTAACATACTCAAAAGATGAATATGATAGAACGATGATAAAGAGAGAAAGATTTAACGTGCAGCCTTTTAATCAAATATAATACAATATATAATAATTAACTGTTGATAATTATCATATTTATTCCCAATATAAATGAATGTTTATATAAAATATAATATATACGATGTGGTGGTTTAACTGTTTTTCTCGTCATAAACCGATTAGTCCAGAAGAAAGTGCGATTGTTCGGAAAAAACGATTTGAATTAATTTATAAATTTCAAAACAATCATATGCGTAATAGTGTGGAAACAAATGATAATTAATAATATATAAAAAGGTTTTATATTATTTTGAAAACAGAATAAACATATAGAGCGTATCTTATACAATGAAGTCATCCAAATATAAGTCCAAGTCGTATTCGAATGCGCCTTTGTCGACAGATATAGGTAGAGCCATATATTTAATTATTGTAGAATCCTCATCAAAATGTGGTAAAATATAATACTTGTTTATGTCGAACAATCTGAAATAAATTATAAAAACGAATGAATTTTATTTAGGTTTACTTCCTGGTTTATGTTATGTATGAGTATCAGAAATATATAGCAACAAACATTTCATATAGAAAATATGTTTATCTTGTGTTAAATAATCTATTACAAACTGGTTCGCGTTTCTGATAATATCTGTTCTATCTTCATCCGATGATATAATTGTATCTAAATCGGTATCATTATCAAAAGGGATATAATGAATATTCGGTATCAAAAAATCTGTATACCAACATTTATTCTTACTATTTTTCATAAGTAAGACTGAGTTTGAATGAAGAATCCAAGGCACTCTATCCCATGCAGTTGTATTACCGTCTATATTTATGATATACCTATATTTACATTGATTTTCAATGGTCATTGACGTAGTTATAAAATCATTATAATTGGGATACATTTCCTTAATTCTTTCTTCTGATATCTGACATAAATTATTTATAAAACAGTGAATATTAGGATTATTTCTATATTTATTACACATTTGTAGACGTTCATTTAATTCAACATTAAAAGATCCTGTAGAAGAACCTATGAATATAGCCTTTTTATATTTGTTTTCATATGAGATATTATCCTTAAATGATAGTCGATTATCATAATTCATCATAGCATATAAATCTGGAATGAGTATATGTTCCGACAATCCGCTGGAAAAACAAAATAATGATATATGTTCGTTTGTATCATCATTTAATTCAATACATAAATTAGTGTTTATTTTTGGTATTGAATCATTTACCGTGTTTCTTATAAAGTGTAATACTTGATTATATCGAATTAACAATGTTGGTGACAAAGATGTTTGATTTGTTGTTATTATATTATTTACTATTGAGATAGATAATCTGCAATCTTGTAAATCATATTTCATATCTTTAATATACTTTGCCCCTTGAATCTTTGCTTGATTTTGTATATTTTCCATAATTATATATAAATTCATATATAATTATGAACAAAACCATATTTTATTCCATAAAATAGTTAACAAGCAAATTAAATAATTCAGTATCGTCATATATGGGTTTAGGTATTGTACTTGTTAATGCTTGGTTGATTTCGGTCACATATTTTATATTAATTCTACCTGTAGAATTAAAATATTCTAAATATTTGAGTTCGCTCTCACTTTTTAAACTTTCATTATACATTATCCAGTTAACATCTTTATTTAACATCTCGGATACTATTATACCATGTAGAGAAGAAGATATAATTGTTTTTTTAGATCTTATAAAATTTATTACATTTAATAATTCTTGATTCGGATAATAAATTTCTATATTTAATTTTTTAAATAAATATCTATGTTTATTTACGTGTTCTATATCATTAAAATGTGGTATAAATCCAATTTCACAATTATTACATATAGGCAAGGGTTCTACCCATTCAGAAAATAATCGAGGTATTAATAATGCCGGATCACCTAGTATTATATTATCGATTTTGTAATTTTTTTCATTGATTAAATAGTTTTTTGATAATTCTCCTCTTAATGAAATTATATTAAGTGAAGGTGAAATGTTATTATAATTAGGATTTACTCCTGTTCCGATAACATCAATATTTGAAGGTAATAAATGCATTATTGAACCTAAAAATGAAAATGTTTTTAGTGTTTTATCATATTTTTGTGTTGTGGCTAAGTTAATGAAGTTTATATAAATATCAAGGTTTAATATTTTAATCAATTTATCAATTAAATATATGTTTAATTGATCCCCAAAATTTCCATTGTACGGAATAAAATACAACATATTAAAAATTTTTTAAATACATTTGCTATAAAATTCAGTAATACTCAATCCAGATTTTTCAAATTCACTTTTATAATAACTTGATTTATTATATTCTGATTGGTATTTTATATAATAACCTAATTCATTTGAATAAATACCTTGCGACCATCGGGTGCTTCCGTTTATGCTTCTCACAGAATACATTATATAAGGGAATTCTTTGACAAGTTGTAATACATTATTTTGTTTCAGATGAAATTTTATTAATTGTTCTAAATTCCAATTATCTTCATTTTTCATTTTCATAAAATAGTCGTTTGATTTAAGAACAAAATTATTCAATATATTCAAATAAGATTCAATATTGTTTTTGGATAACACGACGTGTCTATCTGTATATCCACCATAATATTCGGAATCGGGTATCCATATACAATTTTCATTCATAAGTTCTACTTTAGGATGAGGTAATTGATATATAAAATCACTCCTTGTAACAATAAATCTATCATATTTGTTTATCAAATTATTTTCTATCAAATTTTTTAATAAAAACCATCTAAAAAATATTAATATACCAGCAGAACCTGGATGTTGATTATGAGTATCTTTAATCCCCCCTAAAAATTGGTCTTTTACTTTCAAAAATTCACGCCAATATAAAGGTTTTTTATAGATTTTTGTATTTGTTTGACTAGTTAAACATTCATAATTTGCTTTATTCTTAGATAAGATATTATAGGCATATTCAAACGCATCACCAAAGTCATCTGGTTCATCATAAATAAATTTATATTTTGCTAATTGATAAAATGGATTATTATAATCATAATCGTGTTTTACACCAATACATAAACATAAATCAGCATTTAATACGTCTATAACATTTTGTTTGAAACTGTCGTATGTTAATTCACTTTCTCTACTTTCACTTAAAATTACTACAAGTGTTTTACACATTTATATATTATATATATTATTTAATTAAAAAGTCTACCAGTTTTATATCATTTTTGAAAACAGAATAAACAAATGGGATGTATCTTATACAATGAAGTCATCAAAATATAAATCTAAGTCATATTCGAATGCGTCTTTATCAACAGATATAGGTAGAGCCATATATTTAATTATCGTAGAATCACCATCAAAATGTGGTAAAATAGAGTCTTATCTTGGACAAGATTATAAATGTATAGCGAGTAAGGGACATATTCGAGAGTTGAACGGTCTAAAAAACATAGATATAAAAGACAATTTCCATCCAACATTTTCGAATGTGAAGGAGAAAGGTTCTCATATAAAATGGATGCGAGAGATAATATCTAAATTCAAGAAGGAAAATGTTATTTTGGCGACAGATGATGATCGAGAGGGTGAGGGGATAGCATGGCATATATGTGAAGTATTTAAATTATCAACAGACACAACAAAACGTATATTATTTCACGAGATAACACAAAATGCGATTATGGATGCGGTAAAGACGCCAACCCATGTTGATATGAATTTGGTAAAAGCACAACATGCTAGACAAATCTTGGACATTTTAGTGGGTTTTAAGGTATCTCCGTATTTATGGAAGCATATTTTCAGTAGTAAAAGTAATGCTCTTTCGGCAGGAAGGTGTCAGACTCCGGCATTAAGATTGGTATATGAGAATGAAATGGAGAGGAGAAAGAATGGATTAGAGAAAAATTATAAAACAACTGGAATATTCACACAAAAGGGATTAGAATTCAATCTTGGACATAATTTTATAAATGAAGAGGAAGTAGAAAAATTCTTACAAGAGAGCATTCCTTTTCCTCACATGATGAGCATAGGAAAGGATAAGGATTCTATAAGGTCTCCGCCAACACCATTTAATACGTCGAGGTTATTACAAGTGGCGAGCAGTTCGATAAAGACGGGTCCAAAAGTGACGATGCAGTTGTGTCAGAGTTTATATCAAAATGGTTATATTACGTATATGCGTACGGATAGTACAAAATATGCTCCTCCATTTTTAGAAGCAGTAAAACCTTATATTACCAAGTCATTTGGAGAGGAGTATCTTGGACACTTTGATAATATTTTAAACAAGAGTAAGGAAAATCCTCATGAAGCGATACGTATCACAGATATAAAGAGAACAACAATAGAATCAAAGAATACAAAAGAGGTTTCATTATATAGATTGATATGGAAAAATACGATAGAGAGTTGTATGTCGGAGGCGAAATATTTAAACACAGATATATCGATAAGTGCGCCCCAGGTGAAAGTCGACAAAAAGTCCAAGAATGTGACGTACAAACATACAGTAGAAATGCCCATTTTTCTGGGTTGGAAAGCGGTATCGTCAAAGGAATTCAATATGGAGGAGATGAATGGATTAAAGCTATATTTAAAAACGCTTACGAGTCGTCCAGTGAAATATTCAAAGATAGAAAGTAAAGTGGTTGTTAAGAACAAAACAGCATATTATACAGAGGCGAGTTTGATAAAAAGATTAGAGGAGTTAGGAATAGGACGTCCGTCAACATTTGCGACACTGATAGATACAATACAGGAGCGAGGGTATGTAAAATGCACAGACATAGTTGGAGAAAAGATGAGATGTAGTGAATTTTCGTTAATAGACGGAATCTTGGACAATATAAAGATAGAAAAGGAGTTTGGTAATGAGAAGTCAAAGTTACAGGTCCAGGATTTAGGAATACTGTGTGTCGAATTTTTGATAAAACATTTCGAAGGGTTGTTTTCCTATCATTACACAGGAGATATGGAGAATGATTTAGACAAAATAGCAAATGGTGGTGAAAAAGAGTGGTATTCTATTTGCGAGGAAAACTTGGACAAAATAACAGAATTATCGAAATCCCTTACCAATATAAAGAAGGAGCGATACAAACTGGATGAAAAGCACGAATTGTTATTTACACAATATGGTCCTTCCATAAAGAAGGTAGAAGATGGAGAGACAATTTATTTAAAAACGAATGGGAAAACGATAGATATGGATCGATTGAAAAATGGAGAATATAGTTTAGGAGAATTGATCGCGGAGAATAAAGAATCTTTAGGAATTTATAAGAATTTTGCTCTTTTCATAAAAACGGGTAAGTATGGAAACTATTTAGAATATGGTACAACGAGGGTAAGTATAAAAGATTGTAAGACCCCAATATCCGAGATGGATTATGATGAGGCAGTGAGTTTAATAAAAGAAACAGAGAGTAATTCCACTTTAATATTAAGAACAATAAATTCTGAAATGAGTGTTCGAAGTGGTAAGTATGGACCATATATATTTTTCAAATCGGAAGAAATGAAAAAGCCGAAATTCTACCCATTAAAGAAATGTGGGTTAGATTATAAAACGTGTGAGCAAGACGAATTAGTAAAATGGATTACAGAGACACATTTAGAAGTAAAATCCTAGTATAAGATATACACATGTACAATACAGAATTCATACGATATTTCTATATATTACTATTTTTTTGCGTGGTATTTGTAGCAATGTATAATAGTGTAACAGAGGCAATAGCATTCAAATTTTTAACAGGAGTCCAGGTATTATTCGGTTTAATATTTTTCTTTCAAATGTTAAACGATAGCGGTGTGAATAATAAAGGATTGCGTATAGATATTCCCAAGACGATGTATACATCTGCGAGTAGTATGACGATACCATATTACTTGGTATTATTACCTGCGTTGATTATACAATTAATATCGTCAGTATTCGTAACATTAACAACAGATTATTTACAGAGAAGATACAATCATGTGAAACTAATAAGAAATGATAGATGGAGTTTGGAAATGTATAAATGGATGTTTATTGTATCAACATTGTCGTTAATATTTTTGATTTACAGTTATTGTAATGATTTTAATGACGATACGCGTTTAAATGGCTCATATAAGACGATACTAATGATAGCATTTTTATTGAGTATAGTATTCCCGATAATAAATTTGATAATATCAAAGAAATTGTCCAAGTTACAGTTCAACACGACAGAGTAAGTAGATTCGTATGAAATAGATATTAAAGATATTTTGTTAGTACAACATATCTTTTGATGAAATTTTACGAGACAACATTTGATGATTATTTAACAGAGCATAATCGAATAGATTTTCATCCAGAACTCACGGAAAATTTTCACAGAAAGTTGCCTGAAACCAAGGAAAACATGGGACATTTGATATTTTACGGTCCATCTGGAACGGGAAAATATACCCAAGCATTAAAAACGATAAAAAAGTATAGTCCGAGTGAATTAAAGTATGAGAAAAAGTTATTTTTGAATTCAGACAAGTATAATTATGCGTATAAGATAAGTGATATTCATTATGAGATAGATTTTGCGGTTCTAGGATGTAATGCGAAGTTGATATGGCATGAATTATTTTTACAGATAGTGGATATAATATCAATGAGTAACATAAAATACGGAATAATTTTATGTAAGAATTTCCATACAATACATACAGAATTATTACCAATATTCTATAGTTACATGCAGCAGTATAATAATTCATTTTTACCATTTCAGATAAGATATATATTAATTTCAGAACAAGTAAGTTTTATACCGAACAATGTAATGAATTTGGTAAAAACATTAAATGTGAAGTGTCCGAACGACGATATATATTATGATTATTTAAAGGTGTCTCGAGATATAGATAAATCGCTTTTGTTAAATTTAAAAGATAGTAAATTATTGAATTTAATAAAGGAAGGCCAAGAAGTTCCAGTCGATATATTTGATATAATTTGCGGCGAAATAAAACAGAAGATGGATAACTTTAAAAAGACGACATTATCTGAATTCAGAGAACAGATATATGATATATTGGTATATAACCTAGATTTTGTAGAAGTATTATGGGAAATATTATCCCAATATGTCCAAGAAGATGTTATAAAATCATCAGATTTGGAACAAATAATTGAACCTATATACGGTCAAATCAAGCAATACAATAATAATTATAGACCGATTTACCATTTAGAGAATATACTACTTAATATAGTAAAAATAAAAGATGGATATTGAGCATTGTTACGATATATTGGATTTAGAACCGTCTCATATAAACAAGAAGGGTTTACGAAATGCTTATTTTAAACAGGCATTGCGGTATCATCCAGATAAGAACAGTGATCCAGGTGCGAACACTAAATTTCAAGAGATAAATCAGTCGTACGAGTATTTGATGGATTATCATGGGTTCAAATATGATAATGAAGATTTTACTGCGGATAAGGCGAATGATAGTAATTACAGCAATACGCTATTCTCGTTTTTAAACCCATTATTTGATACAGATATATTAAAAGAATTTCAGTCGAAGATTTTAATATCGATTATAGAAAAAATAAGGGGAAAATGTGAAGATAAGGCATTAGATATGTTTAATAAATTTAGTAATGATACATTTAAAAAGATATATAGTTTATTATATTCACAAAGAGAGGTATTGTATATTCCGGATACATTTTTCGAGAAGTTGATAGATACATATCGTAATAAAACGAGTAATGATAGAATTGTGCGTATTTTCCCGATTATATCAGATTTACTAGAATCCAATGTATATAAATTGAATGAGAATGGTTCGGAATTACTAATACCTCTGTGGCATCATGAATTAGTATATGATAACGAAGGTGGAGAATTAACGGTATTATGTTTTCCAAAATCAGAAAAGGGGATAGAAATAGATGAGAATAATGATATTCATATCTACAGAACGTGTAGTTTGGATGAAATATGGAGAAATGAGTCATTCGATATAGAGATTGGGAAAAAAACATTAAAGATTCCCCGTGATACACTGAAGATGATATCAAAACAGACAATAACAATCTCGGGAATAGGTATACCTCGTATAAATGTTCAAAATGTCTATGATATATCAAAACGAGGTAATATTTATGTAACCATTACTATATTACCGTAGTTCAATTATTTAATATCGCATATGATAAATGCGAAATTAAAAAAAACAGGTAAGATAATATTCTTTTTTTATTTGATTATGTTATGTTTTAGGCTTCAGCAGAAGCGACCACCTTCTTCTTGACCATCTTCTTCTTGATTACAGGTTCATCTTCTACAACATCCGGTGCGGCTACCTTCTTCTTCACTACCTTCTTCTTCGCAACAACAGGTTCAGGTGCTGATGCTACAATCTCGGGGATAGCATCTTGCTCTTGCTCTTGCTCTTCTACATCTTCGTCACTATCTTCTGCTGCTACATCATGAGTCTCGGTCTTTGCGAATACACTAGAATCATCAACGTGGTCATCATCATCACGAATCTTCTGGGAGTCGATCTCACCGCGCTCTTCCTCTGAAAGCATAACACGGCACTTACCATAAACACTGACTACCTCACGGGGCTTGACTACACACTGAATAAGCTTCCACGTTACACCCCAGCCCTTACCACCCTTCCAAATACCTCCGCACTGAATGACTGATGCGACTTGGCTTAACTTGGGAACAAAGTCGGGAGGAGTTACGCGATCATTATCGCAAGGATAAATCATATTCTCCTTTGTATCATACAACTCAACATTCCACTTACCATCGTAGCAAGGGACCTTGGCGCGAATACTTGGGGACTTTGTGGGGTCAACCTTCTTGGTTCCCTTGATATAGGGGAACTTAACAAACGGGAAGAAGCTATGCTTACATACTTCACGGCTCATCTCCTCACCAAACCACAATTCGGAATTCTTAACAGCCTGGTCAATAATCTCACTCTCAAACGCAATAACCTTCTTGAGGAAAACATCCGTGCTAGGCTTACGATAGTCCTCTGTAGGAAAATTCAAGGTCATATTAAACTTACCATCACCGCCACTACCATCATCATAATCTGAAATACCCCAGGTCATCATCATAGGTGCTGAAATATGAAGAGAACGATTGGTTTGGGTGCTAATAACATTCACAGACATACCACCGCGATCATTGATCTTGGGAGGCATAAATTTGATAGCGGAAGTATCCCACTCGTTGGTTGAAAGAACAATAGGTTTAGACATTATTACTATAATTTACTAATATGCTATAGATACAAGTATTGTCTTTAAATCAATTTTACGTGAATGTTTTATGAAGTATTTTGTATCATTATTTGATGTATTTTACACCTAATATGAAGTGGATAAATCAACAAATATACCAAAAATGTAATATGAAGATGATTTGAAAATTAATGACTATATAAATAAAAAATATATAAATACACTATACGAAAAGATATAATAATAATAATGCTAACAAATGAAGTTGTAAATGTAGACATTACTAGTAATAATGAAACGGGAGAAATTATAATAAAAGAGAGTAATGTAGAAAATGTGACCGATAATAAAGATAAAAATGTAGGAAATAACTATAAGTATACCATACCGGAAGACTATTTTAAAAACCCAGAAATAATAAAAAGTATGAAACTACCGGAATTAAGGAAAACCCTGAAGTTTTATAAGAACTCGATGGTGATATCGAATATTTCAACACAACATATAAAAAATACAAAAACGGCAATAAAAAAAATACATGATTTCACATTAGTAGGTAATAAGAAGACGATACAAGAACGTTTAATACAATATTTTGAACAAGAGCGAATTATAGTAAAGATACAAAAGATTGTAAGAGGACATTTTGTTAAGAGAATGATGTATTTGTTGGGTCCAGCGGTTAAAAATCGTTCATTATGTGTAAACGATTCAGATTTTATCACATTAGACCCATTATCAGAATTACCCATATACGATTTTTTTAGTTATATTGATAAAAAAAATATGATATATGGATTTCAGATGTCTTCGTTGGTAACATTAATAAAAATGAGAGGTAATAAACACACTGAAAATCCATTTAACAGGGAAAATATAAATCATTTAAAAAACTCCATAAAACTGTTGGAGAATTTGATAAAATTGGTTCAAACCAAATATATACCAAAAAAACGAGAAATCGAGCAAAAGATAGTAAAGTCTCAAGTAAGAGTTCAGTTGAATTCAACTATGGATAGAGTTACTCGACTACATAGTATGTTATTTACTGAATATAATTATGATTGTGATGCTATGATAAATTTCATAAGAATTACCCGTTCAACTTCATTACAAGAGAGGTCGAGACAATTATTTATGGAAATAGATAATTTAGGAAATTATTCAGACCATGAATGGTTTACAGTTTTAGATAGAAGGGGGTATTTGAGATATTTTAGAATTTTACGAGACATATGGACATATAGAGCAAGAATCCCTTCAAATATAAAATTTAAGATATGTCCTTTATGGGATCCATTTTTCATTTTAACAGATGTGAATAATATTAATGAACTTACTATAGAACAATTACAAAGTTTATGTTTATCTGTAATGGAGGATATGGTATATACAGGTGTAGAATCAGAATTTAAAACATTAGGTTCGATGCATGTATTATCAGTATTAACTATAGTGAATATTGGTGCCAGACAGGCATTACCTTGGTTATATGAATCTCTATCATATAATCATTAAATTTTCAAGGGTGTAAATATGTAAACAATTATCTAATCCAATAATTGTTTAAAAAATCACCAAAATAAAAATAGAATACTTTAGAAAAAAATATAATTTATGGTTCATGTACGATACTCCGAAAGGATTATTTTAGGAAAAGATAATTTAATGCGTTAAACCATTTAAAAAAAGGCCTGTATACAGTGTATATTAGAATGGTAAGAACCGCTAAGACTACTGCTCCCACAAAGACCGCTGCCCCCACAAAGACCGCTGCCCCCAAGAAGACTGCTGCCTCCAAGAAGGCTGCTGCCCCCGTCGTTGCTGCTCCCGCCCCTGTTGTCGCCGCCGCCCCTGTAGCCAACGAGGTTGTTGAGGAGACCAATGGTATCCAACAGAAGCTCAATGAGTTCAGCGCCAAGCTCCAGCAGATCTCCAGTATCTTCTCTTCAATGAAGGGTGATTTCAAGACTCTTGAGAAGGTTGTTTCCCGTGAGCTCAAGTCAGCCGCGAAGGCCTCTTCCAAGAGAGCCAAGCGTGCTGGTAACCGTGCGCCTTCTGGTTTCGTCAAGCCCACTCGTATCAGTGACGAGCTTGCCCAGTTCCTTGGAAAGGAGGTTGGAACCGAGATGGCCAGAACATCTGTAAGCAAGGAGATCAACGCATACATCCGTGCTAACAACCTTCAGCGCCCCGACAATGGACGTTTCATTGTTCCTGACGCCAAGCTTACTACTCTTCTAAAGATTGGTAAGGATGATGAACTCAGTTACTTCAACCTTCAGCGTTACATGAAGCCTCATTTCATCAAGACCGAGGCAGCTGCTACCGCTTAAATCGAGTATTTAAATCAACCATTTAATTAAATGAATATTCGAATCTTATATAAAAAAACTATAATTTATAGCATTTTAGTGAATGTTATAAACTACTTTAAATAAATACAAAACCATAATTACTCATAATTTGCTGTAGATTAGGTAAGTCATATTCTTTGTTTACATCTATATTGAGGTCTTCTTCAATATAAATTAAATCAAACATTTGATGTATATTCATTAACGAATCCATATTAGCAATATATTTGGTATTTTTATGAAGCCAATGATAGAATGCGTTATTACTCGAGATATCTATATTCTTACGATTTTTGTTAAATTCATTATACCATCTCAATGTCTCATATAATGAAACTTCATTATCGGCTGGATTATAATCAGTTCCCGATAAAACCGCGATTTGTTTAAATGTATCAAACGACATATTTAAGTCTTCTAGAATATTATCCATGTGATATACTAATATAGTCTCATTTGTTAAATTAAAATTCCTAATTACACATGAACAACCATATACAAACATATCCATATCATCGCTCATACAAGCATAACAATTATACTTATTACTTTTTTGAATAGACGCACAGAATTGGTCAGCTTCTCCATATGCATTGTAATATCGAACACCAAAAGCATCCATAATTTCTTTCACAGAACGCACATCTTTTTCAGAAATTCTTACAAATTGACGCTTTAGTTGTTCCATCTCTCGAATTATTTTCGCACTTGAATCACGGTCGTGTGTAGTAGATAGTTCATTATCAAGAATATTGTATTTCGATTCAGCATCTATTTTATTGAGTCGTCTTTCTTTAAGAGTTTGATTCTTTTCAGGAGGAGGTTTTCCATCAAATACAAATAGGGGTGTAATATTATATTTATGAAACAATGAAATCATATGATAAATTTTTTCATGAAGAGCATTTTGGGAGGCAAATTTGTATAGATAGATGCTAATATCAATTACAATTAACTTATCTCGAAGTGATGATAGATGAGACTTTTGTATAGACGTTTTTTTACAATTTTTTGTTAAATATCGGTTTAAACATCTAATACCCATATATTTTTAATTATTTAATATTATCGTCTTGTATATATTAAATAATTTCAATCAATTTTATCCTTCCTATTAAAACTCATTAATAGACATACGCATCGTAGTCTCGACATCACCTTTGATCGGTTTTTCGGAAATATATGTTTCGTATTCCGAAATGATTTTGATTAACTTCGTATCACCACTTAATTGTTTGATAAATTCGATATACAGAACAATATTCTCATTCGTGCTATCAAATTGTAGTAGAGTTATATTATTTGTTTTACACCATTTTTCAAAATCGCTCAAGTTATAGAACAGGATAGTCTTTAAAATATAGTAGGACAATACGTGTGTTTCTTCTTGAAATCGAATTGTTTTACAATTACTGTCCAAGATGTCTATGTATCGAATATTATGGTATTTAAGTGATTTCACCATCTGAAAGAGAGAAAACTTCAATTCTCTGTGAATAAGTTCATTAAATTCATCCATAAAACAGTCTTGTGTATTGGTTCTTAAAAAAGAGCAAATAACGACGTTCATTACTTCTGCCCATATCTCACAATAACTCTCATATACACGTATTCCGTTATGGTTTTGAACTTTAAATTTACCTGTAATCAATGATTCGGCAGAACTATTATCAACACCCGAGAAATCAAGTCCAAGACAATGAAAAGTTTCATGAATAAATACTTTAAACCACTCTTCTTTTCTATAAATACATATGTTGGTTTCTAACATACAAGATGTAGTGAATGCGCTATTTACGTGTATTGGAGAGAGAATTGTCCCCCGTTGTCCAAGACGCTTTTTATGTTCTGAAAATACAATATTTAGATTTAAAATATTACTACAACCTGGTTTAATATGGTCTTGGACAAGATATAACCACAAATATACTTGTTTAATCGATTTATTAAAAAACTTCTTCGCCTTTTGAACACTGTATTCTTTTTCGAGACAAGGGAGAAAGAACTGAACAATATATTTTCGGTCATTAATCATTATAGTCATTTTACGATAATATAGTCCTTTGTTTTGTAATGTCTCGCGAATTGCTGGGTCAACTGTATTAAAACCACTGAAATTAAGAATTGTATTATCTAATGTATATGATATTTCACTCGTGCTATGTAAAAAATTAAGATCCAATGTATTATCAAAAGCAGTTTCGAGTAAACGATAATTATGTTTTAAAAATCCTTTCGATAATTTAATTGTTTTATTTAATTTGGGCAATCGTGTTACTAATTTATCCATAATATATTAATTTATATATTATAAATAGAATTGAAATTATTCCGTCGCAAGTTTCTGTCTTATCTTCATTAATAGTTCGTCTTTTTCACCAGGCGAACCATGAATATAATGAATAAGTGTAGATTTACGTGTATTCACGAGTAGAATTTTCAAATCCTCATTTTGAGAGAATTTTGCGAATAATGCTTCTTCACGGGTTTTTTCGCTTCTATCCCCGTAAAAATCGGGATCGACTTCGATATCCTTGGGTCTTAATAAAGTATTGTCTGATTTAAGTTTCTTTTTCGCTTTCGCATTTGCTCTACCATTCTTACTTCCAGCGGATATTGCTAAATCCACATCTTTTGCGATTTCACTGGATACGGTGTCTAAAGAAAACAATAGGGCGAAATCGGGGTTTTGTTTTTTGAACTTCGAAGATTGATAATAATGTTCGATAGAAAGCCATTTTTTACCATCGACAGTGAATGGTGCTTCGTTCCAACTATCATCTAATTTGCGTCTCCATTTATCTATTTTGCTTAATTCAATAAAGTCCGAACGTTTATCATTGGGTATTTTCTCATTTGTTCCCTTTCCAGGTTTTGAAGTATTGTTTGAATTGCGATGAAATTCAAATACGGTATTGCTCTCATAAAGAGATGTATCAAATACGGCTTCATCATCTGAACCGCCATCTTCATCAACCCCCATTTTCGTTTTAAGGTCTTTGAATTCCGGTATTTTATAAAAAGGTCCTGCATTACGTTCTAAACATTTATTTAAGATGAGCGTTTTAATATGGAATGGAATTTCGAAGAATTTAAAGATGCGTTTTTCCTTATATTCGATATTTTGATAGTGATTACCACTAAAAGTTGTGATAATATAAAAATCGGGTTTAAATTGACCACTGGTAGAGGTATGATCTTCCCCACATAACAAAACATTATGTAAGTCGTCTTCTATGTAGGCTCGTTCGGATAAAATAATGAATTTAACATTGAGAACGCGTTCCATGGTTTGAATAGCCCAACTATCTGCCCAAAATCCAGGAGTTTGTATAAATTCTCTGAATTTCTCGACACTATCGATTGTGCTGAAATCTCCAACATCATCGTCGATCATTGATTTTGCGAGTTGTTTACTTTTCAAAAGTTGTTTATGTTGTTCTTTTAGGTCTTTAATTTCATTTAAAATGGCGCGTAATTCATACTGATTATTCTTGGACTTTTTAGCACGAACATTAAGGTCTTTCTCGATTTTTGTTTTAATTTCGGTTAATCCACGGTTATATTCATTAATTGTGCCGGTTAAATCCAGGAATAGTTTTCGATGTTCTTCGAATATATCTTCAGTAAGTTCTTTTGCTAATATAGCACGTAATTTCGCGACAGTCGTAATATGTCCTTGTTGTTTAAAAGCATCACGAATAACAGCGAAAAAACAATCACCATTTCGTTCTACATCATGAAGAGAATAATTCTCATTTTTCATATAAGATTGTATCCATAAATCATCGGAACTCTCTTGAAATTGTTGACGTATTTGTTTTGCGGTTTCTTCGGTCTCTTCAAGTAAGTCATCTGGTTTTTTAACTTTTGTATCCATTGTGAAAATACCATCTTTTAATTTTTCCTCTGCTATTTTGGTTTCTCCTGTTTTTCGCGAAGGTTTTGCTTTTAATTGGAAAACGTCGTCATCGTCATTGTCGGAGTCCCCCTTTTTAGCATCGAGTTCTTCTTCATCTTCTTCTTCTTCTTCATCTTTCTGCATGTCGGACTGATCCTTTTGAAATGATTCTGAACTAGAACCGGATTTATCAACAAAATTCTCATCCACAAAACCAAACATGAGTGGGTGAGGTATTTTATCAATAATAATATCATTATCTTGATCGAGTAATTCTAAAGTATCATTTTTAGTGAATTCCAAAACACCAATTTGTTTCACAATTTTATTATAAACCACTAAATAGATGGGGACATATACAATATTGCGCTGGATAAAGGTATATTTTACTTTACCAAAGACGATTAATGTCTTTTTCCCAAATATTTCCATTTCATATAGGGTAGATTCATAACCGACGTCTTCTGTATCAATATGTCCATCTTCTTTATAAAACACAGTTCCATTAATATTTGAATAGACCATAGTTATATATTCTACTATGATATTTTCATTTTACACATCTACGCATTTTTATCACATGAAAGTATATAATGAACGTATTACAAAACACATCGTCATTGAGAGAAATGATCCAAGCATATTGGATATACATTTTAGCAATTATTGCTATTTTATACACTGTTTTTTACACAAAACCTCGTAATTTTATAAAACGTCTATCCCAACGTGGTGGATGAGGGTCGGATCCTCATCCTGATACTACTCGTCCTATTGTTCCTTCTAGTAGACGTTAAATAATATTCACATAGGTAATACAAGATTATAAATATTTTATTGGGATGACTGAACATGACTCATAATAAAGAGTGATGATCACGATATAATAAAATATATTATAGTTTGATAAGTAATATATTTCAAAAAATAGAGATGTTTATTTCATATCCATGTATTTAAATACACATCTACTAGAAAGACTGATATGGTCTCTCGCCTTTAGAGATGCGAAATTGGAGATGTTCGCCATAATTTTCTCATTCCATACAGGTTCACTCTTTAAAAAGTCTTTGGATACAGTTATAAACAAAAATAGGTTCTCGGTAATTTCGCACACCTCGTGTGTCTTATTTTCCTGGTCAATGTAGACGAGAGAACGTTCTTGAAGTGTAACAATAAGGTCCATAATAGATTGTTTTGTAATCATATCGTGTTTCATAAGATTGACTAGAAAAACCGTATGAGATTTACGTTGTTCGTTTAATTGATTATATTCACAAAATCCATCGTAGTTAACATCGGGATCAACATAGACGATATTATTAAGAGATTCTTTAAAAACACTAATAAAATTGTCTAGAATATCACCAAAAAGGTCATATTGCCCAACTAATTCAACATATAGTTCGGAATATAGTTCAGACAAGAAACGATTGTTACTGCAAATATCAAATACAGTATCTCCCATTTTCTTTTTATTTTCTTCATTATCTTCTTCCGTAGTCATAATATCTGCGATATTCTCGATCACAACATTTTTAATGTCGTGATATTTTTCCTTTGATAGTTTGTTGAGATTGGAACGAACACTGCTAATTTTCTGGTCAAAATTCGAGAGGACGGTCTTTTCTGTTGCTTTAAAATTCCGGATGGCTTCCCAATCATCAATATTCAGATCATTCGCAGACGAACCCCGCGACATTTTATATCCACGTCTATTCTTACCTTGTTTTCTATCAAAACTTCGGTCGCTTCTTTTCATAGGCTGTGTTTCTGGAACATCAGCAATAATACCCAGGTCTTTTTCTAGATTAGTGATAATAGTCATAGTATCATTATCAAGTAAATATTCGTTACACGCAAAATTGTTTTTAATTGTATCATATGTATATTGTATCATTATAGGCATTGGTAGTATATACTCTAGTCATCTATTTATATTATTTATACCTAAAGTAGTTTAAATAGTATTTGATAAGATACTATAAAATGGAAAGTATTCATTCTATTGAAAAAAGCGAGGACGTTAAAGTGATAAATAATTGGGACGAGTATGAATTAAAGGATGATCTATTAAGAGGTATTTATGCGAATGGATATGAGACACCAAGTCAGATCCAAAAGACAGCGATTTTGCCTGTTATTCAGAAACGGGATATTATAGCACAGGCACCTTCAGGAACCGGAAAGACCGCCACATTTGCGATAGGTTCTTTGCAGCGAATCGATACATCGGTTGCTAAAACCCAGGTATTGATATTAGCGCCTACCCATGAATTGGTGAAGCAAATTTCCAGTGTAGTAACCGCATTGGGAAATAAAATGGAGGGTCTAAAAACAAAGACACTTGTTGGTGGAACATCAGTCATGGAAGATGCCGAGGATTTGAGAAAAAACGTGCCTCATATTATTATTGGTTCGGTTGGACGTGTAGGTGATATGATTCGCCGGAGAAATATCAAGACAACTGATATTGGATTATTTGTATTAGATGAGGCCGATGAGATGTTGTCGGGTGGTTTTTTGGATAATATTCATCATATGTTTGCTAGTTTTAATCCCGATATTCAAGTAGCGATTTTTAGTGCTACATTACCACCAGAGATTCTCGAAATAACGAATAAGTTTATGAGAGACCCTGTTAAAATAATAATGGAATCCGAGAAATTGAATTTAGAAGGAATCCAACAATATTACGTGGCGTTAAACAGCGACGCAGAGAAATATGATACATTAAAAGATCTGTTTAGTAAATTAACAATAAATCAGTCTATTATTTATGTGAATAGTGTAAATCGTGTAGTTGACTTATATAATGCGATGATTAAAGACGATTGCTCATGTTGTTGTATTCATAGTTCAATGACTTCTGCTGATAGAAGTGAGGCATTACAAAATTTCAAATCTGGTAAGTTTCGAGTATTGATTTCTTCAAATGTAACTGCCCGAGGTATTGATGTTCAGCAGGTAAGTATTGTGATTAATTTTGATATTCCAAGGTGTGTTCATAACTATCTACATCGCATAGGTAGAAGTGGAAGATGGGGGAGAAAGGGAGCGGCTATTAATTTTGTAACACGTGATGATATTAATACAATAAAGCGAATTGAGCAACATTATAATTCAAAGATAGAGGAACTTACGGTTAATTTCGATTCAGTTTTAAAGGGTTGATTATTTTGATATAGAGTATGAATAGTTTATTAAAAAAAAGCCTATTGAAATAAGAAACATTCCGGATAAAAAGGTGGTAAGACAAAAATTATTGATTTTTAAAAACCACATGCTTAAAAAGAATGTGATAAAAGTGCTAAAGTTTAAGAATAGATGAACAATTGTAGGATTATCGGTATATTTCATCGCATGATAGATAGAATATCTTGAAACAATCGCTAACAAAACAACACCTGTTAAAACGAGATATGTATCATCTTTAATGAATTCTAGATATTTAAGTGAAAATATATGAAATCCGGTAACGAAGGCGGCAATGAGTGAATATAGAATGACGAGCATATATAATACTACTTGGTATTATATTTGCGTAAGACCAATGTTTAGAAAATAGGGGATTAGATTAAATGGAATCTTGGACAAAAGATTTTATAGATAAGATGCAGTCAGAAATAAATGCTACACTATCTTCTACTTTAGGTGTAGAAACGAGAGAATGTAGTGGACAAGATAAAATAGATTGTTCGAAATTGCATTCGACATTTAAGTTGCCTATCGAATATGTAAATCCGGAAGAACTACATCCTTTATCTGACGTAGTAACCCAAGACCTAGAATTAGTGAAACAAGAGGGTGAATTGTCTGTATATGAGAGGTTATTTCAACCTACAAATATTCTTGGACACAATATGATTGATGATTGGAAAAAACAATTTACATCAAACAAACAGTATCTATTGGATACCCAACGTGTGATATCTGAAACAATACCCCCAGCATCCTTTTTTGATAATTCAGGAACGAGTGACCAAGAATTTGTTAAAAACTGGGAAGAATTAAAGATAAATCACGATACATTCTTGGAAAAATACGGATTTATTGAGTTTAGTATGTTGGAGTCGTTCAACCGTTCGCCATTGTTTTTACAGTTACTATCTGTTGCTAATATGATGTCTCCTGTAGTAAGTCTCATGTTACCTTTTATATTTTTAATTTTCCCTTTCATAATATTAAAGGTGCGTGGAATACCGATTTCATTAAACACATACATAACAGTGTTGATGGACATTGCGAAACACCATTTTATAGGAAAGATGTTAAATAATGTGAAAAACATATCCCCCACAAATTTAATCTATATGTTATTTGGAACAGGTATGTTTTTCTATCAAATCTATCAAAATATAATATCTTGTAAGAGGTTTTATAGAAATGTGCAGAGATTAAGTAGTCATTTGATGATTTTCAAGGACTATCTTGGACACTCTATAGAAAGTATAGACCAATTTGTTTTAAAACACAAAGACAAGACATCTTACTTGGAGTTCTGTCGAGAGTCATATAGACATAAGATGGTATTGATAGATATAAAACGCATATTAGATGTGCATGAAACCAGTGATTTTTCGGTATTTGATATAGGAAAGATTGGTTCTTTATTAAAGAATTACTATGAATTACATAGTAATCAAGAATATGAGCGGAGTTTACGATATTCAATGGGCTTCGAAGGGTTCTTGGACAATTTGCGAGGATTAAAACTACATGTGTCCAAGAAAGAAGTATACAATGTAGGAATAAACGATGAAACTGCGTGTAATTTCAAAGGACAGTATTATCCATTACAAATCGAGGATGATAAGTGTGTTAAAAATAATTGTGATTTAAGTAAGAAGATTATTATAACGGGTCCAAATGCGTCTGGAAAAACGACCTTATTGAAGACGACTACTATTAACATTATATGTTCGCAGCAGATAGGTATGGGATTTTTCGAAGAAGGTTCTACTATAAACCCGTATACGCATATACACTCCTATTTAAATATACCAGACACATCTCAACGCGACAGTTTATTCCAGGCTGAATCGAGAAGATGTAAGGACATTCTTGATATTATACAATCTGCGTCCAAGACGAGTAGACATTTCGGTATATTTGACGAATTATATTCGGGAACAAATCCAGACGAGGCAACAAAATCGGGTTACGCTTTCTTAAAATATTTATCTAAATATAGAAATGTTGATTTTATATTGACTACACACTACAATAAGATTTGTATAAAACTGAATAAAAATGAAAACATTCAAAACTACAAAATGAATGTTATCGAAGGAGAGGATGGAAACTTGGACTATACGTATAAAATGAGAAGAGGTATTTCAAAAGTCCAAGGAGCAATAAAGATATTAGAGGACATGAAATATCCACAAGAAATAATTGATGAGGTTAAGAAATTCAACAAGAAACCTAAGGGTTCTTCAATTGAAACTGTTGAGGAGAAGAAAATTCAAAAAGACGATTAAAAACACTGTTCGTATTTGTTTGTTTACGTAATGAATCATTACTCGTAGATATTTTATTGGGTGAATTTTTTTTATAAGGAATAGGAGTTAAACGTGTTTGAAATGGTTCTGTACCAGAAGCATTAGATGTATCGCTAGTAGATTCCATAATGGGTGAAGAACTGGGAGATTCCATCATAGGCGAAGAACTGGGAGATTCCATCATAGGTGAAGAACTGGGAGATTCCATCATAGGTGAAGAACTGGGAGATTCCATCATAGGTGAATAACTAATAGATTCCATCATAGGTGAAGAACTGGGAGATTCCGTTGTAGGAGAGACATTATCATCACTGTTATATTGAAAGTTATCAATCTTTGATTCAATAAATTTAACTAATTCAGGATGTTCATCAAGAAGTGTTTTAAAATCACTTAATGCGATGGAATCATTCTCAAATACCTCTAACTTTGTTTTAACAGTTTCTTTTAATGTATCATCTAATTCAGATAGATAGTCATTAATATTCGAAACTGACGCGAAATCATCACCATCATTATTCTTTAATTGATTAAAAACGTCATCAATCGTAACATTCGAAGCCATACCTTCTATAAAATGGTTCATAAAATTACTAAACATGAGTGACGTTAAAATTATAAATAAGAGAAATATAATTGATAAATTTTTTCTCGTGTTAAACATTATTATAAAATAACACGATATATAATTTAATTACACAAACGATTTAAATAGCTTCACCTATATATCGTATACTTGAATAGTAATAATGTCTAGTCAAAGTGAAGTACAGCGTCTTACCGGAATGGTAAAATGGTTTAACAACAAATCTGGTTTTGGATTCATTACGGTGTGTAGCGATGGTGACTTTAATGGTAAGGATATTTTCTCTCATTACTCTTCCATTCGTGTAACCAATTCCCAATATAAGTATCTTGTTCAAGGTGAGTATGTTGATTTCGACCTAGTGAAATCCAAGAATGATAAGCACGAATATCATGCAATGGACATTACTGGTGTTTTGAATGGTCCTATCCTATGTGAGACTCGTAGAGTTGCCGCCGCTGCTCAAGTTGATGATAAGAAGGCTGGTCGTCACAAGACTCATTCACCATCAGATGAGCCATCAGATGAGCAATATGCTCTTGAAGAGTCAGCATAAATAAATATTAAAACCCGAATCTTACATAGAATTTTTCCTATGTAAGATTTAAATAATTACTTGTAATGTTTCGAGATTGTACTTTTGATAGTGGTCATAAACTTATTCAAAAAATCTTTATTATTTGGCTTAAAAACATAAGCTTTATTTTCTGTTGTAAAATAAGCATTAGTATTATAAATCGCTAGACTAACTTCATCTCGAGCAGCATGAAGTGCTTGTAAGAATATGATTTTTTTGCTACTGTTATCAATATCACTTGGAATAATAGTTTTACCTATACCATCTATAATCGCTGTTACTATATGGTTACCATTTTTTCTTGTGTATATACGAACAGCATTTAGAAGTCGTTCCATAATATCGTGTTTATCGCTCTCTATATTTTTAGCCATTTCAGAGACTAATTTCTCTTTATACCCATCAATTAAATCATTAAGCGTTGGATCGTCTGGACAGTTATCACAGTTTTGTGATATAACCATAGAAGCGTCAGAATGACTGAATGAATTAGTACTTTCTCCTCCCCCTCTTTGTTTTTTACGTAACGAACGTGTTCTTCTTCTTTTTTTAGATTTATTTCTACGAGCACGCGTTTTATTACCCCCGATCTTTTTAGTATAATATAAGTCAGATGGAGGGTCTCGTAGGATTTTAAATAACCTCTTTAAAAATGAACCCACGTTTTTAATATTATTACTATTATTACTATTATCATAAGCACGTTCAAATAAAACAGTAATAAATTGTTTTATTGCATTATCATTATTCTTAAGTAGACTGTATAATAGAATAGGATTTCTACGAGATGAATTTAAAGCCAATCGAATCGTTTCAAATACAGTTGTTTGTAATTTTTGTTTTCCTTCATCACTTTGGATAATTTGCGTTACTTCTTTGGCTAAAGTACTGCTTAATGCGGTGGAAAGAGGACCATCACCATCAGAATCGTCTTTCATCTGACTACAAATACGGTCGACCATTTTATCAGAAAGCTCTCCACTTATTTTATTAAATTGTCTAGTAGTAAAAGGTTTACAATCTTCTTTTTCTTCTTTATCACTCATATTATAATATATATAGAAAACAATATGAAAAAAACGAATTATTTGTAATATATAAAATTGAATACATATAAACCTAAATTGATATATTAAGCAAGATGTCTATAAAAAATACGCAAGATAAAAAGAGTAAAACTCAAAAAAAAAAATCATTTGTATCTTCTAAAGAGAAACAACGATTATGGGATATGTATGATATAGATAATGATACCGAATGTGTATATGATAAAAAAATAGATACGCCAGTTATACAATTTGATACAGAAGTACAAGGAAAATGTTATCATTGTGATTCGGAAATGATAATAATGGACACAGGGTTACCGACATGTACGAATGATAAATGTGGTTTAATGTATCGCGAAACATTGGATTATTCACCAGAATGGAGATTTTATGGTGCTGACGATAAAAATTCGACAGATCCGACACGATGTGGTAATCCAATTAATCCACTATTACACGAATCATCGTTTGGATGTAAGATATTATGTGCGCAAAATGCGTCATATGAGATGAAACGTATACGAAAATGGACCCAATGGCAGGCGATGCCTCATCGTGAGAAATCATTATATGAAGAATTTCAGTTCATCACAATTATGGCTAAAAATTCGGGAATACCCAGAATATTTATAGACGACGCCATGGCGATTCATAAAGAAATTTCCGAACAAAAGATGTTTCGTGGAATGAATAGAGATGGTATAAAATCGGCATCTATATACATATCGTGTCGTTTAAACGACTGTCCAAGGACATCACACGAGATAGCTGAAATATTTAAACTAGATAAAACGAGTGCTACGAACGGTTGTTCAATGGCGGTTAATATATTGTCTAATTTAGAAAGAAACGGCACATCATTAAATGCGAGCACACAAGATTTATGTTCAACAACACCAAGTTCATTTATTGAGAGATATTGTAGTAAACTAAATATAAACAATGAATTAACCCTTTTAGCAAAATTCATAGCAAAGAAAATCGAGAAAACGGGTTCAATAAACGATAATACACCTCATTCAATAGCGGCAGGAATCGTATATTTTATATCACAAGAATGTAATTTATCGATAACCAAAACAAATGTGAAAAACATTTGCGGTGTAAGTGAGGTCACGATTAATAAATGTTATAAAAAGATGGAAATGATAAAAGATTCTTTAATACCATCGACCATAAGATCTAAATATTCAGATGATTAAAATTCATTATATGAACAAGAAATGTAGTTACAAATAGTTTATATTTTTATAAAAATATAAGTTATTAAATTATTATGGAAAATATTAAGTTAGAATTAGATGAAAATTCTAGAGAAGAGTTGTTTTTTATAAATATTCCAGAAAATATACAAAATGACGAGAAACAAGAAACTCAATATGAAGATATACCTAAAATAATATTTATAGTTCCATATAGAGATAGAGAACAGCAATTATCGTTTTTTAATCGTCATATGGAATATATTTTAGAAGATTATCAAGAAACAGATAAAAAGATTATGATTATACATCAAAATGATAAACGTTCTTTTAATTGTGGAGCTATGAAAAATGTAGGTTTTCTAATCGTAAAGGAACTTTATCCAAATAATTATAAAGACATTACACTTGTTTTTAACGATGTAGATACACTACCATTTACTAAAAATTTTATCGACTATAATACCAAATCCAATATTATAAAACATTTTTACGGATTTAACCATACACTAGGAGGAATTGTATCAATTAATGGAGGCGATTTTGAAAAAATAAATGGATATCCTAATTTTTGGGCATGGGGATACGAAGACAATATGTTGTATGAAAGAGCGACTCGTTCAAAAATAGAAATTGACCGAACCCAATTTTATCCATATGCTGATAAAAACATACTTCATTTTTTCGATGGATATGTAAAACAGGTGAATAAAAAAGAGTTCGATAGATATGCGAATGCTACAAAAGAAGGCATATATTCCATATATAATTTGGAATATACATATGATGAAAATACAAATATGTATCATGTAAATAATTTCGATACCCAGCAAAAAGAAGACGTAACTGCGATTAAACAACATGACTTACATAAAGGTACAAAACCTTTCCATCACCATAAAGGTCGTGGTGCTCTAATGTCTATGCTAATATAATTCCATAATCTTATACGTCATACCAATTTTTGAATCGGTTTCCCATATACCCGATATTTTTATTACATAACTGGTAGTATTCATAGACTTACTACTACTGTTGTCGTGATAAACTCTTATTTGATTTGTAGACAATTGCCTGTCTAATATATATTCAATTTGTTTATAACGTTTAGTATATTCTTGATAATGAGATAACAATGCCTTCTCGAGTAGTTTCAAATCTCTAACCACATTTATATTGGTTGTAATATTTGTAATATAACGTATAAAAACCTCGTTATTAGTGGTTCTTTTTTGCTCAACTGAAATGGGTAAATGTAGATATAAACCGTTCATTGTAACAGTGTTTTTAGATAAAAGTAATTTTGTAAATTCACCATTCATCACTGTATTTTTTTTTGGATAAAGATATCGTATATTGTCTCTCAAATCAATGGTATTGTTCGAATTATGTTTGATATCACTGAAATTCAAATAAATGTTCATTTATAATAATATACTACTATTGTTATAAGTCCTTTATTGGTATTTATTTATAACACCAATCATCTTATCATCGCGTATTTTAAAAGATGTTCCTGTATTTTTCTGAAATACAATATTGCTTCGTAATTCAATTACGCGATTTTCTATAGATTTGACTAACTCATTCAATTTATCATTTTCTGCTTTGTCTAAAACCAATGACTCACTTATAGTTTCGGTTTTTTTTTTTAATTCACCAAAGATAGATTCTGTTGTATTTGTAGATTCCTTTGTTTTTTTACTAATTAAACTAGATATTTTATCATACATATCGTTTGTATAACTAACCACAATATCCTGTAATTTTTCCTGTTTTGATTTTTCACTTGATTGAGTAGCAGGAGCAGTAGCAGGAGCAGTAGCAGTAGCACTATTACCTTCGATCAAATAATTTACCTTTCGAAAATAAATAAAACAAATTATTATAGTAATTAATATTAATAATAGTATATATTTCGGATATATTGTGAATTTCATTATATTATATTATATATATATAAATGTTTCAAACTACCTTACTAAATAATAATAGATCCGCATATGTTCCATGGAAAGGAAAAACATTTGGACAAATTACAAGTTCAATACAAAAAAATGATACAATTGTAACCGATAAAAACACAGAATTGTTTTTTAAGTCTACTCCATTAAAGATATATCGTCGTGAAACAAATACTGCTACACAAAAATCTAATTCCACAAAACAATCTACATCCATTGACGTAATCAATCGTCCAGGAAGTTCTTTAGTCGTTTTCGACGAAACCGATTGCGATTGCGTAGGAACAAAGCAAACTTTAGATACTAATTTAGTAAATAATAGAGGAGAACAAGGATTATGTTGTAATGAAGATAGAGAAATGAGACACGCTTTTAATAGTGAAAGTATCGCACGAAATAGAGCCCGTGGTTCTAGTCTTTTAAAGAAAACTCCTTCAACTGTTACAAGTGCTCCCTATGCGACAACATCAAAAGAACATCTTACTAACCGAGGCAAAACATTTAAGCAAAACCAATACCATTATTTCCAATCTGGAAATGGGGTAGTGAAACCCGGAGCACCTGGTAGTGAGAATAATAAATACGCTGTTAATAACAATGGTAATGTATATTGTCCAGATAATCCCGACTATTATCAAGAGACACAGTTTAAACCTAATAATTATAAGTTCGCACAACAAGGTGGTGTTTCATCTGGTTCTAGAACAGCGAGACTAAATTATGATACTATCACTACAAACGGTGATTTATATACAAAAGCATATGGTTCGGAAGTTGGTAATGCACTCTCATATGGGGCGTCAAGTGAGGCGTATACAGTAAAGAAAAAAATAGGCGTTCCTGCTCCTTGTGATACAAAATGCGTTACAAAGTAATTAAAAGAATTTTTTCATAATATAATATTATGAAAAAATTTATCATTGAAACTTTAAAAGAAGGTGGTATGAATATAGCATTCAAAATAACGAAAGACAATGGTGGACCTTATTCGAAAAATAATTAAACACTAGAATTTTCTAAAAATACATTTATATTAACATTGAACGAATTATATAAAACACCATATTTATTACACCAATCTACACATTTTTTAACATTGTTTTTCATTAAGGATGCGTATTTCTCCTTATTATTATTATGTATCAAAATTAATGTATACTGAATATTCTCTATTTGTTGCTGTCCAAAAATCGCATTATACTCCTCTATCTTTGTATTAAATAATAAGGATAATTGAATATTAAGGAGTCTAAATAATGGTGCTTCTGTTACTAACAATTTGTTATATACAGGAGCCAATACTTTATAAATCTGATTACAATCGGGACCAATATAACCTTTACATACAATATATTTTTCAGAATTCGCATAACGACTGGTTTGTGGTTTTGTTATATAAACCTTTTCATACAGTGATGATAACAGAGCCAATATATCGATTGTATGTTGCATGAAACAATCAAATATTTTTAATACAAAATGTCCTCCTTTCTTTTGCATAACGAGAGCATATACAATTTGACCAAATAATAATTTAGAAATTTGATGTTCTTGATTACTGAAATCCACGGAAAAATCAAATCCACCATCTCCTGTTACTATATACATTTTATTCCCATACTTATTTTTACAATATTCGAAATTAGTAGATGATAAAATATCACCTGTCCCGTCAATACCGTGTTCGATTTCAACATTCTTATTTTCTTGTAGAAAAGTTCTACTCTTCTTCCACGCAGGAATATTTGGGTCATTTTTATCGTCTAATATAGACATACCTATGTATCTATCATTTTTATTATTTCGAATATTAACCATTGCTTCAATAAATCCACCCGGACCTTCCGCCAAATGATACGTTTGAATATTATTATCCTCAATATTCTCAATCAATTTAAAAAAGAATACAATCTCTATCATTTTAAAATATGACCTCGATAATGGTTTATGTTTTGCTATACTTTTCTTTTTTCCAGGAACAACTGTATGAATATATTCATACGGATTAGTGTATCGTTTTGATATATCCCATTCACTTTCTTGTGAATCAATGCGTTTTTTTATATCGTTTAAATAACCAGCCAATGAATTTGATACAACATGAGCAGGAACACTTCCATCTGTGAAGACACATTCGATATATTTATATAAAAAAGGAGAGTTACGTGGTAATTGGAAATGGATCATTATTATATTTATTCTTATAAAGTATACATACAATTGTTTAAATATATTCATATAATTAATCTTTATTTTTTGGACGTTTAATGATTACTCGTTTAGGTTTTAAAACAACTGCTTGTTGAGTTGTTGTATCCTGTTTCTGACCAATCGTTAATTTGATTTTCTTACCGGGTATCTTTCGAATAATTACTGAAGATTTTGTATCTACACCACGGACATCATCTTCGCTCTTATTGACGCGAGTAATAATATCATCTACATCACCGTCCATATCACCCATTTGCTTACTAACCATCATTTTGTACACCTTTTCCGCATTCACATTATGTGTCTTACGAAATACAAAATATCGGTTCATAAATGATATCTTTTTCTCTTGACTAGACATCTTATTCGCATTATCATATTCCTTCTTATTACGATAATTCTCATCTATTTCTCGGTTCATCATCGTATATAGTTCATCAAACATACCACTTCCGTCAGGTAAGTCGATCGCATTCGCCTCTTCTTTTGTTAATAATGTGAAACCATAATTATCCATCATATGCTGTAAATATTTAAAATTCACCAGATATTCACGGAAAACCTTATTAATACTTTCTTGATAAACATCAATCGCGTAATTCAATGAATATTCGTCTTCGGGAAATCCTGTATGACTATATTGTTTTGTAATTTCATACATCTTTTCGTCGTCGTTATATATACTCATCGATTCACCCTTATTTTTCGACTTCAATAGCTGAAATACTGTTTCTCCATCATAACAAGTTCCTATAAAATATCCACCCACCTTTGTACATTCAGATACATTTCGCAAGAACGAATGTAATGTCTTATCATCTTCAAAGAAGTAATGAATAGCGAACTGACACGAACTTACATTAAAACCGTCCTTACCAATTCCAAAATTGCGATATACACCGTCACCTAATTCATCCTTGACTTTCGAACCATTACCAAACACCGCATTCGAAATTTGTTTATCACGTTCACTTACCAATGCCCGGCCGTTTCGTATATTTAAACTACTATTTCCATGTGCGAATAATGCCCTAGGCATCTTTGTATATTTGGCGAGATAGTTCAAATACCTAGCACAAGCTCCATTTAACTGATTTTCAATATTATCCTTCGATACATCAATACCGAATACAAAATCCAATTTAGCAGCAATCCATTTTGGAAAATCACCTCCCTTTCCCACCGCATAATCAATTAGTGTATCGCCACGATTTCCTACACCCAAAATTAACTTACGTTTTACATACAAATTATGGAAATTTCTCAATGCCTTCGTGGATGTATCTTTGCCACTTCGATTATAATATACATCTTCATCACTTAATAACTCTGGAATATCATTCCCAGTCATTATCATATCTTCGGTGACTGGATTGTGAATACTATGCCAGTTACTATTCGCCACATGATACGCATTACCGAAATTATTACCACCTGATCGAAGGTCATTTGTTTTATCATAACGGACACGCAATGGCGTCCATCTCCAAAACCCCTCTTTTGTTTGGTCATAACTAAACTCAATAATCATATCCTCTTCGAAATATTCGTTCTCCTCGGTCATCATTACTAACCCGCTTCCATTATCTATTAGTTCCACATTACAGTATTGAGCGTCAACATCATATGGATTTGTCGGTTGAAATGGAACGGGTTGATATTTATATGAACTATCCTTTTCATCGGTTGATGGAAGCACACCATTTATAACATCCATCATTGGGTTAACATACCCATGATCATTGCGACTAAAACCACATTTCAAAATAAGCGTTTTATATTGAACAACATTTTTACTCGATTGTAAGTCGGTTCCTTCCTGGAAAACATTGTGTATCTCGTCTTTATTATTCTTGTCCTTTTTCACAGAAACCAGGAAATCAATCGTATTAAACGCAGGAGGTTTCCATTTAAATGATTGCTCCCACGTAATTTTTTTCAATGGTCCTGCCTTTCCTGGTGCGTTACCTCCTACACCAGTTGATGCGGGCGTGAATATCAGACCGTCTGTATTATATTCATATGATCCATCCCTAACTCTCGATAATATTCCGTCGCAACTTTTAAATATATCTCCTTGGTAGGAAGTTGAAAATTTCTTACACTTCACATTCAACCAACACGAATGTTTCGACATATCATCTACCTTACCTTTTGTTTTCACAGGATTGCTATTTCCACTGTCTTTATCTAAAATAGACACCGCCTTTAAATTGCGAACAAAGTTGTTTAATAGATAAAGACGGAACTTTTCGGGAACATCTTCTTCATCTAATGCTACAAAATTTAGTTCTCGGACACTCTTATTCTTTATAAAATAAATATCGAAAGCAGCATAAATATTTACAAACTTACGATGCTTATCATATTTGATATGTTCTCCATCCAATACACTATTAAACAATGTATCGTCTCGTGTAACAATTCCTGTAAATATAATATTCATATTCGTATCAATCATATAGATATATCCATTTTCGGCAATATATAACATTTTTCGATCACCATCTGCTTTATCAGTCACCGTATAATTATCACGAATATTTGGAACGGTCGTTTCGCTATCCTTGCCTTCTTCTGGTAATGAGACAACATTCTCTACTTGTAGTGTATATGATGAAGGTCCAATAAAATGCTTATTTAAATTACGTTTTGCCTTATTTGCTATACCATAATTATCACTCGTATAAGACGCCATATATTCTTTCGTATATTCTTCGCCGAAAACAGTCGTCATATAAGACGCCAATACACTCTCTTTTTCACTATATGAAATAGGATAACTTGTTCCCTGTAATCCACTTAATACAATGCGTATACATTTACGAATAACGTCCAAAATCGACTTGGATGTATTGTATTTTGTTCCCATACCGATTCGGCTATTATCTACCTCCAATTCTACTTCATATGTTTCTTCATTATTAAATACATTTGCTTCTTGAACTGTATATTGGGGTATAGGGACCTTTCGATTTGCTTTCGAAGAACCCTTCACTATACTAACGTCCAAGAATATAGGCAATTCGGCGTGAACGAGACGAACGCGATTTATATATCGAAATATCTTCTTTGTATCCAACCATGAAGACAAAATACCCTTCGCCATTTCAGTGTGGGGATAATAATCTCTCTCATACTGATAAGAAGAACGGAAATTAAAATCGGCGAAATCCACTGCTCGCATAGGCTTACTTGTTTCGCGCGTATCACCAATATAAGGAGGGGTTTTTTGTGTGAATTTCACCTTATCCGAAACCGCGGATATAGTCGAAGGTAAATCTAACAATTTCTGTAAATTATTTGTTCGGCAATATTCTTGAATCAAATCAATGCCCATTACTTCAGCACGCACATTGGAAATACGCATCTGACCCGTATTTTTATTCAAATTTTCGCCCTGAATTCTTAAAATACTGAGTCCTTCTACATTTTCAGTGGTGAAACCGGCAGAATAAAATTGTTGAACAACATTGTCGTAATCTATTTTTGATAATGGCTTACCACTTTTTGGATTTGTACCAAAACGGATCTCTAATTCACCATTCCCTTTATTTCTAGAACCAGATGTATTATCTGCTAAATAAAATTCTACCATTGCCTCGAACTCTTTTTTTGGATTCGATTTATTTAATAAATGGGATTTTGGAGGAGTGCATTCTGGTGGAGAACCTTCTGGCGTTCTTGATGGCGGAGAACCGTCTGGTGTTTTTGGTGGAGAACCTTCTGGCGTTCTTGATGGCGGAGAACCGTCTGGTGTTTTTGGTGGAGAACCTTCTGGCGTTCTTGATGGCGGAGAACCGTCTGGTGTATGTGATTTCATATCCTCTTTGTCCATAATATATAAATAAGTATATCTTATTCATATATTATTTTACATTAACATATTCAATTTTGTAGGTCTTTGGAAACCATATATTTTATAAGGGTTTCATACAAATCCTGCTTCTTTGGCTTTTCAACACCGCAGTGTAATTGTAAAATAGTCATCATATCTTGTAACTCACTCGTCTTATACGAAGATACACCTTTTAATATCTTTTCTATAAAAGGATCTATTTTTAATCGTTCGTTTTTAATTTTAAAAATCGACTCGCTATTCATTTTCAAAAAATCTACTGTAATTTGTAAGTCATCATTGCGTTCAAAAAGATATGTATCATAAACAGAATCTACCACAAATTCCATATATACCTTTCCTTGAAAAATAATAGCATTTATTTTATAATACAAACATAATACCCAAAATGTATACCACGTTGTTTTGCTATCCGTCATTAATTCGGAACTGATATTTTGTAATTTCACATTTGTAATCTTTACACCATTACTCTGTGCGGTAGTCTTAATATGTGTCTTGTTTTTATTTATAAAATTCACAATATTTTGCTTCTCTTGTAGTTCTACATTCTTATATCGACTTCCTAACATATGATATTCCCCTATTCCTACATTCACAATATATATACAACAAAATAATCGGTCCTTTACTCTCGGCATAAATAATTCATGTCTCTCTTTTATTTTGGGAATAGATTCAACTTGTTCCTCATCCTCTACTTTAATTTCATTACAAATTATATCAGAAATTGGTTTTAATGTTTTAATATAATCTTTCGACAACATATATTGTTCAAATAATATAGGTTCTACATCAAATTTATTAATATCATAAAAAATTTGATTTAATATAGTATTTATCATCATGTCTTAAATATATAACACCTATTACCTTTAAATATATTATATTGTATTTACTATTTCATTCGTATCTTGTGTGTCTTGTTCAAAAAATGTTTTCGCATAATTGTCCTTTTTTGTTTCTGTTAATGAAAGCATATTTTCTTGTTCTTGAACATAATCCAAATATGTTATCATTTTTTTATAAACTTTTTCTGGAAGAAATGATAAATTCACATAAACCCCGCTTTTATTCTCATTTAATTTAACATCTGGAGAGGTATGTAATATCTTTAAAATCTCGATTTGATTTCCCTTTGAAAGTTTCTCGATACGTGTCTTTATTTTCTCTAATTGTACTGTATTGTCCATTTTATATAAAACATA
>Ga0257121_1000326_pt1 | contig 40390 bp, 43 predicted proteins | sample SI106_100metaG_FD_190180 | JGI IMG/M metagenome (GOLD analysis project Ga0257121, IMG submission 190180) | Marine microbial communities from Saanich Inlet, British Columbia, Canada - SI106_100 | ecosystem: Environmental > Aquatic > Marine > Inlet | place: Canada: British Columbia | collected...
GCTGTTTGCAGAGCAGGAAATGTTATAGGAGGTGGAGATTGGTCTAATGATAGATTAATTCCTGATTTAATGAGATCAATATTTAAAAATAAAAAAGTTAAACTTAGGAATCAAAATTCCACAAGACCTTGGCAACATGTTCTAGATGTTCTTAATGGGTATTTAATTTTAGCTAAAAAATTAAAAAAAAATAAAAAATTTAATGGCCAAGCTTTTAATTTTGGACCACCTAAAAATAGTAACTTTAGAGTTTTAGATGTTGTAAGAGAAATTAAGAAAAATTGGAAAATACTTGAATGGGAGCTCAGTAAACGAACATATCACGAGTCTACACTGCTAAAGTTAAATAGCAATAAATCTTTAAAATCTTTAAATTGGAAAAATAAATTAAAATTTAAAGAGGTAATTAAATTAGTTACAGATTGGTATAAATGTTTATATGAAAATAAAAATATTTATAATTTTTCAATTAATCAAATTAAATATTTTGAGAAAAAATAAATGAAAGTTGTAATTCTAGCTGGAGGATTTGGAACTCGTATTTCAGAATATACCAAAACTATCCCAAAACCTATGATACCAATTAATAAAGTTCCAATATTAATTCATCTTATAAATCATTACAGAAAATATAACTTTAATGATTTTTATATAGCTGTTGGATACAAATCAAATGTGATTAAAAATTATTTTAATAAAAACAAAATTAAAAATTGCAAAATAAACTTAATAGACACTGGATTAAATACTATGACAGGGGGCAGATTAAAAAGATTATCTAAATATTTAGGGAATGAAACATTTCTAATGACATATGGAGATGGATTAAGCAATGTGAACATAAAAAAATTAGTAAAATTTCACAAACAAAAAAAAAAGCTAATGACTTTGACTGCTGTAAGACCACCAGCACGGTTTGGTGCTATCAAAATAACAAACAATAAGGTTAGATACTTTAAAGAAAAATCAAGTTTAGATGAAGGTTGGATTAATGGTGGTTTTTTTGTCATTGAACCTGAGATTTTTAAATATATAAAAAATGACAAAACTTATCTTGAGAGAAGCCCACTTGAAAAAATTGCCAGTAAAGGACAATTGACAGCTTTCAAGCATGATGGTTTTTGGCAGTGTATGGATACGCTTAGAGACAAGGAAATCTTAGAAAAAAAAATCAAAGATAAAGACTATTTTGAAAAAAAATAGAATCCTAATAACTGGTGGTACAGGATTTATTGGCTATCATTTAGCCAAAAAATGTGTGAGCCTTAATTGGTTAGTTGATAGTATTTCAACTAAATTTCCCTCAAATGAGAGAAAATTAAAAAAAGTAAAATATCTAAAAATTGATATCTCAAAAAAAAAAGATTTGATAAAAAATTTATCAGCAGATTATGATTATGTTGTAAATTTAGCTGGATATGTAGATCATACAAAGAAGAAAAAAACTTTATTTTCTCATTACAATGGCTGCAAAAATATTTCTGAAATTTTTTTAAGAAAGAAAATTAAAAAATTTATTCAAATTGGTTCGTCTATTGAATACGGTAAGAATTTATCTCCTCAAAAAGAAAATTTAGATAATAAAAAAATATTTTCAATTTATGGAAAAGCAAAGTTAATGAGCACCAATTATTTGTTATCTTTGTATAAAAAACATTATTTTCCAGTGTCAGTTTTAAGGCTATATTTAGTATATGGACCATATCAAGATAGGAATAGAGTTATTCCTATAGTCATAGATAATGCGTTAAAATCAAAAGAGTTTGACTGTTCATTAGGCACACAATTTAGAGACTTCGTTTATGTTGATGATGTGGTGAATGGTATTATTAAATCATTAAAAAATAAAAAAACTAATGGCCAAATAATAAATTTGGGGTCTGGGAAACCTATAATGATAAAAGATATTATTTTAAAAATTTGTAAAATTATAGGGTCTGGTAAACCTCAATTTGGTAAAATAAAGTTCAGAAAGGATGAAATCAAAAATCTTTATCCCAGTATTACTAAAGCAAAAAAAATTCTTAATTGGACGCCTAAAGTTAAAATTAATTTAGGACTAAAAAAAACTATTAATTATTACAAAAAAAATGGATAAAAAAGTTAGTGTAATTGTTAATTGCCATAATGGTCAGAAATACTTGAATAAATGTATTGCTAGTATTCTTAATCAAAAATATCAAAATCTTGAAATTATTTTTTATGATAATTTTTCTAATGATAGAAGCAAAGAAATTATCTCAACTTTTATGGATAAAAGAATAAAATACTTTTATTCAAATAATAAGTTATCTTTATATCAAGCTAGAAATAAAGCTTTAGAGCATGTATCAGGTACAATAATTGCATTTTTAGATGTTGATGATTGGTGGGATAAAAATTATCTATCAAGCCGGGCTTTACTATTTAATGACGATAATCAAGATTTTTTTTATTGTAACAGATATACTTTTTATGAAAAAAATAAGAAATTAAAAATATTCAGAAAATTAGATCTTCCAAATGGGAAAATATATAATTATTTAGCAAAAGATTATTTTATTTCTATTAGTGGCTTGATTATTAAAAAAGAAATTTTTGATAAAGTTGGTTTGTTTAATAAAGATTTTAATATCATAGGTGACTTTGACTTAGTCATGAGAATGTCAAGAAAATTTAATGGCCATGCCACAAATGAACCATTGTTATTTTACAGGTATCATAAAAATAATTTTTCAAAAATAAATCTTGAAATGTTTTTTAAGGAATTTAATAAGTGGTTTAATGATCAAGTTAAACTAGAAGATAAATATTTTTTAAATAATATTAAATATTTTGAAAAAAAATTACTTTCTTTTGAAATTAAAAATCTTTTAGTTAATAGTAGCAAAAATTTCTACCTTTTGTACAAGATAGTTAATCATCCTGATTTATTCGAAAAATTAAAATTTTTAATGGTATTTTTAATGCCAAAACAAGTTGTTAATTATTTAAAAAAATGAATAAAAAAATTTTGATACTTTCAAATGACAAAATATTTATTAATAATGATAAAATTTCTTCAGATTATAATGATACTATTAATATCATTGAAGGATTAGCAAAAAAAAATCATCTAAGTTTTATTTGCAAAAATACAAAAAAGATTAGAAATTTTGTTACAATAAAAAAGAAATATAGAAAGTTTAAAAGAAAAAATTTTTTTAGTTTTAAAGATAATTTTAAAAATTATAAAATTTTTATGATTTCAATTACTCCATTTAATCTTTTTGCATTAATCTTAATCAAAATATTTAATAGAAAAATTAGGGGTTTTGTTTATCTCAGAAGTGATGGTCATAAAGAGTATTTTTATAAATATGGTTTAATAGGACGTTTTTTTTATGAATTAATGTTTAAAATTGTAACAAATTTCTTAGAAATTTTAGCAGTATCGAGACATTTATCGGGTTTAAAAGAAAATTATACTTTAATAAAACCATCTGAAATTGAAAATAAATGGTTTTTGAAAAGAAAAAAGGCAGACCTTCGCAAACCAAAATTACTTTATTTGGGTAGATACAAAAAGGAAAAAGGTGTTTTTTCCCTTACAAATATTTTAGATTCAATCAATTTTAATTTTGAGCTTAATATTGTTGGATTAAAAAAAAAAATTACATCAGCAAATGGTAAAGTTAAATTTTTTAATGAAGTCAATTCAACAAAAAAGATTATAAGTTTTTATGATAAATGTAATATATTTGTTCTTCCATCATACACGGAGGGTGCACCAAAGGTAATATCTGAAAGTTTAGCTCGATATAGACCAATAATAGTGTTCGAAGAAATTAAGCATGTAAAAGAAAATTTTAAAGGTATCTTTGTTTGCAGGAGACAAACTAAAGATTTAACTAATAAAATTCGTTATATTATGAAAAATTATAAATACATTATTAAAGAAATAAAAAAAAATAAGATTCACACAAAAAAACAATTTCAAAATAAACTTAGTAAAATTTTTCAATGAAAATTATAAATAGTCAAAATTTAACAATATTATTATTTATAATACCTTTATCTTTTATTATTGGTATTGCTTTAACAGAATTTTTTGTTTTTTTTTGCATAATATTTTTCTTAATCTTTAATAAAGATAAATTTTTATTTATAGATACAAAAGTAATATTTTTATTTTTATTTTCAGCTTTTATTTTAATTAACGCTTATCTTAAAATTTCTGATGATTTAAAGTTAGGATCAATCTTTTATTTTAGATACGTATTATTTTCTCTTGCAATTTTTTATTTTTGTAATTTACTTGATGAGTCTAGAGATAAAAAATATTTTTTTTTATTAATATTTTTTTTATTAATATTAATAATTGATTCTCTTTTTCAATTTTTCTATGGTTTTAATTCTTTAGGTTTTAAAATTACAGGTGATAGAGTTTCAAGTTTTTTCAATGATGAGCTGATTTTAGGAAGTTTTTTAGTAAGATTGATGCCTATAATTTTGTGGTTTATTTTTTCTTTAAAAATTGATCTAAAAAAAAATATTTTTTTTATTACAATTTTTTTTTCATTATATTTTATCACTATATATATATCAGGTGGAAGAACATCTTTTTTTTTATGGTTCGTAACAATATTAGGGCTACTTGTTGTTATTAAAGATTTAAGAAAAATTTTATTATACTCAATTACAATTTTAATATTTTTTATTTTTATAACTGCTAATTTTGATATAGGAAATGCAAATACTTTTAATAGACTTTTTGTAAAAACTTATAATCAAATCACAAAAATTGAAATTAATACTAATAAGTCTGACACAAGATTAAAAAATGAATCAAAAAAATTTAATATTTATTCTGAAGATCATGAAGGCCATATTTTATTAGCTTTAAACTTATTTGATGAAAATAAAATATCTGGAATTGGACCTAAAGGCTTTAAAGATTATTGTAGAAAGGTTAAATATAAACCAAAAGTTGGGATTTGTTCTACGCATCCACACAATATATTAATTCAAATAATCTCAGAACTTGGTTTAATAGGTCTAGGTTTTTATATTATTGCAGCAGTATTTGTTTTATTAAATTTTTTTAAATCAATTTTTAAATATAAGTTTAACAAAGATTATTTGTCATTTTACTTAACTACATTAGGTTTAATAATTAATCTATTTCCCCTTATTCCGGGAGGGAATTTTTTCAACAATTGGATTTCAATAATTCTTTATTATAATGTAGGCCTATATTTATATTCTTATAAAAAATGCAATTTAAAATGATCAGCTTATTTTTTGGAGTAATAATCTTAAATTTTTTTATTTTTGTTAATTTTAAAAAAGTAGCAAAGTTTGTAAATATTTTTGATAAACCGGATAATAAATTAAAAAAACATGAATCAAATGTTCCATTATTAGGGGGAACAATACTTGCTGTTAATTTTTTTTTATTAATTTTATTTATATCTATTTTTAATTACCAGTTTCAATATAAAGAAGCCTTTTTAAAAAACTATTTATCAATTTTTTTTTTCCCTTTTTCATTTTATATCTTGGGCATTATTGATGATAAATATAAACTGAAACCAGAAAAAAGGTTTTTTGTAAGTATTTTAATTTCAATAATAGTTTTAATTTTAAATAAAGATTTACTAATCTCAGATGTCAAATTTTCATTTTATGAAAATCGTTTATATTTGAATAATTACAGCTATTTGTTCAGTATTTTTTGTATAATAATTTTGATTAATGCTTTAAATTTTTATGATGGTATAAATGGTCAGTCAATTTTATTTTTTCTTATTATTTTTAGTTATTTAGCTTTTAATTCTCCTATTTATTTTATTTACTTGTTAATTATTTTAGTATTAATTTTTATATTATTTCTCAATCTAACTGGAAAAACATTTATGGGAGACAATGGAATTTATTTTTTAGGATCAATTCTTATAATTTCATTAATTTATGAACACAATCTATTTAAAACTATAAAATATGCAGATCAAATATTTATACTGTTGATGCTCCCAGGTTATGATTTGCTAAGATTAACGATTACAAGAATTTATAAAGGTAAAAATGCTTTTTATGGTGATAGAAATCATATACATCATTTATTAATAAAAAGATTCTCTCTTTATAAAACTAATATAATTCTAATTTTATTAGCTATATTACCAATATTTTTATTTTCTTTTATAGGCATAAATTTCTTTGTAGTTTTAGCAATTTTTACGTTTATATATTTATTATTAATTTTAAAATTGAATTATAATGACAAAAAGTATTATTTTCGGAAAAAAAAGTAAATTAACAGAGTCAATTGTTAAAAAAATAAAAAATACTCAAGTAATTTCATCAACAGATATTGATTTTAAAAAAATAAAATTGAAGAATAAAGGAAAAACAAATTATATATTTAATAATTTCTATCCATCCTTTAAGTTAAACAATTTAAACTCCTCAGAATATCAAAAATTTGTTGAATTAAGCGTTTTAAGATTAGTTCAGATTTTATCTAATTTGAAAATCAGAAATATCAACAAGATAATTTACACAAGTAGTGCGTCTGTTTACAGTCTAACTGATGACTTAAGAAATTCAAAGATAGATAGTTATAATCGAAAAATTTATGCATCATTTAAATATTCAGCTGAAAAATTAATTGAAAACTTTTGTCACGAAAACAATATTAATTTTTATATAATGAGATTATTTAATACATATGGTGATGAAAATGATCAATTTTCATTTATTGATAAATTAATAGATATAAAAAAAACAAAACAAAATTTAACATTGATCAATAATGGTATCTCTTTGAGAGACTTTATATCTTTATCAGACGTAGCTAAAATTTATCAAAAATTTATTAGTAACAATTATCCTTCTGGAATATATGATATTGGCACTGGTCAAGGTAATTTAGTAAAGAATCTAATTGATTTTGTAAACATAGATAAGAAAAAAATTATACATAAAAAAAATATTAGTGAAATATCTAGATCAATTGCTGATGTAAAAAAATTACAAAAAAATTTAGGTAATTTTAAATTTAAATCATTAAATAAATATTTAAGAGATAAATTGAAAATTAATAATAAAAAAAAACTTAATTTTACCAAACACAATTATCCTATTTCAAAATACGAAGGATCAGTAATATATGGAGCAGGATTTGCAGGAAAAGAGCTGTATTTACATCTAAAAGAAAAGAAGGAAAAAATTATTTTTTTTGTTGATGATGATCCCAAAAAACATAGCACCATATTTCAAGATATTCCAGTAATTAGTTTTGAAGATTTAAAAAAAATAAATACTAAGAAAAATATAGATAAAGTGTTTATTGCAATACCTTCATTGCAAAAAAATAAGATTGAAATGATGAATAAAAAGCTAAATAGATTTTTTTTTGATGTTAGATATTTACCAGAAAAAAAATTTATATTAAATAATAAGATCAATTTAAATGATTTAAAAATTGATCAAATTAATTCATTTATAAATAGAGATCAAATCCATAGAAAAAAAATAAAAAGCTTTAGAAAAAAAAATGTTCTTGTAACAGGAGCTGTAGGAACTATAGGATTCGAAATATGTCGACAGTTAGTTTTTCAAAAAGCAAAAAAAATTATTGGAATAGATCATTCCGAAATAGGAATTTATCAAAAGAAATATGAATTAGAAAAAAAAGTACAATTATATTTGTCTAGTATTAATGACCCTGTAACATTAAATAGAATTATAAAGAAACATAAGATTGATTTAATTATACATGCTGCTGCATATAAACATGTAAATATTCTTGAGGAAAACATACTATCTGCAGTTAATAATAATATTTTTGGTACAAAAAATTTATGTGAAATTTCTAAAAAAAATAATATTGATCTTATATTAATTTCAACAGATAAAGCAGCAGAACCTACTTCAATCTTAGGATATACTAAAAGAGCCTCAGAACAATTAATTGAATTTTATAATCAAAGTAACATTAAAAATAATATTTTTAATATTGTTAGATTTGGAAATGTTTTTGGTAGTTCTGGTTCAGCAATTACAAAATTTATTGATCAAATAAATAATAATGAACCAGTTTCAATTACAGACAAGAAAGCCACGCGTTATTTTATGACAATCTTAGAGGCGTGCTATCTAGTCCTTGAAACATCAACTGTAAAAATAAAAAGAAAAATCTTTGTTCTTAATATGGGTAAGCCAATAAATATTTATCAAGTGGCAAAAAAAATTGGCTTTTTCAAAGAAAAACTAGACCCCAGTTATAAATTTAAGCATTATGAAATAGGATTAAGAAAAAATGAAAAATTGCATGAAATACTTTTTGATAGAAATGAGAAAAAACACAAAATTAATAAAAATATTTTTTATGTAAGTAGGAATAGGTTTGATAGTGATAAATTTGTCAAATTTTATAATAAACTTGAAGTAGCATATAAAGAGGCAAATGAGAGAGAAATATTATCTATTCTAAAAAAAATATGCAAAATTTAGATTCATTTGAAAATCATTTAAGAAAATAAATTTTATGATTACTTTAATTTTTGAATCTATATTTTTTTTATTAGCCTCATGTATTATATTGTTTTCTATTGTTGGATATGGAAATTTTTTAATTTACAAATCTAATAACAATTTTTTTGAAAAAATATTTCTTGGGATTATTGTAATTACATTTTTAGTAACCTTAATACATTTTTTTTTAAAAATTAGTTTTTACATTGCTGTAGGATTATTATTTATTGGTTTAATTTTGTTTTTTAAAAATTACAAAAGTTTTTTGATTAAACCATATAAATCTAATTTATCTTATTTAATTATTTTTCTGATTTTATTACCAATTTATATGAGTCAAAAGTATCATGAAGATTTTGGTTATTATCATTTGCCTTATGTTATTACTATGATCGAAGAAAAAATAATTTTCGGTTTGGCAAATAGTAATTCTGCTTATGCTCATAATTCAATTTGGTTAAATACAATATCGCTTTTTTCTTTACCAAAAAATAACTTTAATTTTCTTACTCTGCCTTCTTACCTAATTTACAATTTGTTTATTATTTTTAGTCTAAAGAATATCTTAAAATCAAATAATCAAAAAATAAGTAATTATTTTCTCATAATTTGTGTTTTTTATTTACTTTTGAAGTTTACTAGAATTTCTGAGTATGGAAATGATTTACCAGCAGTCATATTTTCAATTTTATCAATATTTTATTTTTTAAGATATTCTGAAACTAAAGATAATCAAAATAAAATTTTTTATTTTTTTTGTTGCTTTAGTTTTGCAGTATTCTCTGTACTCATTAAATTAAGTGGAATTCCAATTCTAATACTACCTCTAATTTTGTTTTTAAAGAATTACGAAAAATTAAAAAAACAAGTATTTAATGTGAATTATTTGTTTATTTATTTATTAGCTTTTATATTTTATTTGCAACAATTTTTTTATACTAGTTGCATTATTTTTCCTGCAATATTTACCTGTCTTGATACAGAATGGTTTAATAAAGATTTTTTGCTATTAAGAGAAAATATTGAACTAATAAATAAAAGTTATTATGGGTCAGAAAATTTATTAACGAAGGAAGATTACCTTTCAAAACTGAATTGGTTTTCATTCTGGTTAGAAAGAAATTATCCTGAAATACTTGAAAATATTCTGACTATTTTTTTACCTATAATTTTACTGATTTTTTTATTACCTAATGAAAAAAATAAATCAAATTTATTTCTTGAAAATAAAAATTTATTTATTTTATTTATATTTCTAAGCTTTATTTACTGGTTTAAATTTTCTCCTGTTTATAGATTTTCAATCCCTTATTTTTTATCTTTATTTTTTATCCTATCTTTAAATTTTTATTCAAATAAAAAGTTTTCAAAAAAAATTTTTTTATATTTGATTATCACTTCTTTATTTTTTAATTTTTCTAAAAATATTCTCAGGATTCACAATAAAGATTATGTTTTTTTTGGAATAGAAAAAATTCAAAATCAATTTTATGCTGATCTGTTAAGTCAAAATAATTTTATTCAAGTTTATAAACCTGATAGTAAGAATAATAAAAATGGTTGGCAGGGAAGATTATGTTGGGATATTCCATTTTTATGCAGTTATGAAAAAATAAAAGTAAATAAAAACTATGGCTATTTATTTTTTTCTAAATTAAGTAATTGATATATGATAAATAAAAAATCTTTCAAACTTTCAATAATAATACCTTGTTATAATGAAAATCAGACAATTGATAAGATTATCAGCAAGATATCAGAAAGTCTTTCCACATATAATTATCTCAATTATGAATTAATTATTGTAGATGACAATTCTACTGATGGAACTAAAGATAAATTAAAAAAATATGACTTAGATAAAAATATAAATGTATTTTTTCATAATAAAAATCTTGGCAAGGGAGCGGCAATTCAATCGGCTATTAAGCATGTAAGTGGCGAATTAGTATTAATCCAAGATGCAGATTTAGAATATGATCCATTTGATTATGACAAATTGCTTTTACCTTTTTTTGAAACTGATGCAGACGTTGTATATGGTTCAAGATTTTTAGGAGGTGGCAAGTACTCTAGAATTCATTTTTTTTGGCATTATTTGGCTAATAGAATTCTTACATTTATATGTAATTTATTTATTAATTTGAATTTAACAGATATGGAGACTGGTTATAAAGTTTTCAAAAGTTCAGCTATAAAAAGTATTTTTTTAGTGGAAAAAAGTTTTTCATTTGAACCTGAAGTAACAATTAAATTAGCAAAAAAAAAATTTAAATTTTATGAAGTCCCCATAACTTACAACGGAAGATCTTATGAAGAGGGAAAAAAGATAGGTTTAAAGGATGCTTTTATCGCCTTAAAAACAATAATCGTATACTCAGTTAAAAGTTAAAAAATTTCATTATTTTTGATTATTTTGTAAATGATTTATAAGTTTAAATAATAAGAAAAACATTGATTTTTCAATATTATGTATAAATTATCTTTGACACAATTTAAAGAATAGGTATAAGTCTTTTGCCTGGTAATTATTGCGAAAGGGTTATACCCGATCCCATTCCGAACTCGGAAGTCAAGCCTTTCTGCGCCAATGGTACTTTGTCTTAAGACACGGAAGAGTAGGACATTGCCAGGCATTATTCTTAATGAAAAATCATATCATAGTCACTGGTGGAGCTGGATTTGTTGGTTCAAATTTAATTGAGTTACTTTTAAAAAAAACTAAAAAGAAAATTATCAGTCTTGATAATTACTCAGCTGGTAAAAAAAAAAATCATATTCGTAGTAAAAACCAGAGAGTAAAATATTTAATTGGAAATACTCAAGATATAAATAAAAAGTTAAATAAAATTAAGAATAAAATTCACTCAGTATTCCATTTCGGTGAATTTGCTAGAATATATCAAAGTTTTAAAGAATTTGACAAATGTTACGACTCTAACTCAACAGGTAGCAAAGCAGTCTTCAAATTTTGTCTTGATAACTCAATAAAACTTATTTATTCGGCTACTTCAGCTAGTTTAGGAAATATGGGTAATGACAAAAATCTTTCACCTTACGCTTTTACTAAATCAAAAAATTTAGAATTATTAGAAAATTTAAAAAAATGGTTTAATTTTAGATATGAAGTAGTTTATTTCTATAATGTTTATGGTCCAAGACAAATAAAAAGAGGTGCTATGGCAACTGTCATTGGAATATTTGAAGATCAGTACGATAACAAAAGACCGTTGACAATTGTTAGACCTGGTTCACAAACAAGAAGATTTACTCATATAAGTGATACTGTTGAGATTTGTTATGAGGCATGGAAAAAGAATAAATGTGCTCATTATAGTATTAGTAATAGAAAAGCATATTCTATTAAAAATGTTGCTAAATTGTTTGGATCTAAGATTATTATGCTTAAATCAAGACAAGGCGAGAGATATGCATCAGCATTAACAAAAATCAGTCTAAATAATCAAATAATTCGAAGATATGGAAAAATACATTTGAAAGATTATATAACTTCGTTTATTAAAGGTTCAAATTTATGAAAATTAAAAGTTCATTAAAATCTATAAAAAAAAGAGACCTAAACTCTAAGTTAGTTAGAAGAAGAGGTAGAGTTTATGTTATTAATAAAACTAACCCAAAGTTTAAAGCAAGACAGAAGTAATTTTTATGGATAATCAAAACCATAAAAATACTTGGAACAATTTTACAAAGTTTGTGTTGTGGGGAACAGTCGCAGTTATTGGTGTTTTAGTTTTAATGGCAATATTCTTACTGTAAGTTCAATGTATGAAAATTGCTTCTATTTTAGAAAATCAAAAAATTGAAAAAAGAATAGCAATTACTCCTGAAATTGCAAAAAAATATTTATCACTTGGTCTTGAAGTTTTTTTATCTGAAAATTATGGAAATCATCTTGGAATTAAAGATGAAGAATATAAAGAATTAGGAGTATCAATTTTAAGAGATGAAAAAGAAATAATAACTAATGCAGATATAATTGCTCAATTAGCTTTATTAGATGATGACAAAAGTTCTTTATTAAAAGAAAAGCAAACGTTTATTGGCGTCTTAAATCCATATGAGAATAAAGATAAAATAAGTAATTTGATGAAAAGAAATATTAATTTTTTTTCACTTGAATTGCTTCCAAGAATAACAAGAGCTCAGTCAATGGATATATTGTCTTCACAGGCAAATCTTGCAGGTTATAAATCAGTGGTAGAGTCGTTTGCTAATTTTGAGAAAGCAATTCCAATGATGATGACAGCGGCAGGCACAATCCCAGCTGCAAAAGTATTGGTAGTTGGTGCAGGGGTTGCAGGATTACAAGCAATTGCAACAGCAAAACGAATGGGAGCAATTGTGTTTGCAACAGATGTTAGAATGGCCTCAAAAGAACAGGTTGAAAGTTTAGGGGGAAAATTTTTAACAGTTGAAGGTGCAGATAATTTAGAGACTGAGGGAGGTTATGCTAAAGAGGCAACAGATGAATTTAAAAAGAAGCAAGAAGAATTATTATCGGAAACATTAAAAAAAATAGATATTGTGATTTGTACAGCTTTAATTCCAGGAAAAAAAGCACCAGTGATTATTAAAGAAGAAATGATTAATAATATGCAGTCTGGTTCAATAATTTATGATCTAGCAGCAATACAAGGAGGAAATACAGCCCACACTAAAGTTGATGAAGTTGTAGATAAAAATGGTGTTAAAATAATGGGGGAAAGTAATATTTTAAACAAACTTCCAACCTCCGCATCAAATTTATACGCAAAAAATGTATTTAACTTTGTCTCAAATTTATATGATAAAGAAAATAAAAAGATAAATTTAAATTTAGATGATGAGATAATTGAGAAAACTTTAATAAAATAAAATTATGGAAATAGATCCTTTTATATTCAGATTAAGCATTTTTATCCTTTCAATTTTCATTGGATATTATGTAGTTTGGAGTGTAACTCCATCGCTACATACACCTTTAATGTCTGTCACTAATGCTATTTCATCAGTCATAATTGTTGGGGCAATAATTGCAGGATTAGCTGGAAATTCTGATACCATATTTAACACTTCAAGTATCTTTGGTTTTTTAGCAATATCGTTGGCGGCAATTAATATTTTTGGGGGCTTTCTAGTAACTCAAAGAATGCTTGCAATGTATAAAAAAAAGAAAAAGGATAAATAATGTTATCAGCAAATTTATCAGCCATTTTTTATTTAATTTCAGGATTATTGTTTATTTTAGCTTTAAGAGGTCTTTCTTCACCAGAGACTTCTAGACAAGGAAATTTCTTTGGAATTTTAGGAATGATTATTGCAGTTACAGTTACATTTTTATCAATCGGAAATTTTTCAACTGGATTAGTAATTGTTATAATCTTTCTTTTAATAGGAGGACTAATTGGTGCATTTATAGCTTTTAAAATCCCAATGACAGCAATGCCAGAATTAGTTGCTGGTTTTCATAGTTTAGTTGGGCTTGCAGCTGTATTTGTTGCAATAGCTGCTTTTTTGAATCCAGAAGCTTTTAATCTAGGATCTCCTGGCAACATTAAACTTGGAAGCTTAATTGAAATGTCAATTGGCGCAGCAGTTGGTGCGATAACTTTTTCAGGTTCAATTATAGCTTTTTTAAAACTCCAAGGAATAATGTCAGGATCACCTATAACGTTTAAAGGACAACACCCATTTAATGCTTTGATATTAATTTCGATAATAGTTATAACCTACTTGCTTTGCTCCACTCAATCATCAAATCTATTTTGGATGCTTTTGGCTATTTCTTTCTTAATTGGCTTTCTTTTAATAATTCCAATTGGTGGTGCAGATATGCCAGTAGTAATTTCTATGCTTAACTCTTACTCTGGTTGGGCAGCTGCAGGCATTGGATTTACTCTGGAAAATACTGCTTTAATAATTACTGGAGCTTTAGTTGGTTCTTCTGGAGCAATCCTATCGTATATAATGTGTAAAGGAATGAATAGATCATTCTTTAATGTAATTTTAGGTGGATTTGGTGCAACAGAACAATCAGCTTCAGCACAAAATAAAGAACAAAGACCAGTTAAAAGTGGAAACGCAGATGACGCTGCTTTTCTAATGAAAAATGCTTCATCAGTTATCATTGTACCAGGTTATGGTATGGCTGTTGCACAAGCACAGCATGCTCTTAGAGAAATGGTAGATACTTTAAAAAAAAATGACATAAAAGTTTCATATGCTATTCATCCAGTTGCAGGAAGAATGCCGGGACACATGAATGTATTATTAGCAGAAGCAAATGTTCCGTATGATGAGGTATTTGAGCTAGAAGAAATTAATAATGATTTTGCAAATGCGGATGTTGCATTTGTAATTGGTGCAAATGATGTAACAAATCCCGTTGCAAAAACTGATCCTCAAAGTCCTATTTATGGCATGCCTGTATTAGATGTTGAAAAATGTAAATCTGTTTTATTTGTAAAAAGAAGTCTTTCACCTGGTTATGCAGGTATTGATAATGATCTATTTTATAAAGAAAATACGCTCATGTTATTTGCTGATGCTAAAAAAATGACAGAAGATATAACTAAAAACTTATAGGTAATTAATTGAAAACCAAAATATTTTGCGACATAGCAGAACTAAACCTTATTAAAAAGTTTAATAAAAAAAAGATTGTTAGGGGGTTTACTACTAATCCAAGTTTAATGAGAAAAGCTGGAGCAAAGGATTATCAATCTTTCTCAAAAAAAATATTAAAAATTTGTAAAAATAAACCAGTCTCACTTGAAGTATTTGCTGATGAATATGTTGAGATGAAGAAACAGGCAATTCAAATAAATACTTGGGCAAAAAATGTTTATGTTAAGATACCAGTGGCAAATTCCAAAGGTAAATTTATGGGAAGAATTATTAAGGAATTAAATGGTCAAAATATCAAACTCAACATAACAGCAATATACAGTGCAAAACAAACTGAAAAAATTTTAAAATTGATTAATAAAAAAACAAAAGTGATTATTTCTATATTTGCAGGTAGAGCAGGGGATACAGGAAAAGACCCTGTTCCTGAATTTAAAAAAAGTATTTCACTAGCTAAAAAATTTAGTAATGTAGAAATTTTATGGGCAAGCGTTAGGGAGCCATACAATTATTTGCAAGCCAAACAACTTGGTTGTCATATTATTACAGTGCCACCTGCAACTATTGAAAAAATAGAAAATTTTGGAAAGTCATTTGATCAACTCACAAAAGAAACTGTCAAAGCATTTTTGGTTGACAGTAAAAAATCTAATTTTAAAATCTAGCTGGAATTGGTTGCGGGGGACGGATTTGAACCGCCGACCTTCAGGTTATGAGCCTGACGAGCTACCAGACTGCTCCACCCCGCGGTATACTTAAATTCTATTTTTAAGTTTATTTAACTTTTTAACTCTTTTAATGTTTTCTTGTAGAATTCTTTTTTTTTTCTCAGAAGGTTTTTCATAAGTGTTTTTTAGTTTTATGACTTTAAAAAAACCATCACGCTGAAGTTTTCTTTTAAGAACTCTAAGTGCCTGTTCAATATTATTGTCTTTAACTTCTATTTTCATAAATATTTTTAAATGTGATTAATTATCACTATAAAATTTTGATGTCTATTAAATTTATTCAATGTTTGAAATTTCTTTTGCTTGTTTTGCTTTTTCTTTTTCTTTTTTTTCTCTTTTTATTCTTCTCTCAGCTTTTTCTAGTGCTTCTACTAAATCTTTCTGATTGAATAGGTTTAAAGCAACAGGGTCCTTTGGATTTAAATTATTATAGTTCCAATAGCTTTTGTTTCTTATAGAGGTAACCGAATTTTTCGTTATACCAACTAGTTTTGCAATTTGTGAGTCCTTAAGCATATTATGTTGTCTAATTAACCACAAAGCTGAGTCTGGCTTATCCTGTCTTTTAGATAAAGGTATGTATTTCTTAGTTTTCTTTTCAGTGTTAGATATTTCGATATCAGTATTCTTAATAAGTAGAGGTCTATTTTCATCTTTTGATGATAACTCGATTTCTTCTCTAGAAAGTTGACCTGAAATTATCGGGTTATAAGCCTTAATTCCTTTAGCAACTTCACCATCAGCAATTCCTTGAATTTCAACTTCATGCAAGTTACAGAAATTTGCAATTTGTCTAAAAGTAAGTGTTGTATTTTCAACTAACCAAACAGCTGTAGCCATTGGCATCAAAGGTGCGTTTGACATTTAATTTTTTTTATCTGATTTAAAGTTTTGAAATTTTTTATTAAATTTACTTATTCTACCTTTATCCATTAACTTTTGTTTTCCACCTGTCCATGCAGAATGAGATTTTGGGTCAATTTCTAATTTAAGTAAATCACCCTCAGCACCCCAAGTTGATTTTGTTTCAAATTGAGTTCCATCAGTCATTTCGACCTTAATTGTGTGGTAGTTTGGGTGTATGTCTTTTTTCATAACGAGACTTATAGCAAAAGAATTTTATAACACAATTAAAAGTTAACTAAATTTTCCAACATTTTGTCATTAATTGCTGCACTTGAAGCCTTAATATCAATTTTATTTACATCAAATTTATGAATATCGTTTACTATTCCACCTGCTTCTTTGACCAATATCTCTCCAGCAGCTATATCCCAAAGGTTAATCTTATTATGAAAAAATCCATCAAGTCTACCAGATGCAACGTAAGCCAAATCTAAGGCAGCACACCCACTATATCTCATATTAAGATCACTAAATTTAACACCTTCATGGTTACTTGAAAATAGACAATCATCAATTGAATTCTTTTTTGATACTCTCAGTCTTTGGTTGTTTAAGAAGGCTCCTTTATCTTTTTCAGCAAAAAACATTTCATCTTTGATTGGGTCAAAAATTAAACCACTTACAATTTCCTTTTTAGATTGAAGAGCAATGCAGATAGCAAAGTGGGGTATACCATGTAAAAAGTTTGTTGTTCCGTCAATCGGGTCAATAATCCAAATATTTTCTTTGTCATTATTTTTAATCACACCAGTTTCTTCAGTTATAAAGGAGTAGTTTTTTTTAATTTTTGATAATTCTTCAATTAAAATTTTTTCTACATATTTGTCTGTTTTTGTAACAAAATCATAAGGTCCTTTTTTTGATACTTGTAATTTTTCAACCTCACCAAAATCTCTAATAACAGATTTAGATGCTTTTTCTGCAGCTTTGATCATTATATTAAGATTTGCAGATATAGAAATCATTCTGATTATATTTTTTTTATATATTCAAAGGTTCTTGTATCAATAATTACTTTATCACCAGAGTCTATAAAAGGTGGAACCTGAATATTTAAACCATTATCTAGAGTGGCAGGTTTATATGATGATGAAACAGTTTGACCTTTAAGTGCCACATCTGTTGTTTCAATTTTACATGTTACCTGATTTGGAAGTTCAATTGAAATAGGGCTATCGTTATAGAAACTCACTGAGACTTCAAGATTTTCAGTCATTAACTTTCCTTTTTCGCCAACAATATCTTTTTTTATTTCAATTTGGTCATATGTTTTTGGATTGATAAAAATATAATTATTTTCATCTTCATATAGATAGTTAAAATCTGTTTCTTCTAGAGAGGCTTTTTCAACAGTTTCACTAGATCTAAATCTTTCATTTAATTTTGTATTTTTTCCCACACTTTTCATTTCTACTTGAGCGAAAGCCCCACCTTTGCCTGGTTTAACATGTTGGGTTTTTAGAACTTGCCATAAATCATTTTTATATTCCAGAAGCATTCCAACTCTAATTTCTCCAGCATTAATTTTCATTTAAGTTTCTTTATAGTTTCTATGGGTTTATATTTTTTATTATTCCAAACGTAGCCTGAGATAGCTAATAAATTAACATTGTTCAATAATAGTTTTTTATAATTATTAAAATTTATTCCTCCAATAGCAACTATTGGTGTTTTGGTTAACTTTTTTGCTTTATTTAAAACTTTAGTTGTTGCCTTAAACTTTACTTTTTTTGTTTTAGTAGAAAAAAAGGCTCCAAAGGCAATATAACTAACTTTTTCTTTGATAGCAGCTTTTGCTAATCTGATAGAGTTATGGCAGGTAATTCCAATAATCTTATTTCCAATAATTTTTCTTGTATTGTTAACATCCATATCTTTTTGACCTAAATGGCAACCATCAGCATTAAGTTTTTTTGAAAGTATAGGATCATCATTTACCAAAAATTTTACACGATTTTTTTTACAAATTTTTTGAATTTTTTTTCCAATTAAAATTTTTTGCTTAAATGGATATTTTTTAAGCCTTAATTGAAATAATCCAACTTTTCCAGTTTCAAGTATTTTTTTTAAATCCTGATAAAATTTAGGATAAATATTGTTGGGAGAAATAAGATAAATAAATTTTTTTTTACTTAGTCTCAAGTTTGCTAGACCATTTTCCTTGAGCAGCTAAAGTATTCATTTTTGCCCTATGATTGAAAATATTTTGGGTTCCTTTGACATTCTTAATATCTTTTGACCAAAATTTTAAAGTACTTTGCTGAAGAGCTCTTCCATATGAGTAAGTCATTATAAAATCAGTATCATTATTTCTACTGATTAGATTTAAATTTTCTGTTGCTTCTATTTCTGATTGACCACCAGATAAAAAAGCAATTCCAGGAACTTCATTTGGAACAGATTTTTTTAAGCACTCAAGTGTTTTAGAGGAAACCTCTTCATTTGAGATTTTATTTTTTGATTTATTGCCTGCCAGAATCATATTTGGTTTTAAAATTATTCCAGTGAGATCAATTTTGTGTATTATAAGTTCATCAAAACATTTTTGAATTACTTCAGATGTTTTAATTAAACAGTCTTCTGCCGAGTGTTCCCCGTCCATTAAGACTTCTGGTTCAACAATTGGAACCATTCCAGCTTCTTGAACTAAAGCAGAATATCTTGCTAGTGCATGCGCATTTGAATTGATTGCAAGTTTACTAGGAGATTTATCTCTGATGTTATAAACACCTCTCCACTTTGTAAATCTTGCACCAAGTTCATAATATTTTTTTAATCTTTCTCTTAGACCATCTAAACCCTCAGTAACTTTTTCATCTAATGAATTTGCCAAAACTTTTGCACCAGTGTCTACTTTAATTCCTGGAACAGCCCCTGTGTCTGAGATAACAGAGGGGATTGTTTTTCCTTCATTTGATATTTGATTGATTGTTTCATCATATAAAATAACACCACCAATACAGTCTTTCATGCTGTCTGCTGTAAAAAGTGTTTCTCTGAAAAGAAGTCTGTTTTCTGGTGTTGATTGAATGTTTACTGAGTCCAATCTTTTGGTCATAGTTCCATTACTTTCATCTGCAGCTAGTATGCCTTTACCGTTTGAAAGAATTTTTAGAGCGATTTTATTAAGTTCTGACATTTTAGTTTAAAGCTTTTATACCAGGAAGTTCTTGTCCTTCAAGATATTCTAAGAAGGCTCCACCAGCAGTTGAAACAAAATTAAAATCGTTTATCACATTTAAACCATTTAATAATGAAACTGTATCCCCACCTCCTACAACTGAATAAATTTTATTAGACTTGTTATTTTCAATAATTTTTTTTGCAATTTTAATACTACCATTAGCAAAATTTGGATTTTCAAAATATCCTGCGGGCCCATTCCATAAAATAGTACTACTTTCATCAATAATATTATTAATACTATTAATAGTTTTTGGACCAATATCTAAAATCATTTCATCTGATAAAATTTTATTTAATTCTTTTATTTGAGGAGCTCCACTCAAGTTCTTTCCTACCATAACGTCTTGAGGATATATTATTTTACAGTTCTCTGTTTCTGAAAGTGAAAAAATTTCTTTAATAATTGGATCAGAGTTTTCTTCTTGTAAGGATTTTCCAATATTGTTACCCATATATTTAATTATATTATTAGCCATTCCACCTACAATTATAATATTATCAAATTTAGGTATTAAATTTTTAATTATATTAATTTTAGTTGAGATTTTTGAGCCTCCAATTATGCAGGTTATAGGTTTTTTAATTTCAGAAGTAATTTTTTTTAAAGCATCAACTTCTAAATTAAGTTGTAATCCAGAATAAGAAGGTAAAAAATTAGTTATCCCATGAATTGATGCATGCGCTCTATGAGAACAGGAAAAGGCATCATTAACATAAATGTCAGCTAAAGTTGAAAGATGTTTTGCAAATTGTTGGTTATTTTTTTCTTCTTCAGGACAGAATCTTATATTTTCTAACATAACTATTTTTTCATTATCACTATGAAATAAATCTTTAGAGGTTATCTCGTTAACATCTTTTGAAATGAGTTTTATATTTTGACATAACTTTATCTCTAAATCTTTACATATTGGTCTAAGTGAAAGTTCGTTTACAACTTTCCCTTTTGGTCTTCCTATATGAGAAATAATTATTATTTTTGCATTTTTGGAGATTAAGAATTTTAAAGTAGGTAAAATTTTATCAATTCTTGTTGTATCAGTGATTCTGTCACCATCTAAAGGAACATTTAAATCTAATCTTAATAATATCTTTTTATCATTAAGATTTGTTTCCTCTTTTATACTTTTCATTAAGTGATTTTGTGGACATATTCTGCTATGTCACACATTCTATTTGAAAATCCCCATTCATTATCATACCAGGCTGAAATTTTTCCCATATTTTTACCAACAACACTAGTAAGAGATGCGTCTACAATTGCTGATGATGAATTATGATTAAAATCAATAGACACTAGTCTTTCCGAAGTTATTTCTAGCACTTTTCTGGATTGATTTTTTTTTACTTCTATAAAAGCATCATTAATTTTTTCTTTACTTATCTCTTTTTTAGTACAAAAAACTAATTCAATAAGAGATACATTGGGAGTTGGAACTCTCATAGCGATACCTTCCAACTTCCCTTTCAATGAAGGGATTATTTCTCCTATAGCTTTTGAAGCTCCCGTAGATGTTGGAACAATTGATTGGCTTGCTGATCTTGCTCTTCTTGGATCTTTGTGAGAATTATCCAAAATTCTTTGGTCACTCGTAAAAGCATGAATCGTTGTCATAAAACCTTTTTCAATTTCAAAATTTTGATGAAGTGCGTTTGCTACAGGTGCTAAACAATTTGTAGTGCATGATGCAGCAGAAATTATTTGATCATTTTTGGTAAGTTCACCTTCATTTACACCAAAAACAATAGTTTTATCAGCATTTTTACATGGAGCAGAAACTATTACTTTTTTTGCTCCATTGTTTATGTGTGTTAGTAGTTTTTCTTTTGAATTAAATTTTCCAGTACACTCAAAAACATAATCAACGCCAAGCTTTTTCCAATTAATATCTTCAATTTTAGACTCTTGGGAAAAAGTAATTTTATTTTTATTAATAATTAAATGATTTTCATCACAATCAAGATCTGCATTAAATTTTCCATGTACAGAGTCGTATTTAATTAGAGCACAACTTGCTTCAGAATTAGATCTGTTATTGATGTGTTTTATTTTTATATCTTTATTTTGACTTTCGATGATTGCTCTAATAACCATTCGTCCAATTCTTCCCATTCCATTTATTCCAACATTTATAGTCATATTTTTTTTCTAACTAGTTTTTTTGATTTGTTTGTAATGTTTGCTGTTGTTAAACCAAAATGTTTATAAATTTCCTTGTATGGTGCACTTTTACCAAATGTATCAATTCCAAAAGTTAAACCATTATTACCAACATACTTTTTCCAGCAATCTGTTGATGCCGCTTCTATAGAAATTTTTATTTTTGTTTCATTAATAATTTTTTGTTTGTATGAATTGGGTTGTAAGTCAAAAAGATCTTGGCAAGGCATCGATATCACTTTTGTATATATCTTATCTTTGGCCAATTTATGACTAGTCTCGATCGCTAAATTAACCTCAGAGCCACTTGCAAGTATTGTTAAATCAATCTTTTTGTTTGTTCGTAATACTTCATAGGCTCCAAAAGAACACTTATTGATGTTTGAATATTTTGTTCTTATTGGATCAAGGTTTTGCCTGGTCAAAGATAAAACACTTGGTGTTTTTGAACTTTTTAGTGCATGTTCCCAGCACTCAATAGTTTCCATTCTATCTGCGGGCCTAAAAACATTAAGATTTGGAATAGAACGTAAGCCTGACAATTGTTCTATTGGTTGATGAGTTGGGCCATCCTCACCAAGACCAATTGAGTCGTGTGTCATAACATAAATAACTCTTTGCTCCATTAGTGCTGATAATCTTATTGATGGCTTACAATAATCTGAAAATATTAAAAATGTTCCACCATAAGGAATAAAGTTACTATGAAGGGCAAGTCCGTTCATTATCCCACTCATTGCATGTTCTCTCACGCCATAGTGAATATAATCACTATTAAAGTCACCTGGTTTTACTATTTTGTGATGTTTTGTTTTAGTATTGTTTGATCCTGCCAAATCAGCAGAACCTCCAATTAAATTATTACTAACACTAGTCAATGCATTCAAAGTAAGTTCTGAGGATTTTCTTGTTGCTAAACTCTTAAGTTCTTTAATTGTTTTTTGTTTTTCTGTTCTTAAAATTTTTGTAAAATTATTTTTTAGTAAATTATTTACTATTACTTTTTTTTTTTTATAAATTTTGTTCCAATTATTCTCAAGTTTTTGTCCCTTTTTACCAATTTTTTTCCACTCATTTAAAATTTTATTTGGAATTTCAAAAGGTTTGTAATTCCAATTAAGAGCATTTCTTACTAGTTTAATTTCATCTAAACCTAGAGGACTTCCATGAGATGATGATTTACCTGATTTATTTGGTGAGCCATAACCAATTTTAGTCTTACATGAAATAACAGTTGGTTTTTTTGCATTTTGGACTTTTTTTAGAGCCTTAAAAATTTCTTTTTCATTATGACCATTGATAAGAATGTATTCCCAGCCATAACTTTCAAATCTTTTTTTAAAGTTATCTGAAACTGCTAAACTAGTTGGTCCATCAATCGATATTGAATTATTATCAAAAAGCATCACTAGATTTTTGAGTTTCAAATGTCCTGCCAAACTCATTGCTTCGTGACTTATTCCTTCCATTAGACAACCATCTCCTGCAATTACGTACGTTTTGTGATTTATAATTTCTTTACCAAGTTTCTTTTTTAAAATTTCTTCAGCAACTGCAAACCCAACAGCATTTGCAATTCCTTGACCAAGTGGACCAGTTGTAGTCTCAATACCAGTTTTAGGGTGATATTCTGGATGACCTGCACAAATTGAATTAAGTTGTCTAAATTTTTTTATACTAGTAAGTGAAATACTTTTATATCCAGTCAAGTATAATAGAGAATAGAGTAGCATGGAGCCATGACCTGCAGATAAAACAAATCTGTCTCTATTAAGCCAATTTGGATTTTTAGGATTAAATCTTAAAAAATTTTTAAATAGCACAGTTGCAACATCTGCCATACCCATTGGCATACCTGGGTGACCAGAATTTGCTTTCTGTACAGCATCAATTGAAAGAAATCTAATGCAATTAGCTAAATCATTATGTGGTTTATTCAAAAATATCCTGACTAGACTTAGAAGAATCTATTTAATAATATAAACATATATATATGAATTCTATAATCGAAAAAGAAAAAAAATTAAACGAGGCTTTATTAAAGCTAAAAAATTTAGATCTAACTAATCCTGATTTGAGAAATAATATTGATCATTTGAATTCTCAAAAAACTCAATTAGAAATTGAAAAATCTCAATTAGAGGATAAATATAAGTCCCTATTAAATGAACATACAAATTTGACAAAAAAACTTGAAGAAATTCAAAATAATGAAAAATTAGAAGAAAAAAAACAGACCGAGTTTTCTGAAAAAATTGATGAATTAAACCAAGAAACAGATACTTTATTGGAAGAAATAGACAAATGGCAAATGTAAGTATTAAATTTAACAATAAAGAATTTTTATTGTCATGTGAGGATGGTCAAGAGGAGCATCTTGAAGAATTATTAATTCATATTAATCAAAAGTTTAATGATTTAAAAAACAATCTTGGAAATTTAGGTGAAAATAAATTGCTTTTAATTACAGCTGTTAAAATTATGGATGAGTATTATGAAACTAAAAAAAGGGTTGATCAAAAGAAAAATGAATTAAAAGATCTTTCTAATAAATTCAGAGAATTGAAATCACTTATTTATGATTACAGAGATAAAAAAGAAGAAGAGGTTAATGAGTTAAATGCTAATCATTTAAATTTTAAAAACGAAATTGAGGTCAATCATAAAAAATACGAACAATTAATTGATGAAGCTGCAGATGAGATATCTAACTTTGTTGAAAAAACTAAATTAGAAAATATTTCTCAATAAATTTTTGTGAATAAGTCTCAAATTAGAAAAAAAATTTTAAAAATCAGAAAAAAAAATTTTAATAAAAATTTTAAAATCAATTCAGAAAAGTTAATTGCCTTTTTAGAAACAAATATATCAAATCTTAAAAATATTGGCGGCTATTATCCATCTAACTGTGAAATTGATGATTTAGAAATTTTAGATTTATTAGAAAAGAAAGATTTTAATACATCCTTGCCAAGGATAACAAAAAATAATCAGATGAACTTTTATAAATGGTCAAATAACGATCTATTAAAGATAAATAAATTTGGTATCCCTGAGCCTCTATCATCTAGGATTTTTTATCCAGACGTTTTATTAATACCATTAGTTGCTTACGATAGTAATTTAAATCGATTGGGCTATGGTGGTGGTTTTTATGATCGTTATATTCAAAAAATTGAAAAAATTAAAAAGATAATAAAGATTGGTTTAGCTTTTGCTTTCCAAAAAACTTCATCCATACCTGTAAATCGATATGATAAAAGATTAGATTTTATAATTACAGAAAAAGAAATTTTAAGATGAAAATATTATTTTTAGGTGATGTGGTTGGAATTTCAGGTTGTTCAAAACTGATGAATAATCTCATGAATGAAATTAAATTAAAAAAAATAGATTTTGTAATTGTAAATGGGGAGAATGCAGCTTCTCAAGGTGTAGGTTTAACCAAAGAAATATGTAATGATTTTTTTAATTGTGGAGTTGATGTAATTACAACTGGCAACCATGTGTGGGACCAAAAAGAAATAATGGAATTCATAGACAAAGAGCATAAATTGTTACGTCCTAAAAATCTTTTTGAACCAGCTCCAGGTAAAGGCTTTAATATTTATAACACTAAAAACAATATTAAGATCGGAGTGCTAAATTTAATGGGCAATGTCTTTATGAAAAAAAGTGATGACGTTTTTGAAGTTTCAGAAAAATTTATGAAACAGTACAAGTTAAAAGAAGACTATGATTTGCTTATAGTTGATTTTCATGGTGAAATAACTAGTGAAAAAAATGCAATAGGACATTTTTTTGATGGTAAAGCCACATTAGTAGTTGGAACTCACACTCATATTCCGACTAATGACGCAAGAATACTAGAGGGTGGCACGGCATATCAAACAGATGCTGGAATGTGTGGAGATTATAATTCTGTTATTGGTATGAATGCTGAAAATTCATTGAATAGATTTTTAAAAAAAAATTCAATTAAACATTTTCCAGCTATAGGTGATGCTACTTTGTGTGGTGTAATTGTTGATTGTAATATAGAAAATGGATTAGCAAATAACATTGAAAGTTACATTTTTGGAGGTCAGTTAAAAAATACTTAGAATAAATTATGTCAGGTCATTCAAAGTGGGCGAGTATTAAACACTCAAAGGGAAAAGCAGATAAGCAAAGATCTAAAATTTTCTCAAAATTGTCTAAAGAGATAAGTGTAGCTGCAAAACTTGGTGATAAAGATCCAGCAATGAATCCAAGATTAAGATCTGCAATTCAAGCTGCAAGATCTGCCAATATGCCAAAAGATAATATTGAGAGAGCTATTGATAAATCTTTAGCAAACGCAGAGTCTAATTTTGAAAATTTAAGATATGAGGGATTTGGCCCAGATAAAATTGCAGTTATTGTAGAGACTTTAACAGACAATAAAAATAGAACTGCATCAAACATAAGAACTATATTTCAAAAAAATGGTGGTAGTTTGGGAACGCAAGGTTCTGCATCCCATAATTTCAATCAATTAGGTATCATTAAAATTGATAAAAAAGAAATATCTGAGGAAAACATTTTTGAATTAGCAATAGACTCAGGGGCAGACGAATGTATTTCCAATAATGAATTTCACGAAATTCAATGTGAGTTGAGTGAAATTTATAATGTAAAAAAAAAATTAGAAAAAATTATTTCAAATTTTATTTCAACAGAGATTGAATGGATTCCCTTAAATAGTGTTAATATTGAGAAAGATAAAGAAGAGACTGTGATTAATTTTTTAGAAATATTAGAAGATGATGATGATGTGCAAAATGTTTTTTCAAATGTTAACTTTGGTAATAATTAATGTTGGTAATTGGCATCGATCCAGGTATCTCTGGATCAATTTGTTTTTTTCACGATGGTAAAATCATTGATGTGTTAGAAATGCCAACAATGGCTGAGGGTAAAAAAAATAAAAAACAGGTAAATGGTTCTCAAATTTTTAATGAAATTTCTGAAAGAATTAAAAAGTTTGAAAAAGAAGACATTAAAGTAGTTATAGAGCAGGTATCAGCTATGCCGGGTCAAGGTGTAACTAGTATGTTTAATTTTGGACAGTCATTTGGAGTTTTAAAAGGCATTTGTTCTGCGATGCAATTACCTATGTATTTTGTAAGACCCGCAAAATGGAAAAAATATTTTAATCTTATTAATTCTGAAAAAGATGCAAGCAGAACAAAGGCAATTGAAATTTTTCCTTATTTTTCGGGTCAATTATCAAGAAAAAAAGACTCTAATAAAGCGGATGCTATTTTGATAGCAAGTTTTTATTATGAAACTTACAAAACTGAGTAATAGTCAAAAATTTAAGACAAATTCATGACACATTTAAGTGTGAAGAGTTAATAATGGAAGCTGATATCACATCACAGGCAGTAGGATTGGGTGCTAATACTGATTTTTCTTTAATAAGTCTATTTTTAAGGGCTGATATAATTGTTAAATCAGTGATGATTATTTTGATAATTTGCTCCATTTATTCTTGGGCAGTAATCATTGAAAAATTTAGATTATTTAAAAGAATAAATAAATTATCTGAAGAATTTGAGGAAAAATTTTGGAACTCCAAGTCAGCAGAAACATTTTACAATAGTTTACCAGCTAATGTTGATGATCCTATGGCAGTAGTTTTTCAGGATGCTATGGAAAGTTTGTTGAAAAAAAAATCTAAAAATAATTTAAGTGAAAGAATGAGCACTTTCTTAGAAGTTGGAATTGAAAAGCAGATGTCTAAAATTGACAAAGGTTTTACCTTTTTAGCAACAGTTGGATCCACTGCGCCTTTTATTGGTTTATTTGGAACAGTGTGGGGTATAATGAATTCATTTCAATCTATTGCAATTTCAAGAAATACAAGTTTAGCAATTGTAGCACCAGGGATAGCAGAAGCATTATTTGCTACCGCATTAGGGTTGTTGGCTGCAATCCCCGCAGTTGTTGCTTATAATAAATTTAACACAGACTCAAAAAAATATTCTCAAAAATTAGAAAACTTTTCAAAAAGATTTTTAACAATAATTTAAATGGCGTTTAAATTTAATCGTTCATCAAAAGAACCTATGAGTGAAATTAACGTGACACCATTTGTAGATGTTATGCTGGTTCTTCTTATTATTTTTATGGTTACGGCCCCATTATTAACGGTTGGGGTGCAAGTAGATTTGCCAGAAAGCTCAGCAGACTCACTTCCTGAAGAGTCGGAACCGCTTACTTTATCAATTAACTCAAAAGGAGAGATATTCATTCAAGAGGCAAAAGTTGAATTTGATAGTATAATTGCAAAAGTATTGGCAGTTTCAAAAAACAGAACAGATACAAGAATTTATGTTCGTGGTGATAAAACTATTAATTATGGAAGAGTGCTTGAAATAATGGGTCTATTATCAGGCTCTGGTTTTACCAAAGTTGCACTAATATCAGAACCATTGAAACAAAGGTAATTTAAGTGAATAGAAGTTTGATAATTTCTTCTGTTTTACATGGTGCTTTAATTTTTATCACAGCAATGAGTTTGCCTTTTTTAGCAAAGAAACCAGTTGATATTCCACCAATAGTTTCAGTTGAACTTATACAGATTGCAGAAAAAACAAATATACCATTTGCTCCAAAAGCAAAAAAAATAATTGAAAAAAAAAAGAAAAAAAAATTAAAAGAAAAAGAAAAAAAATTAGTATCAGAACAAGCTCCTCCAAAGAAAGTTAAAAAAACAAAAACCAAAACAGTCGTTTCGCTGGATGAAAACAAAGAAAAAATTGACAATCAAACTCCCGAAGCAATTCCATTGCCAGATAAAACTGTCAAGAAAATTGAAACAAAAAAAGAAAATAAACAAAATCCAGATAAATTAGATGAAGAAGTAAAACAAGTATCAGAGTTTGAAAAAAAAGAATTAGTTGACTTGGATAATATTGCAAAATTAATTGATAAAGCAAAAGAAGATACGGCGAAGGTAGTTAAAAAAAATAACGATATTACTCAAGATCAAGATAAGAATATTGTAACTTCAGGATTAACTATTAGTGAAGAGGATGCTTTAAAAGCTCAAATTTTTGGATGCTGGAGCATTCCTCTTGGATTACCTTATAATGAGGATTTGTTAGTAAGAATTAAACTGATGCTTGAGCCAGATGGTTCGGTAGTAAAAACTGAAATTTTAGATCATGCTAGAATGAATAAACCAGGTCAGGGTTTTTATAAAGTATTAGCCGAAAGTGCGTTGAGAGCTGTAAAATTATGTCAACCTTTAAGAGTACCTACAACAGGTTATGAAAGATGGAAAGAGTTACAATTAAATTTTGATGCAAGAGAGATGTTAGAGGGATAAGATGAAGAAAATGAAAAAAAATTTTATAATTATATTATTAACATGTTTGTTACCACTCAAGGCTTTTGCTTTAATTGAGGTTGATATTACAAGAGGAAATCTAAATCCACTTCCATTAGCAGTTTCACCTTTATCAATTGATGATAAATCTAAAAAAAGTTTTGAAAAGATACTTAAAAAAGAAAATATTGGTTCTGAAATTTCTACTATAGTTGAAAATAATTTAAGGACGTCAGGTTTATTTAATCCATTGAATAAAGATGCTTTTCTACAAGCACCAGATATTGCAAATTTAAAACCTAGATTTGAAGATTGGAATTTAATTAAAACTCAAGCACTCGTTACCGGTAAAGTGACGTACGTTGATGAAAAATTAAGAGTTGAATTTAGATTATGGGATGTTTTGGCAGCTAAAGAGATGATGGCATTAGCATTTACAACGGTACCAAGTAACTGGAGAAGAGTAGGGCACATTATATCAGATAAAGTTTATGAAAGATTAACAGGAGAAAAAGGATACTTTGATACAAGAATAATTTATGTTGCTGAAGAAGGTCCAAAAACACAAAGAAAAAAAAGATTAGCAATTATGGATCAAGATGGTGCAAATAACAAATTTCTTACACTTGGAAATGAGCTTGTATTAACTCCAAGATTTAATCCAACTAGTCAGATGGTTACATATTTGTCTTACTTTAAAAATTTACCAAGAGTATATCTACTAGATATTGAAACAGGAACCCAAGAGGTTGTAGGTGATTTTCCTGGAATGACTTTTGCACCAAGATTTTCTCCTGATGGTAAAAAAATAATAATGAGTTTTGCTAAAGATGGAAAATCAGACATCTACACAATGAATTTAGAAAATAGATTGGTTGAAAGAATTACTAATCATCCTTCAATTGATACCTCACCATCTTACTCTCCAAATGGAAAATTTATCGCTTTTAATTCTGATAGAAGTGGGTACCAACAAATTTATATTATGAAAAGTGATGGAAGTGATGTTAAAAGAATTTCATTTGGAAATGGTATATACGGAACACCTGTATGGTCACCTAGAGGGGATTTAATAGCTTTTACAAAATTACACAAAGGAAAATTTTATATTGGAGTTATGAGGACAGATGGTAAAGGCGAAAGATTATTGACTGAAAATTACTACCAAGAAGCACCTTCTTGGTCTCCAAATGGAAGAGTTTTGATTTTTTATAGAGAAACAAAAACTAACGCAAAAGGTGAAGGATTTTCTGCGAAGCTATGGTCTATAGATTTAACCGGCTATAATGAACGTTTAGTTGAAACACAGACTGATGCTTCAGACCCATCATGGTCATCTTTGTTGAGTAATTAGTTTAAAATTACTTGATTTTTTAACTTGAAACCTCTATTTAGTTGTGAAAAAGTAAGAAATTGAAATTAGCAGCAAGGAGCAATTTAATGATATTAAGCAAAATTTATAAAAACACACTTTTAATCTTAGCAGCTTGCCTAGTGTTAACTGCATGTGCAACAAAAAAAGAAGTTGCAACTGATGCAATACAAGGTCAGATGCAAAGTGATGTTTACACAGGTACTGACTCAGTTGAGTATTTAGCTGATGGTGTTCCGGATAGAGTTTTCTTTGCAACGAACGAAACTGTATTAACAACAGCTTCAAGAGAGACATTAAGAGCACAAGCAGCTTGGTTAAGAAAAAATTCTAGTACAAACGTTGTTCTAGAAGGACATGCTGATGAAAGAGGAACAAGAGAGTATAACCTAGCACTTGGAGAAAGAAGAGCTAACTCTGCAAAAGATTATTTGATGACTTATGGAATATCTTCAGACAGGATTTCAGTATTAAGTTATGGAAAAGAAAGACCAGTAGATGCTGGTTCTAACCCTTTAGCTTGGTCAAAAAATAGAAGATCTGTAACTGTTAAAGCTAATTAAAGAATTAAATTTAAAGACCCTAAAGCGTAAAAGTTTTAGGGTCTTTTTTTTGCCATTTTTATAACCATAAATCTAATTATCAATGAGATTTACATTTAAATTAATATTAATAGTTTTATTTAATTTAAGTTTTTTTCAAAATTCCTTTTCAGATAATCATAATATTTATGAAACTTTGGAAATTATGAAGAATGATCTTAAAACTCTTGAGAGAGCGGTTTATTCTGGCTCAATTGAAACAAGTGCCTCAACTAATCAACAATCAAACATTGATCTAGACAGTAATTCAGAGGATGTGCTGACAAGACATTTATTAAAATTATCTGAAGTTGAAGATCAATTTCGACAATTAACCAATAAATTTGAAGAAATTAATTTTAAACTTGATAAATTATCAAATAGATTGTCAAAAATTCAGGCTGACAATCAGATAAGATTTCAAGATTTAGAGTCTGCAATAAGTTCTGGTGATAATACAACACAATTGTCCTCTAAACCAAAAACAGACACAACAAAAAGTGAAATATTACCAGGGAGTTCGCAGCCACAAGATCTTGGCACAATATCCTATAAAGATACTGAGACGTCTGAAACATCTCAACAAATTCAATCTGTAGATACAACTGCGTCTGTAGTAACTGAAATTTTTCAGGCTGAAGAAAAAATATTGCCACAAGATTTATCACCAAAAAAACAGTATGAATTTGCGACAAGTTTTTTAAAAGTTGGTGATTACAGTACAGCCGAAAGAGCTTTTAGAGAATTTGTAGTATCCAATAGTGAACACGAATTAGCTGGCAGTGCTCAGTACTGGTATGCAGAAACTTTTAGAATAAGACAACTTTATACTGATGCTGCATCAGCTTATTTAGAAGGTTATCAAAAATACCCAAAAGGTAATAAGGCACCTATAAATCTATTAAAGCTTGGTGTATCAATGGTTCAAATTGGAGAAAAAGACCAAGGATGTAAAATGATAAATGGAGTAGAGTTACAATACCCTAAAGCTAACCAATCAGTAATTCAAAAAGCAAAATATGAGTCTAAAAAATTTGAATGTATCAAAGAAGACTCATAAGTTTTTATTAGATAAATTAAAAGATAGTCGAACTCTTCAAATTTACAAAAAATTTGAAAGTAATTTGCCTGTTAAAAAAAATTTTGTAGTAGCGGTTTCAGGTGGTCCAGATAGTCTTGCATTAACTTTTTTAGCAAAAATTTATTCAATTAAAAAATCTAAAGATATTAAATATTTAATAGTTGATCATAAGTTGAGAAGTAACTCTACTTTAGAAGCCAGAACTGTTCAAAAAAAATTAAAAAATTTTTCTATAAAATTAAATATCTTAACCTGGATGGGTAAAAAGCCTAAAAAAAATATTCAATCGATTGCTAGAGAAAAAAGATACAAACTATTAACAGACGCAGCAAAAAAGTATCGAATACAAAATATTCTCCTTGGCCATCACCTAGACGATTTATTTGAAAATTTTTTTATAAGAATTTTAAGAGGTAGTGGTCTAAAGGGATTAATTTCATTAGATAGAGAGACACATAAAAATCAGGTCAATTTGATTAGACCTTTAATTAAAATAGATAAAAAGGACTTGATATATTTAAGTAATTATATTTTTGGATCATATATTAAAGACCCCTCAAATGAAGATGATAATTTTAAAAGAGTAAAAATTAGAAATTTTTTAAAACAATTAAGTTTTGAGGGTTTTGATAGAAAAAAGTTTTTTTTAACAATTAAAAATTTAAAATTTGCAAATGAGAATATAGAGTTTTACACTAAAAAAAATTTAGAGGACAATGTAACAATTTTAAGTAAAAAAAATAATGTTATTCTAAAAGAAAATTTTTTCTCTCAGTCAAATGAAGTTGTATTTAGGTCTTTAACCGAGGTAATAAAAATTGTAGGTAAAAAGTATTATGCTGTCAGAGGAAAAAAAATTGATAAAATTATTCACTTAATAAACTTTAAATCCTCCTTCAAAGTTACTTTAGGTGGTTGTGTTATTAAAAAGGTTAATGAAACTGTAATTTTGTTCAAAGAGTAACAAAACATAAATATTTAATGATATTTTGTCACTTGTTAATCTTGTAATAATTCTTATCTTACTATTATGAATTTAAAAAATCTTGCTATGTGGGGAATTATAGTCTTCCTGACCATTGGCTTATATAACATGTTTAAGAACCCTCAAGCAAACGTAAGAGGAGGAAACCAAATTATATTTTCAGAATTTTTAACCTCAGTTGAAAATGGAGAGGTTTTAAAAGTTGAGATTCAAGGGAATAATATTAAAGGAGTTTTTTCTAATGGTAACTCTTTTTCTACATACTCTCCTAATGACCCTAACTTAATCGAAAAACTATCTGATAAAGGAGTTAGTATTTCAGCCGCACCTTTAGATGAAAAAATGCCTTCACTGTTTGGAGTTCTTTTATCTTGGTTCCCAATGTTGCTATTAATTGCAGTTTGGATTTTCTTTATGAGACAAATGCAAGGTGGCAAGGGTGGTGCAATGGGATTTGGAAAATCTAAAGCTAAAATGATGAATGAGCTTAAAGGTAAAGTTACATTTAATGATGTCGCTGGGGTAGAGGAAGCTAAAGAAGAAGTAGAAGAAATTGTAGAATTTTTAAAAGATCCAAAAAAATTTAGTAGATTAGGAGGAAAAATTCCTAGAGGAGCTCTATTAGTTGGCCCTCCTGGGACTGGAAAAACATTGCTGGCAAGAGCGATCGCTGGTGAAGCTGGCGTTCCGTTTTTTACAATTTCAGGTTCAGACTTTGTTGAAATGTTTGTTGGTGTAGGCGCCTCAAGAGTTAGAGACATGTTTGAGCAAGGTAAAAAAAATTCACCATGTATTATTTTCATAGATGAGATAGATGCAGTCGGCAGAAGTAGAGGCGCTGGATTAGGAGGTGGAAATGATGAAAGAGAGCAAACCCTAAACCAATTGTTAGTTGAAATGGATGGATTTGAAACAAATGAAGGTGTTATTATTATTGCAGCAACGAACAGACCTGATGTACTTGATCCAGCTTTATTAAGACCTGGAAGATTTGATAGACAGGTTGTTGTTTCGAACCCAGATATCATAGGAAGAGAAAAAATTTTAAAAGTTCATGTTAAAAAAATTAAGATGGCACCAGATGTAAATTTAAGAACTATAGCTAGAGGGACACCTGGTTTTTCAGGTGCAGATTTAGCCAATCTAGTTAATGAATCGGCTTTACTGGCAGCAAGAAAAAACAAAAGAATTGTGACTTTAATTGAGTTTGAAGAGGCTAAAGATAAAGTAATGATGGGATCTGAAAGACGATCAATGGTAATGACAGAAGACGAAAAAAAATTGACAGCATATCATGAGGGAGGTCATGCTTTGGTATCATTTAACAAGCCAAGTTATGACCCAATACACAAAGCAACTATAATTCCAAGAGGTAGAGCGCTAGGAATGGTTATGAATCTACCAGAGAGAGACAAACATGGGTATTCAATTAAATATTTAAAGGCAAGGATGGCTGTATGTTTTGGTGGAAGAGTTGCTGAAGAATTAATCTTTGGAAAAGACAATATATCTACAGGTGCTGGTGGTGGTAGTGGATCAGATATAAACCAAGCTACCCAACTTGCAAGAGCTATGGTAACAAAATATGGAATGAGTGAAGAAATGGGCCCAATAGAATATGGAGAAAATCAAGAAGAAGTATTTTTAGGTAGATCAGTTACTCAAACACAATCGGTCTCAGAAGAAGTAGCTAAAAAAATAGATAAAGAAATCAGAAAATTAGTTGATGAAGGCTATAACGAGGCTACAAAAATATTAACTGAAAAAATTGATGATTTACACAAGATTGCTAAAGCTCTTATTACTTATGAAACTTTAACTGGTGAAGAAATTGAAAATATAATTAATAAAAATTTATACCCAAAAGATAAAGTGACTGAAGAACCCAAAGAAAATGATGATCAAAGCTCAGCTTTAGGTGCTATGGGTTTAAAACCAAAAATAGTTCATTAACATAAAGAAATGAGAAGATATTACACTAGAGCGTGTAATTTCTATTATGGCAGTGAGTCAAAGCTATTAGTAAATAATAATAAAACTATTCCTCTGAATGGAAATAAAAAAATTTCATTCGATCATATTGAGATAATATCAAGAACTTCTAAAAAAAAAATTTCTATAAGTAAAATAAACGATTTAAAAAAATCATTAAAAGAACAAATCAAATTTGATTTAAAAAAAATTAAATCAAAAAAAAAGAATTTTTCAAATTTAAATTTTTTAAAAATACCAAATATAATGGGGGTATTAAACATTACACCAGATAGTTTTTCTGATGGAGGAAAATTTAATAAAGACAATAAAGGATTAAAGCATGCATTAGAGATGTTTGATTTAGGAGCAAATATTATTGATATTGGTGGAGAGTCAACAAGACCTGGATCAAAAGCAATAAATGATAAAATAGAATGGAAGAGAATAGAAAAACTTATTAAGTCGATAAGTAAAAAAATTCCAATTTCATTAGATACAAGAAAATCTGAAGTTATGAAAAAAGGAATTAAACATGGTGTTAAAATTATTAATGATGTGTCTGGGCTAAATTATGATTTTGAAACTGTTAATGTTTTAAAAAAATATAAAACCCCTTTTGTTGTTCAGCATTCACAAGGGACACCTGAAAAAATGCAAAAAAAGCCACAATATAAAAATGAATTATTAGATATCTATGATTTTTTTGAACAAAAAATAAAATTTTTAAAAACAATTGGAATAAAACACAATAATATTATTATTGATCCAGGTATAGGCTTTGGAAAAAATTTAAAACACAATATTAGTCTTTTAAGTAATATTTCTATTTTTCACTCCCTAGGATTTCCTATACTGGTAGGCAACTCGAGAAAAAGATTTATTAAAGAAATAGTAGGTAAAAATGACACTAAAAGCAGGATTGGAGGAACAGTTGCTTCGTCAATTTATCTAATGATGCAAGGAGTGCAAATTTTAAGAATTCACGATGTAAATGAATTGCTTCAAAGCATAAAAGTCTTTAAAGAAATAACAAAATACAAATGACAAAAAAATATTTTGGAACTGATGGAATAAGAGGTGCAATTAATAGTAAATATATTAATGGTGATATGTTCTTTAAGTTTGGCCTTGCCTCAGGTACATTTTTTAAATCTCAAAAAAAAATAAAACAAACAGCAATAATAGCTAAAGACACAAGACTGTCTGGCTATACTCTTGAACCAGCGTTAGTTTCAGGACTGACATCAGCTGGAATGCATGTTTACACACTTGGACCCTTGCCAACAAATGGTTTGGCAATGTTAACAAAGGCAATGAAAGCTAATATGGGTATTATGATAACTGCTTCTCATAATCCACATTATGATAATGGTTTAAAATTATTTGGCCCTGACGGCATGAAGTTATCTGATAAAATTGAAAAAAAAATAGAAAATTTGATTGATAAAGGAATTACAAAAAATCTCTCAAGTCCAGAAAAATTAGGCAGAGTAAAAAGGTTAGAAAATGGAACAAAAAAATATCTAAAAATTTTAAAAAAAAATTTTCCAAAGGAATTTAATTTAAGAGGATTAAGAATAGTAATTGATTGTGCAAATGGTGCGGGCTACAAAGCAGGACCAGAACTGCTAAAGTCTTTGGGGGCAAAAGTAATAGCAATTGGCATAAATCCAAATGGTATGAATATTAATCAAAAGTGTGGCTCTACATATCCAAATAAGATTAAACTTGCAGTAAAAAGATATAGAGCTCACCTTGGCATTTCTTTAGATGGTGACGCTGATAGAATTATAATGAGTGATGAATTAGGAAATATAATTGACGGAGATCAAATAATTGCAGCTTTAGCTACAAGATGGAAGAGTAAAAAAATGTTAAGAGGAGGTGTTGTGGGCACCTTGATGTCAAACTATGGTTTAGAAAAATTTTTTAAATCTGAGAAGATAAAATTTATAAGAGCAAAGGTTGGTGATAGGTATGTAAAAGAAAATATGCAAAAAAATAATTTTAATTTAGGTGGTGAACAATCTGGTCATATTATTTTAGGCAAGTTTGCAACAACTGGAGATGGACTGTTGGTTGCTTTAGAAGCATTATTTGCATTAAGAAAAGGAAGAAAAGCTAGTTCTTTTTTTAATAAGTTTAAAAAAACTCCTCAAATTTTGGAAAATATTTCAGTAAAGAATAAATCTATAATTAAAAACCCAGAAGTAAAAAAATCTGTAAAAAAAGCAGAAAGACTAATGAAAGGTCATGGAAGAATTTTAGTTAGAGAATCAGGCACAGAGTCAAAAATAAGAGTCATGGGTGAAAGTGAAAACAAACATCTTTTAGGTAAGTGCATAAATATTATTTTAAAACAAATAAAGTGAAGCCTAATTCCAAAGTATTAATTATTGCAGGATCTGACTCTTCAGGTGGAGCTGGAATTCAGGCTGACATCAAAACTATTACAGCACTTGGCTCTTATGCGATGACAGCGATTACTGCTATTACAGCTCAAAATACAACTGGAGTTAAATCAATTGTTCCAGTTCCACCAAAAGAAATTTCAAATCAAATTTTATTTACTGCGAAAGATATTAATCCTGATGCGATTAAGATTGGCATGCTACATTCTACCAAAGTAATTGAATCTGTTATTAATTCTCTAAAGATAATTAAAGTAAAAAGAATAGTCCTTGATCCTGTTATGGTTGCAAAAGGTGGAACTAAATTAATAGCTGATGATGCAATTAAACTATTAAAAAATAAATTAATAAAAATAGTTACATTGCTCACACCTAATATTCCAGAAGCAGAAATATTAACTAATACAAAAATTAAATGTAAAGAAGATATGATCTTTGCTGCATATAAATTAATAGAAATTGGTGCGAAAAATGTGTTAATTAAAGGAGGTCATTTAAACTCAGAAATTGTTGAAGATATATTTGTTTCAAAATCTGATATTAAAATTTTTAAGAGTAAAAGATTTAAAACCAAAAATACCCACGGAACAGGATGCACTTTATCTAGCGCAATAACTACATTTTTATCTTGTGGAAAACCTATAAAGAAATCTTGTGAGCTTGGCATTAACTATGTAAGTTCTGCTATTAGAACTAATCCCGAATATGGAGAAGGTCATGGTCCAATTAATCATCTTCACACAATTAATATAGAAAGAAAATTTAGATAATGAAAAATATAGTTGTAGTTGGATCTCAGTGGGGTGATGAAGGAAAAGGTAAAATTGTTGATTGGCTTTCAGAACAAGCTGACGTTGTAATTAGATTCCAAGGAGGACATAATGCAGGTCACACCCTAGTAATTGATGGAGTGACTTATAAATTAAGATTATTACCATCAGGTATTGTACGAAAAAATAAAATTTCAATTATTGGAAATGGAGTAGTTGTCGACCCATGGGCGTTACTGGAAGAAATTGAAGAAATAAAATCCAAAGGTGTCAACGTAGATATAAATAATTTCATTATTTCAGAAGCTGCAAATTTAATTTTGCCATTTCATAGAGAAATGGATGAAATAAGAGAAGATGCAGCAGGTAAAAGTAAAATTGGAACAACTAGAAGAGGAATTGGCCCTGCATACGAAGACAAAGTTGGAAGAAGATCAATCAGAGTAATGGATCTCAGGTCTGAAAAAAATTTGGACCAAAGGTTAGAATCTGTTTTAGTTCATCATAATGCAATTAGAAAAGGTCTTGGAAAGAAAATTTTTGAAAAAGAACAACTTAAATCAGATTTATTAAAAATCGCACCTCAAATATTAAAGTTTTCACAACCAGTTTGGCTCAAAATTGATGAGTTCAAAAAACAAAAAAAGAAAATTTTATTTGAAGGTGCTCAGGGAATTTTATTAGATGTAGATCATGGAACATATCCTTATGTAACTTCTTCTAACACTGTTGCATCAAGCGCTGCAACAGGTACAGGATGTGGTCCAAATTCAATTAATTATGTTTTAGGAATTACAAAAGCCTACACAACAAGAGTTGGCGAAGGTCCCTTTCCAACAGAATTAACAGATGATATTGGAGAATTGCTTGGTACTCGGGGAAAAGAATTTGGTACAGTGACCAGTAGAAAAAGAAGGTGTGGATGGTTTGATGGCGTTTTGGTTAGACAGACTATAAAAATTTCAGGTATAGATGGTATTGCGCTTACTAAACTTGATGTTCTTGATGAATTGGATGAAATTAAAATGTGTGTTGAGTATCAACTTGATGGCAAAAAAATAGATTATTTGCCTGCAGCAGTTGAAGATCAGTTAAAAATAAAACCAATTTACAAAACTTTTCCTGGATGGAAAACATCTACAAATGGAGTCAAGGATATGAATGCATTACCTGAAAATGCAAAAAAATATATTTATGCAGTAGAAAATTTTATAGGCGCGAAAGTATCCAGTGTATCTACTAGTCCTGAAAGAGATGATACCATTTTAGTTGAAAATCCTTTTGATATTTAATTTACAGGTAGCAAATTTTTAGATTTTGCCATAAGTAGCATTTGTTTTTGTAATTTCTCAAATGCTTTATTCTCAATCTGTCTTACTCTTTCTCTACTAATTTTATGTTTTTTGCTCAAATCCTCTAAAGTTGTAGGATTATCATTTAATCTTCTGGAATATAAAATTTCTTTTTCTCTTTCATTTAAAACTTTGATTGAATTTTTTAATAAATCTTTTCTTTGTTCCATTTCTTCTTGATGAGCAAATTTTAGATCATGGTCTAGTTCTTTATCGACTAACCAATCTTGCCATTCATCTCCATCTTCACCAACTTGAGCATTTAATGAAAACTCTTTACCAGAAAGTCTTCTATTCATTGAGACAACTTCATCTTTACTTACATCTAATTTATTAGCTATTTCATTAACATGTTCGTCTCTTAAATCTCCTTCTGTTTGTGGTGCTATTTGATTTTTTA
>Ga0257121_1000332_pt1 | contig 40260 bp, 44 predicted proteins | sample SI106_100metaG_FD_190180 | JGI IMG/M metagenome (GOLD analysis project Ga0257121, IMG submission 190180) | Marine microbial communities from Saanich Inlet, British Columbia, Canada - SI106_100 | ecosystem: Environmental > Aquatic > Marine > Inlet | place: Canada: British Columbia | collected...
TCCAATATGGATTGAACAATTATATTACTTGAAACCCTAACACCAATTGTCTTTCTATTGCCATTCAGTAAACGATTAGGTATGTCTTTTGTTCCCTCAAGAATAAAGGTGTATGCGCCTGGTAGAATTTTTTTTAATAACCTAAATCCTGAGTTATTTAATTTTGCATACTCTCCAACATGTGACAAATCTTTAAGCATTAATGTAAAGTGATGGTGTCTTTTTAATTGTCTAATTTTTATAATTCTATCCATCGCATTCTTATTACCTAAAGCGCATCCGAGGGCATAACCTGAGTCAGTTGGATAAGCAATTACAGCTCCACTCTTCAGGGTTTCAGTAACTTTAGTAATAAGCCTTGACTGAGGATTTTCAGGATGAATATCTAGGAATAAGGCCATTATAAGTAACTCCAAACTGCTCTTTTGGCATTGGGCATGTCACTCAAACTTCCTATTTGAACTCTTTGATTAGGCCATCCATGGAAATCTGAACCACATGATGTCAATAAATCAAAGTCTTCTGACCACTGACTTCCTAGAGCAATTTCCTCTTCAGAGCTATTTGCATTAACTACTTCAAAGCCATCTCCAGAAGCCTCTTTAAAGTCTTTAATCATATTTTTTATTTTGGTGTGTGTCATACCATAACGAAATGGATGTGCTATAAAAGCTTTACCTTCTGCCGAATGAATCCAATTTATAACTTCATCAAAATTTCTCCATTCAACTCTCACGCCTCCAGGTTTTTTTCTTGTCAAATATCGTCTAAAGACAGACTTCATATCCTTGCAGTATCCTTCTTGAATTAGCATTTGAGCAAAATGAGTTCGTGTAAGCATATGACCACCACTTATACTTTGAGCTTTTTCTAATGCATCCTTAATTCCAGAACGACATAAACTAAGAGCTATTTTTTCTGCTCTATTTTTTCTTAACTCTTGATTGTGCTCTAGCCCAGTTTGAAGCATATCATTATCAACGTCAACTCCTAAACCAATAATATGAATAGCCCTATTTTGCCAAAAAGCAGATATCTCAACACCATTGATAAGATTAAGGCCTACATTATCAGCCTCTAACTGAGCTTCAGCTATCCCATCAGTAGTATCATGATCAGTCAAGGAGAATAAATTACAACCTGCTTTACTTGCCAACCTAACTACCGCGCTAGGTGAGAACACGCCATCTGAATAGTATGAATGATTGTGAAGATCAGCTTTCATATCAAAGACTATTATAGTTTATATATTTATTTAACTCTCATAGCAATTAAGGAAAAACAAGAAAAGTTTGAGATTTATATGTTGAACAAAGATAGAAAATATTACCTATAATAACTTATATGAAAAAGTGGTATTTAATTAAAACTAAGCCAAGACAAGAGAAAACTGCGATAACTAATCTTGAAAATCAAAATTACCATGTCTATTGTCCAACTGCTCTAATTAATAAAAAAAATGTAGTTTTATTCCCTGGCTATGTTTTTATTCAACTCGATCAGAAATTAGAAAACTGGTCTCCAATTCGCTCTACAAAAGGTGTCTTAAATTTTGTTAGATTTGGATTGAATTATGCTATTGTTCCTGACAATGTAATTGACTTCATTAAAAAAAATGAATTTTCAAGTATTGACAAGGCCAAAAAACTTGATGAGTTTGCTCCAGGGGATAATGTTCAAATAACTGAAGGGACATTTAAAAATTGTATTGCTATTTTTCAATCTTTTAAATCAGATGAGCGTGTAATATTATTGCTTCATTTAATGGGACAACAGCAAGCAATTAATATCAAGAAAAAATCATTAATTAGAATATAATTAATTGTTATAGTTCTAAAGTACCAAATCTTTTTTTAATCACTTTTATATAAACTTATGTGTGGAATTATTGGTGGAGTCACAAACAATAATATTACTCCTTTATTAATTCAAGGCCTTAACATACTAGAATATAGAGGTTATGATTCATCAGGCCTTATCGTCTTATCTACAAACAATACTTTTAATCGAGCAAGGTCAATTGGTAAAGTAAAAAATCTTGAAGATAATATAAAATCAAGAAGAAACAAAATTATAGGAAACATTGGGATTGCTCATACACGCTGGGCAACTCATGGGGAACCTACCAATCATAATGCTCATCCACATGTTTCTAAAAAATCAGTAGGTGTTGTTCACAATGGCATTATTGAAAATTATCTTGCATTAAAGAATGGTCAAAAAAAACTTGGTTATGAGTTTAAATCAGAAACTGATACTGAAGTTATAGCGCATGCAATTGACTATGCAATAAAATCATGTGAAACTCTAATTGAATCTGTTCAAAAAGCAGTTAAGTCATTTGAAGGCTCCTATGGGCTTGGCATTATGTCATCAAAATTTCCTGACCAAATCATTGCCACAAGAAAAGGGTCTCCTTTAGTTCTAGGAATTGGTAAAAATGGTAACTATGTTGCTTCTGATCAAATGGCGTTATTATCAGAAACCAAAAAATTTATTTATCTTGAGGAAGGTGATATTGCTGAAATTAAATTAGATAAGATTACAATTTTTGACCTTGATGGAAACTTGGTTAATCGACCAGTAATAAATTCCTTTATTAAAGTGGGTCAAGTTGATAAAGGTAATTATGACCATTTCATGCAAAAAGAAATCTTTGAACAACCACAAGCAATAAGAGACACCTTAGAATCTCGAATTACAAATAATTCAGTTATTACATCATCATTTGGATATAAAGCTGATGAAATTTTTAAAACTATAAAACAAATTCAAATTGTTGCATGTGGTACCAGCTTCAACGCAGGTCTTGTAGCAAAATATTGGATTGAAGATATTGTTAAAATTCCATGCAATATTGAAGTAGCAAGTGAGTATCGTTATCGTCGCCCTATTCTTCTAGATAAAACTCTTTTTGTTACTCTATCACAAAGTGGTGAGACTGCTGATACAATTGAAGCTCTTAAAGCTGCAAAAAAAATAAATGGTGAAATCAAGTCTCTCTGTATTTGTAATTCTCCTGAATCTAGTCTTACAAGGCTTTCAGATCTGACTTTTTTGACTCATGCTGGTCCAGAAATTGGAGTTGCCAGTACAAAGGCCTTTACAACACAACTGGTCTCTCTTGCCTTGATGTTATGCACCATTGGCAAATTAAAAAATAAAATTGATAGAAATCAAGAGATAGAAATTGTTGATGGTTTAAAAAAATTACCTGGACTTATCAACGAAGCTCTTCTTCAAGAAACCCAGATAAAAGAACTGGCAATGCAGTTTAAAGATAAAAGTAGTACTTTATTTTTAGGAAGAGGCACAATGTATGCCATTGCAATGGAGGGTGCCTTAAAACTTAAAGAAATTAGCTATATCCATGCAGAAGCATATCCAGCAGGAGAGTTAAAACATGGTCCAATTGCCTTAATTGATAATAATATGCCTGTAATTGCAATTGCTCCAAACGATGAACTATTAGAGAAATTGAAGTCAAATTTACAAGAAGTAAAATCTAGAGGCTCTCAAATGATTGTTTTTGAGGATGAAAATTCAAAAATAAAGCCTATGAAAGCAATGGAAATTATTCCAATTACTTCAAATTTAGGACGAATGACTGCTCCAATTATTTTTACAATTCCTCTTCAACTTTTAAGTTATCATGTAGCTTTAATAAAAGGGAATGATGTAGATAAGCCAAGAAACTTAGCTAAATCAGTAACTGTTGAGTAGTTTTGCATGGAACATACTTTTGATAGAATTGGTTATTTATGTTTTTTTTTCTTTTAGGTCGTCACCTTTATAAATCCCAAAACCAAGAAGTGTAGTTGCAACTAATTTATTTTAAGGCACTACTACTTTATTCAAAAAAATCTAATATTTTTTTATTGATATCAACAATGATATCTGGATTACTAATGTGTACCCCATCAAATTGAACTTTATATGAGTCAGGATCCTTATAAATATAGGAATTAATATCTAAAAATTTATAATCATTCTTAAATGCTAATTCAGATGTAACTATATTTAATGAATTACGCCATTGAGATCTTTCTTCAAGACTCCCTAGAGATGGATACTCTTTTAGTCTTTTTATTTTTTTTAGATCGCTAATCGAGTTTGGCTCTTCCCCTTTTATAGTGGAGTCAAGCTCAGAGATAAAAACAATATTTTTTGTAGACAATTTATCAGAAAGTGGCTTGATTATATTCTGAATAAGGTTTTGAGTAGAGTCTTTGTAAATTTGAATTAGCTCATCAGGGGTTGAAAATAACTTTCTCAGTTTTAATTCGTATATTGAGCATCGCACATCAATAGAGCCACTTGACCAGATAATAATTATCTCTTCAAAATGTCTTTTTTTTCTATAATCAAGAACTGACTTTGTGATTGAATCGATTAATTCTGAAATTTCAGACTCTAAAGTTAAGCCTATCCTTGTACGAGGGCCAAGCCAAAAGGCCAAAGAATTTTTATAATCATTTCCATTAATTTTTACTCGACTAAGGTATTCAATTAATGAATCTCCGATATAAATAAGCAATGTCTCATTCTCAGAATACAAAATTTTAGAGCTTTTTATGAATTCTTTATCGACAGATTCATCCAGGGTATATTCTTTCTTTATATGAAATTTATTTATGAGTTTTCTCTGATTAAAAATAACTCTTCTGTCATGATTAGAATAAATATTCCTTAGCAAAATCCGTCCAAAAGGTTTAGTAATAATATTTAGATAAAAATTTAGATTCAACAAGGTTTCGATCTTTCTTAAAATCTTGAAAAAAAATATTAACAAAAATGGTGAAAGTCGCTTAGTCATTTGAAATATGAATATTTTGATTTCTTATCTTATCTGATGCTTCAAATAATAAAAACTCAATAACCTGTAAGATGTCAGTTTTTGGATCAATAATATTTCCTTCATTAAACTCTTTTAAATAAGCTGGAATTTTTTCAAGAAGCCTACTATCAAACATACCAGGACTAATCTGATTAACAATTATCTTATCAACCTTTATGTCTTCATTGATTGATGAGCAGTATGAACTTAACGCTATTTTAGATGAAGCATAAGGTGAGTACCCCTTTGGTATTTTTTGCATTATAGATAGTTCTGAATTCACTACTATAAGTCTAGTCTTACTGAGTTTTTTTAAATTGTTTAGATATTGTAGTAAGAGATGAAGAGATTTTAAATGAACATTTATATGTTTCTCAAAGTCATTCCAAGGAGTTTTAAAAACATGTTTGATTTCAATTGGTGGGCTAGGGCAATGAATAATTCCATAAATAACCCCAATTAGGTCTCTAGGAAAAACATTTTCAACCAACTCATCTGAGTTATTAAAATTTTGAGTGTAAGTTATTAACTGATTTGAAAATTTTTGATTTAATGAATCAAAGAGAGAAATTCTGCTATTTGCATGTGCAATTACATTATGGCCATTTTGAAGAAGTTTTTTACATAATGGAAATCCAACTTCTGATGAAGCTCCAATTATTAGAATATATTTTTTAGGCATTATGTATTTTAACTAGTGCTGATCCTTTTGCAATTTTAATATTATTATCTATTAGAAAAATATCAAATTTGATTGTAATACATTCCACTGATGAATGTTTTTCCACAATTTTTGCACTTATTTGGAACCAATCTTCAGCATAAAGCGGTTGCTTAAAGTCAAAATTAATATTTAATAATAATGCAGAATCTCCTGGCAGAATAGTTCCAATTAGCTTTGATACTTTTGAAATTATCATTGCACCATGGATGACTCTATCTCTAAAACCTTTTGATTCAGCTTCATTCTTTGAAGCATGAATTGAGCTGTTATCTCCAGAAAAATTAATAAAACTATCGATGTCTTTTATTGAGAACTTTTCAACTTGATTTACAATTTGCCCTTTCGTTAGCTCATGAAATTTTAGATTTGAATTCATGATTTTTTTTCATAAATTAAATCTATCATTGCCCCTACATTTTCTAATTTACCCACCTCTAATGAATTTAGTTTAATGCCAAATTTTTTTTCTATTGAAAGGATAATTCCAACTTGAGCTAAACTATCCCAGTCTTCAATATCTTTCGCTGTAGTATCTATTTTTAATTGTATTGAGTCCTCATCAAAAAATGAGATAAATAATTCTGTTAAGACTTCCAATATAATGTCTTTTGTCATGATAATACCTCTACATAATGTTTAAATTCTTGTTTTTTAGATAAATCCAATACCCATTCTTGAAAATCAAATGCATTGGTATCTTGCCTTAATTGCTGAAACCCATTATCTTTTAAAAAAGAAAGGAGTAATTTGTTTTTAATTGTTGAGATATATTTTAAATGTATTTTCAATATTTTCTTATTACTAGCAATCTTCACAACTTCGTTTAATACCGCAATTTCTACTGTTTTCTTAAAAACTCTGCAACTCATTACCCAATTTTTAACAGTTATTTTGTCATTACCTATTTCCAAAAAAACAATTCCAGTTAGGCCATAGTTAGTAAACTTATCACTTACGTTATAGGTAAGATTTATATTATTTTGATCATTCATAATATCTGATAACTCATCTTGCTTAAGTCTCAATGTAGTGAAGTTAAACTGATTAGTTTTGTTATTTAACTGAAGAGCTCTATCAAAATTTTTATCAGTAATTTTTTGAATTTTTACTTTAATTGAAAGGTTCTTTAAAAATTCATCATAAGAATTTGCCTTTGCTAATAAATCAGTTTGTTGTTTTATTGATTCAATACTTCGATTACGGTATTTATCTTCCTCTAAAGGTTCAACTCCTATACAAAATGGATCATAAAACTTTAAAGCCTGCAAGAAGGTATAAGGGTCATCACTAACATTAGGTATAAGAACTTCTGGGCACGAAGTATTGACCTCTTCTCTTTCAACAGGATTATCGTCTATAAAAAAAACACTCTCAAGGCCAACATTAAGAAATTTACAAATTGATCTAATACTTTCAGATTTTATATTCCAATTAATCTGTACATTCGCAAAATCAGTGATTTTTAATATTGAATTTTCATTCATAAATCCTTTCAATGCAAGGTGTTTTTCATTTTTAGATGAAATTGCTATAAATATTCCTCTTTTACTAAGGTGGTAGATATACATTTGCAGATCTGCAAATATTCGTCCTTCAGGAGTTTCATTACCAATTTTGATTCTATCTGGGCCATCATCCCCAATAATGCCTCCCCATAAAGTATTATCAAGATCAGTAACAAGTACTTTTTTAGATAAACCCAGAAGACCCCTAATATGATTATTTAAATAATTTCCAATTAAAAAACTGGCATTAATGTTGAATGGGTTACCGAATGCATACCAATCTCTTGTAGAAACATAATTTTCAAATTCGTACCCGGAACAAATATTTGAAATCGAAAATAATAATACATTTTTATAGACTAAATTTATTTCATTTAAAATTTTGTTTAAATCAATACTAAATGACAAGAATGAATTATTTTTAATAATGTCTGGGAAACCAACTAAATCTGTTTCTAAAGTTGAAAAAACAATGTTTATCTTTTTCTTTTCACATTCTTTAACAAATTTATATATGCTTGATTTAATCTCACTTATATCTTCCATAGGACTTGAGGTTCTGGAAAGAGAATAAAAATCTTGAGGTAATAAAAAAACTACAAATAAGTCAGGATGATCATTAAAAATCTCTGGGTCCGAAATAAAATAATACCCAGGACCCCATTCACTCTGGCTAATTTTGGTTGATATTCCATTATATCTTGAAAATATTTCTAACCATTTGGTTGTATGGTTTTGTGAATAACCACCCAGAAGCTTAACTTTATATTTAAAGAGAATGGGTTGATTTTTAGCGTCTTTCAGAAAATATTTTTCTTTAAAAACATAATTGGACGGAACAATAGGAAATTTTATTTTCATTATGCTCATATTTTGATCAATACAACAAACTCCTGTGAATTAAAAATATTTATTGGATTCATAATTAAAATTCTTACTATTAAACTCAAACACTTTAAATAAAAATGTCCTCAATACTAATCAGTTAAGGTGTAGAAGTATTGAGGACATTCTACCACCCTTCCCAGTAGTACAAAATCCCGATAATTTCGTTGAAACTTTTAATGTAAATATCACTACTCAAATATTAACAAGATTCAAAAAATCAAAGCGATTTGAAGAAATATATAACCTCATCAATCAACCTCATGAAGAAGGAATGGGTAATAAAGAAATTTCAAATTATCTAAATTCATCGTAAAACACGATTATTCTTATCTTTAAATCTTTCAGAATCAATTGCCCAACCCTCTATTAGCTCTAACTTAAAATCCAATTTCTTTGATAATAAGATTTCGGATATGTAGGTAGAAGATTCACCATCTGAATTTTTAATCACAAGAGGTTGAACTTTAGCAGTGGACGGGAAAGAAAAATAGCATCTTTCATATTATTTTATCTGCATCATGGCTTCAGCCAGTAAAAAATCATATTCCTCATCGATATCGACTCCCTCATGGCGGTTAACTGGAAATAAATAAGGTTTTTTACCAATACGATTTCTGTTATCCGTAAAACTCTTACGGCTAAAAACATATATACAACTGTTTTCTTCATAAATAAAGGGCAATTCCTGCGTTTTTATTAGATTATTAGAATCATGGTTTAGTGCCTTAAAATCGCCATCATATAATCTGGTCTGCAATGGTGTAACTGAAAACAATGAATCATATACATTCAGATTTGCAAAATATGAATTGACTGCCTGTTTAATTGTATCTGCTTTCAACAGCGGGTTTGTGCTATGAGACTGGACAAAATAATCCCCTTTCGTATGCTCTAGGTCATAGGACATGATCTGGTAGGCCTCATTCGACTGAATATGCAGCAAATATTCTGGTCGCATATGGATGGTGACATTAAAGTGTTTTTGGGCATTTTCAGCAATCTCTTCGGAGTCTGTATTAATGATTATCTCATCAATAACATCACTCTCATTCAACGCGTCTAGAATCCAGTGAAATAAAGGACGGCCTTTTAAAAGGCGCATATTCTTCCCTGGGACCCTTTCAGAGTCGGCCTTCATAAACAAAAGAGCTTTTACTTTTTGATTAATCACATTACTTTTTCAAACTAGAAATAAAAAAATTCTCTGCAGCAATGGTTTCGGCAAAAAATACCATATCATCACCATAAGCAATAAATCTATACCCTTGGTTAATTCTTTGTTCCAGCTCCTCATGATTTGAATGAAACACGTGAGAACCGCCTGATTTATTAGTAATATTTATAACTGTATTTACTTTTTCCATGATATTGAATCCCTTCAGGCCGTTAGGTATTCTTTCAACAAGTCCGTAAATTCTTTATTAGGCGTTACGCCTTGTTTTAGCATATTGCCGATACCCTTGGTCAAAATGAGCTGGTAAGTGTTGCCGATATTTTTCTTGTCACGAGACAGTGCTTTTTCAAAGTCACTTGCATCCAATTCATTAATGCATGTGCCTTCCCAGATTTTTTCCAATTGTGTACGTATTGCCTGACGTACATCATGTTCAATAAAACCCAATTTAACGGATATGAAATTAGCCATATCCATGCCATAACTGACAGCAATACCGTGCGGGATTTCATAGTTCGTCAAAGATTCAATGGCATGGCCAAACGAATGGCCATAATTTAACAACAACCGCTCGCCTTTGTCGAATTCATCCCGTTCAATAAATCCTTTTTTAATCTCCAGGTTACGTTTTACTAGTTCTAGTAGGATTTTTTCATCGGTAAATGCTCTATTGTAGCGATCTTGATAATATTCAAAATCTTTCTTACCAGAAACAAGATAGAAATGCAACATTTCCCCCATACCGGACTTAAAATCTAACTCTGGCAATGTTTTCACAAATTCTGGGATTATATAAATTTTTGTTGGAGGATAAAAATTTCCCAGCTGATTCTTGAACTTGCCAATATTAATGGATGTTTTACCCCCAATACAACTGTCTGCCTGTGCTAGGAGAGTCGTCGGGAAAAAAATCCATTCTACACCGCGGTAAAGTATAGAAGCAATAAAGGCCGTAATATCCTGGGTAATACCACCACCAAAGGCTATTAGGCGATTACCTCGGCGAAATTGGTTGCTGATTACATTTTCTATAATCGGTGAAAGTGCCGTATAACTTTTTTGTTCTTCAGTGGCATTGATAAAAATATGCTTCCCCTTAGTTATGTATTTCTGAACCTCACTTTGTAAATTATTAAACACATTTTCATCAATAATAATAACATCATCAGCATGCAGTTCATTATTAAGGCATTTGATTAAAGATTGCTGGAAAAACACCTTATAATCTCGAATTGAACTTTTAATAGACAGACTAGACAATAGTAAAACCTCCATCAATTACAATATTCTGGCCGGTGATACAAGTATTCATTTTACTGCAGAGAAATATTACCGTTTGGGCAATCTCACTTGGTTCTACAAAGCGACCTATCGGTATCTGATTTGACAACTGCTTCATCTCATCTGGGGTCAGGGACTGCTCTGTTAGTTCAGTGAGGGTAAATCCTGGTGAAACTGTATTCACTAGTATATTATCTGCCGCATGTTCTACAGCCAAGGATCGCGTAAACCCCACCAGCCCTGTCTTAGACGTAGTATAAAGCGATCTACTCGGTTTGCTGATCTTGCTCCATATGGATGCAATATTCACAATCCGGCCAAAGCCTCTTTTTTTCATATTGGGAATAAGTTGCTGAGTTATACTAAACGGAGCTGTGAGATTAATGTTCATGAGACGCTGATATTCATCTGTCGAATACTCTGAGTAAGGCTTGATAATATTGATACCGGCATTATTAACACAGATATCAATGACATCTGTATATTTTAACTGTTCAATGAAAGAGGCGATTCCATCTGACGATGAGAAATCTGCCTTGAGCCATTTTACTTTTGGATTTTTTCCTTCTGTATTCAACTGATCAATTTCATCAGGCTTTGTGCCGGTGAGTATGAGACTTACACCTGAATCTATAAATGCATCTGCTATGGCTTTGCCGATACCTCTAGTAGCGCCGGTGATAAGTGCAGTTTTTCCTGAAAGATCAATATCTACACTCATAAATTAACTCCCAAATCACGCAATAGGTTTTTTACAGCAGCCATCTCCATGTCCCGTCTACACTGAACAGTATAGGTGCTGATATGAGGTGTAAGTAAAACCTGTTTATATTCCGTTAGTTTACCAACATAAGGCTCTTTTGGATACACGTCCATCCAAGCTGATGCAACTTTTCCAGATTCTAATACTTTGATTAATGAATTTTCATCAATAAGGGACCCCCGGGCAGAGTTCAGAATAATCACACCATCCTTCATCTGTTCAAATTCTGCAGCTGTTAGGATGGGATCATTTCCCTCGACATGCAGAGAAATGATATCTGCTGATTTGAGTCCATCATTTAATTCAACGAATTTTTCACCAAGCACTAGATCAGATTGGTTTAGTGCCGGGTCGCTGACAAAAATACTAGCTCCCAAAGCTCGGAATAGTTCTGCTGTTTTTCGACCGATACGGCCGTAGCCAATAAATAAAACATTTGAATTTTTTAAGCCTAAACCAATGGATTTCTGCCACTGTTTATGATGCAGAGCAAAATTAGCGGGAATAATTTTTCGGCATAGCGTCAAAGCGGAGGCAAGAGTCATCTCCGCCACTGCATCTGTAGGACCATCAGGAGTATTGGATACTTTTATTTTTGCTTTTTCTGCAGCCTTCATATCTACATTATCCATTCCAATTCCTATCCGGGCGACAGCTTTAAGTTGGGGACATTGCCTAAACACGTTACCATTCAACGGTTCCAAACCAGCTAAAAGACCATCCACACCTTGTAGGTGACTTATAGCTTCTTCTTCAGTCAATTTCCTACCATAAGGATTTTGCACTATTTCAAAGCCTTTGGCTTCCAAAAGTTCCAATGGTGAGGAATCTATACTGGCGAAGGATGATGTAGTAATAGCAACTTTCATTTGAAAAGATTAGTTATAAAAAATTAGCTTGCGGGATATTCCGCCACGCCAATTACAGCGTCACAGAGGGCCAAGAGCCATATGTGGTGAATCATTTCTACAATATTATAGGCACGACTATCGACCCAAAAATTGAGATCACCACTAGACTTGAGTGGATTATTTTCATCGAAACCGGTAAAGGTGATGACTTTATACCCCTTCTCCCTCGAAGTTTTAGCTGCATTCACCACATTTGCTGAACTACCACTGGAGCTAATCAGAATCACCACATCATCTGTATCACCATAGATTTCCACCGCTTTAGCCATCCAGTGCTCGTATCCATAATCATTGGCCAGGCAGGTAATAAGATCTGCTTCATTAAAATTCACCATGCGGATTTTGGCATTTTTACTGAAATCCACTGCCACATGGCTAGCCATTGCAGCGCTCCCTCCGTTACCCATTATCATGGTCTTTCCACCTTTTTGATGAATCTGTTCAAGGTACACTTTTAATTCCAGCAATTGGTTGAAAATAGATTCATCAAATAGTGGTTTCTTGTACAGTTCAAAATATTCTTTAAACCAAATATTGTTCATTTAAACTCCATTTTCATATGTTTTGTCAATGAGTTTCATAACTTCTAGGGCGTCAGTTGAACTACCAATAGTGATGGTTGTATCTTCAATGATTGCTTTCAGAAAATGATTGATTTCAGATATCCAGGAGATATTGGTAGGAAACTTAATGAACTCATCGTCTTCCCAAGTTGCAGCAGGAGCTGTTGTCCTGTTTTTAGCAATGGATAAGATTTCATCACCGTATGTGCCTGAAGATGTTTTGAGGCCATTCAATACTAGGTAGCCTTTTTCAAGGAATATTTCCAGAGAAAACAAATGTCTCCATTGGGTCATGGTTGAATGTAGCGAAGCCACAATACCCGTTCCTGAATTTTTATAAATGGCAAACACATTATCCTCGATTTCTTGGTTCCAGTAGTTGCTAGATATATCTGCCTGAACGGAATCGAAACCACCGCCCATCATAATAAAAAGATCAAGCATGTGGATTCCTTGGTCTAATAATATCCCGCCACCGGCAAAGTCCTTATTTGCCCGCCAGGTATCAAAAAAAGATTGATCCACACTCTTGCCGTATCGGCCTCTCATCCAAATCACTTTACCGTATTCTTTTGATTCGATGAGTTTTTTCATACGTTGAATACTCTCATGATGGCGGTGATTAAACCCATACATGAGCTTTTTACCTGTTTGTTTTTCAACACCAATAATTTCTTCTACTTCCACACTATTAAATGCAGGTGGCTTTTCACAGAAAACATTCTTACCTGCTTTGAGCGCCTGAATAGTAAGTGGTTTATTAAGATAATTAGGGGTACAAATAAATACAGCATCTATTTCTAGATTATTAATGATTTCATCTGCATTTTTTGCAATTGAATATGCAAAACCATCAGGAAAGGTGTTTTCTTCATATACAGATAAAATATTCGCTCGACCTGAGTTCTCTAGAGTTTGAGCTCGGATTTGTCCCATTTTCCCAAAACCGATGATACCAACATTAACCATTGATAATTACTCCACCATCCCACAATTCATCGCCTGTTTTAGGAAATATAATTCCGTGTTCCGCTCTAACTGGTAGTGTCGGAAATCTAACTGACTTCGGGAATTCGAAATTAACACGACAATATATTAAATCTTCTGATTTAAAACTTAACATCTCACTTGTATATTTAACATTCTTTAAAGTTTTTCAATCCATCAAAATCATTAATCGAAAAGAATACACTAAACGATAACAAATCATTTATGTTTTTTTTACAAATATAGGAAAATGGGTAGATTAAAGCATTCAGAGTTGAAAATTACCAATATTAGATTTTGGATTTGAAACTAATAGAATATAATTTACTCAATAAAACTATGAAGTTATTGGAATGAAATAATATGAAGAATTTTTTAAAAAGTATTTTGCCGCCAGTATTACTCGATATTTATAGAAAACTTAGAGGAAATGTTCTTAAAATCTCTCCTAAAGAATTTAAAGTGTGGTGGTTTAAATACTCATCTTCACATACAAATTCAAATGATATTTCTCAAGAGTTAACTGATATGATAAATTATTTCATTGAGACTAAGACATTTATAAATGCCTCAGGTTTTTGGCTTTATCTGTGCAAGACCCATATTAAACTATTAGTTGATAATGGCATAGAAAATTATAAACAAACTATTGAAAAAAAACATTATTGGGGTGAAGCATCACTTGATTCTAGATTAATAAAACCAATAATTAATGATAAGATCAGTTTGGATATTGATACTCAAATGATATTTAAATCTCATGATAATTGTTCTATTAATGAATCGATAGGACACAATATTTCAAATGTTTTTTTACTCAACTATATAGTCAACAATAAATTAGGTAATTACTTAGACTTTATGGAGGAGTCCACATTTGGAAATCCTATCACCATAAATTATAATAATAAAAGGATTTCATTTGCTTTATTGAACTCTATTCTTGAGGTAGATGTTGTTTTAAAAAATATAGAATTGAAGGAAGGACATCGTTTTTTGGAGCTTGGGGCTGGATCTGGAAGAACATGCATTGCAATGTGTAAAACCAAGAAAAATATAAAATACATAATATGCGACATCCCTCCAGCTCTATATATTTCTCAAGAAAATTTATCGAAAGAATTCTCTGAAAAGAAAATTTTTAAGTTTCAGAATTTTAAGTCTTTTAGTGATGTAAGGGACGATATGATATCAGCAGAAATTGCATTTATAAGTCCTGAACAATTGCAACTAATACCTGATAAGTTTATAGACACTAGCATTGCAATAGATTGTTTACATGAGATGACCAATGAAACTGTGGTGGGATATTTTGAACAATTTAACCGTATTAGTGATACTTTGTATTTTAAGTCCCAAGTTAAACAATGGGCAGATACAAGTCATAAATCTTTAGATATAGATACATATCCGATAAGAGATAATTGGACAAAAGTTCTTCATGAGCAATCTATTGTTCCTAATGATTATTTTAATGCGATATATAAGATGTGATTTTGTAGATCTTTAGTTCTTCTAAAAAACTTTTCTATAAAGTATTGACAGGGCCACCTTAATGAAATACAGCAAGAGTAATTTTTTTAAATGTTAAATCTTCAATTCTAAGAAATTAAGAGCCAGTTCTTTAAAAATAGTAGAGTTAACAGAGGATAAGTGTTTATATTACAAGGGTTTAAATAAGAATTTCTTTAATACTACTCGGTTATGGTCAAGAATTATTAAAGAAATTCAAACAATCAATACGGTTTGAAGAAATCCATAATCTCATCTTAACTCTTCACAATCAAGGATTAGGAAATAAAGAAATTTCAAATTATCTCAACTCCCACAATATTAAAACTCAAACATGAAAAGACTACACTCGTCTTTTAATCGAGATGTTTTTCTACAAATATAGGGACATGAATAATAGATTAAAATATTTAGAATTGAAACATACCAGTATAAGATTTTGGATTCATGATTAACCATATATAATGCTTTTTATAAAAAATTTTATTTTAGACAAAATATTATTATGACGCATTCTGTAATGTTCCATCACTTTCATGATAACTTTCATTTACCTTCACAAGGAAGTCTAAGCGCTTTAGACTTTGACCATATGATTAGTTGGTTAAGTGATCGATATGACATACTTAATGCTCAGGATTATAAGAGCAAATTCCTATCCCAATCTCTCAAGAATACGGACATATGTCTTTCTTTTGATGACGCACTAAAATGCCAATATGATATTGCACTTCCTGTATTGAGAAAAAACAACATTAGTGCGTTTTTCTTTGTATATTCGTCTGCGTTCTCTGATAACCCCGATTCTTTGGAAATTTTTCGATATTTTCGGAATAATAAATTTGATAGTGTGGATGAGTTTTATAATTATTTTTTTGACTTTTTAATTCAGAATGATAAGGATGAATATTTAATACAGCAGAGTCAATATTCTTCTCTGGGTAATTATTTATCCGCTTTCCCTTTTTATACTGAAAATGACAAATGGTTTAGATATCTTCGTGATCAATATTTGGGCAATGATAAATATAAAAATGTCATGTTGGAGATAATATCTGACAAAGGTGTAAATATCAATGAGGTAAAGAAAAATTTGTGGATGAGAGAAGATGAACTCTTGAAAATTCATGAACATGGGCATGTTGTCGGACTACATTCTTATTCCCACCCAACACAAATGAGCAAAATGACGGTAGACCAGCAGTTAAAAGAGTACCAACAAAACCTTACTCATCTAAGTAATGTTTTAAAAACTTCAGAGATAAATTCAATGTCTCATCCATGCGGAGACTACAATATGGATACATTAAGTTTACTTAAAAGAATGGGAATACAAATTGGTTTTCGTTCAAACATGGGTGTTAAAGAGATTAAAAGTCCACTAGAAATTCCCAGAGAAGACCATGCGAATGTTTTCAAAGAGATGAAGCAATGAGAGTTACGATATTTAGCAGTAATCAACCTAGACATCTAAATCTTGCTAGAGAATTTGCACAGTTCGCAGATATAGTCTATTTCGTTAGTGAAGTAAATACTGTTTTCCCAGGTAAAGTTTCTGGTTTTTTTCAGAAAACTCAGGTAATGCAGGATTACTTTTGTAATGTGATTCAGTCAGAGAAAAAAATATTTGGAGATGTAGATTTTCTTCCTAATAATGTGAAAACACTTGCTATTAAAAGTGGTGACCTCAACCTTCTAAATGAAAAACAATTAGGTAATGCTCTTTCATCAGATGTGTTTGTAGTATTTGGTGCAAGTTATATAAAAGGTTGGTTGGTTGATTTTTTGGTAGATAAGAAAGCAATCAACATCCACATGGGCTTGTCTCCCTATTATAGGGGCTCATCATGCAACTTTTGGGCACTGTATGATGGAAATCCATCTTATGTTGGTGCGACAGTCCATATGTTGAGTAAAGGATTGGACAGTGGAGACATGTTGTTTCACTGTGTTCCAAAATTTCAAGACTCAGACAATCTGTTTGATTTCACTATGCGTTCTGTTTTGGTCGCACAAGAAGGACTGGTGCAGACTGTAAAAGATGATCGAATTTTCTCCATGTCAAGTGTTCACCAAGACAAGAGTCTAGAGGTTCGTTATACCAAAAATAATGAGTTTACAGACGATGTAGTAAGAGAGTTTCTTGCAAGGGATATTGATTTGTCGTCAGAGAAATTTGAATATCCAAATTTATTGTGCCCTATTTTCAAGTAGGGCAGAGTTTTAGGGTGTCAAATCATTTATACAAAACTTAAATTTATTTATTTCTACCCTAAACTTTAATTAGAAATTTTGATTTCTATAAACTTAAGATCAAAAAATTATAAACAAGATTACAACGAATCCTAATAAATATAATCTAGTTTTATTTAAGCACTTTAATTCCTGACTGATTTTAGATATAGAATTTATGTTTTGAGTTATACTTTTCTAAAGCTCGATAATATCTTTATTTAAATGTTTTTGAGCAACAGCAGTAGATAATTCAATTTCATTAAATGTTATGTGAGAAATTGATAAAGTGAGGAAATCACCAAACATAATTTCAAGGTATGGTCAAAATTCTCCAAGAGAGACCATTAGAGAGACCAGTTATTGCAGCTTCACTTATTGGTTTACCCTTTAAGATGTATTGGTACGATAACAAATATAAAACATTTAAAAAAAATTTACTAAAGACTTTCCGGAATTAATTGGATATGAAGTAATAAACTTATATAAGATACACATCCTTTATGAACTAGCAAAAGATTATGATTTACATACTTTAAGTTAATGATTAAAAAATTTTCTTTGCGAGCATTAAACCCTGAGGTGTTGTTGTATCAGTATATAAAATTTCCCAATCTTTACTAGCCTTTATTGATGCGCAAACCAGCCAGTTCTTATATGATTTTGGAAAATAAATATCATGAAGACAAACATAACTGCCTTTACGTAATTGCTCAGATACAATTTGCCACTCAACTAAAGATACAAATTCACCACTATCTAAAAAAACCATATCTGTCTCTCCATCAGCTAGCAAACTCTCTAGTACACCCTTATTACTGTTATGAGATTCGCAATATGCTAACTCATCAAAATCTGTTCTATATATTTTTAGAAATTCTTCAGTAAATAGCTTCTCTGAATTGAATTTTTGTAGTAATGATTTTGAATTGAGCTTTTTTATATCTAAAGCTTGTGTAACTTTAAATTCTTTTCTATTATCCATTTTTAAATTAATAAATGGATCAACATTTTTAAGAACTTCATTTAAACGAATACCATTTATAGATGAAATACCATTTTCATAGTAAGACAACAAATTTTCACAAGAGACAGATGCACCACGAATAAATTCGATATTATCTAGGCTATCGACCAAAGACTGGTTTCGCAGTTTCCCAATAATGGCCTCTGGATTCATATCAATTGTTTTGACTTGACATCCAGTCCTTTTAGCAAAAAATGAAAAGATCAAAGTTGAGTGGCCTGCCCCAATTTCAATTATTTGTTTGATACCATCACTATAGAAAAGAAAAGAAAATGCTTTAAGATAGGAATAAAATACATTTTTTTCTCTTTGATCTAGAAATCTCAATTTTTTGAATTCGCTATCTGTTATAGCACTTTCAACTTCATGCATTTATTTCTCCTTATATACTAAGCTATTTAAGAAATTGGACACCATACAACAAAGTAGAGGGTTATTTTGAACAGAAAATTTTACTACCATACTTGAACCTAAAAGTAATAAATGAAATTAAAAGATATGTAAAAAAAATGTACTTCATTATCTCAATGATACGCACTTTTATAGAATTATGATGAATGCTAATTAAAAACATTGTTTCCTCTGGTATAACATCAGAATCGAGAGATTAAATACATAAAGTAGTAACATATGATTAAAAAATGCCTTTTCCCAGCAGCTGGTTATGGAACTCGTTTTTTACCTGTTACAAAATCAGTTCCCAAAGAAATGCTTCCAATACTCACTAAGCCTTTACTACAGTATGGAGTTGAGGAGGCTCTTTCGGCGGGTATAGATAACATGGCGATTGTTACTGGTAGAGGCAAAAGAGCGATTGAAGATCACTTTGATAACTCCTTTGAACTTGAATCACAATTAATTGAAACTTCAAAAGAACATTACTTATATGAAATTAAGGAGATTATTGAAAAATCGACTTTCACTTATGTTCGGCAAAAAAAAATGCTAGGTTTAGGTGATGCCATTCTCTGTGGCGAGCCCCTAGTTGGTGGAGAAGCTTTTGCTGTTTATTTGGCTGATGACTTATGTGTTAATTATGATAATTTACTTTTGCAATTGATAAATCTATATAAAAAATACAAGTGCTCAATTCTTGCCATTGAAGAAATAAGTATGAATCAAACTCATAAGTATGGAATTATTACAGGTAATCTTATAGCTGGGAGTAACGATTGCTTTAGAGTTAATGGTATGGTAGAAAAACCTTTAGAAAAAGATGCCCCAAGCAATCTAGCAATTATTGGGCGCTATATACTCACCCCAGATATTTTCAATATTCTTAAAAAAATAAAGCCTGATAAAAATGGTGAACTTCAAATCACTGATGCCCTTAACATTCAGGCAAAAGAAGGAAAGGTTATTGCTTATAAATTCAAAGGAAAGCGTTTTGATTGTGGAAGTGTCAAAGGTTATCTTGAAGCTAATAATTTTTTTGCTAGTCGAATTAGTGACAAATTCTAATAATATTTTAGAATAGCTTGTAAATTTAAAAACTTTTTTAACGTTCAGTTTTTTTTGTTATAGGTCTGATAACTAGAACTAAATTCTGGTATTAATTGCTTGAGTAAATCATAAATTTTATTAGTTTCTGTTTTGATTGATGCTTCTTGAATTTCATTAATTAATGGCTCTAGCAAATCCCAACTTAACATTTCTTCTTCAGTGCGCATAATCAATTCATTTTCAGTCTGAGAAAATTTGCCACTAACTAAAAGTTCCTCAAAAAGCTTTTCACCTGGCCTTAATCCACTATAAATAATTTCAATATCTCCTTTTGGGTTATTATTATCAAGAACTTCTAAGCCACTTAATTTAATCATCTTAACCGCTAAATCATAAATGCGAATAGGATCACCCATATCCAAAACAAATACCTCTCCACCATCAGCCATCACTCCAGCTTGAATAACCAGTTCTACTGCCTCAGGTATAGTCATAAAATATCGAACAATATCTTTATGAGTTACTGTTAGAGGACCTCCAGCCTTAATTTGTTTTTTAAATAAAGGAATGACTGACCCACTTGAATCTATAACATTACCAAAACGCACCATAGTAAAACAGGTTTTATGAGATAGTTTAGAAAAAGCTTGCAAAATTAATTCAGCAGCACGCTTACTTGCCCCCATGATATTAGTAGGTCTTACAGCTTTATCTGTAGAAATTAAAACAAAAGTTTCAACATTTGAAGAAATTGCAGCCTCAGCTGCCTTTAATGTGCCTATAGTATTATTTAATACACCTTGAGATTGATTGCACTCAACAAGAGGAACATGCTTATAAGCAGCAGCATGATAAATAGTCTGAACTTTGTAAAAGTTAAAAATCATCTCAAGCCTCTCTTTATCAGCAACTGAGCCAATGATAGGATAAATGTCTACATTAGGCATTTTGATCGTTAAAAGTTCTTGCTCAATTTGATAAAGTGCAGATTCACTTAGCTCAAAAAGGATTAATTTTTTAGGTCTTAAAGATAAGATCTGTCTACAAAGCTCTGAGCCAATAGATCCACCCGCTCCAGTTACCAGGACTACTTTATTTAATATATTTGTATTAAGAAACTCTTTGTTTGGCTGAACTGAATCTCTTCCCAATAAATCAGTTAGGTCTATTTCTAACAAATCTTGAATTTTTACGCTGCCTTTTGCTATGTCTGAGAGACTAGGAAGGAATCGAATAACTACTGAAAATTGCTCCAAGTAGTTGACAATTTCTCTTCGTCGATTTCTTGATAATGAAGGAATAGCAAGAAAAACTTCATTTATATCATGTTCAAATATTAGTTGAGATAATTTTTTAGGGTTTTCTACAGGTACTCCATGGATATAACTTACCTGATTAACATAATAATCATCTACAAAAGCAACATTACTATATTCTTCTGAGCTCTCTAATGCTCTTGACAATTCACGACCTGCAGAGCCTGCACCATAGATAATAATATTTTTTTTATTTTCTGAATAACTTGCTACAGTCAGTAACCATCTTGCAAGCATCCTTGATGATCCTATAACTAAAATTGCAAGAGACCAATTGATTAATACAATTGACCTTGGAAAACCATCAATAGCTAATATAAATGCAGCCAACCCCCATACCAGAGAGTAAATAGATACTGATTGCGCAACAGCCCATAAAGCTTTGAAACCAATATAACGAACAACTGACTTATATAGACCAAAGCCATTAAATATAGGCAAGGCTATAACAGGAGCAATTGCAGTTAGCAGCAAAAGTGTGTTTTCTGGAAAAGACCAATATCCTAATCTAATTGGAAATGAGGCCAAAATAATTACAACTAGACTTATTGAATCAAAAAGCATCATGATACTTTTTTTAACAGGTCTTGACCAAGTTGTAATTTTGTGTAGCACCTTTTTCATAACAATCTCTATTTTGTATTAGATTTTAAGACTATCACTGCAATTATTTGTCTATTCTTTAGTGAGAGACACTATCTCTTTTAATCACCTTTAAAAAGGTGATCCATAATATTTTTAGGTCAAACCAAAATGATTTACGTTGAAGATATTCTACATCTAACTCAACTTTCTCATTAATGGATAAATAATCACGGCCATTTACCTGTGCCCATCCAGTAATGCCAGGAACCAAAACATCTACCTTTTTTTCTTTTCTTAAAGCGATTAAGTCATCTTGATTATTCAAGGCGGGACGAGGACCTACAAAACTCATATCGCCCTTAAGAATTGAAAATACTTGCGGCAATTCATCAATACTCGTTCGCCTAAGAAAGTGGCCAATTGATGAAACAAATATTTCAGGATTTTTCATTAAATGAGTCGCAATAACTGGTGTATCAACTTTCATAGTACGAAACTTTGGCATTCTAAAAAGCACATTATCTTTTCCAACACGGTCTGACCAATAAAGCACAGGTCCCTTTGAAGTTAACGATACACTAACCACAACTAGTAGCATTGGTAATGATGCTATTAATAGAAATAAAATAGCTAATAGGATATCAAAAAGACGTTTCATTCATATCTCTCAGTGAAAACTTTGCTTCAAACCCCAGAGAATGAAGTTTTTCTGAAGAGTAACATTCATCACCTAATAACTTATTCACCTTATATCGCAAAGTTGGACTTACCCAAGCTAAAATATTAAATAAAAAACTTGGCATACTCCACCGTGGAATATTCTTACCCAATACATTACACATTGTTTTATAAACTTCTCGGGAAGAGTGAGGTTTTCCATCAGTTGCTATAAAAATCTCACCCTTTGCCCTTTCTTCTATCGCAACTAATAACAAAACTCTAACTAAATCATCAACGTGGATCATGGATCGACGATTGAATGTATTGGGTAGTGGAGGAAACCATCCCTTTTCAATTCCAGAAAGCATCTGATGCAAATTTCCTTTCACATTAGGCCCATAAACTAGAGAAGATCTTACAATAGAAACATGCATATTAGATTTTTGCTCAATCTCTAATAATTTTAGCTCAGCCTCTCGCTTAGTTTTCCCATAAATACCTTGAGGCTCATGCTGATTTTCTTCGTTAGAGCAATGCCCAGGTATTGCTGACCCTCCAGCTTTAACACTACTGATAAAGACAAAAGTATTTACTTGGTATTTAATTGCAAGTTCAGCCAATTTAACTGTTGCTTCCACATTAATCTTTTGGTATAGATATTTAACTTGTGACTCATTACTATTGTCATGTGTATAGCCAGCAAGGTGAAAGATAGTATCAACTCCATCAACAGCATCTAAAGGTATTTGGTCAGTTTGAAAATCACAAGAAAATTGCATTTGAGCATTTTTTTTACGTGACATACATCGTACTTTAACCCCTTGAAATCTTAAAGCATTGGCCAGCACTTGACCTATAAACCCATTAGCACCAGTAATTAAAGCTTCTTTCATTTTTTCCTATTGTTAATTAATAATTGCTTATATTCGTTAACTAAAGCTAGATTAACTTTATCTGCAGAAAAAATATTGTATGATCGCAGAAGTGCAGCATTGCCCATTTTTTTTAAAATATCCTTATTAGAAAGAAGAAACTCAAGTGCTTTAAACAGAGCATTTGAGTCTCTTAATGGGACTAATATACCAGTCTCACCATCAATTATTGCATCTGACAAACCATAAATATTGGTTCCAATAGTCGGAATACCCATTGATGCGGCTTCAATTACCACAGTTCCAAAGCCTTCTCTATAACTCGGCAAACATAAAATATCTGATATAGCCATATATTTCTCTGGAAAGCTTGAAGAGCCAATTAAATGAATACTTTTATAAAAAGAACTTTTTTTCTTGACTAGCTTATTTATCAAGCCACTTTTATCCTCCATAGGTCCAACCAAGATAAGGTGTGCATCACTTCCTGATTTTTTGAGCTTTGCAAATGCTAGAATTAGCTCTTTAATACCTTTATCAATGTTAATTCGCCCAACAAAAAGTAAAACATTAGCATCAAAAGGGATGTTCATAGACTTTCTCAACAACTTATTACTCTTAATATTGAAGTTTTTTTGATTAAAACGATGAATATTAACCCCAGCTAAAGAGCCATGTCCAATAACTTTAAGAGCTTCATCTTTTGCAATTTTGTGATTAACTAAAAAAAATTTTTGATTTAAACTATCAACGTAGCATAATGTATTTAACCTAGCAATAATGATATCTGAAAACTTAGAACTCCAATAACGCGGGCCATTTAAATCAACCCATCTTTGACCAGTAAAAGTATGTAAACGCAAAGGATTTTTTGTAGTAAATGCAGCAATTGAAGTTAATAAACCTGCCATTGGAGTCGTCGAGTGAATAATATCGAATTTTCTTTTTGAAAATAGTTTCATTAATCTAAATAGAGCAATAAAGTTTCGAATTGGTAAAACTTCTCTTGGAATGTCATGGGCAATTACCTCTACACCAGGGATTGACTCAAGTTTACTAATTTCAGGTCCAGGGCTAGTTATTATTGTCACTGTTGCTCCAAGCTTCTCTAAAAACTCTATTTGCTCTTTAAGTTGAGTAAGAACAAAAAAAGGAACAGTCGATATTCGAGCTATCTTAACTCCATTTAATGGAAGAATATCATTTTTAGAGTTATCAATCATGCTCAAACTCAAAACTTACAGATTTTGAAGATCTATTAACGACTAATTCATTAATGCCCTCTTCCATAGAAATGTTGTGCTTATCTGATAGATTTTCTTCAATTGAATTAATGGGATATTTTATTCTGGATGTCAGTGCATTTATACGATCAGTCATGAGAGGGAATCTTACAAATTTTTTTAAAAAATGAGTTACAGACCTAATCAAAATTTCAGGTAGAAGAATAATAACTTTATTTTTTCCAAGAGAAGAAGAGATAATGTCAATAAAATCTTCTAATAGACTGTAATCAGATAGATTAAAAATTTTCATATTTGCTTTGGGATTGTAAGCACATAATATCAAAGCATCAACAATATTACATATATGAATATAATTAGCTAAAATCCCAGACTTTCCAATATATAAAAAAAGTTTACGATTTATGATGTCAATTAAACTATAGAGTGATTGATTATTCATATCTACCCCATAAATATTTGATGGTCTTAAAATTGAGCGCTCAAAACCCCTTGAACCTGCCTCACAAAGAATAAAAAAATCAGGCTCCATTTTTTTCGTATTCATTTGATGGAGAATAATCAGTTTTCTCAGTAACAACATCATCATAGTTATTTCCATAAACTCCAATACTACTAAATTGAACCCAGCGTCTAATGCATTTTGAAATAGCATTAGAAAGTTTTTCAGTAGCATCATCGTGCAAAGAACGCATCAACTTTTCATTATTTAATTGAACGCCACAATGGAATAGTACCTCTTCATCTTTAAGTATTGGAGCAAGTTTCTGACTAGTTACATTTAAGGGGTCACACTCACTCTATAACCTCCAGCTGAGATAAATTGAGAAGAAACTTAGATTTATCTCGAGTAAATACTCCGACTCTAACCCCCTGAGATAAAAGTTTTTTTACTAAGTATCGACCAACAAAACCACTGCCTCCTGTTACTGCAAAAATCATACATATTTAGATGCCTCTTCCATTGTTAAAGACTGCATACCAAACTTATCTTGGAGCATTCTAAAATGTATCAAAACTTTTTCCAAAACTGCAATATTTTTGTCTTGATTGACGCCAAAATTATGTGGATGCCACCATAAATGAAAACCAACGCCTTTCTTGGCAGCACTTTCCATGGAGCTTAAAATCCTTTTTAATCTTAATTGCTCAAGAATGGAAAGTCCAACTGGCCTTAAAAATCTACTCGAAGAAACATTGATTAATCCAGATTGATTTAAAGAAACATGAGAGACATTAGATCCTGTTAGATTTATATATGAGTCAGCTAAGCGCAAACCACGAGTAAAAAGAGATTCTTTTTCTATCGAACGTGGCCTATAAATAAAATTGTTTTCATTACCTCTAAAGACTTTAAAACCAGAAGATATTGCATCCTTAAGATGTTTTTCATCATATTGATTACGGCAAAAAACAAGGGTTTCTGGAAAAATATCAAGACGATTTAAGGAAGAAACAGAAGATGCCAAATCAGATCGAAATGCACCTTCATTTTTTCTTTTTTCTAGACAATTGAAATGCCCAAAAGTGTGGGAAGCAATCTCCATATTATCATATTCTTGTATCTTCCTAACAAGTGAATAACCAAAATGATAAGGGTCTTCTTGCTCATTTTTTCCAATATTTTTTAAATCATTATATGGATTTAGAAGAGGATTATTGTAACCTGGAAGAATACTTGGTAAGAATTGAATAAGCTCCTTTTTTGAAGAGAAAGTTACTAATCCAACAGTAGCCCATGTTGCATGAATTCCATGTAAATGGAAAAGTGATAGTAGTTTGGGAATAACTCGTCTTCCTCCGAGGATGTTATTTCCATATGATTTTATTGAATAAACATCACGAACTCCCCAAAATAGTTCTAAATCTAGTGAAATAGTAAAAAATGACTTATTCATTCGAAAAAAACCCCTTAAAAATCAAAAAAATTTATTATAAAGCCTTACAATTTTAAGAATAACTTCCCTTGTTTTTGAATTATTTTTTAACCAAGAAATACCAAAATAACAATACATAAAAACTTTTCCAGAAATAGTTTTTGCATAAATGTAATTTTTTGTCAGATTAGTTGAATTACACCAAATATCTTTATACAATTCTGATCCTGTAGTGAAATCAAAAACTTGATAATCACTTTCTATTGACCATTTAATTAAATTTTCAAGTAGTAATCGTCCTATTGAAAATTTGGCAAATCTTATATCATTTGAATAGGCTGGCATTAGATAATAAAATTGATTTCCCGAAGTAAATCCAAGATGGGCGGCTATTATTTCATCATCTAACATTAGCCCAGAAATATGAATAGAAAAATTATCACTTGAAATTTTTTTTAGATTAACAGTGTTGGAATAAAAATCCCTCACTCTTTGCGAAGAAAGTTGATTTCTAGCTCCTGTCTCTTTATATTTAAATGTTTTTTGCTTAATAATAAACTCGACAAATTTTTGAGATAAATTAACTGTAGGTTCATTTATAAATGTTAAAGAACCTTTTTCACATAGCCTTCTGCGCATTCTGGCATTATCTTTAATTATTTTAGAGGAGATTGATAATCTATAATCCTCCCAAGAATTTGGCAAAACAGCCTGATAACTAATCGGTCCAGGTTTTGAATTAAAAATATTTGAAAATAAATTATTATTACCGTGAATAAGGTTTGGTAATCGTAAAAAAAATTTAATGTCATGCTTTGGCAATACTTTCCTGACTTCTTGCCAAATATTAGTTATCAAATGTTTGTCAACTTTAGAATAATTAATTATTGGAGAATTATAATCACACTGCCCTCTTCCCAAAAACTCTAGAATACGAATTTTGAGTACAACTCTTAAATTAAAAGGGAAAATCACAAGAGGGGAATCATCATCTAGACAAACCACAATTATAAACAAGTTATTAGAATTATCTTTTCCTCCAACAGACTCCTGCCAATTTGATAACCAATAATAATCTTGGAAGCCAAGATTATTTTCAGTGCAACTAATCTTACGCCAATATCCTTTTAAATCATCAGTAAATTTGTTATAAACTGAGATTTTCATTATTATTGGTTTTCGAGTGACTTTTAATCATTTTTTCTGTCAAAAAATTTAATATTAATATCATAACAAAACCATAATAATTTGACATTCCAAAATCGTTGTAAATAAAAAACTGAAGTACGCAAGAATAAAAGACGGATATCTTTAAAATATCACTATGTGTTTTTGAAGTTTTTACTAAATTCAAAATATTATTATTCAGTTTTACAAAAACATAAAAAGCTAGAACATAACCTATAATTCCTATACGATAGGCATTTGTAAATATAATATTACCAAAATGAGCCGTATCATTTACGTTAACACCTGTAAATATATTTGTAGATAGAAAAATTTCTTTAAATTGCTCCAAAATTACATAAACTCTCTTAACGCCAGAACTAAATCTATCATCCAAAGATCTAATTTGAAAAAAACTTTGATCATATTTCCAAAGAAAATCAGGTGCTCTTAAAAAATGATAAAGTCCTAGACCAAAAACTAATTGTGTAATAAAAGGTATTAATTTAAATATTTTAATTGAAAATATTTTAAAAGAAATAAAAATAAATGGCACTAGCAAATACAAAACTACTGTTGAACCTCCAAAGGATAAAATGCAAAAAATCAAATTAACTATATATGAAAATTTTGTTTTCGCCCCCTCATCAAAAAAAATTAACTGAATTATCGATGGTAATATTATAAATGCTGGAACTAGTGACGCTTGACCCACATAACCAACAATTCTTCCAGAGGGGAAATTCCAAAAAGATACGCCAATATCAGACTTTATTATGTTTAAAGTATGCATAAAGTTGTACAGCCAGCCTTCAAAAAAATACAAATCTAATATTAAAACAATGCAAATTAAAGAAAAAACTACATTAAACCTATTTAAATACTTAACAAAATAATAAATAAGTTCATTTTGAATCTTCGCACTTTGCATGCACATACATAATATAATTGCAGTCATCCAAGCTAATATCTTCATAAATTCTAGTTGTATAATTGCAAAACATAATGTCAAACTTAAAATTAGATATATAGAATAATTATTTAATTTAATTTTAGAATAATATAACAAATGACAAAATAGAGCCAGAACTACGGGAGCAAGAAGAAAATATTTATATTCTCCACCAATGTTTGTGTTGCCTCCAAATAAAACTGCCATTACTAACAATATTGATAAAGTTTTAATGTAATTAAGACTAACTTCTAAACTTCTAGGCATTTTATTTTTTTAGAGATTTAATCATTTTCTTATCATAGCTCAAAGGTATACATACAAGGGTCTTCCAGCGATCTTTTAAGCTAGTATCTTTTCTTATTTGACCCCTGGGAAGAGCTGGCCAAGGAATAGGAATTACATGCTTTCTAATTGCAAGTTTCACAAATTTTTTCCTACTATCGTAAGAACCATATGCTGGATAAACCCATGGCGATGAATTTGGATCTAAACTTTTAAACACAGGCTTTAACCCAAAATCAATGACCAATTCATCTAGAATTTCCCACTTTTCCCTTCTTTCCCTCGCAATTTCTTCAAGTGTATTACTTTTTAGTATTTTCAAAATAGTTTTTGAAGAGTGTTTATCAGCTATTTTGTCATTAACAGTAGGCTCTTTAAATGCTAAAGGATTATTAAAATTAGGGGTGCCCTTTGTCAAACGTAATGCGAAAATCTTTAATCTACCAGATTTTTCAAAAGCAGCTCTAAGTAATCTATTTAGAATGAAAACCTTATGTCTATTCATTAGTTTTGGAAGCTTTGGTATTCCTTTAATGTATAAAATTCCACCAGTATATGTATTCAAAATCTTCCTTGGTGAAGAAATACCAATATCGCCAAATGTCCCCATTAACTGGCCCTGCACAGAACCTCCAAAACCATGTGCATTATCTTCAATTAAAATCAAATCATGTGTTTGACAAAATACTTGAAATCTTGAGATATTTTGTGGCTGTCCAAAAAAATGGACCATAATAATAGCTCTACATGATGATAAATCAGGTCTACTCTCTAAGATAGTCCAATCTGGTTGAAATTCACTATCAAGTTGATAATATACTGGCTCACAATCTAATTGAAGGATTGGTTGAACTAATGCATCACATATATAGTTTGGAACAAGAATCTTTTGCCCAGGAAGAAAACCTAAACTTAGTAACCCATGTTTAAGGGCAGTTCTCGAATATGCAAAGAAATCCATATTATTATTTAAAGTATTTTCTCAACATAGTTATGCATGAAATTAACTCAGACCTTAAGATAAAATATGAAATCAATGGATATTTTAAAAAACCAAAACGAGTAATGAATTTATTATAAAAATTTCTTCTTTCAACTATCCATTTCTCTTCTAGTATTTTAGAGAAATTTTTTTCATGGCTTCTTGAGTGCTCAAGTACTTCATTTATTGCATAAAATGAATTGTTAGTTGACAAAAATACCCATGCATCAAAATCTCCTAGTAATTCATAAAAAGAATCAAATTTATGACGTGACAATAATTCTTTTTTTATTAGAACTGAGCCAATAGAAATAGAACCTCCTGAAAGAAAATAATTAGTTATTCTTCCAGTAGGAAATTTTTTCTTACCTTGATCTATAACCCTTCCTTTTTCATTAATTATATCAAATCCTGCATAAATAATATCAACTCCCTTAGTATTGATAATGCCTACTTGTGATTCAAGTTTCTTTCTACACCAAAGATCATCAGAGTCTAAAAATGCAATATAATCACCTTTGCATTTTTCTAGTGCATAATTTCTAGCCTCATATAAGCTTGCAGTAATTTCACTTTTATAATAGTTTAGTTTTTGATCATAATTTAATGCGATTCTTGCTGAATAATCTGAAGAGCAGTTGTCCCAAAATATAATTTCCCAATTTTGATAAGTCTGGGAATAAACTGAATCGATAGCCTCCTTAAGAAAACGTTCGCCATTGTAGCAGTTTATTATGACGCTAATAAATGGGTTTTTCATAATTGAAGAAGAAAATTATAGGTTTTATACCTAAATTCAAAATCACCTTAAATATCGATTTTAACGTCATAAATTTTATTAATAGCTAGCAGAAAAGAAAATAAATTGATTTTTCGAAAGATCTAAAACATTATATTTTTTATTTGAACCTCAAAAAGAATTACTTAAATTATCTTAACCAAAAGAACCTTTAACGTTTGAGATTTTGTTTCTATAAATCTTCTCGATAAAATGAAATAGTTTTATTTAAGCCATCTTTTAAATTAATTTTTGGCATCCATAAAAGCAATTCATTGGCCTTAGATATATCAGCATATAAACTCATGTTTTCACACTTACGGTATGGTAAAGATCCAATTTTTGCCTTACCTGAGCCTATTATAGTAATAATTTGCTCTGTAACTTTTCGAATCGAAATGGGCTTTCCAGACGCGAGGTTAAATATTTCACCAAAAAAGTTTGAAGTTTCAAGGATTTTAAGTAATCCTTCAGATATATCTTCCACATAACAAAAGTCCCGTAATTGCTCTCCAAGTGAGGTTGGGAAAACCTTATTATTTAAACATTCAGTTATTATTTGTGGCAGGAACCTATATTTATTCTGTCCAGGACCATAAACCAAAAAAAGTCGGGTAATTACTACAGGAAATCCTTCAGTTTTATGCAGCATTTGTAAAAATTTTGTTGCTGATGCTTTACCTACTGCATAACTTGATATTGGGTCTTCATTTTGTTTTTCATTCTGAGGCGACTGATTATTCCCGTACTCATCACTACTTCCAACCTGAATAAAACATTTTAAGCTCTTCCAATCTAAAACTTCTACTAAATTAAGAACACCTATAAAATGAGTCTCTAAAATAGCTCTTCCTCCTTCTAGATAAGAAGAATGATGAATTTTCCCACTCAAATTTACTACATGAGTTATTCTATGAGACTGCAACTCAATTAAAAGTTCTTTTTTATCAAGTAAATTAGCTTTAAGATAATCTACACCCCTAAGTTTTTTTAAAGTTTGTAAATGAGTGCTAGACAAAACACCAACTTTATAGCCTCGCTTAATTGCTGCCTTTACGACCCACTGTCCAATAAATCCGGTTCCTCCTACAACCAGTAAATAATCATCTTTATGATCTAATATTGTAGGCATTATATTTTTTTTATACTTTCCAAGGGGCTTGGTTAGTATTCCATAAATGCTCCAGATGATCTCGATCTCTCTTAGTATCCATACATTGCCAATACCCATCATGTAGGTAAGCCATCATTTCACCCATATTAGCTGCCTTCTCTAAAGGCTCTTTTTCCAAAATCGTACCATCTCCCTCAATTAATTCAAAGAATTCAGGTTCAATTACAAAAAACCCACCATTTACCCAGCCTTTAACCGTTTGAGGTTTTTCTTGAAATGATTTTACACTATGGTCCTCTATGTCTAACTCTCCAAAACGGGCAGCAGGATGCACAGCAGAAATCGTGACCATTTTCCCATGATTTTTATGAAACTTTAATAAAGCATTAATATCAATATTCGAGACGCCATCACCATATGTCAGCATAAATGTTTCATGACCAATAAACGATTTTAATCGTTTTACTCGACCACCTGTCATAGAGTCTAAACCAGTATGAACCATGGTTACTTTCCAATCTGTCTCATCTATTTGATGAGGCTTCATTAACCCAGATAAAAGATCCACACTAAAGTCAGCATTTAGAGCTCTATAATTTAGGAAATATTCTTTGATTAGCTCTGATTTATATCCTAATGCTAAATAAAAATCTTTATGCCCAAAAAATGCATAACTTTTCATAATATGCCACAAAATAGGTCGACCACCTATTGTGACCATTGGTTTTGGAATAGTCTCAGTATACTCAGAAAGGCGAGTTCCAAAACCACCTGCAAGGATAATTACTTTCATTTGTTAAATTCCCAATTATATTTGATTTCATTTATTTTTTTTCTATCAACTTCTTCAGAAGAATGCTCAATATTAGCAATATTAAGTAGCATACTTGTGTTCTTATGTAAACCCTGAAAACCAAACCACAACATAGGAGGAACAGTCAAGCGCTGATAATTATTAACAGATAAAATAACTTCTTGAAATCTATTTTGACTTGAAAAATTATCTCGGTCATCATAAATAACAAAACGTACTTCACCTAAAGGCACAACTATATTAAGTGTCATCTCTTTGTGTCGTTTCCAGGCTTTTACTACGCCTGTTTCAATCATAGAAAAATATGCCTCTCCAAAGTCTAAATAACCTTGATCAGAGCATTTCATTCCATGAAGTACATTACCATCAGTCATACTAATAATCTTTAAAGGGGTTAGAAGAACACCATCAATATTTTCATCCATACTTAATCTGAAATCGCCCAATTAATGCCACGTATTTTAGCCAATTCTGAATACTCATAAATTTGACCCATGGAAAAATCATACATATTTTTATTATTGTTATCATAAAACTGCTTATACCAATCTACAGTCATTCTAACTGTCTCACCAAATTGCAATGTTGGCCTCCAATTTAGGAAGAACGAGGCTTTATCACAATTTAGTTTAAGTAACCCAGCTTCATATAAGTGATTTTGTGATTTAGAAATATCATTCCAACGCACATTAGCCCAGTAGTTCGCCATCTCATCAATCAACTCTCTAACTGAATGACTCTGTTCAGAAGTAGGTCCAAAATTATAAGCTTCACCGTGACTAGAGCCATTTTGATATAAATCTGCCCCTAAGTTTAAATATCCACTCAGTGGCTCAAGAACATGCTGCCAAGGACGTGTTGAATCTGGACTTCGGATATCAACTGTCTCATTTCTTGACCAAGCTTTCATACAATCAGGCACAATACGATCCGATGCCCAGTCTCCACCACCGATGACATTACCAGCTCTAGCGACTCCTAGACGAACATTAGAATTTGATTCATTATAAAATGAATCTACATAACTTTGAATAGCAAGCTCTGCCATTCCTTTTGAGGCACTATATGGATCCTTGCCCCCTAATCTATCTGTCTCTCGATAACCCCACGGCCATTCTACGTTATTATAAGCTTTGTCACTTGTAATCATTACTGCCACAACTGGCTTATCTAGAACCCTAAGCGCTTCGAGCACATTCACTGAGCCAATAGCATTAGTAGTAAAAGTTTCCAATGGGTTTTCATAGGATGGACGAACTAATGCTTGAGCAGCAAGGTGAAAAACAAAATCTGGCTGAAGATCTTTAAAAGTGCTTTTCAATACCTCAATATCACGTATATCAAAACGTAAATCATCCATCTTTTCACTTAAGTTTAGAGATTTAAAGTGAGATAGATTAGAGGGAATATCAATTGATATACCTGTAACATCGGCACCCAGCTGCTTTAACCAAAGACTTAACCAGGTTCCTTTAAAACCTGTATGTCCTGTAACCAAAACTTTCTTATTATTAAAAATATTTTCTAAATTCATTTTTGAATATTTAAATTATTAACATATTTAAATTTTAAATTTATTTTTCATAAATTTCTTGAATCATGTAGTCTAAAGATCCTGTTGTTATAGGAGAGAAATATTCATTAAGATAATCATTGTCCAAGCAAATACCAATATCTTTATTTTCTCCAGTTAGGTAAAAATCCGTAAACTTTTTTTGTAATTCCTGCTCTGAATATACTACTGAATTTTCCTTGTTATCACAAAAAAATAATCTTTGACAGTCATAAGAGTCATCGCAAATTGCAATATAGCAGGAAGGGACTCCATAATACATTGACTCTATGCCAAGTGAATTATCATGGTACAGCAATAGATCGATTTCATTAAAAAGCTCAGCCCACGGAGTGGAACAGACCTTTATAAAATCAGGTAAATTTCTAAAAGCTGGAGAGTCACTTCCAATTAATGGGTGTGATTTAATTAAAATCTCAACTGATAAACCAGAACAAGCATTTTTTAAAGACTCAATTAGCTTAGAGTAAGTTGAATGATCCGAAGAAAGCGCCAAGGCAACTCTTTGTTTCTTATAAGAGTAATCCTTTCTATGATAATCTTTTAAGGAAAATAAATATCCGTGACGAAGTGCGCATGAAACTTTAAGCGTAGCAGGTAAAAAATTTCCATAATAATCCAATGCTCTTAGTGGAATTTGACCAACTGTAAAAATGATATCAGGAAATATTGGTAATAATTTTTCAGCAAAAGATGGAAAATGATTAAGTAGCTTTAAAGAAAAGCTAGTATGTTGGTAACCAATAAATTTCAAAGGTATTCGATTTGATCTAGATTTAGAAATCATTAATTTTTCCCAACAATGATTTTCGAATGGATACAAGACAGACTTAAGTTTTTTATTTTTAGATAATGCTTTAGCAACACTCTCATATTTATAAGAAAAATATTTACTACTATTGATTGCATTCTCTTGTTTCATGGATGCATGTAATAAATACCAAATATCGTATCCAGATAAAAGCATTTCATGACATTCTAAATAGTCATTTCTCATAGATTTAATCAATGCCCTCAATAAACCAAAAAATCCAATTGCTCTATGCAAAGATACAATACTCTCATTTTTCTGGATTTTACCTATTTGAATTTGTCTTATAAGTGCTTGCCACCATTTGCCAGAATGCACAATGTTAACAATTACATTATAGGAATAACCTTTTTCACGGATACGATGCAATAGTGGATCAAAATATGGATCAGTATAATTATTAGAGGGTCCAAATGAACGCTGATCAAAAAAACTTATCACTGTACACTCACTACTATCTAAAGATCTTCTTTGAAAAAGATGTGCAACAAACCAATTAAGAAAATCAAATACAATCATTGCCAGCAAGCGTAATTTTGAAGTTACCCACCATTGCAAATATTTAAGAAAAAGTTTACTATTTTGAGTTTTAATAGTGGGCCATTTCTTTTGGGCTGCTACTCCAATAATACCAATCCACAACTCGGGTTCTTTGATTTTAACGCGAACATTATAGCCCTCAAAATTCGCCTTTTGAAGTTCCTCACAAATTAATAAATACTTACAGACTATTTTAAAAAACCCTGTTTGTGCCTCCATTCGCCCCAATAAAGGAGATGTAAGATATTTTTTTAACTGTGAATTTCTTACCACTGACTGCCCTAAAAGTTCATTATATTCCTTAAGAAGTTTTATAGGTGCTGGAGTTGGAAGTATCAAATGTTCCGAATTAATATTGGACCAGGATTTAGAATTCAAGTCATTTTGAAAAATAATATCAAACATAAGATTTTATATAAATATATAAAAAGTTAACTTAACAAAGCTTAAAAATACCCACTGGGTAATATCTGGGAGAATACTTACCAAATGGCACGCCATTCTCTTCGTTTATATATTTTGAATTTGATAAACTTTTTAAAACCCAATGGAATAGTGGTTTACCGTACAAATTTTTTATATTTTTTTTAGGCACTCTTTCAGAATTAATCTTCATAAAGATTAGCGCTTCTACCTTTGGAAATTGTTTCATATTTTATAATATATATGTAAAAAAGATTTGTCTAATCAAATATTACTTTGATTTGGTAAGCTTATATAGATTTAATTAGTTTAATAATAATTTTTACATACAACTTAACTGTTTGAATAATAAAATAAATTAGAAGTAAAGTTCTAACAAACAAAGATGGTCCAGAAAAAAAACTAAAAATTAGAGAAATATAACTTTTTACTAAAAATATATTTGAGTGCTTTAATTTATACATTCGATGAAAAAAAGAATTAATGCAATAGTTTTTTATGATTAGAAAAAATGAATAATTCCCCATATTAGCTGACTTAATTAAATTTTTAGAATTATTAATAAATTCTATTTGAGAAGTTATCCAATCATCCAATGATATCAACTCACTAGAAAGAGATTGGTTATGATTTCTAAAATAAATTAAAGGATCAACCAAGTAAACAGGTGATTTTGATTTTATCAAAACTAGTAAAGCAAGATATGTGTCAGCATAAGCTAAACTATTCCATTTTTGAATCCCGCCATACTTGCCCAGAAAGTCTTTTTTTATAACCCCAGAATTACCCAATATTTTAATATCACCTCTTAAATATAATTTTAGTAAAGTCCCTTGATCTTCTATTTTTTTAGACTCATTTATATTATGATCTAGATTAAATAAACCAAACGAAGAAGTCCAGGAAGTATAGACGCAATCTGGAAAGTGGTTTTTTTTTATTGCTTCTACTGTCTGATTAAAGAAGTCAGGAGCAAAGAGATCATCATCAGAAATTGAAACAAAGTACTTTCCTATCGAAATACGATACAAATTCCTTAAATTTTCCCATTCACCTAGATTTTGCTTATTATTTATGTATTTAATTCGATTGTTGTTAATGCCTGTAAAGCCACTATCAATAAACCTGTCTATGTTATCATTACCCACTAAAATCTCAAAATCATTTATATTTTGATTAATGATTGAGTTAAGTGTCTCTATCAATAACTCCTTCCTATCAAATGTTGTAATGGCAATTGAAATAAGAGGGCTATTTAAACTCATAAAAAAAGGCCAAGAAAATTGGTAAAAAAATTCTAAAGATTATTAGAATTTTGCAATAATGATATTGTGCCTTCAACTCCAGGTTTCAAGCCTCCTTTGAATATAAACCCACTCTTCTTAAACTTATCACAGAGAACTTCATATGAAAGTTGATTCATAATTTCATTATCTACAAACTCGATTTCTAATTTTGGAAAATATTCTTTAATTTGGTTTACTACATCGCGAACTGTTGCATTTTCTGTTAAAACATTATAAATTTCACTATCGAAGAGATTATTTTGAATTATATGGGTGATAGCTCTTGATGCATCCACTAGATCCAAGTATGGCCTTTTTTGATCATACGCTGTAGTCCAAACTGTTATTGGTAAACCCATGACTGCTTGCCAACAAAATTTATTTACTGCTGTATGAAAACGCATTCCTGGAGAAGCGCCAACTATAGTTCCAAAACGGCAATGAACTGCTTTTAAGTTTTTCTCTCTGCAGAGTTTAGAAATCAACTCTTCTTCCATAAGTTTAGTTCTAGCATAAGGACTTTGTGGCTGAAGCTCTTCTTCTGAGCAATTTTCATCCACCACATCGTTTTGAGTTCCATAGACACTAGTAGATGAAAGTGCAATTAATGATGCTCCTGTTTCCACACATGCATTAGCAACCTTTACAGTTGACATATAGTTATTATTTTCAACTTCTTCAGCTTTATCAAAGCTTCCTGCGGCATCTGTTATTGCTGCCAAGTGAACCACTACATTTACATCTTTGAGTAATAAATTTAGATCCATATTTTTCACATCACCTTCAAAGAACTTAAAACTTCCAATTTTAGGAAGATTAAATAACGAGGGAAATCTTTGAGTCATCATATTATCAATCATAATAATTTCAGACATAGGAAATTGAACTACAAGATCTCGAATGATATAAGAACCAATATGTCCTAGCGCTCCTGTTATTGCAATCTTCACTATTATCTCCCTTAATATTTTTTTGAAATTAATTTAATCATTTATATATTTTAAAAATTCATCATAATCTCTAATATAATCATTTTCATCAAATGGCTGGTCACATAACACTGTAAGAATTGTGTTGGCCTTTATATATTTTTGCTCTGACCATATTTTTGGCGAAATCAATAGCCCAGAATTTGGTTTATCAAGAATATATATAGAATTTTTGGTTCCACTATCACACCTCACTTCAACTTCGCCATTGGTGCATATAAGAAGTTGCGAGCAATTTCGATGCGCGTGTCTTCCTCGAATCTGCCCTTTTTGCGCCCTAACATTAAAAACTCTTTCGATGGAGAAACCAATATTATTAGTTCCACCTTCGATTGCCACCAGATCACCATTATCTTCATTAAAAAAGGGGAGCTCTAGCATTTTAACGAACTTCATTTTTGATTTTACTCCTTACTATAATAATTTACTAATAGCCTTATACCTTCTTCTAAAGATACACTTGGCCTCCATTCGGTTAGAGACTTGATAGAGGCAATTGATGCTATGAAATTTCTTTTTTCAATTACATTAATGCCTTTGGGCCATGCAATATTCTCAATATTACCTAGTATTCCAGTATTTTTTGCAACTTCATTAGAAACCATTCTAAATGCCTCTTTAACTGCTGTACCTGTCCCACTAGCAATATTAAATATGATACTTCTTCTATCAAAAAAATTATCGTACTTCATTACACCCACATGAAGAAATGCATTTACAACATCGTCTATATATACATAATCCCTTAGATTATTTCCATCTCCATATATTTGAATATTTTTACCCTCAAGTCTCATTTTAGTAATTTTATTAAGAATACCTCTATCAGAAGCTTGACATTCATTAGAACTTGGTCCATATACATTTGCTAATCTTAAAATAACTGGATTAATCATACTATTGCTAGCCATAATTAATTCTTGCTCTGCATACAGTTTATGCAAATCATATATTGTTAAAGGATTAGTCTTTTGAGATTCATCAACTGGAAAATTATCAGTTATCCCATATACAGTAGCAGTAGAGGCATAAACAACTCTAGGTGAGAGTTTTAATTTTTTAGACGCAGATGATAGATTTATTATTGGCAATAAATTAGATAACAAACTTTCATAAATATTTTCTTCTGCAAAAGCTACACTAGTGTTACCTGAGAGATGAAAAATAATATCTGCAGAAGCAACTAAATTGTCCCAACTCTCATATTGCTCTAGATTTAATACCCAATCTTCAACACCTTTTAATGGCTCAAGTGAAGATCTGCTTGTACGAATTATCTTACAATTATATTTCTGAAGTTTATTAATTAATGCAGAGCCAATATATCCAGAACCGCCCGTTATTACAATAGTTTTTGCTTCATATAATTCATTCAAGGTATTGCTAATTTTCATAAATTATTATAGAAAAAAATTATTAATTCTAATAATTAGATTAATTGATTAAATTTAGGAAACTCAGAATCTCTCTGATTAACAATAAAATTTGAGCCTGGCCATTCGATTCCTACATCTAAATCATTCCATACTAGTCCACCTTCATCAGCTGGATTGTACTTGCCAGAAATTTTATAATGTAAATCTGCAAATTCACTCAAAACTAAAAAACCATGGGCAAATCCTGATGAAATATATACTTGTCTAACCCTACTATGATCACTTAATTCAACTCCACTCCATTGGCCAAATGTTTTTGACTCTTTTCTTAAGTCAACAACAACGTCAAAGATTTTTCCTCTTATTATTGTAACAATCTTTGATTGAGGTTTTTTTATTTGAAAATGCATTCCTCTTAGTACATTTTTATGAGAACGAGAATGATTATCTTGTTCAAATTTATCAATAATACCTGAAGTTTTGTAACGCTCTTCTTGATAGGTTTCTAGAAAAAAACCCCTATCATCTTTAAATATATCTGGCTCTATTGCAACAAACCCCTCTAATGAGGTTTTAATAATTTTCATAGATTTTTGATATTATAAAAAATAACTATTTACAGTGCTAGTAATTTTTTCTGCATCTTGCATAGTTAGTTCTGGGTATATAGGCAATGAGATTATATTATCAGCTAATGCTTCAGTTATGCTCATATTACTTGCAATTGAGATTCTATTTTTATATGCTGGTTGCAAATGTACTGGAACAG
>Ga0257121_1000334_pt1 | contig 40134 bp, 32 predicted proteins | sample SI106_100metaG_FD_190180 | JGI IMG/M metagenome (GOLD analysis project Ga0257121, IMG submission 190180) | Marine microbial communities from Saanich Inlet, British Columbia, Canada - SI106_100 | ecosystem: Environmental > Aquatic > Marine > Inlet | place: Canada: British Columbia | collected...
AATGTTCCTATGACTTTTGGTGGAGATGGTAAAGGATCAGGTCCTGGAGCTACTACAGACCTTTGTAATTTTATGTTTCCTGGTGTTTCTGACCCTATGTTCCCAGGACAAGAGTGGACGGAGGTTACAGCAGGAAATCTTCCTGCTGATAGAAGATTTTTACAATCTGCAGGACCCTTCACTTTAGAACCAGGAGCTGTAAATACCATCACAACTGGTGTAGTTTGGGCAAGAGCAAAAGCAGGTGGTAATGAAGCTTCTGTACAATTAGTAAAAATATACGACAGAGAAGCTCAAGCTCTTTTTGATAATAACTTTAATATATTAAACGGACCAGATGCTCCGGACTTAACAATCAGAGAGATGGATCAAGAATTAATCATATCTATAACAAATGAGGAATCATCAAATAATTACAATGAATCTTATTCTGAAAAAGACCCTTATATTACCTTAGCTGCTAATGTAGATAATCAAAACTATGAATTCCAAGGTTATTTAGTTTATCAGTTAAAAGATGCAACAGCGTCAGTTACTGATTTAGACGACCCAGACAAAGCTAGATTAGTATTCCGTTCGGATGTGAAAGATGATGTTACAGGTATTATCAACCAATATCTTGATCCAGCAATGGATGTTTATGTTCCTGTACAAGAAATTCCTAATGTAATGGAGTCAGGAGCTGCGGGGGCGGTTGATCAAGGTGTAGAATATTCATTTAAAGTTACAGAAGATAAATTTGCATTAGGAAATCCTACTTTAGTAAATCATAAAACATATCATTATATGTCCATTGCTTACGGATTTAATCCTGCAGAGATAAATGCAAATCCGTATGATGTAAATAATCCATTATATGATGGTAGAAATCAACCTCATATTGCAGGAAGAAGAAATATTCAAACATATTCTGCTATTCCTCATCAGGTAGACCCTGAAAATGGAGGAACTGTTTTAGGATCACACTATGGAGATGGCGTAAGAATTACCAGGATTGAAGGTGTTGGTAATGGAGGAAACACTATGGAACTAGACTCAGCAACTGTTGTGGAGGTTATCGCAGATGGACAATCATTATTCCCATCATATGAAAATGGAATGGGGCCCATTACTATTTCTGTAGTTGACCCTTTAAAGATTAAAGATGAAGAAGAAGGAAATGTATATACTGTAATTCTAGAAGATCCAGTTACAACAAATCAAGGAGTTGTTACTTCTTATGCAAAATGGAGAGTGCTTAATGGCACAAATACTTTAATTACAAGTACAAAATCAATTGATGTTGGTGTGGAACAATTATTCCCAGAACATGGTTTCTCAATCAAATTAAATCAGGTAGGTCTTCCTGTATCTGACCCCGCTTCAAATGAAAACAATGGATTTATTTCAGGAACTATAGAATTTGATGACCCTTATGATAAATGGCTAACAGGTGTGCCAGATTTAGACAATGACTTTTTTTATGGACTGAATTGGATTAGATCTGGAACACTTGATGATGAAGATGATGATAATTTAGATGATTATTTTCCTGATGAAGATCCAGAGGGAATATATGAGGGAGCAGTAATACAAGAAGTTACTATTAAAACTACTCTCCCTGATTTTGCAGGAGGATCAAGTATCTCTTTTGAAGCTTCAGGTGGTACTTGGGCTCCTTATAGATTTTCATCTCACTTTAATAGTGGTCCTGCACAACCTTATTATACTTCATTTCCTTATTCAACTGCAAAAACTTTAACTTCTGTTGATATTGTCTTTACTTCAGATCAAACACAATGGACTAGATGTGCTATTGTGGAGGCATCTGATGACAAATCACTAGCAGAAGGTGGTCAAACTAAAATGGGATTAAGATCTCATCCTTCAGTTGACAAAAATGGAGATGATGATGGTAGTGGTACTTTTGGTATGGGTTGGTTTCCTGGTTATGCAATTGATTTAGAATCAGGAGAAAGATTAAATCTTATTTTCTCAGAAGACTCTTGGTTATCAGGTGAAAATGGTAGAGATATGATATGGAATCCTACATCAAACATTATTACATCAAATGAATTTCCTTCTTATCAAGGAGGACAATTTTCGGGTGGAAGCTATCTGTTAGGAGGAAAACATTTTGTATATGTAATTGGTGGAGATGCTTCTGCGATGGCAGAAGACGATTATCTTACAGAAGATTTATGTCCTTCATATGATGAAGGAGCTTGGATTTATAATATTTTATCTGACACAACTTCCAGCTCTTATACCGCAGGTATTGCAAAAGTTTTTCAACATTGTACTTGGGTTGGAGCTCCCTTATTATCTGCTGGATCTGGGTCTCAACTTTTTGGGAAAGGAGAAAAAAATACGGCCAGAGTGAAATTAAGAGTACATTCTACTTATAACCCGTATGTTAATGTTGATCAATCACAGATATTAAATTCTTCTGATGAATTAGTTGTTGGAAACACATATTATGTAGCAGATAATAACTTACAAATTCATAACGCTAAGTGTCAACTTACTTATCCTAAAATCTATGGAGGTAAAAAAGTAACTCATGCAGGAACTAATTATGAGGTTGGGGAGTCATTTGTAGCTACAACTACTTCTTTTACAGGGAATTCAAAATCTAGGGTTATTGCAGATATGCCAATAAATAACTTTAATCCAGTATATGAATTTAATACTACTGATTTGGTCTCTGAAATTAAAAATAACGAGCAGGCAAAATCGGCTTTAGATTTAATTAATGTTGTGCCGAATCCGTACTATGGATATTCAGAATATGAGACGAGTCAGTTAGATAATAGAGTTAAGATTACAAACCTTCCAAATAGTGCTACAATAAGGATCTTTACAGTTAGTGGCACATTGCTTAAAACTATTAAGAAATCAGATGATTTAACTTCTGTAGATTGGGATTTAAAGAATGATCATGGGATCCCTGTTGCGAGTGGATTATATGTAATTCATGTTAGAACAACGATAGATGGCAAAAAGCAAAACAAGATTCTAAAATGGTTTGGAGTGCTACGTCCAATTGACTTAGATACTTTTTAAAATATAAAAGAAAATGAAAATGTTAAATATGAAAAAGATAACTCATTCTTTCAAGATTGCTTTGATATGCGCGATCTTATTAATTACTGTTAACCAGAGTTTCTCTCAGGAACAAGCAATTAGAGCAGGTTCTGCTGGCGCATCAGAATTATTGATTAACCCTTGGGCTAGATCCTCTGGATGGGGAGGAGCAAATGTTGCGGGTGTAACTGGTCTTGAGTCTCAGTATTCTAATGTAGCGGGATTAGCGTCTACTGAGAGGTCGGAATTAATTTTCACTCAGACTTCTTGGTTGCAATATGGTAATGAATTATTTAATGCAAATGAATCGGTAAGTAGTATTAGTACTTTTGGTTTTTCTCAGAAACTTGGAGAATCTGGTGTTATTGGATTAGGAGTTATGTCAATGAATTTTGGAGATATTGAAATTACTACTGTAGATATGCCAGATGGTGGTATTGGTACTTTCTCTCCAAGGTTTATGAATATAGGAGCATCTTATGCACATATTTTCTCTAATAGTATTCAAGGAGGTTTTACTTTAAGAATGATTTCTGAACAAATATCAGATGTTAGTGCAAATGGAGTTGCGTTGGATGCTGGTATTCAGTATAGAACTTTGCAACCAAACAAAAATGAATTAAAATTTGGTATTTCTTTTAAGAATTGGGGACCAAAAATGTCTTTTGCTGGTGATGGACTCTCATTTAGGGGTATTATCCCAGGAGGTACTGATGATGATTATAAGATGACGGTTGAGCAAAGAGGAAGTTTTTTTGATCTGCCTGCATTATTTAATATTGGGATGACATATGACATTAATCTTGCTAATCATAGATTAACAGGAGCTGGAACATTTACTTCAAATTCTTTTCAGAAAGATCAATATAGAGCAGGAGGAGAATATTCATATAAGGAATATTTTATGATAAGAGCAGGATTTGTTTATGAAGAAGGCCTTTTAGAGTTTGACACTAGAACAACTGCATTAGTTGGACCAACAGCTGGTTTTACTGTTGAACTACCAATGGGAAATGAATCTACCTTTGGAGTAGACTACTCTTATAGATATACTAATCCATTTAAAGGATCCCATGCTATTGGTTGCAGGATAGATTTATAAACACCAAAAACAAAATATTATAATAAAAAGGAAGTAATTACTTCCTTTTTATTACATTGATACAGATAAAAATCGCAAGACTATGAGTGATATTCAATATTTTACCGAGGAAGGACTACGCAAATTAAAAGATGAACTAGAACATCTTAAAAGTGTTGAAAGACCAAAAATAATTCAGCAAATTGCAGAAGCGAGAGATAAAGGTGATTTGTCAGAAAATGCAGAATATGATGCCGCAAAAGAAGCACAAGGTCATCTGGAAGATAGAATAAATAAATTAGAAGCTATAAATGGTAATGCTAGAGTAGTTGACACATCAAAGTTAGATGTGTCAGTTGTTCGATTACTAACAAAAGTTACTATTAAAAACACAGCAAACTCGATGGAAATGACTTACTCCATTGTGCCAGAGGCAGAAGCAAATCTAAGATCAAAAAAGATTTCAGTTTCTTCTCCTATTGGGAAAGGGTTACTTGGAAAATCAATTGGTGAAATTGCAGAAATTCAGATTCCAAACGGAATAATAAAATTTGAAGTTGTCAAAATAGAAGCGGCTTAGATGTCTAGTATTTTTTCAAAAATAGTTAATAATGAAACACCATCTTTTAAAGTAGCAGAGGATGAAAATTATTTAGCTTTCTTAGATGCATTTCCATTATCTTATGGGCACGTATTAGTAATTCCAAAAAAAGAAACAGACTATATTTTTGATTTAGATTCTGATAAATATTTAGGATTATGGAATTTTTCTCAGAAAGTAGCAAAAGCAATGGATAAAGTAATTGTTTGTAAAAGAATTGGAGTAGCTGTTATTGGTTTAGAAGTTCCACATGCACATATTCATCTTGTTCCAATAAATGGCATTTCCGATATTAACTTTGAACGTGAGAAAAAAACTTTTTCTGCAGATAAAATGCAAGAAATTGCAGATAAAATTAATTTTGCTTTAAGCTAATTTGTCAGGATTATCCTTTAAGAAAGAAGACCAAGAAGAATAACTTTTACCTGAAGAACTATCATTTCTTTGAAAATAATGACAAGCAGCAGCAGCTAAACCATCAGTTGCATCCAAGTGTTTTGGCATACTTTTTATATCAAAAAGTGATTGCAACATAGAAGCAACTTGAACTTTAGAGGCATTTCCATTTCCTGTAATAGATTTCTTTATTTTCTTTGGGGTATATTCAAAAATAGGAACATCTCTGTATAACGCAGCTGCCATTGCTACTCCTTGAGCTCTGCCTAACTTCAGCATTGATTGTACATTTTTCCCAAAAAATGGAGCTTCCAAAGAGACTTCATCTGGATTGTATTCATCAACAAGTTGAACGGTTCTCTCAAAAATTCTTTTTAGTTTTAGGGCATGTCCATCAAGTTTTTCCAAGTGAATTACACCCATTTGAACCATCTTCATTTTTTTATTCAGAATACTAATAATTCCATATCCCATGATGTTTGTTCCTGGATCAATTCCTAATATTATTCGTTCTTCTTCCAAAATATATTTCTGATTTCCCAAAATTAAGAAAAGATTTGTTAATATATCTCCTTCCTTTCGAAATTATAAATGCAATTTATACTGTTATTATTATAACTTTGTCTTTAGTTTATTCACCTAAGTGGAAAGGAAGAAAATTCGGTATGTAAATGGAAAGTAATTTATTTTTTTTATGTTTTTGTATTTTTCTTTTTTTTCTGTGTTTATACCAAGATTTTGGACAATTTAATAATTTAAATAATAAAATTGCTTGGGAAAAATTCAGAAAAGATAAACTAGCTTTATCTTCTTTATTTTTTATTCTGTCACTAACTATTTTATCTGTATTTTCTTATACTTTTATGACAGATAAAACGAAATATGCTTCAGAAATGAATGTAGAACTTTCCACACTTCCTCCTTTTACTAAGGTTTCAACTCTGATAATTGACGGAGAGGAAATTCTTGCAAAAGATGTAAATAAAAATAATTTGGGTATTTCTTATTATCTTATTAATACTTCAGAATATGTGGATTATGAAGGTGAATATGAGAAATCTGATAGAACCTACTATTTTGGAACCGATAAATATGGTAGAGATCTGTATAGCAGAATAATTTATGGAAGCAGAATTTCTCTTGCAGTTGGATTTATTGCGGTACTAATTTCTTTAATTATTGGTATTTTTCTAGGCTCACTTTCTGGTTATTATGGAGGGAAAGTAGATGATTTTATTATGTGGATTGTAAATGTTGTTTGGTCCATACCCACTTTACTTATGGTAATAGCCATTACATTGGCACTTGGTAAAGGGTTTTGGCAGGTATTTATAGCTGTTGGATTAACTATGTGGGTTGAAGTAGCTAGAATTGTTCGTGGAGAGTTTATTTCACACAGAAATAGAGAATATGTTGAGGCTGGAAAGGTTTTAGCTTTTTCTAATTTTCGAATTATTTTTAAGCATATCTTACCAAATGTATTGGCTCCAATAATTGTTATTTCGGCAGCAAATTTTGCAGCAGCTATCCTTATCGAATCAGGATTAAGTTTTCTAGGATTGGGAGCACAACCACCGATTCCTACATGGGGAGGGATAATAAAAGATCATTACCATTATATTATTATGGATAAAGCATATTTGGCAATTATTCCAGGTATTTTTATTATGTTGTCAGTATTATCTTTCATGTTATTAGGTAACGGATTACGTTCTGCACTAGATGTAAAACAATGAAAACAATATATTTGTAATTGATTTATTAATCCTTTTCAGAAGAAGACATTTATATTATATTTGTCAAAATTATTAAAAACTAATACAATGACAAAAAAATTACTTTCAATAATCTTTCTATCGGTTCTTACTTTTTCTTTAGTAAAAGCAGATGAAGGAATGTGGCTTCCACAATTACTACAATCTATGAATGAGTCTGATATGAAAGATTGTGGATTACAACTTACAGCTCAAGATTTATATGATGTCAATAATTCTTCTTTAAAAGATGCAATTGTTGCCTTGAATGGAGGTATGTGTACTGGAGAGATGATTTCTTCACAGGGGTTAATGCTTACAAATCATCATTGTGCTTTTGATGTAATACAAACACATTCAACCGTAGATAATGACTATCTAACAGATGGTTTTTGGGCTATGACAAGAGATGCGGAACTTCCTAATGAGGGATTTTCTGTTTCTTTTTTAGTCAGTATTGAATCTGTAACCGATAGAGTCTTGGAAGATCTAGGTGAGGTGACAGAATCAGAGAGAAAAACTAAACTTAGAGAAATTTTTAATGAAATATCTTCAGAAAAAAGTGATGGAACAGATTATAATGCAAGAGTAAAATCTTTTTTTGAAGGTAATGAATTTTACTTAATGACCTACATTACGTATAATGACGTCAGATTAGTTGGAGCTCCTCCTTCATCAATAGGGAAGTTTGGAGGAGATACTGATAATTGGATGTGGCCAAGACATACAGGAGATTTCTCATTATTGAGAGTATATTGTGCTCCTGACGGAAGCCCAGCAGAGTATTCTGAAGACAATATTCCTTACACTCCAAAACACCATCTTCCAATTCAGTTAGATGGAGTAGATAATGGAGATTACACCATGATTTTTGGTTTCCCAGGAAGTACAGACAGATTCTTAACTTCTTTTGGAATTCAAGAGGCTTTAGAACAAACTAACCCAACAATTGTTCAGATTAGATCAGAAAAATTAGCAATCATGAAATCTGGGATGGATGCTAATAAGAAAACTAAAATTCAATATGCTTCTAAATATGCAGGAACATCTAATTATTGGAAATATTACATTGGTCAGTCGAGAGGTTTAAAAAGGATGAAAGTTTATGACAAAAAAGTAGAAATAGAAAATAAATTTACCGATTGGGTAAACTCGGGAGATGAACAGAGATACGAGAAATTTGGAAATACTTTAAGTTTAATTGAAGAAGCTTATGAAGATAACAGAGAATTAAATATCTCTAGAACTTATTTGAATGAGGCAATCTTTCAAGGTGCTGAAATCATGTATTTCTCTTTTATCATGAACAGAAAATTAGCAAATATTCCGACGGATAAAGAAGAGAAAACAATGTTTATGAATGAAATCAGAGAAGAAGCTAAAGAATTTTATAAAAACTATAATTCAACTATTGATGAAGAATTGTTTTCAGCTATGTTAGAAATGTATTATTATAATGTTCCTCACAATCAACATCCATCAGTATTTAAGAAAATTGAGAACCAACTATTAGGGTTTAAAGCGCTTGATTTTGATTATTACGCAAAAGATGTTTTCAGAAAATCTATTTTTTCATCTGAAGATAAGTTTCTGGCTTTTTTGGAGAATCCATATAATATGAAATTAGAAAAAGATCCTGCTTATACTACAATGATGTCAATTTATGATTATTATATTGAACATCATTACGCTCAAAGAAAATCCGTTAGAGCGAAATTAGATGAAGGGAATCGATTATTTATTGCCGGATTAAGAGAAATGAATCCTGAGGAAAACTATTATCCAAATGCTAATTCTACCATGAGAGTTACTTACGGAAATGTAGGGGATTATAATCCTGGAGACGCAATGCATTATGATTTCTATACTACAATTGATGGAATAATTGAAAAAGAAGACCCAACTAATGATGAGTTTATCGTTCCCGAAAAATTAAAGGAATTATATGAGATAGGAGATTATGGAAAATATGCAGATGAGAATGGAAATTTAAGAATTAATTTTATTTCTAATAACGATATTACTGGTGGAAACTCTGGTTCTCCGGTAATTAATGCATGGGGTGAGATTGTTGGAACTGCATTTGATGGTAATTGGGAAGCTATGAGTGGTGATATTGCTTTCGAGAATGAAATACAAAGGACTATCTCGGTGGATATTAGGTATACTATGTTTATTATCGATAAGTTTGCAGGAGCTACTCATCTAATTGATGAAATGACAATTGCTCCAACACATCTTGAAAAAACAATAGAAACAGATATAAAATAGATAACATATTTGTATTCAAACCCACTCATTTGAGTGGGTTTCTTTTTGGAGGACCTCTCGGTCCTAAGTTCGAACTTTTTCTAGTACTTCATTGAAATTATAAAATTTCCAAATGAAGCCTTCTTTTTTTAATTTATCTACATTTATAGATACGTCTGTATTGATAATTTGACTTCTTTCTCCTAGAAATAATCTTATTAGAAATAAAGGTATTCTAATAATTAAAGCATATGGGAATAATTTTTCTTTTATCTTTTTAATAAACATCCCTTGAGAGATTGGTTCTGTTGTCGCTAAATTATATGCGCCTTTATAATTTTCATTAGTTATTGCTTCTTTAATGAAGTTAGCTGCGTCATCAACATGTATCCAACTTATTTTCTTTTTTTTTGAGCCAATTACCACTCCAACACCTAATTTCATGCTGAGAAGATTATATTTCAAAAAAGCTGTTTCTTGATTCATTAATAACGATATTCTCATTTGAATCACACGGCTTCCAATTTGTTTAAACTGCTGTGCAGATTCTTCCCAATCTGAAGCCATTCTTGCTATCCAATCATTCCCAATTTCATCATTTTCAGATTTTACGCCTCTTGCATTTAAACCATATATTCCAATTGCAGAGGCAGATATAAAAGTTTTGGGTGAAATATTTAATTCTTTACATTTATTAAATAATAAGTTTGATGCACCAACTCTACTTTGATGCATTAATCTTTTATTTTTCTTTGTCCATCGTTTTAGTATAGGGTATCCTGATAAGTGAATAATATGTTTGCAATTTTCTAATGCTTTTTCATCAATTTCATCTGTTGATGTATTCCAAAAATAGATATTTTTATTATTAACTTTTTCTTTATTACTAGTTAATCCAATAATTTCATAATCATCTTTCAATAATTCTCTTATTATTTTTGCCAAGGAACCACTATATCCGGTAATAATAACACGATCTTTCATTAAGGTAAAATACTAAATTAGTTAGTTATTAAATTAATAAAATCATCAATACTTGAGATAGTATTTAATTTTTGAAAATCATTTTCATTAAGTAAATTTTTATTAATTATCGTATATACTTTTGATTTAGAAAAATTAGTCTTTAGAAAGTTAGTTATTTCTTTTATATCTAATTTGGAAGTGTTTGAAACAATAGCAAATAATATATTATCTATTTTATTTTTATCTTTTAAAGATAATAATAAGGAATGCGGTAAATTTTGACCAAGGTATACAACATTATGACCGTTCATTTTTAATGTTAAATAAGCAAATAAGAGTCCTATGTCATGTAATTCCTTTTTTGGAAGAAATAGCAACCAGTTTTCTTTAGAGAGTTTTTTAAATCCTATTTTTTCTATTTCTTTATAAATCTTAGTCTTTATCAATTCTGATAGAAAATGTTCTTGAGGAGGACTAATTTTATCATTCATCCATAATATTCCAATTCTGTTTAGAGCTTCTAATAAGACATGCTTATAACATTCAATAATTCCAATATCTTTTATGCATTTTTCATAGGTATTATGAAATAGTAGTTGATTGTATGATATTGAAGATTCAAGAATTTGAGATATATATAGAGAGTGATTATTAGTTTGATTATCTTTTTTTAATGTATTATTAATAAGACCGTCTATTTCTTCTACAGATAGCTTAGTTAAGATCGATATTTTAAAACCAGCATCTACAAGTACGCTATACCTAAGAGCCTTTACAATCATCTTGTCATCATAATATCTTATGTTGGTTGAGGTTCTGTGTGGCTTAACAAAGCTATACCTATTCTCCCATGTGCGTATCAATATTTTGTTTAGCCCAGTTATTTTTGAAAAATCATCAATACTATATTTATTCATTGGTTTTATAATTATTAATATGATGCAAATATATCAATTTCTATGAATGTATAATATAAATATAAAAATATTATACAATCGTATAGTTTATTTTAAAAAAAGTTATACATTTGCCAAATGAAAAATAATTATAGTATTGTAGGTTCAGGTTTTTCTTCATTATGTGCGGCTGCTTCATTAGCTAAATCAGGCGGAAATGTAAAAATCTTTGAAAAGAACAATGAACTAGGGGGTAGAGCTAGGCAGTTTAGTGAAGATGGTTTTGTTTTTGATATGGATCCAAGCTGGTATTGGATGCCGGATATATTTGAAAATTTCTTCAAAAGATTTGATAAAAACCCATCTGAATATTATGATCTAATAAAATTAGATCCTGGTTTTCAGATAATATTTGACACCAATCATACAATAAAGATTAACAGTAGTTTTTCTGATATTTTAAGTTTATTTGAGAGTTATGAAAAAGGGGCAGGAGATAAATTAAAAAAATTTATAGATGATGCTGAGATTAAATATAATCTGGCAGTTAAGTCTTTAATGTATCAGCCTGTAGAAAGAAACAAAGACAAGCATTGTTACATTGGGCGTATGACTCAAGAATTATTTAAAAGTTCAAATTTTTTTTAGATTATGTGAGTCTGTATTATGAAAATAATTACTGACTAATATGCTCTATTATTATTGCCCTCCATATAATTTATAAATGATTTGTTTACTACTTTAGTTCCTCCAGGAGTTGGGTAGTCTCCTGTAAAGTACCAATCCCCCAGGTGATTTGGGCAAGAATCGTGTAAGTCAGAGATAGATTGATAAATAATTTCTACCTGAGCTTTAGTTCCTTCTGGAGTTAATAACTCAGAGATCTTTTTAGAAATATCATCAGCAGTAAATGGTTTGTATATCTCCTTTACATGGTTTTGCATCTGTTCTTTTGGTAAATCTTCTTGGGATTTACATTTATTATATGTTTCGGTTAATATAGTGTCTTTTCCTCTTTCTTTTAATAGGGAAACAGCTGCTTGAAAAGCAATAAAATTCCCCATTTTTGACATATCAATACCATAACAATCAGGATATCTGATTTGGGGAGCGGAAGAAACCACAACAATCTTTTTAGGTCCTAATCTGTCTAAAATCCGAATAATGGATTGTTTTAAAGTAGTCCCTCTTACAATACTATCATCAATCATTACTAGGTTGTCTGTTTCTTTTACTGTACCATAGGTAATATCATACACATGTGATACCAAATCATCTCTACTATCATCAGAAGTAATAAATGTTCTAAGTTTCGCATCTTTTATTGCTATCTTCTCAGCCCTTGGTGAAATTTTCATTATCTCAGCAATTTCATCATGGTTTGGATTATCTCCTAAATCTTGAATCTTCTTTGTTTTTACTTTATTCAGGTATGCGTGGCATCCTTTTAAAAGTCCGAAATAAGAAACCTCAGCGGTATTTGGTATGTAAGAGAAAACAGTGTTTTTTACATCATTATCAATTGATTTTAACACTTTAGGAAAGATTCTTTTTCCTAATTCTAACCTTTCATTATAGATTTCTTTATCGTTTCCTCTACTAAAATAAATTCTTTCAAAAGAACAGGATTTTTTTTCTAGTGGTTCACGCACTTGTTTTTCTTTTACCGTCCCATCTTTCTTAATAATAAGCGCATGACCTCTTTTTATCTCATATATTTTATCAGCTTTTACATTAAACGCTGTTTGTATTACAGGTCTTTCTGATGCAACAACAACTATCTCATCATTTTTATAATAATATGCTGGTCGTATTGCATTTGGATCTCTTAGAGCAAAAGCATCTCCATGCCCAAGAAGTCCACACATTAAATAACCTCCATCCCAATATTTTGCAGATTGAATTAAAATATCTTGAATATTGAGTTCATTTTCAATAACCTTTGTTATTTCTTTCTTACTATATTTATCTTTGTTTTTATAATAAATCTCATCATTAGCCTCATCTAAAAAATGCCCGATTTTTTCTAAGATAGTCACTGCATCCGCCATTTGTTTTGGATGCTGACCAAGATCTACTAATTGCTCAAATAGTTCATCAACATTTGTCATGTTAAAATTTCCAGCAAGAACTAAATTTCTTGTTTTCCAGTTATTTTGTCTGAGAAATGGATGACACTGCTCAATAGTGTTTTCTCCAAAAGTTCCGTATCTTAAATGTCCTAAAAATAATTCACCTGTAAACGGTAAGTGTTTTTTCATCCACTCAGTATCTTTTAGTTTTTCAGGATCACTATCTTCTAATTCTACAAATCTTTTGTTTACTTGTTTAAACACATCCTGTATAGGATTTGAATCAATTGATCTTTTTCTACTTATGTATCTTTTCCCAGGGGTAACATCTAACTTTACATTTGCAATTCCAGCACCATCTTGCCCTCTGTTGTGCTGTTTTTCCATCAGTAAATACATCTTATTTAACCCATAAAAAGATGTTCCGTATTTTTTTTGGTAATAATCTAAAGGTTTTAGCAATCTTAACATTGCTACTCCACATTCGTGTTTTATTGGGTCACTCATTGCTTTGGTTTTGGAAGTGCAAAAATAGACTTTATTCTCCGATAATTTTTATTAATTTGCTAATTCCTGGATTTGTATAAATTTCACCGTCAATATCTAGAGTTGGTATTATTCTTTTCCCATTATTTACTCTTTCTAAAAACTTTATCGCTTCATCATTATCTGTGCAAATAATATATTCATATTTAATTTCTTTTGAGTCCAGAAAGTTTTTTGCATGTAAACAATCAGAACACCAATCTGCCCCATACATTTTAATATTCATCCGTATAAAATTTATAAGTTTTATTATTCTGAAGGATTGTACATTCTTTACAGTGAGAAATATAGGTAAATTCATATTCAGTATTAATTTCAAACCCCTCTGGGCTTGAAACAAATAATCTGGAACATTCTAATTCCCCCTCTTCAGAATATCTTTTTATTCTGTATTCTTCGTTTTCTAAAGAGATTTCAAACCAAGAACTGGCTCCCACTCCTTTTAGGAGTTGTGCTTTTTCTGATATATTTTTAGGTTTACTTATCATTTCCTTTCAATTCCTCTAAAATATCCATTTATTTTATTTCTTTTAATTTTTTCAAATTTATTTTTTTCTATTACATAATAATTATTATTTGAGATACTAACATTTCTTTTAGGAGAAGGAGAAAGAGAGAAAGGAAATTGCAATCTTAAATTTTTAATCAAACTTGGATTAGACTTTCTGATAGTTGCAGAAACAAATCTGGAACAATTTGATCCTTTAGGTACAAATGGACCATATGGAATGATTCCCTTTTCTTGTATTTTTTTTGCAAATTTATAAGATGAAATAAAATTAACATTCTTTAAAATAGAAGCGTATAATTTCCCCTCACCATGATTTGCTTTTTTATTTTTTGTATGTACAAGAATTTCTTCTATGTTTTTTATCCTATTATCTTCTATTTCAGCAGAAATTGGAATACCAATATCTGGATCAGTCTCCTTATCTCTTACTCTCCCAAAACCAGTAGGAGTGTGGTATCTTCCAAAATCAAAATAAAGTAGTTCTTTATTTTCAGAGTTTATTAAGATTAATGCAGAATGTCCAACCCTATATTTCCCGTTTGTTGAAAACAAAGGATCATACCAAGCTCCAGCGGCAGTTGTTTCCCCTTCAGGCCAAGCTAAAACTATTATAAAATCAGAATTTATCATTAATGCAAAACTACTATTTAATTTTAATTTTTAAAATAATATTTAATTGACAAATTTTTAAGGACAGGTATTCTAAGCAAAAAGTCGTTAGAAATAAATTTATAGTTGCCCATAGTTGAGAAGTTTGATTTTTTGATAACATTGGTAATTTTTTAAATATCTTGTAGTATAATTTTCCTTCTCCGTGTGTTGATTTCTTTTTATAGATCTCTTTTATAATTTCATCAATTCTATTTATCGAATTATTTTCAATTATTACTAGACTTCTGATTGTTAGGTCTGGGTCTGTTTCAATATCTCTAACTCTACCAAATCCAATTGGAGTCTGATAGCTTCCGAAATCTAAATAATATATTTCTCTTGTGATGGCATTAATTAAGATAATCGATGTATGACCAATCGAATATTTCCTGTTTAATCCTAATATTTTGTCATACCAAGATCCTACAGCAGAGATCTTTCCTTCTGGCCATGATAATGTAATTATGAAATCAGAATTTGATAATTTTAATTGTACTATAAATGTTTATTTGAAAAATCCTCAAGTATTTTAAAAAAGGAAAGTATATCTTTTTTTGTGTTTTCTCTATTGATGGTAACTAATCTAACAAAAGTTTCTCCTTTATGCTCTCCATATCCAACCATTAGTTTATTGTTGTTATATAATTGAGTACATAATTCAATAGCATCAAAATCTTTGTAATTAAAACAAACAGATAAACTGTCATCATAACTATATAATTTATAATCAGAATTATTTCGGATATAATTTCTAGCAATATCTGACAAGCTATAATTTGTTTCTACCATTTCCCCGATTCCATTTGCGCCTACAGATTTCCAAAGCGTCCAGAATTTTAACGCATTGTTTCTTCTTCCACATTCAAAAGAAGTTTGACCTAAATTATAGTCATTGTTGTCTGTTTGATAAAGATACTCCGCTTTATTGCTAAATGATCTGTATAAATCTTGCTCATCTTTTGTCAATAAAATAGAAGTAGAGAGGGGTGTCCCTAAAGTTTTATGTGCATTAAAACAAAAGGAATCAGAATATTGTACACCTTCAGCTAAATGTTTGTATTTTTTAGAAAAGATAACGGTTCCAGCAAATGCTCCGTCAATATGAAGCCAAATATTATCTTTATTGCAAATATTTGCTATTTCTGAAATAGGATCAGTTGCTCCCATTACGGTTGTACCAACAGTTGCATTTACAAAGAATGGAATAAGTTTATTGTTCAGATCATTTTTAATAGCAGTCTGAAGAGATTCAGAACACATTTCTCCCTTCTCATTTGTTTCTATATATCTCACATTATTTCTTCCAATTCCAGCAAAAGATGCATTTTTCCCCATGGAATAATGAGAATTTTGAGAAGAATAACATACTAAATCTTGTTGCTTTCCATTATTTCTTATTTCTGGTATTTTTTTGTCTCTAGCAATAATTAATGCCATAAAATTACACATACTTCCTCCTGTAGGAAAAGTTCCACCAAAAGTTTTTGGGTAATCTATTAAAGAAGCAACCTTTCTCAGAATTTCTTTTTCTACTTCTACCATAGGTCCTGCTATTTTGTAGGTAGCCATACTATTGTTCAGAATTACCGCAAGCAATTCTCCAACAACAGATTTACTATTTAATCCTCCAAAAAGCTGATTAAAAAATAATTTACTGGAAGTTTTTGGAGTGTTTAATATTATTTCTTTTAAAGAATTCTTGAAAGTCTCATCATCAATTCCATCTTCACTTAGAGAGATATCTAGTTTCTTTAGGACGTCTTCCGTTTGAATTTTAGCAGAGATACCTTTTTCCTGATCATCATTTATCAGATCATTTACTAGTTTATTAAATATATTTAGGTCGTTAAATATCTTTTCTGACATTTTTAATAATTATTTATGCAAAAATAGAAAATTAGCTCAAAAAATTCTCATAATGTTATTTTCTTTATATGCGAAGAACACATAAGATTGTTGTTATGAGAGATTTGATAAAGAATGATTTTTAGTATATTTGCAGTTATGAGAAAAATATTCCATTTATTATTGTGTGTTATTTGTTTTCAATCTGTAAACGCTCAATTGCTTATAAATGAGTATTCTGCAGCAAATTATGACAGTTATCAGGATAATTATTTGGAATATGAAGATTGGGTAGAAATCTATAATTCTACACCAAATCCTATTGATATTAATGGATATTTTATAACTGATAAAGTTTCTAATCCTACTAAATGGCAAGTTCCATCTTCATTTATTATACCTGCGAATGATGTTGGAATTATTTTTTGTTCGGGTAGAGATGAAGTAAGTGGAGGTTTTGCTCATGCAAATTTTAAAATAACACAGACAAAGGGAAATGAGGTGTTTATGATTTCAGATGCTTCGCAAGTTTTATTAGATTCCATATCTGTCCGTCCAAATTTAAAGTCCCACTCAATGGGTAGAGAAACTAATGGTAGTTCTACTTGGGCCGTATTTGACAACGCTACTCCTTCCACTGCAAATGTAGGCTCATTTCAACGATATGCTTATACACCAGTGTTTTCTATTTCCTCTGGATATTATTCTGGATCCGCACAGGTTATAATAACATCTGCTGATCCTAATGTGACAATTTATTACACTACAGATGGAAGCGAACCTGATAACACATCTGCTCAATATACTACACCGATTACTTTTGTTCAAACTACCGTTTTAAAAGCAGTTGCTTATAGTCTGAATCCTAATATACTACCATCTTTTATAGAGTATAATACTTACTTTATAGATGACACACATACTATTCCAATACTTTCTGTTTCAGGTGATAGTGTGGCTGTTTTGATAGAAGATGGATTACAAACTATTGGGGGTGGGTGGAATGGACCTCCACACGAACCTCAGGGAACAATTGAATGGTTTGATAAAAATGGTGTTTTAATTGATAAGGGCACTGGTGAATTTAACAAACATGGAAACGATTCTTGGGCTTATGATCAAAGAGGTTTTGATTATATTATGAGAGATCAATTCGGATACAATTATGCTCTTAAGGACAAATTATTTATGACTAAGGATCGTGATAAATTTCAAAGAATAATCGTCAAAGCTGCGGCAAATGACAATTATCCTGAAACAAATGGAGGAGCTCATATTCGTGATCAATATGTTCATCATTTATCACAATTAGCAGATTTAAGAATGGACGAACGTTCTTATCAATCATGTATTGTATATTTAAATGGAGATTATTGGGGAGTTTATGATTTAAGAGAAAAGGCTGATGATCATGATTTTACTAATTATTATTACGACCAACCTTCTGGGCAAGTTGATTATTTAAAAACTTGGGGACAAACTTGGTCAGAGTTACCAAAAGTTGGTCCCCCTGCAGCTCCAGCTGTTATGGCTAACTGGAACACTATTGAGAATTATATTACTTCAAATCCAATGAATGTTCAAGCTAACTATAATTATGCTAAAGGAATTTTTAATACCGGTAGTATTATTGATTACTTTTTATTGAATTCATATGTTGTTTGTTCTGATTGGCTAAATTGGAATACTGCCTGGTGGAGAGGGTTAAATCCTACTGGAGACAAAAAGAAATGGCGTTATGTACTATGGGATATGGATGCGACTTTTGATCATTACATTAATTATACTAATGTTCCTAGCACTTCTCCTACTGCTGATCCTTGCGATCCTAGTAGTTTAAATGATCCAGGAGGACAAGGACATGTCCCTATCTGGAACGCATTGTTAAACAATGATGATTTTTTTGACGATTATTTAAATAGGTGGCAGGATTTAGCAAATGGACCCTTATCATGTGATTATATGGTAAATCTACTCGATAGTATGATTGCTGTGATTGATCCAGAAATGCCTGGGCAAATTGCTAAGTGGGGAGGGAATTATGCAACTTGGCAATCTAACGTTCAGGATATGAGAAACTTTATTTTAGCTAGGTGTGATTCTATGAATGCTGGTTTTGTTCCTTGTTATCCGACTCTTCTTTCCGGCCCCTATAATGTTACAGTTGAGATTATTGGAATAGGAGAAGTTGAGATGAGTAATGATAACATTATTAATGAAATAAATACTCCATGGACGGATCAACGATTTGGAGGAGTAATATTGCCATTTGAAGTTAAAAGTGGGACTTTTCAGAATTGGGAAATAATCCCATCTGGGGTATATGTTTACGATCCTCTTGTGGATACTTTAGAGTTGGATTTACAAGGTGACGTTACTGTAATAGCGAATTTCATCCCCCCTACACCAACAAGAGATATTGTATATAAAGTAGAGCCTGCGGGAACTACTACCTCAATAGATGTAAATGGAGTAAATATGAATATTTTCCCTACCACTGTAAATTATACTATTGGAGATACAGTTTCAGTTATTCCTCAGATAGATCCACTGTGGGGGTTTAGTTATTGGGAAACGGATTCGGTAATAATGATGCCACTTAATACAAATCCTACAGATTCCTTTTATGTAGATTATCATGATACTGTTGTGTTACATATTTATGAACTTCCAACAATAAAAGCATTTATTAGTGGGAACGATACAATTTGTGATAACGAAGAAACTCCCGCTGAGGTTAGTATTTCATTTAGTGGTATATCACCATTTACATTTGTTTATAAACATAACGGAATAGAACAAGATCCAATTCCAACAGATTTAAATCCTTATATTATTAAAACAAATGAGCAAGGAGTATATGAATTAATTAGCTTTTCAGATGCTACTGAAATTGGTGGTATTAGCGGACAAGCTTTTGTAACTGTACTACCCTCACCTAATGCGGCTTTTCATCTTACAGATTCGGACACTTTAAATATATTAGACGCAACAACAGAATTTATTGATGATTCTGAAGGAAATATTGTTTCTTGGGAATGGAATTTTGGAGATAATACTGCTTATGATTATACTGAACTTCCTACTCATACTTTTCCTGAGACACCATCTGTTTATACAGTTTCTTTGGTGGTTACAGATGAAAATAGTTGTAAGAGTACAACTTCCAGAAATATAACTATTCAGGATAAATATTGGATTTACATTCCAAATAGTTTTACTCCAGATTTTGATCAGATAAATGATAAGTTCTGTATTTCGTATAATGGAATTAGGGAAGAAACATTTAACTTTATTGTTTATGACAGGGTCTCAACTGTGGTGTACTCTACCACAAATATTTATGATTTAGATTGTAATAATGGTTGGGACGGAAAACACCAAACAACTGGTGAGGACTTACCAATGGGAATGTATGTTTACGAAATCTATTTCCAAGATTTTGAGGGATGGAAACATCAGGATTTCGGCACAGTTTTTATTATCAGATAAAAAGATTAAAGAATTTTTAATCAAAATAATCTTTTCTACATAAAGATAAAATCCTATATTTTTTTCATTAATTCGTCTCCAATAAATTTGTAGTATTTATACAAACTTAATTAGATTCTCCATCTCATCAGGAAATGCTGTAAATTTCTCATTTACATAATTCTTATAAAACACTATATCTTCTTCATTATGAGAATATGAGGGTTTAATATTAAAAATTTCAAGGACATCATCTTTCCATTTTTCATCAAATGGTAATGTCATAAAATCACAGAATCTTATTAAAAGGTCTTCATTAAAAGAATGCTGATAATAATGAAAAAAGTTACTCGGGAATTGTTTTTTATTTTCTAGAAACTCTAATATTGCATCTAGAATCTCTTTTAGAATCTCTTGAAAATTTGACTTATCATTTATATTAATAAAGATATTAGCCATTCCAGTATTTTGATTCGATTTTGCGCAATCTAATGGATTTCTTATCGGTAGTATAAATTTAATTTTTGAGTTTTGACGTATCAGATCAATTTCTGTAATATTATTTTTCATTAAGTGATTTTTTAAATGCAACCCTTCCTTCCATAATAAACATTTAATATTTTTTTTCAGAACTTCTTCTCCAAATCTTTTTCTATATTTTTCTTTCAATATTTCTTTATCAAAAGCATGAGAGAACAAAATGTTACCACCTAATCGTCCTCTAGATCCGGATAAAGAAAGATGTATTGCATATTTTACAAAATTATTAAACTTCTCTGTAGAATACTTCTTAAAGAAATCTACTTTATTATGAGGGAGGATTCTTCGTTGAGCATGATTTAATACTTGACAATTTGGATGAAGTACAGCCATGGAAGCAGTTAGGGTTGTAAGATTTCTATAAGGACCAGATAGCAAGCAAATAGTTTCTAATGTAGAAATATCAATAGATTTAGATTTTAGAATTTCTTTTTCTTCTTTAAAATACTCTATTTTATGTTTAATCTTTCTTAGAATTTTTGATATCATATCTTATAGCAAACTTACTAAAATAAATAATTTTAAATAAAAATAGGAGGTTATCTTTCGATAACCTCCTATCATGTACCCGGGACGGGACTTGAACCCGTACGGACATTACTGTCCATTGGATTTTAAGTCCAACGTGTCTACCAATTCCACCACCCGGGCAGGGTGTTTTTTGTATAAAGAACTTTTGAGCGAGTGATGGGATTCGGACCCACGACCCTCACCTTGGCAAGGTGATGCTCTACCCCTGAGCTACACTCGCATTAGGTTCGCAAATTTAATTAAATATTCAAAATTGCCAACTAATTTTTTATTTTCCTATTAGTTTTTTTATTTCGTTAAGTTTCATCAGTGCTTCTACTGGAGTTAAGGTATTTATATTAATATCTGTTATCTCATCTTTTATCTGAATTAATGTCGGATCATCTAACTGAAATATACTTAATTGCATGTCTTCTTTTTCGGAAATTACACTCTTGTTTTCTTCTTTACTTCTACTTTTTTCTAGTTTCTTAAGTATCTGCTCGCTCTTGCGTATAATTTGTTTTGGCATACCCGCCATTTTTGCCACATGAATTCCAAATGAATGCTCCGAACCTCCCTTTTTCAGAGTACGAATAAACATAATTTTACCATCAATCTCTTTTACAGAAACATTATAATTCTTTATCCTATCAAATTTCTCTGTCATATCATTTAGCTCGTGATAGTGTGTAGCGAAAAGTGTTTTTGCTCTACATTCAGTTTCGTGTAGATATTCTGCAATTGCCCAAGCAATAGACACTCCGTCATAAGTAGAAGTTCCTCTTCCAATTTCATCTAACAAAATCAAACTCCTATCCGAAAGATTGTTCAGAATACTTGCTGTTTCATTCATTTCTACCATAAAAGTAGATTCTCCCATTGAGATGTTGTCAGAGGCTCCAACTCTTGTAAAGATCTTATCTACTATGCCAATTTCTGCTGCTTCTGCTGGAATAAAACTTCCAATTTGAGCCATGATTACAATAAGTGCTGTTTGTCTTAATAGTGCCGATTTTCCAGACATATTTGGTCCGGTAATCATCATTATTTGTTGTTTTTCTCTGTCTAGTTGTACATCATTTGCTATGTAGCTTTCTTCCGAGCTTTGTTGTTGTTCAATAACCGGATGTCTTCCTTTTTTTATGAGTATTGAAGTTCCTTCTGAAATAGTTGCTTTCTTATAGTTATTCCGTTTTGCAATTGTCGCAAAAGAGTACAAACAATCTAACTGTGAGATAAGTTGTGCATTTAACTGAATTGTCTGCACAAATTCCGACATACTAAGTACTAATTCATAGTACAACTTACTTTCTAGTTCTAATATTTTGCTCTCAGCAGAAAGAATTTTTTGTTCGTATTCTTTTAATTCTTCTGTTATATATCTTTCAGCACTCACTAAAGTTTGTTTTCTAATCCACTCTTCAGGCACTTTATCTTTATGTATATTTCTCACTTCTAAATAATATCCGAAAACATTATTAAATGATATTTTTAAGGATGGAATTCCAGTTTTTTTACTTTCCCTTTCTAAAATTTGTTGCAGATAATCTTTCCCAGATTTAGATAGATTTCGGAGCTCATCTAATTCAGAATTTATTCCTTTTTTTATTACATTTCCTTTATTTACAACTGCTGGAGGATTTTCCGTAATAGTATTTTTAATTTTATCTGCAATGATTTTACACGGATTTAATTGCTCTGAGATAATTTTTAATTCAGATATATTAGTGTTTTTACAAGCTTCTTTTATTGGCTCAATAGCATTTAGTGCTTGCTTTAACTGATTACATTCTCTAGGAGATACTCTTGTGGTAGAAATCTTAGAGATTAATCTTTCTAAATCACCTATTAGTTTTATATTTCCCTCCAAAACGGATGTAAGATCAGGATTGTTTAAGATATACTGAACTACTTCCGTTCGTTTTTCTATTTGTAATTTGTTTTTAAGTGGAAGAGCTAACCATCTTTTCATCATTCTGCTTCCCATTGGAGAAACAGTAAAATCAAGTACATCAATAAGTGTTTTTGCTTGATCATTTGTGGAGTGAAACAATTCTAAATTTCGAATGGTAAATCGATCCATCCATACATATTTCTCTTGATCAATTCTACTAATTTTCCTTATATGCTGAGTCAGATGATGATGTGTTTCCTTTAAATAATGTAGTACAGCTCCTGCTGAAATCGTTGCAGTTTCTAATTCGTGTATTCCAAATCCTTTTAACGATTTTGTATGAAACTGATTTAGTAATAACTCCTCAGAATAATCTGTCGTAAAAACCCAATCATCTAGCATATGTGTAAAGAACTGAGTTCCAAATTTTTCTTCAAACTCTTTTCTTTTACTTCTTTCAAAAAGCACTTCAGAAGGAGAGAAACTTTGTAAAAGTTTGTCAATATAATCTGCTTTTCCTTGCGTAACCAAGAATTCTCCTGTACTATTATCCAAAAAAGATACTCCAATATTATCTTTATTAAAAAAAACAGAAGCCAGAAAATTATTACTTTTTTGGTCCGATAAAGTATCTCTGTAGGATACTCCAGGAGTAACCAATTCCGTAACGCCTCTTTTTACTATTTTCTTTGTTGTTTTTGGATCTTCTAACTGATCGCAAATTGCTACTCTTTGTCCTGCTCTTACAAGTTTTGGCAAGTAGGTGTCAATAGAATGATGAGGGAATCCGGCAAGTTCAATTTTTGAGGATCCATTAGCTCTATTGGTAAGTACAATTCCTAATATTTTTGATGTTTTTATAGCATCTTCTCCAAAAGTTTCGTAGAAATCTCCAACTCTGAAAAGTAAAAGCGCATCAGGGTGTTTTGCTTTAATTCCATTAAACTGAGTCATTAATGGAGTTTCCTTTTTTACTTTTGTTTTTGTTTTTGCCAATTTTATTCTGTTAAATTTGCGAATACAAATATAACATATGAGAAAGTTAAAAAATAGTGAATTAGGAAGAATAAGTGTTGAAAACTTTAAAACTTCTAAAAAGACTCCTATTGTTGTAGTTTTAGATAATGTAAGGTCTGCATTAAATGTAGGCTCTTCATTTAGAACTTCAGACGCCTTCCGTATTGAAAAAATATATCTATGTGGAATTACCGCAACACCTCCAAATAAAGAAATCAGAAAATCTGCACTTGGGGCAACCGAATCAGTAAAATGGGAGAAGGTTGAAGACACCGAAAGTGTAATAAAAAAACTCAAATCTGAAGGGTATCATATTTGCGCAATTGAGCAGACAGAAAATTCAATCATGTTAAATGATTTTAGTCCTGCTGAAAAACCGATTGCGGTGGTGTTTGGTCATGAAGTAAATGGAGTACAACAATCAGTTGTTGATTTATGTAATCAGTCTATTGAAATCCCTCAAATTGGAACAAAACATTCACTAAACATTTCGGTAAGTGTTGGGATTGTAATCTGGGACTTATATAAAAATATTATCGGATAATTTGAAAACATACTCAATTTCTTTAGAAGAATTAGAATGTTAATATTCTAACTGTAAAGATAAGGCTTTCAGACTTTATTTTTTGCATCAATAATGATATATTTGCATTAATTATAAAATTATAAAAAAATGAATAATATTAAAATATTTTTATCATCAATGATTATAATGTCATGTATAGGATGTGGACTTGATAAGATGGTTTCTGATTATGACAAGGTAGTGTATGAGCAAACACCAACGGTACTAGAGGTCCATGGCGGACAACTTAGTGTTGATTTAAATGGAACATTTCCAGAAAAATATTTTGCTAAGAAAGCAATAGTTGAAATAACACCTGTAATAATTGGTCAAAACGGAGTGGAGTCCAAATTAAAATCAATCACTCTGCAAGGAGAGCAGGCTACAGGTGGAGACGCTACAATATTTTTTGTGTCTGGAGGAGAATTTACCTATTCTGATAAAATAGGTTATACTGATGAGATGTTAAATTCTACATTAGAACTTAGAGCGTTAGCTACTTTAGAAGATGATGATAAAGTGTTAGGACCTGTTACTATTGCGTCTGGAGTTATTACTACATCAATGAGAGTACAGAATGATGAGATTGTTGCAGTTGCGGATCATGGATATAAAGAAGTAGAAACTGTTTCGGAGACAGCTACTATATACTTTTTAGTGAACAAAAGTAATATCAGAACCACAGAAAAAAGTGATGATGATGTAAAGAAACTACAAGATTTTATAAAGCTAGGATATAAAACAGAATCTTTTGTTGTAAAATCTTCAGCTTCACCTGAAGGAACAGAGAAAATAAATACAGAACTTTCTGATGATAGACAAAACAGTACTTTAAGTTACGCTAAATATTTAATGAAGAAATTAAAAGCAAATGGAGCTTCTGATTATGATAATTACACTTTGTCTTCTGCTGGTGCTGATTGGGATGGATTTAACAAATTAGTTAAGAATTCTACAATTGCTGAAAAAAGCACTATTTTAAGTTTATCAAACAGAAATAAAGAAAAAACTCAGAAAGAAAGAGGAGAATTATTGCAAGATATGGCACAGGTATATGACGCTTTGGAAGGTGATGTTTTACAATACTTAAGGAAATCTGAGATTACAATTAATTCTTATTTACCGAAAAAGACAAGAGAAGAAATTGTGTTACTTTCTTTAACAGATCCTTCTGAGTTATCAGTTGAGGAGTTGTTATATTCAGCTACTTTAGAAGAAAATAAATCTAATTTGATAGATATTTATAATAAAGTAATAGAGTTGCATAATGATTGGAGAGCATATAATAATATTGCTTGTATATACCTTTTGGAAATGGATAAAGAAAATGCAATAGACTACTTAAATCAAGCAATAGAAAATGGAGGAGCAAATGATCCAGATGTTTTAAATAATCTTGGAATAGTTGCTTCATGGGATGGAGATTTGATTAAAGCAGAAGAGTTTTTTAATCAGGAAAATGCTAGTAATCATAATAAAGCAATTTTAAGTATAAGAAAGGGAGATTATAGATCAGCATCTAGATATTATAGAGGTAAGAATACATATAATGCAACTTTGGTAAATATATTAAACGGTAATAATAATACTACTTGTTCAGAAAAAACTGCTGCATGTTATTACTTAAATGCTATTGCAGGAGCAAGAGGAGGAAACGAAACAATTTTGTTTACAAATTTAGAAAAAGCAATAAATTCAAATTTTGATTATAAAACTCAAGCGGAAAAAGATTTAGAGTTTCTAAATTATAGAGAAAATGAGAAATTTATCTCTCTTACAAAATAAGACACACTATTAAAAATTTTTGAACCCCATTTTTTGGGGTTCTTTTGGATAAAAACCAATGGTAGAAAAGAAACCAAACTTTATTGTTGTTGGAGCCATGAAAGCGGCAACAACTTCTTTATATACCTACCTAAAACAACATCCTGAAATTTTCATGACTAAAGTTAAAGAACCTATGTTCTTTAATAATTTTAAGCAAGAGAATAAGTATAAAATTTTAGGAAAGAAGAGCAAGAAACCAACTACATTAAAAGAATATCTTGCAATGTTTGATGATGTAAAGAATGAAAAAGCAATTGGAGAAGCTTCTCCTGCATATATTTACAATCCGCAAGCTCCTCAACTAATAAAAGAGCATCTGTCAAATGTAAAAATTATTGCCATTCTAAGACAACCAACTGATAGGGCGTATTCTAACTATTTGCATACTAAAAGAGCGGATAGAGAAGATGCAGCTACTTTTCAAGAAGCAATTGAATTAGAAAATAAAAGAATAAAAGATAATTGGAGCCCACTATATCATTATATTGAGAAAGGGTATTATTCTGTTCAGTTAAAACGATATTTTGATTTGTTTTCTGAAAAAAATATTAAAATTTATCTTTTTGAAGATGTTGTAAAGAATACCAAAGAAACATTGAAAGATATTTTTAAGTTTTTAGAAGTTGATGAAAATGTAGAGATAGATACTTCTAAAAAAGCAAATGTATCAGGTAATCCTAGTGGACTAATGGGATGGGTTTTGAAAAAGATGAGGTATTATAATTTGATGCCAAAATTTGCAATTTCAGACTATCTTCCAAAATTTATAATGCAGTTAATTTTTAAATCTGTTTATAAACCAACTGAAAAATTAAATGAAGATTCAAGAAGAGATATTACAGAAAGGCACTACAAAGGTGAGATTAAATCACTAGAGAAGTTGATTGATAGAGATTTGAGTTCCTGGCTATCCTAATATAAGACTCTTTATTCTTACATCTTCTTCAAACTCTTTTATTTCAGTAATAATCTGATTATATATTTTATCATCTTCTATGAAATTTTGTTTGGACACATCTAACATTAATACAGGGAAATCATTTTGCTTCTTTAGGTAGTCAAAATATTTTTTTTCAATTTCCTTTAAATAGTTGTTGCTGATATTTTGCTCATATTCTCTGCCTCTTATTTTTATATTTTCTTGTAATCTTTCTATATCAGCATGCAGATAAATTAATAAATCGGGTTTCTTTACCGTAGAGAACATAATATTATATAATCGATTAAACAAATTTAGTTCATCTTGTTCCAAATTATTTTGTGCAAATAATTTTGATTTAAAAAAAGAATAATCAGAAACTGTAAATTCGGAAAACAAATCTATTTCACTTTTCTCTCCACTTAGCTGATTAAATCTTTCTGCCATAAAAAAGAGTTCCAAAGGAAATGCGTTAGATTTGGAATTTTTGTAAAATTTTGGTAAAAATGGATTATCTGCAAATTTCTCTAATATTAGTTTTCCGTTAAAATCGGATGCGATTTTTTTTGCAAGGCTTGTTTTTCCACTACCTATATTTCCTTCTATTGTCAGAAAATCAAATTTCATAATCTAATACTTTTTGAGTGTCTTTACATTCGGATAACAAAGTAGAGATATTCTTTTTTAATATAGGGTGCTTATAATTTGGAGCAATTTCCGAGAGGGGCACTAATACAAACTTCCTCTTCTGAATTAAAGGATGTGGAATAGTTAATTCTTTTGTATTTATGATTTTATTATTATAAAACAAGATATCAATATCAATGGTTCTTTCTCCCCATTTATCTGATCTTTTTCTACCAAGATTATTTTCAATTTCTTGGGATTTTTGTAAAATAGTAAATGCGTCAAATGGAGTTTTAATTTCTATAACAGAATTCAGAAAGTTATTTTGATTTTCATTTCCCCATGCAGTAGTTTCAAAAATAGATGATGCTGTTATTATCTTTCCAATATCACCTTCAACTTTATGCATGCTTTTTGTAATAAAAGATTCTCTTTCTCCTATATTACTTCCTAATTGTATGTAAACAGTATTCATGATAATTGAGTTTCAAATATAGGAATTGAAACTTTACTAGATGATATTTTTTTGTAGTTTTACATCTCAAAATTTATAACATGAAAAACTTATTTAAAAACATCTTATCTTTCTTTCGTTTCATAATCTCCAAATGTTTTAATTCTGGTTTCTTAAGAAACACTTTATCTTCTTTTCTTGCAATGATTTTCTTATTTGTTTTAGTTATTGTTTTCATTTTCTACTTAATTCCAAAAGAAGAGGTAGTGTTTGTAAAAGATAATTCAGTTTTGAAGATTGAATTTAAGGATCCTGTTCTAGATCGAACTTCTGAAAATCCATTTAGTGATATAGATCTTCTCAATTCATCTACTGAAGGAAGTGTAGAGTTTAAAGATATTTTAGATAATATTGAAAAAGCAAAGAATGACGATAAGATAAAAGGAATCTATCTGAATTTTTCATCAGTGAATGCTGGTTTCTCTCAGATTGAAGAGATTCGTAATAAGTTATTCGATTTTAAGGAAAGCGGGAAATTTATTTATTCTTATGCAGATAGTTACAGCCAGTCTGCTTATTATTTAGCATCTGTTTCAGATAAAATAGCATTAAATCCTGAGGGAATCATTGAGTTAAAAGGATTGAGTGCAGAAATCATGTTTTATAAAGGTTTGATGGACAAACTAGGTATTGATGCTCAAATTATCCGACATGGAAAATTCAAAGGAGCTGTAGAACCATTTATGTATAATCAAATGAGTAATGAAAACAGGGAGCAAATTGAAAAACTTTTAAATTCTATTTCTGATTATATGATTGATGGTATTGCAACTGAAAGAGAAGGTGTTACTTCAGAAGAAATTCATAAAATGATAAATAATATGTATTTGAGTTCAGCAAGAAAATGTTTAGAAAGCGGAATAATTGATAAAATTGCATATCAAGATCAAATTTTGTCAGATTTAGAAGATAAATCGGAGCATGAAATTACTCTCACAGATTATATGAAAGTAAAGAATCCTAAAACTTCTGTTAGCGATAATAAAATTGCTATTATTTATGCAACAGGAGAGATTAATACTGGTAAAGGCAGTTATAATACTATTGGTTCGGAGACTACTGTAGAAGCAATTAGAGAAGCATCTGAAGATGAGAATGTAAAAGCGATAGTTTTAAGAGTAAATTCCCCAGGAGGAAGCGCTTTAGCTTCAGAAATCATTTGGAGGGAGATAAACTTGGCGAAACAGAAGAAAAAGGTTGTGGTTTCTATGGGAGACTATGCAGCAAGTGGAGGGTATTATATCGCTTGTAATGCTGATAAAATTTTTGCAAATAATAGTACACTTACAGGATCTATTGGTGTATTTGGAATAGTCCCGAATACCAAGAATTTTTTGAATGAGAAATTAGGCGTTTATATTGAAACAGTAAAGACTCATAAACATTCTGATATTGCTAATGGATACAGAAAATTAAGTAATGATGAACTTAATGTTATTCAGAATTCAGTAGAAGATATCTATGAAACATTTATCACTCATGTTTCGGAAGGGAGAGGAATTCCTGTCCGAAAGGTAGATGAAATAGGACAGGGTAGAGTTTGGAGCGGAACAGACGCTCTTTCTATCGGACTTATTGATGAAATTGGAGGGTTGGAAGATGCGATTGCAAGTGCTGCTGATTTATCATCTTTAGAGGATTACAGAATTATTACACTTCCAAAGAAAACAGATATGTTTGAGGAATTTATTGAGAGTTTTTCCGCAAAACAGAATATTGTGCTACCTGATTTTCTGGGTATTTCAGAAAAAATGATTAATCAGTTAGAGTTTCTAAATTCAAAAGAAAAAATACAGGCACGTATTCCTTTCATTATGGAAGTTCATTAGAATAAAGAAGTTTGATTTGCTATTTTGGAAACGGAAAAGTTAGCAATATATCCTTCATGAGAACGAATATTAAATACTCTATCCCCATCTAATAATAAATACTGTGCTTTTATTCCTACAAGTTCTCCTGTTATTATTGGAGTTTTATCAAGTTTAGTACTATTTATTTTTCTAGGATATTTTGTAACCGGATATTTTATTTCAGTCACGGTATTATTAGGTAATATATATTGCTTCAATTCCTCTGGAACATGAACTGAAAGTTCTTCTTTCATTTTCACCAAATCTACTCGATTAGGTTCTCCAGAAAGCATCTTTCTCCAATTAGTTATATCATCAACAAATCTTTTTAAGGACACTTCAATATCTCCAGAAAATCTTCTGTTTGGAACCTCTGCAAGTAATATTGCTTGGCTAGCTCCTTGATCCATCCATCTTATCACTCCTTGTGATCCTCTTGTAATCCCAACTTTTATTCCACTTGAGTTGGCTAAGTATACATAATGTGGAGCTATCTGAAACTTTTTTTCCCATTCCAAATCTCTTTCTTCAATATCTAGATGTGCAGTACAAAGTTCTGGTTTAAAAATACTTTGCGATGCAAAAGGAGATTCCCAATAACATGTATAACAAAATCCAGAACGATAAAATTTCTTCATTACTTTTCCGCAACTACAAATAACTTTCCCATCCCACTCAATTTTTATAGATTGACCAATATAGTCATTCATCTGATGAATTTCTCCATGAATATCAAGTGTATATTGTACCACATCTTTCAGCTTGGTATCCATCTTCTTTAGAGTGTTTGTCATCATATTTTTGTATTTTTATAGCCTATAAAATTACAAATTATTGATGAAAATCCCTTTTAAAAATTCCTTTCTTTCTTGGATGATGAGAAAAAGAATTTATCAGATTGATTTTTTTCGGGACAATCCAAATCAGGTACAAGATAAAGTTTTTCAATATTTAATTGAAAATGGAAAATTAACAAATTTTGGAGCAGAACATAATTTTCTAGAGATAGATTCGTATTCTGATTTTACTAAAAACATACCTGTCAGAACTTACGAGCAGATGTTTCCATATATTGAAAAAACAAGAAAAGGAGAAAGAGATGTTTTATGGCCAGGGAAGGTAAAGATGTTTGCAAAATCTTCTGGGACCACAAATGATAGGAGCAAATACATTCCTATCACTGAAGAATCATTAAAGAGTTGTCATTTTAAAGGAGGAAAAGACATGCTTTCTTTGTATTGCAATAATTTTCCTAGTACAAGAATATTTAATGGAAAAGGATTGATGTTAGGAGGAAGTAAGGAGAGTAATAGAAACTTTCAATTTACAGATGGTGATTTGTCTGCATTATTAATTGACAATTTCCCTTTTTGGGTAAATATGCACCGTGTACCAGATTTAGAAACAGTATTAATGAAAGATTGGGATAAGAAACTAGATAAGATGTGCAATCAAGCGTTAAACTCTAATGTAACAAATATCACAGGAGTTCCTTCTTGGATGTTGGTATTGTTTCATAGAATGATTGAAAAATCCGGAGCTAAAAATATTTTAGAGATTTGGCCGAATTTGGAATTATTTATGCATGGAGGAGTAAATTTTGGACCATATATTAATCAGTTTGAAAGATTCATCCCTTCTGAAAAAATGAATTATTTGGAAGGGTATAATGCTTCAGAAGGGTTTTTTGGAATTCAGGATCAAAAAGATAGTAAGGATTTACTCCTGATGTTAGATTATGGGATTTTTTATGAATTTATTCCATTATCAGAATATAATAATGGAGAGATGAAAGCAATGCCTCTTGCTGATGTGAAGTTAAATGAGGTGTATATACTTGTAATTTCTACAAATGGAGGCTTATGGAGATATATTATTGGAGACACAATTCGCTTTACATCATTAAATCCATATCGAATAAAAGTTGTTGGTAGAACTAAGAGTTTCCTGAATTCTGTTGGAGAAGAATTAATAGTAGAAAATACTGAAATAGCAGTAGAAGAATGTTCGTTAATCCACAAATGTAGTATTTCAGATTATATTGCAACCTCTATTTTTTTGGAAGATGGAGTTGCGCAACATAAGTGGATTATTGAGTTTGAAATAGAACCAAATTCAAAAAAGGAATTTATGAAGGATGTAGATAAAAAATTAAGAGAGATAAATTCTGATTATGATGCAAAAAGATCAGGAGGAGTTTGTCTTTTACCTCCTGAGATAATAGTTGCAGAAAAAGGGCAATTTGCAGAATGGCTCAGAAATAATGAGAGATTAGGAGGTCAGTATAAAGTTCCAAGGTTAGACAATTCTTCCAAAATATTTACTGACATCTTGAAATTAAAAACAACTTATTAACATTGTAATTTTGGGAATAAAATAAATCTTTTAAGACATAAACTTTTTTTACTTTTATCAAAAATATATTAAAATATGCACGTAGCAATATCTGGGAATATAGGATCGGGGAAAACTACCTTAACAACAAAATTGGCTAAACATTATAAATGGGATCCTCATTTTGAGGATGTGGAGAATAATCCTTACTTAAATGATTTTTATAAAGAAATGCAGAGATGGAGTTTTAATTTGCAAGTGTATTTCTTAAATAGTAGATTTCGACAAATTATAGACATTAAGAAACGTAACAAGAAGTTTATACAGGACAGAACAATTTATGAAGACGCCTATATCTTTGCTCCCAACCTTCATGCTATGGGACTGATGTCAACTAGAGATTTTGATAATTATAAAGAACTCTTTAGTTTAATGGATTCTCTTGTTGAAGGTCCAGATTTACTTATCTATTTAAGAGCCTCTGTACCAACTTTGGTAGAGCAAATACAAAAAAGAGGTAGAGAATATGAAAATAGCATTAGGTTAGATTATCTTACTCAACTAAATAAAAGATATGAAGAGTGGATTGAGAGTTATGATTACGGAAATCTATTAATTATTGATGTTGATGATTTAAACTTTTCTGATAATGAAGAAGATTTAGGGTCTATTATTGAAAAGGTTGATTCCAAGATTCATGGATTGTTTGAAGAGAAGAAAGAATAATACCTATATAATAGTTGTTTTTAAATACTAATAGGTAAATTTTTTATTTCTTTTTACTTCCTCTTATTTCTATTGAGAATTCTTCACTATCTAGTGACACAACAAGAATACCGTAAAATTCCAGATTTTCTTTATAATCTATAGAGTTATAATATAAACTAGAATTATATTCATTCTTACTAATTTGACTGATTCCATCTATTTTTATTTTATAACCTTCTGTTTCACCACTTACTTGATTTTCTTGGTTTTTGAGAAAAGTTATTTGATTACCTTTATTGAGAAGATCTCTTATTTCAGAATCTAAATGATAATTTTCTTGACATTCTATTTTAGAAAGAGTAATACTGCTTATTATATTATTATTAATTTGAAACTCTTTTGCATCTGAAGTGCATTTTGGCTTTATCTTCTCTACTGATTCTTTCTCATTCTCTAATTTTGGATCTTGATTTATAGATGGTTTTGTAGATTTATTATTCTCTTCTCCACCGCAAGAAACAATTGAGACTGACATCAAAACAATTCCTAATAAATTCAATAACTTTTTCATAATAATATAATTTTAGTTTTTCAGGTCTTCTTATAAAGATGAATCAATTACAAGAGCTGCTCCCGAATTAATTTTAATAAAATATGTTTAACGATTAATATAAGTTATATAAGATTAATTATATTTAATTACATCTTCCATACATCTCGCTTTTCCATTGCCCATAGTTTTCAACCTCATTAGCTTTACCTCTAATTTCCTCACATTCCTCTTCATAACTAATTATTATTTCAAGATCAGAAGGAGATATATCACTTACCCATTGTACATTAAATGGATATTCTCTCAATTCTTTGCTTTCTTGCGTAGATGGTTTAGCAGATTGATTATTTTCTTCCCCACCGCAAGAAACAATTGATACTGATATCAAAATGATTCCCAATAAATTAGATAAATTTTTTATAATAATGTAATTTTAGTTGATAGATTCTTATAAAGAAGAAGCTATTACAAGAGCTACTACCGAGATTAATTTTAATAATATATTTAATGAAGGACCAGAAGTATCTTTAAAAGGATCACCAACTGTATCACCAACAACTGATGCTTTATGAGCCTCAGTTCCTTTTCCACCTTTTTCTTCTATCATTTTTTTAGCATTGTCCCAAGCTCCACCAGCATTGGATTGGAAGATAGCCATAAGAACACCACAAGTAGTTACACCAGCTAGTAGACCCCCAAGCATCTTCGCTCCCATCTTTACCTCTTGACCTCCAGGATTAAAAAGCTCTCCTCCGTTAAATAGATTTCCTCCAAATCCAATTGCTACAGGGACAGTAATTGCAACTAAACCTGGTATTATCATTTCTTTTATAGATGCTTTTGTAGAAATATCAACACATTTATCGTATTCCGCAACTCCATCAGCAGCATCAAATATAGCTCTGTCTTCTGCAGAAGCTTTACTCATATCAGAATCGTATTTCCTCATTATTCCTAAAGCTGCCTTAAGAGCAGGTATATCTCTAAATTGCCTTCTTACCTCTTCAATCATTGCCATTGCAGCTCTACCAACAGCATTCATTGCCATTGCAGAAAATACAAATGGAAGCATTGCTCCTATTAATAAACCTGCCATAACTAGTGGATTTGCAATATTAATACCATCATTTGTTATTCCAGTTACTTCCATAAATGCAGCAAATAAAGCAAGTGCTGTTAGAGCAGCTGATGCAATTGCAAACCCTTTTCCAATAGCAGCGGTTGTGTTTCCTACAGCGTCTAATTTGTCAGTTCTTTCCCTAACTTCAGAAGGAAGTTCCGCCATTTCAGCAATACCACCAGCATTATCAGAGATTGGACCATAAGCATCAATAGCTAATTGTATCCCTGTATTTGCAAGCATTCCTACAGCAGCAATTGCAATTCCGTACATTCCAGCAAATGAATGAGACACAATAATTGCGGTAGCAATTATTAAAATGGGTAAAGCTGTTGACATCATACCAACACCTAAACCAGCAATAATAGTTGTAGCAGATCCTGTATCAGATTGTTTTACAATAGAATTTACAGCTTTTGTACCAGTACCAGTATACATTTCAGTTACTTTTCCAACTAATAATCCTGCTACTAATCCAGCTATAGTTGCAAAAAACACACCCATAGATGAATAATCACCATTATTAAATGTTTTTGGTAGCATTTCAGTAATAATAAACCAAGAAGCTACAATCATAAGTGCTGCTGATCCAAATTCACCAATATTTAAAGCTCTATGAGGAGAACCTCCATCTTTAACTTTTACAAAAAATGTACCAATAATAGACATTACAATTCCAGTAGCGGCTAATACTAGTGGCAAGTAAACAGCATTCATATTGTTACCATCTCCTGGAAATATTAAATAAGAACCTAAAACCATAGTTCCAATAATAGATCCTACATAGGATTCAAATAAGTCAGCTCCCATTCCAGCAACATCACCTACATTATCACCTACATTATCTGCAATTGTTGCAGGGTTTAATGGGTGATCTTCAGGAATCCCCGCTTCTACTTTACCAACAAGGTCAGCTCCGACATCAGCAGCTTTAGTATAAATACCCCCTCCTACTCTTGCAAATAATGCAATGGAAGAAGCTCCTAATGAGAATCCAGCTAAGACATTTAACACTACTTCTTTTGTGTTTTCTAAATTTTCAAACATTCCTTCGTATAAGAATAATAAAGAACTTAATCCTAATACTCCTAGTCCTACAACTCCAAGTCCCATTACCGCCCCACCAGAGAATGCAACTTCTAAAGCTTTTCCAAGTGATGTTCTGGCAGCTTGTGTAGTTCTTACGTTTGCTTTTGTTGCAACTTTCATTCCGATAAAGCCTGCAAGTGCAGAACAAATAGCTCCTACAATGAAAGAGACCGAAACCATTCCACTTGAAATATGTAGACCATCTTTCATGTCGCTTTCACCTTTAAAATATAAAAGGATTGCAACAGTAAATACAAATATAGAAAGTACCTTGTACTCTGCTTTTAAGAATGACATTGCTCCATCAGCAATGTTTTTTGCAATTCTTTTCATTTTGTCATCACCTTCATCTTGTTTTGTAACCCACGCATTTTTCCAAAACACAAACCCTAAGGCGAGTACTCCAAATAGAGGTAAATACTTGATAATCATTTCCATTTTTTACTTTTTTTAGTTAGTTATTTTTTTTCTTTTTCCTTTAATAAGGTGTGCAAAAATAGTATTTTTATTGAAAGTGCATATTAGTATTGGTTTTTATTGTTTTTCCATAAATAAGAGGTACATTTTTATTAGATTTGCAATATAAATTTTAATCAAAAACATAAAGATGAATATATTAGTTTGTATAAGTAGTGTACCAGATACTACATCAAAGATTAATTTTACAGAAAACAACACTAAATTTGATGCCAACGGAATTCAGTTTGTAATAAATCCTTATGATGAGTTTGGTTTAACAAAAGCTATGATGTTGAAGGAATCAACCGGAGGAAAAGTTACAATTATTACTGTTGGGGATACAACTGTTGAAGCAGTAATGAGAAAAGCTCTTGCTATTGGTGCGGATCAGGCTGTTAGGGTAAATATGAATGCTACTGATAGTTTTTCTACTGCCACAGAAATATCCAATTATATTACGCAAAATAGTTTCGATTTAATTATTGCTGGTAGAGAATCTACTGATTATAATGGAGGTGCTGTAGGTGGAATGATAGCAGAAATGACTGATTTACCATTTGTAAATGCGTGTATTGGATTAGAAGTTGAAGGTGAGTCTGCTAAACTTATTAGAGAAATTGATGGAGGTAAAGAAATGATTTCTTCTTCCTTGCCAATGGTTATTGGTGGTCAGAAAGGATTAGTTCAAGAAAGTGAACTTAGAATTCCGAATATGAGAGGAATTATGCAGTCAAGAACAAAACCACTACAAGTAATAGAACCTTCTTCTAACACAAAAAACACATCATCCGTAAATTTTGAAAATCCTGAAGCAAAAGGAAGTTGTAGAATGGTGGACGCGTCAAATGTATCGGAATTAGTTGATTTACTTCATAATGAAGCAAAAATTATATAATCAAAATAAAAATAGATGTCAGTATTAGTTTACACAGAGAGTTGGAACGGAATATTCAGAAAAAGTTCATTTGAGACAGTATCTTACGCTTCAGAAACAGCAAAAGTATTAGGAACAGATGTTATAGCAGTTTCCTTAGAAGATGTGTCAGATGATGAGTTAAATAAACTAGGAAATTATGGAGCTACAAAAGTTATTAGCGTTCCAAATATTAATAAAGGGGATAGTCAATCGGCTGCAAAAGTTTTTTTAGATTTAGCATCAGATTCTTCAGTAATTATTTGCTCAAATACGTATACTTCAAAAATGATAGCTCCTAGATTGTCAGTAAAAATGAGAGCTGCTTTATTAACAAATGTTATATCAGTATCTGAAGGAAGTGATATTCAGATTAAAAGAAAATCATTTTCAACAAAAGCAATAGAAACAGCAAAATCGAACACAGAGAAAACAATTTTGTGTATTGCTCCAAATTCGTTTGGATTAATTGAAACAGGAGGTAGTTGTACTATTGAAAAAATTGATTTTTCGGAATCAGGTAGTTTATCTTTTGATGGTCAAGAAACTGCAAGTGGTAAAATTTCAATCTCGGAAGCTGAGATTGTAGTTTCTGGAGGAAGAGGACTTAAGGGGCCGGAAAACTGGGGTATGATTGAGGAACTTGCAGATGTGTTAGGAGCAGCAACAGCATGTTCAAAACCTGTATCAGATATTGGATGGAGACCGCATTCTGAGCATGTAGGACAGACAGGAATAACAGTAACATCAGATTTATATATAGCAATTGGTATTTCTGGAGCTATACAGCATTTGGCTGGTGTTAATTCTTCAAAAGTTATGGTAGTAATAAATACTGATCCGGAAGCTCCATTTTTTAAAGCTGCAGATTATGGTATTGTTGGTGATGCTTTTGAGGTAGTTCCTCATCTTATTGAAGAAATAAAAAAGTTAAAAAACTAAATTTTGAAATTAGTACAACTTGATATCGAAAGGTTAGAACCAAGTAGCTCCAATAAGAGTACTTATGTTTTGCTATTAAGAGAAATAGGTGGAGACCGAAAACTTCCTATTGTAATTGGCCCGTGTAATGCCGGATCTATTGCCATTTATTTGGAAAGTAATAGTAATCCGGAACGACCTTTAACTCATGATGTTATTAAGTCGATTACCAATAATTTTAATATCACAATTAGTAGAGTTGTTATTCATACTCTTACTGAAGGAGTTTTTCATGCTTCCTTTTTCTGTTTTATGGATGGTGATGAAGAAATTGAAATTGACGCTAGGACTTCTGACGCAATTGCAATAGCAATTAGAATGGGTTGTTCTATTTTTACCTATAATGATATTTTACAAGAAGCTGGAATAATTCTGACAGATAATTTACCTAATTACAAAGATGAAGATACGGAAGAATTGGAGGAAACCAAAGATATACTTTCTACTTTATCGTTAGGACAATTGAAAAAACAAATGAAAGAAGCAATTAATGATGAAAATTATGAGAAAGCTTCTGAACTTAGAGATGAGATTAATAAACGTAAAGAAAAGTAAATGAAGAAATATTTTTTATTTGTTTTTTTATTCTTTACTTCTCTTTACTTTTCCCAGGAAATTATTGGAACATGGGATTTTGATTACATCCTACCAGATTCAATTGATTCTGGAGAAAATTTGAAGCCAATTTCTGATGGTGATGCAATGCAGCTTAATGAAGATGGAACTTTTTCATATGAATTAAAGGAAATTAAACTAAGTGAAAAAGGTAGATGGAGTTTAGATACAGTCAATGCCTTATTAACTTATCATTATACTAATAAAAAAATCCGTTTTTTTCCAAATTCTCCTAACCATCATGAGATTTTAAACTTTAATAAACCACGGACTTTTAAAATTACACTCAAAGATAATAGATTAGTTTTAAATGAAAATGGCATTAATTACGCTTTTACAAAATCAAAGATAATTCCGGAAGAGATTGTAACATCAGGTATTACTATAAACTCTATTTCCAGAGGGATTTTAGGTGTTTTTTCCTTATTACTTATATCGTTTTTATTTAGCAGAAATAGAAAAGGGATTGATTGGATGTTAGTAGCTAAGGGACTAGGAATTCAAATAGTATTTGCACTACTTATTTTAAAAGTTTCTATTGTTTCTTCAGCTTTTGAGTTTGTAGGAAAGATATTTACTAAAATTATTTCCTTCACCCAAGATGGTACTATGTTTTTGTTTAAATCATTTGCAACAGGAACAATAGAATCTCCACTTATGAATTTTGTAGTAATGATATTACCTACCGTAATTTTCTTTTCAGCACTAACTTCACTTTTTTATTATTGGAGGATTATTCCTAAGATCGTTTATGGATTTGCTTGGATGATGAAAAGTACCATGGGACTTTCAGGTCCAGAAAGCGTAGCAGCTGCAGGAAATATATTTTTAGGACAAACCGAATCACCATTACTAGTTAAACCTTATTTGGACAAAATGACCATGTCGGAAATGATGTGTTTGATGAGTGGAGGAATGGCGACAATTGCTGGAGGGGTATTGGCAGCATATATCGGATTTTTGGGTGGAGATGACCCCGTGCAACAAATT
>Ga0257121_1000335_pt1 | contig 40108 bp, 32 predicted proteins | sample SI106_100metaG_FD_190180 | JGI IMG/M metagenome (GOLD analysis project Ga0257121, IMG submission 190180) | Marine microbial communities from Saanich Inlet, British Columbia, Canada - SI106_100 | ecosystem: Environmental > Aquatic > Marine > Inlet | place: Canada: British Columbia | collected...
GTTGTCGTAGGCTGAAATCACCGAATTCATGAACGCCTTCTGAGACGCCATCGATCCCTGGTTGTCAGTGTGAGGGTCATTGGGCGTCAGCCAAATCATCGGCTGTAAGCCAGCGCTGCTGAGCTCTGTCAGATAGCTCAGGTAGTTTCCACCAGAACTGATACTGCCCCCCGCAAACGTACTTTGCGAAGACGCGCGCACATAGACATCGATATGTGTATCCCCGTTGGTCAAGAGCTGTAACCTCATCGACTTTCTTTCCGTGTCGGACCAACTGCTGGACAGGTAATAGAGCGTTGAGCCTAACTTTTCAGTGTAAGGGTCCGCAAGCAAAAACGAAGACCGAAATCCATCGATATCGCCACCAAATGCTTGCCCTATTCCAATAAACGATTGCAATAACAACAACCCTGCAGCACAACAGCCTTTTACGGGAGTGGATAGTTCTTCAATTTTCTTCATTCAAGTATTTTCCACAGGCAGATGTGATCCCTAAGAGGCTTGAGGGATCTTTCCCAGTTTGAAAAATGTGTATAATTTTACCAAAGACCAACCCGACCTTAAGCTAAATGGACAATAAGCCAATACCAGCTCCGATTACTATCGAGGCCCCTGAGGGCGCCAAGAAACTCAATATTACGGTAGATTTTGAAACTCTATCCGAAGAGCCAGAAATTGCGCAGGATGATCAGAAAAGATTAGTCGAAGAAGCCTGCGATAAACCCTGGCGTGTACTCTACGAGGTAATTCCTAGCTTCAAAGGGAAGTAACCTCGCCCTTGCAGCCCGGCTCTGGGCCCAGTCGGCAAAATAGTCTTCACTTTGTTTATCTTAGACCGCACAGCAGAGGCCACTACTGGCTAATCAGGTCCATCACCTTAGCGAAAGCGCCTTCGTGAATCCCGGGCGTGCAGGCCCAGCCAGTATTAAGTCTCGCATAACCAGCAGGCAGTTCTGATGCACTTTGGTAAATACACTGCCGGCCGGTCAACGTATCGATAGACCTTAGCTCCCCCCCAGCGCCATTAGCTGCACCGCCCGTATATCGGTTACTTGAGGAAATCCCGAAGGCAACCGCTGTCAGGCCGATAAGTATTCCCAACGCAATAATTATTGCTTGCTTCATAAAACGACAACTCCCTGTTCTCCAGATTTAAAAACTTTAGTTATTCAGGCTGTCCTTCCCCTTTTGGGAGTCGGATCACCACTGTCACCCCATCTATTACTATGTCGCAGTTTACCAAAGGTAAGACCTGATTAGACGTCGTATCCTGTATTACGACTTCTCTGGAGAGAAACGCAAGCAGCCTGGCCTTTTGATACAAGTTCATCGAGTTGCAAAAATGAAATAACTTCTGCATCTCCGCAGCCTCTGCCTGCTCTTGACGCAACTGTGCCTCAGATTTCTTCGGCGGATCACTGGTCGTCTTATCCTCCCCAGGCACTGCGGCAGTCGCTCGCGTTGATGCGGGATCCCCAATCGGGGCAGCTTGAGAGCTCATAATATTTTCTTTCATCTTGTCGACGTTCTGCACAAGCCCCTGAAGGCGTCCGAGCACCTCCATCGGATCCGGCGCTGCCTGGGCAACATTAGAACTGTCCCCCGAAGCCATTGAGGGCTGATGGCCCTTGTCCTGTGTTTTTTTAGCTGTTTTTTTTGAGGTTTTCTTTGTCATTAGTTTATAGAGGTAAAATAGTGTTCTTTTTTCACCGCAAGACCGACTAACGCAGTACTAAGGTTTGAACCTGACTGGGCGCGATTGTCAGCCCTACTGAGTTCCACATATTTTGTAGCGTCATATCAACCATTCTGACCACCGGCATGCAACCCATCAAAGTGCTGGTTGAGCACGAAGCTCTAAAATTGAAGGACATATCCAGCGGCGGGCACGTAATCCCGCCCATCAGGCCAGCATTGTCGCCATTTGAAAGAGGTAAAGACGTGATCACATTATGCGCTGGAGTAAAAAACACAAATACATTCATCGCAGTGGTGGGCGGAAGTGCAGTCGAGTTAATACCGATATTAGGATAAGGCAATGGTACCGGAATCGGACCCACTGGCGATGGGATCGGCGTCAACGCTACGTCCGGGAACGCGAAATTAATACCTGGCAGAGAATAACAATTTATGAACATGACTATCTAACCTTATCCTACATGCACACGTTCGCCGTCGATCCGAAAATCGTCTTCTGCCATGATCGCGCCATTACGACATTGTGTAACCGAAAAACCTTCAACTTTTGTTGTCATAGATCCGCATCGGATATTCTCAAGATCTTTGGTATTTCGAAACACGCTTTTTGCATTTTGCACGAGAGTTTCTATGGTAGAGCTAATATTCTTAAAACAACTCTCCATGTGATCCCCCGCGAACGAAAGTCGCCGCACAACTCCATCCAGCTCATCAATATAGACTCGAAACGCCCGGGCAGTCAAAGACGAAGTGTCGCCCGACCATGATAGGTTTTGTTGGGAAGCGACAGTAATATCAGACGAAGATGAGAGTTTAAGTTCATTTTCTGAATGAATGGAGATTTTACGCACGCTGCGAATCGTTAAGTCAGCCGACTCCTCTCTGGAGAGTACAGATGTGATGAACGCTACCCCCTCGTCTCCCCCCAGGAATGCTACCTCATCTCCCACTATCGGTGAAATCATACAGCTCACCGCTACCGAGGCCCGCACTGGCAAATCCCCGATCGAAACCAAAAACTCATCTTGGTTTAGCTCCTCCTCGATAACGCCGACTGTCAACGTGGCCGTTAGTGGTTTTTTGGCAAGCGCCTTCATGTCCATGATCTTCATTTTTTAGCCTCGTCGCTTAAATTTCACTATTCTAGTTCTTTTCCCGATCATCATTGAGCATCATCGACACTTTAATGGATCCAGTCCAGTCGGTGTCGTCATCTTCAATCAGTCTATCCGCTTTGGCATATTTTAACTTGAGATTCGTTAATTGGCTTCCCCGTACGTCGTTGTTTTCTATAGAGCTTTCCGAAAGATCAACTGAGTCGAAACGGGTCTTCCGCGCACTACATTTGTGTATCACCGACTTGGACAAACGGGCATTTGAAAGATTCGCCTTATCGAGATTACTTTCTGTGAACTGCCCACCGTTGAGTTCTGCACCAACAAAAACACTACCCTCTAAGTTGCATCTAAAGAACCTTAAATACTCGCCTTTAACCTTTTCCATTTGGGCGCCAACCAGTTCGCAATCAGTAAAGCCAGACGAAAGCAGCGTAGCAGAGGTAAACAGATTCGACCTCAAAGAGCAGTTCAGAAATTGCGTGCGGGTAAGGTCCATGCCAGACCAGTCATGGCCATCCAGCGTAGCCTCGTGAAGCATCACGGTATCAAGTCGGCAATCCTTCTTAAAGGTCACTGCCGCGGTGTCCCATTTCATCATTGCCACTCGTTCCATAACAATCTCGGCGAAGCTAGTGTCTTTTAAGATGCAGTCCAAGAAAGACGATCTAAAGAATTTCCCTTTCTCAAAAATAACAGCTTCAAAGGTCACTTTCAGCCATTGGGTCGTTTCATCTTCGAAACCTGAAAACGCGCAGTTATAAAATTTGGATTCCATTCGGATCTTCTTCGTTCCACGGCAGTTTTTCCAACCACAATTCTCGAAGGTTGATTTCATAACGATACTATTAATCTCATTACACCCCAAAAACATGCATCCTATAAATTTACATTGTGTGAAACTCGACTCCTGCATCTGTACGTTCCGAAAGGTGCAATTCCGGAACGTACAACCCATAAACGCTACTCCCTTAAAGTCATCTCCGTCAAAAATCGCGTCAACTGTTTCGTGCTCAAAAACAGTTCCGACAGCCGAGATTTTGTCCTGAACCGTCTCAAGTTTATCCGGCCACTTCATGGAGACCAATCCTCAAGCAGGGTTCGCTCCAAATTACATTCTGAAAATGATGCGCCACCTATTTTTGCGTGCAGAAATTGGACTGAAAACAAACGGGATTCAAAAAATTGACAATCTCGAAGATCTGCATCCTGCATGTTCGAGTTAGTGAAGTCGCATTTTCGGAAAAGTGATTCTTGAAGATTGGTTTTGAGAAAACGACATTCCTTCAAGGTGTTTTCCTCCCAGACACTTCCCGAGAAAATTGAGTTGCTGAAGTCCGAATAAGTCAAAGAGCACCTTTTAAAAACCGATCCCCTAAGGTCAAGGTCCCTGAAGTTCATCATCACAAGAGTCGAGTCACTAACCTTCGCCTTGTACACTGTGGTACCACTTCCAAGAAATGCTTTATCTCCAGTCGTTTTTGTTATCGACATCTCCTTAAGGGTTGATTGAATCCAGATGCAACGCACGATCGACGAATCGGCAATTTTTACCTGGCGCCACTCGACTGACTGAGCAATCACTCTTTCAAGTGTCGTCGACTTGAACTGCGTTTGATTAATTGCGCCGCCTTCAAATATAACCCCCAAAAAGCTAGAGCTATCAAAGACTGAATTAATGATCTGCGCTTTCGAGATTATATTTTGGAAGAAATTGCAGTTATAGAACGTTGTACTGTTTATCCTTGCAGACGAAAACACGGTCTCATCCATATTGCATGAGTCAAAACGAACATTGTTCAGTTTAGTGTCTCCTAGATTTGCCTTAGAGAAGTTACAATCCTTAAAGACAACCTCCTGAAATTCACCCCTAGTTAGTATTGCCTGCTCAAAACTACAACCAATGAAGGTGACATTCATGAGCTTCGACTGCTCTAAATAAATCCGTGAAAGATCTTTATCGGTTACCGTCTTATTTTGAAGAATTATCTCGGAACAGTCGCATGTTGAAACTGGGAAGTGCTCAGACCCTGAGGCGTTTTCTAGTCGCGCAATCAATTGCTCATTGGTGTCCCCATGTGAGGACACACCTATCGGCATCTTATGGGCGCCAAACGCATAAGTTGAATGCCACAGCAAATCACCCTCTTCTGCCTTGGGCAACGTATTCTCTAGAAAATCCGTAATCGCCTCGATGTTAGGAATCTCCTCTTTACGCATCTCACCAGCCTCCGCCGCAACAGCGGCCAACATCGCCTCCTCACCGGGATGATTAGCCTTCAAGTAATCCGTTGTCAGGCGCACCCCCTCTTCAAGGTGTCGTTTTTCGGAGAGTTCGAGCAAAATACCTTTAACCGCTGGAAGCGCGGGAGGACGGGGAAGCGTTATTTTCGGCGTCTGTCGTATGAGCTCTTGGACTTCAGCAAATTTCTCTTTGGCTGAAGCAATGGTGTCCTTAATCGAATCTTCAAATGACGCTCGTTGCTCTGGGGGCAACTTCTCTAGCCCTTCCTTTATCTCGGGGCTGTTTTTAAGTTGATCAATCTGGTCATTAAACTTGTTCTCCACTTGCGCCAATATTTCTTTCTTTTTATCCTCATATGACCCGCTTGGGCCCGAACCCATCTCCTTTACCGCCTCATTCAATTCGTTAATCTTCGTTAGATCAATCTTTTCTAAGTCGATGCTCCCATCTGACTTTCTCGGTGCGAGTTCAGACTGCAACTGGGCAATCTTTTTTAATTTAGGGTCGTCGATCTCTTCAATACCCCCTCCCTCTACCACCGAGCGAAGGCGTTTATTCATAGATTCGAATGCAACGACCTGCTGGTTAATCACCTCAGCTTCTTTTTCCGATGCAGTAGCCGCCTGACTTTTTAGCGCGGCTACTCGTTGCTCTTCCTCGTCAAGTTTTTCACGGGCCTTTTCTTTTGCAGCTTCTACATTCCGGTCAACGCCATACATCTTTAGCTGAGAATCCGAATCCTCAGAGAACAGCGCCAAAAGGGTTTTCTCATTCTTGGGAATTAGATCCTCTCCCTTAAAAAGCAACGCGAGCTCGTCTATTTTCGATTTGCTACGGTTGCTTGTCGCGCTCTGGTAGTGCTTTACGCTTTTTCGGGTCTGGCTTTTCCGCTCATAAGCAACCGTGATGGTGTCTAAATAATCCCAGTCGTGATGCGACGTCTTCTGAGAGCCATGAAAAATCAAAACCCCGAGCTCTGCCTCTGGAAAAAACCACACAGTATCTGGTTTTAACGCCAGCTCGGAGAAGGCACTTTGTTCAGCGGCATTTGGCCCAAGAAATGATCGCATTTCAAAATCGGGGATCTTCCCAGATAATTCTGGACGATTTGGGTGAAGATTTTTAAGATAAAACTCACAGTCTGCGACAAGATCCTGCTCTACCCATTGATCTGTTGGGGCTCTATTAAAAAATCGGGCGTCAAAATCAGCGGGATATCCAGGGAAATATTTCTCGAGATAATCCTCTTTGTATGTGCCGGCTAATTTAATCCGGTCAGGATAAGTGACTGGAAGCGGTAAGAACGATCCTGGCGTTACAACATTATCAGGAGAACCAATAAGGTCCGTATGAAGCTCAACCTGGGGAAGAGGCCAGATCTGGCCGGCCTCATCTTCCCTGTAGCCCATCCCCACTGGGTTATTCAGGAGATCTTCGCCACCAAAAGCGTATTGCCAGGTTAAGGGGAGAGTGTGCAATGGTTTAGGCGTTGTAAACGTGGTGTACACGCCTCCGTGTCTTTTCCAGTTACGCTCCCCAAAGATATCCAGACGCTTTGTGGTATCCCCCACTCTCACTTCTGCATGACCCGCCTCGACAGCAGTATTGCGTCTCGAAAAAAAACTTCCAGACACCAAAAATTCTGATGCGAGCTTGGGGAAGAACTCGTCTATAGGAATCTGCTGCGACACTAACGGCCCCGCGGCCTTCCAAATGTCTATCTCAGTTCTTGTATCTCCTGTTAACAGATCCCACCCAATTAGGCCCGTATGGAACTGATACCAATCTCCAGCGATTCTGTGGAACGTTGGGAAAAACGAGACCTGAAGCGGCTTAATAACTTTCATTCATATCGCATCACTAATTTATCATCGGCCGACAGGCAAGGTACCGCTTTTTGAAGTCTAACTTTATACTTGAATGTTCTCTGCTGCGCCAATTCCGTGCAGGACTGAGTTCTTGGCTGCCAAAGGGGTGGTGTCAACAGTGCTATCTGTCCCATCTAGGTGCACACCGGCGACATCGACTTTGCTACCATTTCCGGCCAATTCGGTTCCTTCAGTAGTCGCCGCCTTGAAACCTGCCTCTGTTTGGGTTTTAGGTTCCGCGCTTACTTTATTATTCATTGCGGCGACTTTTTCCTCTACTTTAGCGGCAGTAGTATCACCTATAAACTTAATGGCATTAATATTTATCTGATTGACATTGCCCACCATCGTCACACTCGTACTAGCTAGACGGGACTTGTATTCGATATCAAACAAGAGCTGGCCGTAAAGAAGCGCTTCGTCTGCTGGCATCTTATAGGCAAACGTCAGGCCCTCCATATTTACCCCAAACGATGCTAATGGTCCCAGGCTTACATCGAGGTTCAAACCATATTCCGCTTTGCTGCTAACTTTTCGCATTCCGATACTTTCGTTGCTGGCTTTAACCCCGATCAAAGAAACCGCAACGTTTGCGCCATATGATGTATAGCTTTTTAAGGTATCAGTCACCGAAGTCTCCGAACTTTTTTTAACTAGTTTTTCAAAAGAGCGGCCGTTTCCATCGCGGAGCTGATTTTGCCCGTTAGAGCTCTCTACGAAGCTGCGGTCCCCGCCCCAGTGATATGAATAACTGTCGCCAACGGTCTTTTCAAGCGAGGCCCAATTGTCCGGAACCTTTGATTTACCTTCAACCCCCTTACCAAGCTTCCAATCGCTCGGATTCTTAGACCAAATATTGATAGTGGCTGATGGGCCCACATGAATGTCCATGCTGGCTGCATGATTAAAGAAGTTAAAAGTATTCCCTACTGGGAAATTGTATGAATCGCCAAGTTGCAAATCAGCATAATTGCTTAACGGGGTAAGTCGCGCCGCTATGCCCGCATTATTCAAATTCTCGTTCACCCCAACCACCCCAGCCTTTACCAGACAATCCCGGAGACGGTCTCCACTGAGATCTATTTTGGTCTTGGTCGAGTACTTCACTGTCCTAGTGCCCGTAAGCCAGGTTTTGGTATCCTCATCATCAGGAACCGAGGCGCTGTCGACTTTTACGGTTGGCCACTTACCCTCATCGAGCATTAACCATCTTGATCCAGAGATTGCCGTATTGGTTCCATACAATTCTTTAGTTGCAAATCTGCCGTCATCACTGCTCCCAATACTGGTGCTATGATAATTGCCCAGATTCAGTGTGACATCGTCACCTTTTCGGTACAGGTAAGAAAGTCCACCTAGCCATTTTTTCTCCCCTATCAGGTTTTTCTCTAGAGTGTCGCTCCATCCATTTATGACAGGTATGACAGGAGTGTTGCTGAGTGTGGACCAGACCTCAACGGTATTGTCCGCAGAGAGTTCGGTAGCCTCTAAAGCGCGGTTTCCGCTGTAAGTGGACATTACGGCACCATCGCTAAATTGGTGCGTCATAAAATTTGAGGAGATCGACTGAAGGTTCAATGCGTTGTCTTTACCATACTGAATCGTAAGGTCTACGGGAGCGACGGTTTGAGCCTTGGTCTGCAACGCCTGATAGGCCGGTTGCGACAGGATGAGCTTTCTTGCAACCTTGGCGGAAGATAATAAAGGCCCTGATGAAAACTTGAGGAGCCGCGCACCCGCTGCATCCTCGACCGCTGCAGCGGAAGCTGTTTTCCCAACCTGGATGGCGATCACCGCTCTTTGCTGGCTATCGGTAGTTTCATCTGTTACAAATTCGCCCTTGGACAACATCACCCCACCAAACGCGACATCGGATGAATCCGATGTATCCTCAAGTGCTCCGTAATTGGTAGCGATAGTCGCGCCAGTTACGGTGTCCTCCTCAACATATTTTGTCTCGTACTTATAGGTTGTCATCGCCTGACTCCTCCGACCCCAACAATTTTTTTAGGCATAATTTTCAGCAAAGCAGCGTTTGTCTAATTAAACGCTCAGCGCCATCGACCTGGTTTGAATTGAAAACGCCTTTAGATGACACAGGTTAACACTGCGTCGTTGTTCGAGAGGGCGCCGGTGCCGGCGCTAGACAGGGTTTGATCGATTTTAACGGCATTGGATGTTGCCGCCCCTCCCGTGGCGTTCAATTCCGCACGAGCCTCTACATTGCTTTGCATCGTTTCAAATCGGGCTTCAGGGCCGATCTTGAGGTCTCCTTGGAGTAACTGGATAAAATTTCTTTGGGCAGCGCAACTAATATCTAACTCCCACTGTCCGAGGAGATTGATATTAGTCACATTTTTCGTCGCAGTAACAACAAATTCTGTCTCTGTAACATTACCCTCCCACGACATATCGAACCCACCGTTCGCAGGGAAGGGATTTGCAATTTGCACCGATAGGTTGGCACCGAAAATTTTCATGTCATAGGAGATCAAATTGCCAAAAGTGACATCACCACTCCAGCCTTGCGCTTTCCAATCTTCCGATCTCCAATAGCTCTGGTAATTTGACTTTGCCCCAAAGGAATCTTCCCACCAGCCGGCGGACAGGACATTTCCAGAACCAGAAGTTGGCGGCTTTAAGGGCCCCCCTAGAAAAAAGCCCATCTGAGATGTCTCAAAAGAGGCTCCGACAGTCTCAAACTCGAAATTAACACCTGTTTTCAGGCTTTCGAACATATTGGCAACGGTCGCGGTGGAGTCGGATACGCCGGTTACATGCTCCAAGTGTGACTGGTTGATCTTCTGTGTCTTTTCGACAAATTTCGAGCCATCAAAATAGTCCACTGATCGCTTTTTACCTTTCTCATCTTGAATGCTGACATTTCTGAAATTGCCTTGGGTCCAGGAGAATTTAGTGCTTCCCTCATTAACTATCTCAAAATCTTCAGCAACACCGACCCGCACCATAGCGGCACGTTTAATTATTGCGAGTGTCGTCTGCGACGTATCTCCAGAAGAGAGCGCGTCAAAGACGAACAGCAAACTGATATCGTATTCCAGGACAAGGGCGGCAACTGAGATCCAGTCATCACCGCAATCATTGAGCGCACTAAGAAAGGAGGGGAACTTACTATCAGATATGTTTTTGAGAATATCATCTTTATCAACATCGTCCGCTGGGTTGACAGGGATATTGATATTGTCGGTAACGCCATTATCGACACTGAAGTCTGTTAGTGTGGAAGGTGTAACTGAGGTTCCATATTCCTCAATCTCATATCCATCATAAAGCTTATAGACCATATCATCGTCTATACCGATGTTCCAATCGTAGCTACCTGCGACTGGGGACGAGTAGTAACTAAAACTAAGGGCAGGACCTAGATTGAAGTCTCCTGATCCTGTACCAAAGGTAACCTGATTGCCTGTCACCGCGCCCCAGGTGCAGCCAAAGGTTCGCGTAGAAAAATTTTCTTCTGGGTTGTAATCCTTCGGCCCATTTGTGGTATCGAAACTACTGGCCAACTGCAAATACAGATTGCTTTTTGGATAGGACTGGGTTGAAACTGTAAGGCCCCCGCCGATACCCGATTCAACCGATACAGTTGGCCAACTGCCCCCCTGGAACCCTCTTGCCAACGTCTGTCGCGCTGACTCAAAGCGTTCCATATCTACTACATTGAGTGCATCAGCACTACCAATATTGATTTTCGAATGATCGCTATATTCTTGATACACATAACCGTCAGCCCAGGTAAACGTAGTACCTTTTATAAAACGTTGTACTGCTTCGCCATCCACCGCACTTTGCAGGAGACCTTTTGTAGCCAAACCGGTGGTCTCCCCTAATGTGCTATTCGCCCAACTTAACTGACTTGACGCTGCAGTTGCTGAACCGCTCTGAGCTTGAGGAATCCATTCCGCCTGGAGTTCATTCAGCCACTCTAAAGGGAAAAGAGCAGCATCCGTGATGGCCGTTGTTGTGGCGGTGAAGGCAGTGGGCTCATCCGCAATCGTCTCGCTGAATCCATAACCCGAAAAATCGGTCGCAACGCCCGTTGTGCCCAAACTCAAAGAGGTGGTTAAGTAATTGGGGCTTGCCGTATTACCCCCGTCCGTCGTGGTTATGAGTTGCAGAAAAGTGCCGCCCAACCAGTCGGTGGTGGCGGTGGTAGTAGCATTCTCCCAGACTGAGAAAAAATCCTGGTCCGCGAGGTAAGTGGAACTACCGTAGGAGGTTTGAACGCCGACCTGCGAGTAAATAGTTGCATTACTATTGCTATCGCTCACCGCAGTGTGAGTATCGTAGTCAGTGGCTGTTAGATCAGCCCAGTCAGTTGTTGTTGTCATAAGATTTCAAATCTCATTTTCAGTTCTCTTGTCCCGTACCACACACCTGTCGTTGGCTGAACGGACGGTGTGCTGGCCGGTGTTAACCGCCAGCGGCCCAAGCACGCCACGCCGCCTCATCGTATTGTGTATCTGTATTCGTCTGTTTACTTTCATGCTCGCCCTTCCTCACTTCTGCCGTTGACAACTTGTTATCGGCCTGCTCAGATTCTTCCTCCGCGGGCTCTTTGGCTACCGACGATTGCTCTTCCGGCTCTGAAACTGATTCGTGTTGTTCCGCGGGAGCGGGCTCTGGAGAAGTGCCATTTGCAAGGCCTGTTGCTGAGGCACGCACCACCCCGGCTTCAGCGCACAACGCGCTGAGACTACCTTTGACGCCTGTGGACTTCACTTCTAAAAGAGAATTGAGTCTAGCTTTAAGTAGGGTGTTCTTGACGTGGGCTGTGCCGGCAGTTAATTTATTTGTACTTTGTTTTTGCTCAAATTCGCCTCCGAATAGCCGCGAGACGCAAGTAAGAAGGTTCATATTGGTCTCGGTAAGCGCGCCAACAAGGGTTGTTTTATTCTTATCAACTTTCGTCTTATCTGCAGACGCCAGCGCTGTTATTTTCAAGCCAGCCTTGAATTGCCCAACAGTAAGATCGGTCCCTGATACCTTCATCGCATCAACACCTATCTTGCTAGGCGCGTTATGGCCAAAAGTGGTTTTAGCCCCCAGTACGTTGAGATCAACCGATGTCCCAACAGCCGAAATACCAATATTGATCTGGTGGTCAGTGGTAACGTCGTGATATCCAATCGCCGTGCTAGATAGGTCGACGCCCACCATTGAGACATCGATGTTAGTTCCAATCTGGCTAAAATTCTCCGTATTTGCATACTCACTCTTCTCCACCGAACCGTCATCGTCAAAACTGTGCGAGGTGAAACTGGTCCCTTTGGTATCTTCCCAGTAATCAAAAAAGTCACCCTTTTGATAATGGATCTGAGCGCCGATCGAACGGTCAAGACTTAACTTATCGCCATCGAGTTTAAACGTGTCGTAGAGCTCGGAATCCTTATCTGAATAATCTGCAAAATCCGTGGTATCAATAAACGGGTTACCTTTCGAGTCAAGCGGCGCAGTGAAGTTCCACGTATCTACATCGTCCAGACCGTTGGTGAAGACGTTAGTATTTAAATAATTACTATCCGCACTCCCTTCGAAGAGTTTCCCGAGCGCTTTGACCCCGAGGTAGAAGTCAGTGCCTACGGCCGCGATCGTCCCTACCGAAAAGACGCTTTTTATAGTATTCAGTGCGTATATGGTTTCTTCTAAACCGGTAGGGGTGAAATCTGTGGTCAGCGATGGTTCAAACTTATTCGGAATAGACCACCCGCTTTTCACTGAACCCGAGATTGTAGGGTTGTCACCTGCATACCTGACCGGTCCGTCGCCCCAGAAGAAGTTAGAAAACGCCCATGAGGTGGCTAGGTTAATGTCATTACCGTCCGCGGTCCCCACATCGAAATTAATACCTTGGCGCCAGTTGAAACTATGGCCGTAACTCTGGTTCTTATAGACCTCATCCAAGGTCGACGCAATGCCGAACTGGCCGGTCTCAAAGGCTGCATCAGCGACCTGAATCGTCCCAATCGATGGCCACGCCCACGTCGACCCAAATGGGGTAGAGGAAAATGCAGCATCACCGGCAGCGCCGGTCGTTGACGTTGACGTTGAATTGGCCGACTCAAGCCATACTGCGTCGAAGGTATCGTACGCGCCGATTGAAACAGAGCCATCTCCCCCAGCTGCAAAATCATAGGCGTCAACGAAAACCCCTGGGGTAATCGAATCGAACCGGAAGGTATAACGGTCGCCAGAGATGCGCTCCACCAACGCGTAGCTGTCTGACGTAGTGCAGGTGTAGCCCGTATAGTTATTAGCATCGGTATAAGTAGTGTTAACAGCGCCCGCGGAAGCCATCTGAATATCCCAAAAACCCGAGTACAGTTGGGAAGTATTCGAGGTTGGATTTACTTCGTACGCCGGATCTTGAAAGGTACTTAAATCACTGCCCCACGTATTAATTCGATCAACCAGCGCGATGTTCCCTTCAGTTGATGTGGAACCATTAGTTGTAACAGTGTCACTGTTTCCAAAGACTAAGGCGCTATCAGTTGTTCCGATTGTTGAGGAAAACCCGCCTACATAGAAATTACTCAGGCCGCCAGAAGTTATTACAGAGAGCCTCGCCCCTATTGGGGCAGCCGTGGTGTCTGCGTCGGAATGCTCAAGAAAAAGGTAGCTGCCCCGCGGGCGCCAGGTCCCTGAAAACGTTGTTTTGGTTGCGGTCCCAGATGTGTCGTAAGACAGATAACCCGCGGAGTAGCGGCCGAAAGCGAAGTCGGGTTCGGCTAGAGGAGTTGTGTCACTAGTAGAAAGGAACGCTACTCCCGTATCCACCTTTACAGTTGTCTCTGTTGGGCCTACCTGTTGACGCTCTGAAAAAAGAGCCTGCCCGTAGCGTTCTCCCATCTAGGTTAACTCGCGGGAGGGGGAGATTGACGCATCGTCAAGCTTTTATCTACATCGACGCCGTTAGAAAAGGCTCCGAGCACAAAGGGCTTATCCGGGTCTCCATCAAAAAACCCGACCCCTACCTCGGTGCCGCTATACTGCGCCCGATAAGATGCGCCTCGTTGCCCAGCCGAGCTCTGCATCGCCCGCACGGGGTGCAATACCTTTGACGCATCAGTCGCAGCGTAAGCATCGAATTGGAAGACTATATTGAAACGGCCGTAATCATCACGGATGATTTGATGCGTATTGTCTGTCTCAGGGTATCGGTACGCCTCGATAAAAGCAGTAATCACGCCATCAATCTTAGGGCGCGGCGTCAGTCTTGGCGGGCGATACTGTACTACTGATTTATCCTGATCAGAGGTCGAATAAAGGCGCGCGCTAAAGGTATTGTGATAGGCGATGGTACCATCTGACGGACTGATTTTTGTTTGGTGGACTACCTGGGTCACAAAAAGTACATCGTCTTTTTGAAGAATGTCATCAAACCCTGCGATCTGAATCAGGCTGCCAGCCGATATCAAAGGATTAGACGATAGGCCGGTATAGCACGTGGCAGAACCAACGACTTCTTCAGCCCGAACCTGAGCGAGGTGTTTGAGATCTTTCGTGATTATCTCAGTGACCGCCTTGGTCATGGGAGCGATCAGGCCTTCATAAGAAACCGCCTGCCATTCCTCATCCTTTTCCGGCCGGGTTGTGGTCGGCTCACTGTCCAGATTGTTTGTCTCAACTGATGCCCAATTCTGGGATCCGTTGTGCCATTGGTACCCTGCAACGCTGACTCTGTCTGGGACTGCTTCGGTCTTGATCTTAATATTGAGCACGCCCGCATCGCTTCGACTAAGAGGATTTTTCTGTTTGGCGATATCGCTATGATCCAGGTATTCATCTACAAAGATATAACTTGCCTTTTGCTCATCACTCTTGATAAAGAAATAGATGCCGTCACGCTCCAGGATACGACTCAGGAAACTCCAATCACTCTCCTGGAATTGAACCCGAGTCGTCCACTTTTCATAACTGTCCGCCAAACCTTCCGAGAGCTGGGCGTAGTCGAACTCCACCAGGCCGCCTGCATCTGGAGCGATGGTCTTAATTCTATCCTCCATGAATTTGACAAGATCGAGCACTGATTTTTCGTAAAAAGAACGTGAAATCGGCGCCTTGGTTAATGGCAGGACCATCGGCACCATCAACACACTGACGTGCACCTCATCAATGCTCGATTCGATCTCGACCTGACCTGTCAGGCAATGTATAAATCGTTTCTGTTCTTCGAAAACAGTCTCGCCGCCCTCCTCAGTCGCAGGAGCGGCAGTGATACAGATACGCCATATCGAACCCAGATTTATTGACCCGTCTTTTTTGAGAAACTGCTCCAGGTCAGTTGGGGCAGCCAGGCGCAAAAGCACTGAGAAGGAAAAGTTTCTTGAAACCGCTTCTTCCCCAGAAAATGCCAGTATTGTGAACCCTGGATCCTTATAGCTATTTCCACTTTTTTTCTCGATTCGAATCCCAATATCACGCATCTTCTACCACCTTTAGCCGCTTTATTTCTGGCTTTAATATCTGGCAATCCGGCCGATTCATCAGCCGAGACTTGAAGCCTGCTCGTTTTGAGTTTGAAGTCCCGCAGCCCATCCCCTCTCCATATTCTGAACAGTCAATACAACAAACTTCAGCGCAGCGTAAATCTCTGTGCGCTTATTTTTTATCGAATTCCAATGTCAGCAATTTTAATATGCTAATTTACTAAGGCGCCAAACATCTAAATCTGATTGCAACCGCAAACCGAACACACGCCACGATACTGCGCTAAATCTCGATGTACTGACCACGCTTCTCAGAATGCGTTACCCCCACACGCGACAATTGATTCCATTGCTTGCTCCCGAGTCGTATCGACGTGTCGACCTCTACCGGCAGCAAGAATGACAGCGTAACCATCAAAGGGCGTTTTAGGTAAAAACAGATAAGGTGCTTGACATTTTTTAAGTACTCTTCATCGTGCACTAGGCGAGTCGCAAGATCGATATTAATATCGGATATCCGAATCCCAAGATTCCCCGACCCATTTCTGACGACATTTCCAATCAAGGCATTGTTACCCAATCGAAAACCGGTTCGTTCCCCAATTTTAGGCCGGCTCTCTCTAGGGACGATCACGTTCCGAATTTCGGCCTCTATCAGTTCAGGGTTGGAGATTTGGAGCACCATCGAAAGTAGTTTCTGAGCCCCATAAGAGCCACGATGCTTTATGAGGAGCAGCGGCGCGAGTTCAGGTAGAAATTCTTTAAACTCCGCCTTTAAGTTGCTGGGCAGCGTCTGTTGTGCTGATCGGAAAAGCTGAGTCTTTTTGATCTCATGTTTATTAAACTCAACCTCCGCGATTACAGGGTACCTGATCAAAAGGCTTTCGAATACTCGCTTATGTATCTGATTGTTAATAAAAGAGAGCAGCGGCAGAACATCAGGGTTATCCTCAGCCCGCATTTGGATAAGCCTTCGCGACAGAAATTCGGGCAGGAGTGAACCATATCCATAAAACGCCAGAAAACTTGTGGTCAAGATAAGCCGCCTCCCCTCAAGGTAGGCTGACGAGATATGGGGTGTATCAGGCGTTCCCGATTTACTCGTCAGGGCCATAGTTCGAGACGGTTTCACCTCGAAATCATCGATGACTCCCTTTTCCCTCAAGCGTTGCGCAGTGCGCACGGCTTGAAAATAAGTGAAATTTCCCGCCGAGGAAAGAAAGTTTTTTAAGGCGTCAGACGTTCTGAGGCTATTACCGTCGGCCATTTCCGAACCTCTCCGCTTGTGCTGCTCTCTATCTCGAAGTTGCACACGCTGTTAATCGGGCACATTCGAACCATTAGCATATGCATCACATCCGCAAACACAAATAACTCAGGCTCATTACTAAAGACTGCATCGTCAATAATAATCCTAAGATCATAACTTGGGATCGAGCCTCTGTTTTCAATTATTTGCCTCACATCGAGCGAGCTGCTCAACAGTCCTTTGGAATACTTTAATGTCTCGCGGGCCGGCAACTGCATCCGGTTAACAAAAAACATCCAAATCGCCTTAAACCGCGCCGTGTCTCCAAACACATTAATATCGCAGCCATATACATCGAGAAGCTCATTCAATAGCTGGTGCCGATCTCCGTCGATCGATTGGTACCTTGTCGAAGGAGTGACACTTCTGAACACAAGAACCCCGAGTTCATTGTGTTCTGCTCGGAGGGTGGCCCCGGCCTCGAGCCCTTGCACCGCCTCACCATTAGTACAAAGTAGATCCGCCATGAAGGGTATCGGTTCAGAAAAAAGCTGCCTGACATTATCTGCTAGGGCAACCTTAAGCGGTGAGTGCTTGACAGAGCCGCGGCTGGGGCCCGTCTCCAGTAATTGGAAGCGTCCACGAACATTAGGTACTCCTCTTTCAGAGGCTGTGGCAGAGATAAAACTCGGAGCCGGATCCTCGTCACTACCTGCTTCAAAAACGTGCAAAACATCGATCGCGAACTCAGAGTCAGATTCCGTCATACCAATATCGAACGTCATTGCCTCGCTCTCAGGATTTCTGAAGGTTACGCTTGATGGTTTGATGTAAGTATTCTCAGCCAGGATAGGGTTAAACACAAAATGTTTGGGGTTAAGCTCGATTCCCGAAAAAACATCGCCCTCAAACTCGAATCGAATTTCTATGGAATCGGTCAGTCCAGGTACGTCATCATCATCGGCACTCATTGCTTCCCATTGACCGCGGATATCATCAAGTTTTAATTCAAAATTGAGTAATACCTCGGGGAAGTTCAGAAAGTACTCGACAATATCAAACGCAAGATCTCCTTGATTCCTACCTGCTAGCTGCAAAAACTTATTGCCCTCAAAAACGTTCCGTATTTTGCTCAGATCCACTGAAAACTCTTTCGCACCCATTTGAAGTACGATTCTTTTAATGTCGCGCCTAAAAGAACGATAAAGATTGTGCCTAGTTTTAATGGGGCCTCTCAGTAGAAATCTTAGTACGCCCATTTCCAATGCATCAACCGCCACAGCACCCTTAAGCAAGATTGTAAGATCCGTTGTCTGCCGATCATCATTGAAGCTATGCCGCACACCTTTGATCCTGAATGGACTTAGCGGGGTATTGGCTATCTTACGGAACCGTTGCGTTCCTAAATTAGGCCTTCGGAGGAAAAACTCTGTGCCAGAGGGAAGCTGACAGATCCTATCAATGTTGGAGTCTTGCTCCAGAACAAGCATTGACCCTTTTGGAACAAACTCTGTAGGAAATAAGTGTGTACCCACGCTGGATCTTAGTGCCGACGCCCCCTCTTCGACCAGGCGTTCTGTTTTCTCCAGCACATAGGCTAGTGCCCGCATAATCAATATTGAGTCGCCGTCGGACGACGTTTCTGGGCGGACCGTCCCTTGACCTGAGGCTAAATGTTCCTGCGAGACCTGATCGAGCAATTCTTCGAATCTTTCTTGTAGGATATCGGGCGGCATCAGATTAACCCAGAGTTAATAATAGAAAAATTTACCGGCACGCCTAAAGGCGTCTTGATCTGAACAAACAATTGCATGGGTGACGATCTTAGAAGAAGCGAAATAACTAATGATTCGGTGTGATTCGGGTCGATGCTTCCCGGTAGAACTTTCACATTTGCTTTTTCTACTCGCGTATCGAAGCTACAGACTTGAGCCTCAATCTCCCTTAATGCAACTCGCCGACCCATCTCCTGCGCCTCCTGTAGGCGACTCATGGTTTCGCGAAGCCCAAGGCCTGGCATCACGGCTGATGAATTCTTGCGCATATTAAACAGGTGGCTTACTCGCTTGCTTACCGCAAGTGCAAAATGCTGCTCGTTAAAATCTGGCCCTAGTTTATCGCCGAAAACATCTGGTCTCGCCAAAAGCGGTTGTTCACAGTCAATCATCACCCATCTCCAGCCCCAGATCCGCGTTGATTAAACCACGTGCTTGTGGCTATCTTGTTTAATGTAGGGCCACTAATATGCTGGATCTTGGCATACCGAAGAGTGATTTCATTGTAAATTCTTGTTTGCGCGCTCTCATCTGTAACTAAGTTGTCAGGCATTACAGTCCTAATACTGATAATCTGAACGCCGACAAGGCTCACCATATAACCAATATAATTCGTTAATACAATTGTGTCGTTCTTTTGTTTTTTGAACGCCTTTTGATCTTCTTCAAACGCTTGCTCTACTCCTAGCCCTTTCCAATCCAACGTCACCATCAACCAGTCTGCTGTATCTGAACGCAAAACATATTCCTGCCATTTGATCGACTCTTCCTGCACTAATGTTCGGATTACAACTGGCGTATTTTGCGCTCCCTGAACAGGTGCGATGTCTTCAGGTCTTATAGGCACGTTAATTTCGTGACTCATTCCGTAAAGTTCGACATCAAACTCCGGATCGGGCATGTCGTCCTGCTTTGCCGGATCGGGTGGATCGTCTTTGTCAATCTTATAGGCCCTAACTCGGCCGATTAATGCCATTATTGTTTATCCTTCATTGAATCAAAAGAGATATCTGTCGAGAAAGCCAGCGGCTTCTGGTGCGTCTGAGCATGCAGTTTAAGATCGACCCGAAATAGCGAAGACTGCTGATCGGACTGAACGGATCTGACATGTGCAAGTCGGAATGGTCGAGCTTTCACACTCTCAGGGTCTGGATCACTACTATCCAAAACGTAACCAGAAAGTCGGGTGTTAATCTGAGCAAGCCTTTGGTCGGGCGACGCGGAACTCCCAATCTCTTCCCGAACCCATGTTTTAAGAGAGTGTATAACTTTAAGCATTTTCGACAATGCCAGGATATCTGGCTTAGTGCTGTTGTCCGGAGGATCGAGATGTTCCGGAAACTGGCCAGCCACGGATAACGGCCGAATCGCACCAAACTCATAACCGCTTACTGGGTTATCGGTAAACGGTGTGTTCAACCCAAACTGTGACAACTGGTCTGCTAGTTCCACTGAGACCCAGTAGGAAATTGTATTTTCATAGGTCATTTTTTCATGCGGACGGCCGAATTCATAAAAAAGCGTGGCGCTGCTTGTGTGAATTACTGATTTCACAACCTGAAGGCCGCCGGATTCATCAAATACCATCGAGCTCGGGCCTGTGTAAGCAGCTACTGCCCCATTGGCCAATTCGCAACGCGATTGCAGACTAGACGGTGCAAGGAACACAAAGTTATCCGCCCCCGATCCAAGGATGGCCTTGATCTTTGGGCTCAGCCGTGGCGTCAAGTTCTCGAATCCATCCAGTTCGGTTATCGATTCGATCCCCAGTAGTGAGAATCCAGGGTCGCACACAACCGGGACACTGGACGCTTTTCCCAAATCAGCAAAAAATTGAATTAGCGCGTCTTTGTTTTTGCGTTCCGCGAAACTCTCTCCAATTAAAATCAGCGTAAAGGCGGCCCCACCAAATTGCCCAAGCTCGTTCGAGTAGACGTCATCAAACATTGAGCTACCAGTCGCCGACGCGTAGGCCTGTTCTTCCAATTCAGAAATTCCAAGTGAAAGCACCCATATTGAAACGTCTTCATAACCTCGCGAAAACGAAAGGAGTGAATCGAGACTCAGCCAATTTGACTGAAATCTTTTAAACTTAGGATCAGTGAGCAACAATCCTCCGAAAAACCTTTCGGCTTTTCTTTTCGCCTGAAGAATTGACAAAAAACTTACATCTCCGCCTTCACCCACCTCGAGTTGCTTCAACACGATGAGTCCATTTACCATACGGCCCATCAGGCTTGTTTCATCGATTTCGGAAAGATTGACTACTGAGCTCTCGTCTTTCGAAAAAATCCTTTCCTCAATCTCCCGTACTACTTTTTGAGCGCCGCTAGCGGTTACTTGTTGATTAACGTTAACCAAGTCGCCTAGCGCACGGCCAGCATCGCCCTGACTAGAGAGAATTCGCGTGACCATAAGAGGATTTAAGAGATCTTCGATTCCTCGAGGGCGCACACTCGCGATAACTTTGGCGCTTGAATCAACCCCAGGGAGAACTAGTTCGAGCTCGACTTCAGGTTTGTAGTAGTCGATCAGTTCCTGTGCAGAAAAAACCGGCAGCGCCTGGGGCTGCTGGGATGCATGCTTACCGGCAGCATATAAATCGGCGACATACAGAATCTTTTGAGAGATATTAGGCGAGCCAGGGGGTGACTCGTTATATATCCAGCTTCGAGCTGCGGTTTTTTCAATTGGAAAGGAGTTGGCCATTATTCCATCGCACTTTCTGAGCCTGACGTAACTGCCTCGCCGCCAGGCCCATTAGTTACTTGCTTGTGTCTGCGAGACCACAGGCCAACAAGAGGAGATATGTGGTGGCGTGTCCAGCGGACGCTGTTCGGCGGCGCTAATAAGCGCATCTTTAGCCACTATTTCGTAATTCAGATCGATCTGTCCAATCCGCTGTTGTTTAAATACATTTTTATATTCTGGAAAGTCGTTTTTGGTTAATGAAAGCACATTACCATCGAACGCTTTCAGGAAATCCGGATACCCGGTTACGCCAGGATACACTTTGCGCAATGTGAAAATCCCGAAATCGATATCGAGCCTAAAATCGGAACAGGCGTGGGACCACTCGAACTTACCCTGAGTTGTGAAATTCTGATTTACGATGGTTTGGTTGTTTGTTCCTCCGTCGCAACTCAAGATCATGGTCGTCTTTACAGGCTTTAACAATGCTTGTTTATTGACCGTGACAGGTTTAACCATAATGGGGGTAAAGAACGTCTCCTGCATACCTTGCAAGCCGAGGCGGCCAAAAGAGATAAAGTCGAAAAAGGTTTGACTCAAATCAAGAGTTAAATTCCCCACCTTCCGAGGCATCAGACCAACCCCAGGTGTCGTTTTTACGAAAGGCTTCAGATGCGTATCCACATAAGTCCAGGCGAGGCCTCCTTGGTTGAACATCCGGCCGAACCTGGCACTAACTGGAACATTATCCATCGCAGCCCTGACTTCTTCCTGCCAGATGGCATCGGCCTTGCAAGATGCCTCCTCCAACATGAAAATCTGCGAATCCCGTAGTGGCGCTTGAAGCAGATCCCAATAAATATGATTGTATTTATCCTTAAGCCCCAACATCATCTCCATAGAACGAGAGGCTTTATATCCTGCCGCCAGAGACGTTCCACCAGCGCTGGGATCATCCCCTGATTCGAAACGAGAGGTGATAGTTTGGAAGGATGTATCACGACTGTCGGCCGAGAATGCGATTGCGGCCAATGCAGGAAGATAATTTTCTTTATAAACCTTCGCGACAGCCTCAAGCTGCCCATCCCGATCTGGCGCGCCTTTTTCCTTATCGAGTTTTTTCTTCGTCTTTAAACCTTTTTTTCCGGCCCCACTCACAGCCTTACCAACCCCGCCAAATTTCGAAACCAGCTTCAGTCCTAATTTTGTCAGCGTCTTACTGGGGCCTCCGTCTTCCTCATCGCCACCAAGAAGCTCAATCTTCTCGTGAAACAGTGCAAGATTAAGCCAGTCTGGACGATTATCAGGAAAGTAAGATTCTTTGTTCCCAGAGCCGATTAACCTCAACGCACTTCGATAGGGATTTCTTCGACTTGACGCCATTTCTATAATATTGCCAAGCGCTGCAGATCGAGCGATTAACTGATCATTCCCCTTCAGCACGGTATTGGCATAGTCTTCCCAGAGTGCGATTCGGCGTTTAGCGTAGGCTTTTTTAAATCTCGCTTCTGCAGTATCTAGCCATTCTCCTCTCAAGCCCGAATTGCGAATGACTCGGAAAAATTTATCGAAGTAAGTGATCCCCAGATCAGTCCAGACTGGGGATAAGATCATGACTTTTGAGGGCGGGAATTCTGGCCACAGATCGCCTGTTGAGATCAACGGCGTATCCTTCAGAATCTGGTCGTTTGCGGCATACATCAGCCACGTCATGTCAGGGTCTAGTTCGGAAATCAAGCTTTCGGCCTTCGAGGTCCATGCACTCCTGCCACCTTCCATACTGTCGAAATCAGAAAAATCCTTCGACCACATTTTCGAATAAACAAAGGTGTCGAACATTTGGTCCGCCAAATCTGGATCATCTTTGGTAATTTCGTATGCAGAATCTGAGGAAAATGGATTTGGCAAACTTAAGATATCTCGATGCGACCGCCCGTCTTCAATCGCTCTTAACACCTGAATTCGGCTAAGCGCATTAGTCATCGCTAACCCAAACTTTGAGAAAGGCGTCATTGGCCGTTCATCCAACCCCGGGCTATTTTCAGCTCGAATCTTTTCCGAAGGCAGCGCCAACAAATATTCCTTTTCAACTGCGCGTACGTAGTCGGCATATTGGTGATCGATACCTTTAACTGCTTTGTTTGCCTTAACGATCCATCGGCGCTTCATTACTGATATCTTTTCTTTGTCAGGCGGAATACCAAGCCATGGAACAGGAAGCGGGGGCAGATCGTAACTGTTCGCCTGCGATTCAAGGCGGCTAATAATCTTACGCTCGTGATCCAACTGATTTAGCGTGTTGATCTCATAATCGGCGACCTTGACCGGTCTTAGCGCAAAAGAATCCTTCCTAACCAAGTCCATTGACTGCAAATCGAGTGCCCCCTCAAGGAAGATGGCTCCAACGATCACAATCCAAATTATCGCGACCCGACTGAAAACCTTTCGACGGGCTCCAATGAAAAGACGTTCCGCAAATTCCAGCGTGGTCGAGGCGCCACTCTCTTTTGGAAGAATCTTCCGAAGAAGCTCTGAGTTGAAGACAGACTGGTAAGCGGGGGCCTCATCGGTGGGGTTTGTGCGCGGTGGAAAACTAAATAAGTAAACTCCACGAAAACTCGGGCGCACTTTCTGCAGGATGCTCCCAGATACCGCCTTGACCAGAATCTCAACCCCCTTCTGAAGGCGCCCAATCTCCGTCGTGAGTCTCATTAACGCTGCGTTAGAAACGCTATGATCAGCCACCTCAGCAATATTCAGTGCAATCTTGCTTTCGATTACACGTAAAAGGTTTCCGCACAACTGTTTTGAAAACTGCGCGAACCCCTCATCCATATCAAATAGCTGTTGATCGTTCCGGCCAAAGCCCAGGCCCAAAGCCTGTTCCTTCTCCCGCTCTGACAACAAAGCGGTAAAAGGTTCAAACCCGTCGATTCGCCATAAATCCGTAACGACCAGGAACACTGGGATCTGCATCCGAAAGGTTCTCATCGCGTTTTGAATCAACTCGTTGACAGACCGGCCAGTATCGGTGACCTGATCTTCAGACTCCAAGAGGAACTGAACCGGCAAAGACACAATGACGCCATCAACAGGTTGTTGATCTCGATATTTGTTCAGCCCCTCAAGCAGATCGCGCCAAGTGCTACCCCCTTCCTCTTGATTCGTGATCTCCTTTGAACAGGACAAGCACAGGAACGAATCGATAATATCGATATCGATCGCTGAACCTGAAGCAACATCTGGACTGAGGTCTAGCGCTGCGTTGTTACTGTTTTGCTTTAGGTATCTTCTAAAATCACCTGTATCGCACTCGAGCTCTATGAACCATGGCACGTGGTACTCCCCACCACGTCCAATTCGCTTTCGCAAAGTCTTCTGCAATATCCGGAAACGATCCTGATCTGCGTCGCGGGAGAATCCGAGTGATGACCAAAGTGACTTGTCACGCTCTTTCAGGTCTAAGAGTTTTTTTGCCCGCTGCTTCGCTCGCCAGCGATTAATAATTCGCCTAAGAATAAAGAAACCAATGACTGTAATAAGAAAATAAGCAGCCCAGCGGAATGCGATCTCCTGTGGATAACCCTGGCCCAACGAGACCACGATAATCCCGAATGCTATTGCGAGAACTAGGAGCGTAATTAGGATCCATTTAAAAACTTTCATTGCTTTTTTCTAGTGTCTCACTGAAAAAGATCTAACTCTGGTCTTTCGCCCTTTGCCTCAGGCAAGATGAGGTTCCCGACCAATCATTCTTCGGGAGATTTGCCAAATACCCCCGAACTCATACTCTGGATCAATTCCATCAATTGATTAGGGGGTTTGGCCTCGGTGGATTCACTCTGACCGCTTTGTCCAAGGAAGATTGAATCGGCCGTCACAGTCAATGTTTTCTCGATCGTTTGAGAAAAATATAAATAAACTCCAACCAGCCCTATCAGACCTATCAAGTTCGCAGTGACCAGGCCGCTCTTTCTTGGGTGGCGCTTAACAGTACCTTTCTCGCCTAGGCCATGATAAGCGCTAGGACAAAGCCGGTCCGGATTGATCATAGTCCGTCGTGTCATCTGTATCGACTCCCTAAGGCGGTATTTCACAGCATCGACACTTGCTGAATCCTTATGCAAGGAGGCAACCAGGCCCGAATCCAGGCAATTAAGATAAACCAATTGAATATCGTAGTTTGCAGGTAGCGGGTCCAATGATTCGCGCATCTGTGAGAAAACCCTATCTCCACCTGTAATCGTGCCGAAGAACTTTTCTTGCAGGAGATTGGTTTTCCACTCCAATTCAATAATTTCAGATCTGGTCAGCATTACCTCATCTATCATCACCGCATAAGCGAATTTCGCCGACTCAATCTGCCGCTCCTTAAATCCCTCTTCGGATGCATTCCTCGCTGACGCATTTATCGCTTCGACGAACGAGTCTCTTAGCGGGCCTACTGCGATTTCTTCTTTGTCCAGATGCGCAAGATCCTCTACAAGACTTACCACTGACTGGAAACATTGAATTAACAGCATCTGAATGCATCCCTAGCGCTGGACCGCAACCAACTCAATGGTTACCCCTTCAGGAATCTGTTTCCACTCAATCGAGATTCCCCTCTTCTCCTCGATCTTGCGCCACAAATCGTTATTCGGGCTGAGCTTTATGTAGATTGCATTTTCCCGAATCGGTGCCCCCGACGGCCTCGTAGGCGAAAGGCTAGATGGCACTCCCGAAAGAGAATGTTTAGTCAGATTAGCGATGTCGTCCTGAGCCGCTATCTTTACGCGATGTTGAAACTCAGCCAACCATGAGTTGCTGCCATCTTTTGATTCAATTAACAGGAAATAATCCGTCGACTCACCGAAGAAATGAGCCGGTACCTCTGTATACAACCGATCTTGGTCTAGGGTGACGAACGGCACGACTAGGCGGGGGCTCGGTGCCAACTCATCAAGTAGCATCGGGAGAATCTCCATAGCTCGCTTAAAGCACACACCTTGATCGCTATGGTTGTACTTTAGGTTCTCAGTTGATCCGCCACGGTAACTACCAGTGACATCGATGTGAGCAGAGAAAACACTCAACCGAGCAATCAGTACAACAATTGGCTGAAAGATAAGCGACGGATGCAGAAACGGGCCGCTTAAGAGATGGCGCATGCTCGCGGTACATTCGCTCAGAGCCTGAATTCCACCCATCATTCGGGCCTCTCGTCTCCCGTACTCCTGGGATTCACCATTAAAAGAATTTTTGATCTCTTCTAACTTTCTGACGGAAATCATTACTGCATCATAGAATTCCTCAACGTAACCTTTGAGAACCGGGGACGCATGCAAATTCGTAGCGGCAAAAGAAAACTCTTTATCGTGCTGTATTACTCCATCCTGGTTCACCAACCGAGCACACTGAAGTTTCTCATAATCGGAGCCTTCCGAGAGATCGTCTGAGGTAAAGAATCTAACATCTAACTCCAGTAGTTCGATCTTAACGGACCTATCTGCGTCGTTATAGTCGAACATCTCTAGGGGAGAGCTTAGGCGGCTTCGCCCAGAATTATCATCACTGACGTTCGGTGCCGACGGGTTATAGCGCCGGATACCAATATAAATATCCAGAGGGTCCTTTGGGTTTCGCCATTGATCGATGAAACTCAAATCGGGCACCCGACTGTTACCGGGATATTGGATAAGCGATCCATCCTGGGTGATCGCCGCCATGGATGAGATGCGCAACGTGCCAGATTGAAGCAAGCTGTTATCCATCTCAAGGCTTGCAAAGCCATAGACCTCTTGTGGCACCATTGTGAGTGCGGTACCAAGGAGTGATTCCGTGTGTATGGTCAGATACTGAAGGTGCTGCGACTCCAGAAACTGTCCAGAAAACCACCTAGGCTGCCTTCCATAGTTCATGTTTGTGATCCTCTAGGGCACCGAAGTAGCCGCACAATTATTCAATATGAATTTGGGCAGCATCAAAAAAGCTAAATTCCGTAAAAGAGATTTCCAAACAAACCTTTCCCTTCGAGCCAGAAGACCGAAGACACTGTTTCTTCCTTATTAATTTCTGTCTGGTCGAGACTAAGGTGAATCAACTCGTTAGGTGCATACATCGGCGTGTCTGTATGAAATAACGCAAAAGGATCAAGGTGATACGTTCGATCGAGATACAAGGAGGTATCAAAGACCAGCATCGACTTGGTTGGATTCAAACTAAAGTAACCCGCAACAATCACAAAATACTTACCCATTTCGGCACGTGCCACTGGCACGGTCAGTTGCGTCCCTGGCTGAATCAGGAATGTATCGGTTTGAACGATCGACGGATCGGTAATAGTCCCCTCGAGAATCTGCTGCAGACCCAAAGAGCTTTTCGCCAACTGTGAAATTACCTGGCGTGAGCTCGCCTGCATGAAAGCAAGGGTCAGGCCGTTGCTGGTATTTTCAAACCAGTTCAGGTCTTCATGGGCATCAATCTCGACCGTGATAGCCCCAGGCTGAGCTGGTAGGTTACCAGCAGTTACCTGAGCCAGTTTCACGGTATTTGTTACCTCTACGGGTCGGGTGATACAACCCGACACGAGGAGGCAGCAAAATACAATGGCCAGTAGTCTTTTCCACATAATGAGGCTCTTAATTCGAAGATTCGGCCGGTCAGCCTGCTCCTTGAAGCAGAGCAATCTGGCCCTTGAAGCAGAGCAATACTGTTTCAAGTTCGAGTCCCATTACCGCAAGTGCAGACCGGAGGTTGGCGAACTCCTAGCCCGAATCTTCACTGAAAAGACCGTTTACTCTCCAGTCCAGGTATCGACAAACTCGGTGCCGCCAGGCTCATGAGATGCAGTCACTTTATTATAAGCAAACGTGACGTGCTCGAAGACGGGCATATTATCGTTTGCAGGATCAAGAATATCCGGCGAGGTCACCTCTACTGCCACCACTTTGGCTCCCTCGAGAACAATCTCGTAAAATGGCTCCGGATCGCCCTCACCACCGATATCGCCTGGGCGATAGAACGAAAAAGTCAGCTCAAGTGGTGTTGGATTAGTCAATGCCTGAGCGAGCAAAGGCGAGGATTTATCAAGGTGCTTCTTGACCGTCAGGTGCTCATGCCGGCGATTGCCGGTAATCTGCCCTGACAGCCCGTCGGTCGGGATACGCATGCCCCAGCGAAACTCCAGTACAGTGATTTCATCCTCGTGCTCAGCAACGGCGAACTGTCCGATACTATCCTCTGTATTGGCACCGTCTGAAACATCTGCGATCTCTAAGTAAATATTGTACGCCATGATTTCTCCTACATTAATTATGAATAATTGTCGACCAAGAGAGGCTGTTTATTGCCAATCCTGACTGTATATTGTGATACCCATCACACCTTACGCGCGATGGGTATCCAAGACACCCTCAGCTAGTTAGGGTGTCTACGCCGCAGCTTCCGCGCCCTCGCCTGCTCCCGCTTCGACAGATCCAGTCAGCGACAACGTAAAGTTTGCACCCATAAACTTGAAGTGCGGGGTAACTTGCATACTAATCGAGTACCAGCCCGCGCTTGAGGGATGCTCGGAGACCTCGATCTTGGCATTTCGGAGTGGACGCGAACTTCTCATCACAGAAGGCACATTTTCCTGGTCTGCAACATAGTTACGAATCCAACGATTAAGTTCCGCTTCAATATCGCCCCGAGAAACCCATCCGCCTAGGTTCTCTCTTTGCAACACTTTGAGGTAGTGAGCTAAACGGGTGACAACAAAGAGATACGGCAATTGAGTTCCCAATTTGTAATTTAACTCTGCCTGTCGTGCCTCTGGGTCGGAGCCAAAGAACTTGGCCTTCTGAATTGAGTTTGCCGAGAAAAATGAGGCGTTATCAGTGCCCTTGCGCAGTGTCAGTGGCGCGAACCCGAGATTACTGAACTCATACTCTCTACGATCGGAGATAGGAATTTCAACCGGGCCTGAAACGAAGAATTGTCCGTCTTGATCATACATGTAGGACGGCAGGTTAGTTACAGCCCCACCGCTCTTGGGGCCTATGATATTCGGACACCAGCGATACTTGGCAAAGGAATCGACTACACGGCCTGCCAGGGCGAATGCCGCGTTTCCCCAGCAAAAGTCATCATTGGCAGCCGCGTCCTCTTCATAATCAAACTCTGAGATTTCATTTTGCGTGCCATAGGGCGTTCGCAGCAAGAATCTTGGTAGAGTCAAGCAAATGTTCCGCGAATCCTCTGAGGTGCGTAGGCCGTTCCAGGATCGATACTTTGGTGAGTCGAAGACCGACTCAAGATCTTTCAGCTTGTAAAGGTCCGACCAAGAATCTAAGCCTACGAATGATGCATCCGCCGACGCGATCAAAGGTGCATGGGACATATTGCTCACGTTAGCAAGGCACCGCATCAATTCACAGTCTTGCTCCCCGGGTCCGAAATAATAGCCTCCGATAATAGCGCCCACTGGCTCACCGCCAAACTGGCCATACTCGTTTGTGTACACCAACTTGTGCAGTGTGCTATCTGTTATCTCGGCAGCATCTTCGAAGTCAGCAATCAACTCCTTTTTCGTGACATCCAACACTTGAATCTTTATGTTTTCTCTGAAATTGGTGCCAGAAACCAGAAAATCCAGTTGACGCCACGCTGATTCGATCGCCTTGAAATCATCGTGGTGAATTATCGCATCGAGCTGTTCACCTATTTTCTTGTCAAGTTCTGCGATCGCCGCATCTACAAATCGCCGATCAACTCGGCTAGCGCCGTTTTCCTGAGCTATTGCTCGAGTAATCAGGGAAGATACCGCGTTTTTTGCAAAGCCTACGACATCGTCTGGTAGTGTCAGACCAGAAGCATCAAGAATTTCGTCAGTAACATCTGTTTTTGCCATTATCTTAATCCTCTAAAATTTATTCGAATAGGTTCATCAATTTATTTTTGTTGAGAGACTTTTTCGTCAATCAACTTTCTAAACTCAGATGAGTTACCTATTGGCGCCCGCAGAGCTTTTAATGCATCTCTGAGTCCCAGCATCTGTTTCAGTTCGGGGACTTGGTCTATTACTGCTGCTGGTGAAAGATCCTTGGTAGAGGTAAATTCAAGTTTTACAGCGATCTCGCCGTCGCCAGTCAGCGTGTTCGGAACTGAGTACTCAGCCGAAACATCCATGGCAGCCATCACGCCGCTCACGGTTGGACTGGAGATCTCGGTTGGCTCCCTATCCGAAAACGGAGTTTCTTTCGCTCCACTGAAGTCGCCAAGCACCATGAGCTTGAGCGGCAGTTCGATTTCCTCTTTTCGCCCGCCCGTAGCCGGCTGATATACAATATTTATTCGCTCCTTCGGGGCGACAGCACTATCAAGGCTTTTAGCCATCTTGATCTCCTTGGAATGTAATTAAACGGTGGCTCTGGTCAAGATTAATCTCAAAACCCGGAACACCATTTTTAACGTTTATAAAAATCAGTCGTTATTAGTGAAAAGCAACTTTCTTGGTAATGCTGAAAAACAATTTTTCAGCCTCGCAGAAAATATTAATTACCGAAAATTCATTAATGTTGAAGCAACCGGCAAGATTGATCTTCGGTAAGAAACCAGTGGTGAAATAAAGTTCTTCGCTTATTCAATGCGATATTATGCTAACTTGGACCTTTGATTCAACTAAAAGTTAGCTTACGTCAGATTTTGGCTCTTTTCTTACCAAGCATCAACTCTTTTGGTGCCACCATTCAGCCTTAGGTTTTATAGCTTGTAATCGGAGTTCTAAAAATATTTTTTTAGAATCGACACCTTCGTCCAGTTTCCCACAGAAACAGGCTCTTGCTCATTCGACATCAGCTTATTTTTAGAATGTTCTCGACTTTAGTTGGTCCCCATGGAATGGTTATGTGGTACGGCCAATGTCTAATACCATTATCTTGTCAATTCTTCTTGCCCCAAGGATTCTTGCCTCGGCTTCTTAACTGTCTGACTAACAGAGAATCCTCGGAAGCGAGGTAGATCACGACGTAGGCAAAAGTCACGGCGAAAATCAACGGTAGCGCTGTCGCTACCCCATCGGTCATCTCTATCATGACAATGATAGCGGACATCACGGCTCCGGTTACACCTGCAACCATGGCCCCCATACCGGCAAGCGCATAAAGAGAAATACTCGTGATATCAGCTCCAGAGTCTTGCAGAATCAGCCCAACAGCAGATCCCAGCATCGCACCCATGAACAAACTTGGGCCAAATACACCGCCGTTAAACCCGAAGGAAAAGCTTGCTACAGTAGCAGCAAATTTTAGCACCAACAAAATCACGCAGAGCGATATCGCGATCCCCCCTGCTACCGCCAACTGCGTTTCGTAACCCCCTAGACCCAATATAGAAGGGTAGTAAAATCCCATGGCGGCCAAAATTAGCGCTCCTATCGCGGGCTTAATTCTATTATCAACTTTTAGATGTTTGGCAACGAACGCTGTTGCAGCCGGCAACGCACGATTAAACGCAATCGCTAAACTCCCGGCCAACAGGCCTACGAGAGCAAAATATTTAAGCTCGAAAGGCTGCACGTCATTTGGCATAGGCGGCACGGGAATGACAAAATGGACATCCAGTACAAATGCCAATTCTTTCGCCACGACAGCGGCAGTGGCTATTGGAATAAATTGATGGATTTTCCATTGCCGCAGGACCACCTCCTGCACAAAGATAATCGCAGCAATCGGAGACAGGAATGAAGCTGAAATTGCGGCCGCAATACCAGCGCAACTCAGCGTAACCCGTTCGCGTTTGCTCATCTTAAAAATCGAGCCCAAACCAGAGGCTGCCGCAGCCCCCAGATGAACAGCTGGCCCGAATCGTCCTACCGATGCGCCAGCCCCAATCGAAACAGCGCTGATCGCACCCACAGCCAACCCCTCTTTGACCCCTGTATGCCCCTGATTAAAATGCACGTCTTCAATCACATGCGATAACCCGCGGTTAGCACGGTTTGGCATCAGGTAATAAGTCATGCAGCCCACGATGAGCCCGAAAATCACCATAACAACCACATTAAACGGCCTGAGCTTGGCATTTTCTATCCCCTCAGTTTTCGCAAGATCCATGAGCGGGCTGCCATCAAAGTTAAATAAAAGGCCTTGGTGAATGAAGGTCTCAGTAAAATTAATCGAAATCAGAAGCAGTTTGGCGAAACCAGCAGCTAGCAGCCCAACCAAAATTGCTAAAAAGACAGTCCAGACCAAACTCCAGCCCCTTTTATCTGAGTGCTCGTTTTTACCAGCGCTCGCCTCTTTCACCACAGAATCGTTCATTCCCCTTTTACCCCCCAAAAGCGTTCCATTGTTTTAATCTGTATAAGCAAACGATATTTGAACCGTGACTTAAAATAACAGAAATTTCGCCCGCCAACAAATCGGGGCCAGCAACCCTGTAATGCTCGATTTGTGGAAAGTAACCTCGTCACCTATTACAAATCTGATAACAATGCTCTGGATTCCTATCACGATCGCCGCCGCGTTTTTTCAGAACCTGCGCTCTGCAGTGCAGCGCCACTTAAAGTCTGAACTCACCGATCTTGGCGCCGCATCGGTTCGCTTTCTTTACGCTCTTCCCTTTTCTTTTCTCTGGCTTGCCGTCTTGGTCGTCGGGTTCGAGATGAGCACCCCTGCCGCAAATCCTGCATTCGTTGGCTGGGTTATTGGCGGGTCTATTACTCAAATCATCTTTACGTTCTTGCTGATGTGGCTTTTTTCATTATCAAATTTCACGGTCGGCACAGCATTGTCGAAAACCGAAGTCGTGCAGGTGGTATTGCTCGAAGCGCTGCTACTACAAGAAAGTATCTCTGGTCGAGCTCTGATTGCGATCCTCATCGCCTTTATTGGGATTATGGTTATGACGCTCGGAAAATCCCGGGTTTCTTTTTCTAAACTGCTCGCCAGCCTCGGTCAAAAAGTCACTCTGGTCGGCCTCGCCTGCGGCCTCATGCTTGGATTATCTTCGGTCTTGTTTCGCGGCGCCGTGCTTTCCCTGGAGGAAGGCGGTTTGCTGATTCGCTCCGCTTACACCCTGGCTGTGGCAATCACAATACAGAGCCTGATACTACTGATTTGGCTACGCCTCTTTCAGCGTGGGCAGATCACCCGGACACTGGCGCATTGGCCAATCTGCATTGGTGTGGGTTTTGCCGGGTGGGCTGCCTCCATCTGCTGGTTCGCAGCATTTACACTAACCCACGCGGCTTACATTCGTGCGTTAGGCCAGATCGAACTGATCTTTACCTTCCTGGTTTCGGTGCTGGTATTTCGAGAAAAAGTCAGTCGAATCGAAATTACCGGGGTAGTGCTATTGAGTATCGCTATTGTCATCTTGGTGCTGGAAAAAGCGACCTGAGCACTGCCTTGGCTCACTCTCAGGATTTTTCGCCCGAGCACGCTGACGGGGTTGACCAACTCCAAACGCTAACCCATCAGGCGCTTAATGCAGGCGAATCTGCTGTTCCTGGATTGGCCACCAGAAAGCACCGATCGAGAAAGTGATCCAGCCATTGGCGTGCATCGCGTGCATAGCGGGCATGGCGTGCCAGCTGCTCAATATGCGATTGGGCGCCAGGCAACGCTAGTTTCGGCTCGCCTCGTTCAGAGGTGCACCAGCGATCGATCATTTCCCTAGTGATTTCGGGATGAAACTCAATGCCAAAAACATGATCACCAAAAGAGAATGCTTGCCCGTTAAAGGCGTCATTTCCCGCAAGGTGAACTGCATCCGGAGGTATATCGAAAGTCTCTGAATGCCACTGGTAAAACACGGTAGGCTTTAAAAGAAATGGTTTTCCATCTTTGGTGGGAGACACTTCCCAATATCCTATTTCGACTAATCCATCGCCACGAGGACCAACTTTTGCTCCAAGAACCCGGGCGAGTTCCTGAGCGCCAAGGCATATTCCCAGGGTCGGGACATCGCTCGGAATAACCACAGACTCCAGCCAGTCTAACTCGGCCCGAATTCCCGGATCGCCATCATCTGTCGCACTTTGTGGCCCACCGAACACAACTACCGCATCATAGTCAGAAAGATTCTGAGGCAAGGGGTCTCCAACGCACGGACAACACCGATCGAGATCAAAGCCGCGCGCCATTAGCGCTTTGCCAAGTAGGCCTGAGGTCGAGGCCTGCTGGTGAACCACAGTGAGAATCTTATTTAACACAATTAAAATTACAAAGGAGGAGCAACTGAGTTTATCGGATCAGTATGCAAATCCAAAATGGCCGAAAACATGGGACAAGAAAGCCGATTTTGGGTGAACACCCACGCCGTCGAGGTTTAACCTCCCGCAAAGATCACAGTCTGACCGGGAAGCCGCTCAGGATAAGGCTAGACAATTTCAAAAAATACCTGTATATAATTACAGTACACGAGAAATCCCTTTCCAAGCCAGGTGCTGCCATGAACCAGCCACTCACTGCCCGACAGTTGCAGGTACTCGAATGCATACGGGCATTTGTCGATGCCACGGGTATGCCCCCTACCCGGGCCGAGATTGCGAAACAACTGGGTTTTCGCTCGGTTAACGCAGCCGAAGAACACCTGCGGACGCTGGCCCGCAAGGGTGCTATCGAGTTGCGATCGGGTACTTCACGCGGTATCCGGGTGCTGGCGCCGTCCGGGGTCCCCGTGATCGGCGAAGTCGCCGCTGGCAATCCAATCCTGGCAACTGAGCATATTGAGGATCACTACCCCCTGCCTCCCAGGTTGTTCAGTCCCAAGGCCGACTATCTGTTACGGGTACGCGGTATGAGCATGCGTGATGCCGGCATTCTCAACCGCGACCTGCTGGCAGTACACCGCAGCCAAGAAGCCATCAATGGTCAGATCGTCGTTGCCCGACTGGACGACGAGGTTACCGTTAAGCAGTTCCGCCGTCGCGGCAACGTGGTTACCCTGCTGCCGAAAAATCCCGACTTCACCGCTGTACGAATTGATCTGCGGCAACAGTCTCTGGTAATTGAGGGGATCGGGGTAGGTATCATACGCAACGATACCCTGCCGTGAGTCTGGAATCCTGCCTGCAGCGGCAGGATATCTGGCGTGGCTCGAAAATATCCGCGCCAGGACGTACCATCGCAACCGGGTTTTCCGTGCTGGATCAGCACCTGCCAGATGGTGGTTGGCCAGTAGGCACACTGACTGAGATCCTGGTAGAGGATATCACGTACAGCCCCTTGTGGCTGTTATTGCCGGCCCTGGCAATACTGGCGCCACAAAGACCCTGGCAGGCCTGGATCACGCCACCGGCGATTCCTTACGCACCCGGCCTGCACCAGAACGGCTTGGACCTGTCAAAAATACTACTCATACGTGCTACCGGCTACACTGATGTATTGTGGTCAGCAGAGCAATCGCTACGCTCCCGAGCCTGCAGCGCTGTGCTTTTCTGGTCGGGCAAACTACAGCGCACAGCCACACGACGACTGCAACTTGCAGCCGAGCATGGGCAGACACTGGGAATCTGCTTTCAAAATCGCTATGGAGCAGCCTCTCACAGCATGGCAGCTTTACGCCTGCACTGCCGACTCACTGCGAACGGCGTTTACATTGACATTATTAAATGTCGTGGCGGGCCATTGCGCCAAGGATTGCTGGTCCAGCGCCAAACGACACCTACCGTATCGGTCGTGTCGACCTGACAGTGGGGGTACATCAGCAAAAAAGCGCCTCTGGAAGGAAAGTTTCTGGCAGCGGCCCATCCCTGGTACGCAGCCTACTGCCGGCTCACGCCCCTGTCGAACCAGTTGCTCGCCCTGATCACCTGTGGCTCGCTATATATTTGCCATACCTGCCACTGGAGTCTCTTGGACATAGCAACAATAGCCAGGCAATTGCAGTTTATGAACAACAGGGCCAGACACAACAAATAGTTACTCCAAACCAACAGGCACAGAAAAACGGTGTGCGCCCCGGCATGACATTAGCCGTGGCCCAGACCCTGGCGCCTGCACTCAAAGCGGTAGCCCGGGATACCGCGGCAGAGAAGGCACAGCTGACACAATTTGCGATCAAAGCAGCATGCTGGACACCCGCCATTACCGTGCTTGAAGACAGTTTGCTGCTCGATATCGCCGGCAGTTTACGGCTTTATGGCGGCACCCAATCATTACTGGGGCAGGTTCGCTCCTGGATTACCGATAAAGCACTGCTTCCTTGTATCGCTCTGATGCCGACACCGGCCAGTGCACTGCTGTGCGCTCATGCGGGAAAATCAATTTGCGTTAGCAGCCAAAGCAAGTTAAATGCCGCAGTGCGCACTCTGCCAGCACAGATGCTGGCAGCGCATCCAAAACAGCATCGACTGCTGATGCAGCTCGGCATCAGGACTATAGGCGACCTACAGCGTCTGCCACGCAATGGCCTGGCACGGCGCCTGGGGCCAGGCATAGTGGGCCGCCTGGATAAGCTGTTGGGTCAAGCTCCAGACCCACAAGCCTTTTTTACACTCCCGCCAGAATTTACACGAAGCGCTACATTACCGGCAGAAGGCATCGAAACCCCGTTTTTGCTTCCCTTTATCGAGCACCTGCTGGTGCGCCTGGAAAGTTATCTATGTCAACACCACATTCTGGTCGAACACCTTCATTGGTGCCTGGCCGGCGCCAAGGGTCCGCTGATGAAAATCCCGGTACCACTCACTCGGCCTTGCCGAGACACTCAGCATTTATTATCTCTTTCACAGTTAGCATTTGAAACTGCGCAAACTACTAGCCCTGTAACAAAGATCACACTACAAGTGCATCGCTTTACCCGGGCAACACAAATCAGTGGCGGCCTTTTTCAGGAAATGCAAAGTGATGCCGACGATGGCAGCGCTCTGGTAGAGCGTTTGCAGAGCCGGCTGGGGCCAGCAGTCGTACATGGCATTTGCATACAGGCTGACCATAGGCCGGAAAAAGCCTGGCACCATTGCACGCCGGGTGAAACTGGACCCCTGCCTGGCGGCGCACAACGACCCTTGTGGCTGCTTGAAGCACCTCGCCCTGTCCAGGCGAGCCAGGGATTGCTGCAGCGGCTGGACTGCCGGGAGCGCATCTGCAGCGGCTGGTGGGATGACCACCCGGTGCGCCGTGATTACTACCAGGACACAACAAGTGTCATAAAAACCTGGATTTTCCGTGACCTGAACAGCGGCCAGTGGCATCTGCATGGTATCTTCTAAGGTAATACAGACAAATCACAACTTCGCTTTTATTCGCAGCCTTGCTGACTGACACCCCAACCAGAGACACCTTGCGCCGGACATTCCTGTCCCAGGCGGGCCTCGCTGATGTTGGCTTGCAGCCACTGTGTCCGGATGCCTCTTTTCGTCGTTATTTCCGCCTGGCAACTTCTGACGGGCAATGGCTTCTGATGGATGCGCCGCCGGATAATGAAAATGTCGACGCCTTTGTACGTATAGCCAAACACCTGGCGACACTGGGATTACACTCACCACAGATCGGCAAAGTGGATAACGTTAACGGTTTTGCTCTGGTAGAGGATTTCGGCAACGACACTTTTACTGCACTGCTGGATGCCGGCGAGAATGAGCAGACTCTGTACCGTTATGCAATTGATGTGCTCACCACGCTACACCAACAACCCAGAGCCACGGACCTCGCCTTACCCGCGTATGACCTTGGAGCTTTCATGGACGAAGCCTTATTGATGGTGGATTGGTATGTCCCATTGGTTACAGGTGCCAAAGTGACCCAAGCTGATCGACAGCGTTACCAGCAGATCTGGAAAGCCATATTCAAGGCATTACCACCCCCAGTCACCACTCTGGTGCTGCGCGATTTCCATGCAGATAACCTGATGCGGGTTCCAGGGGAATCGCCCGAGGGCCAAATTGGCCTGCTGGATTTTCAGGATGCACGAATCGGACCAATAGCCTATGACGTGGTCTCCCTGCTGGAAGATGCACGACGCGATCTAAACCCCGAACTGGTTAACACGATGCGAAGACGTTATCTGAAGATCATGTCACTCGAGGATACGGAAAACTTCAATGCCTGGTACCGGGTGCTGGGCGCACAACGCCACTGCAAAGTCGCCGGTATCTTCAGCCGGCTTGCCCTGCGCGATGATAAGCCCGCGTACCTTCGACACCTTCCCCGCGTCATCACCCTGCTGCAACAGCATCTTAGCGATCCACTACTGCTGCCCCTTACTCAATGGCTCGACGAAATCATTCCCCAGCGTCATGCACTTGAACCGATTGGGAAAATTCAAGACCTTCGAGAGCAACTGGGCATCACGCCGCCCCGGACCACCTGAGCCGGGTCAACCCAAAAAGGAGCAACTATGGATACGATCAGCTGGGCAGACTTTGCGCAGGTCGACCTTCGGGTGGGGACGATCATCTCGGCCGAAGTGTTCAAGGAGGCGCGCAAGCCCGCTTACATTCTGCACGTGGATTTCGGGCCAAAAATCGGCGTACGAAAATCCAGCGCCCAGATCACTGATTTGTACCAACCAGATAATCTGGTGGGTCAACAGGTGATCGGTGTGATTAATTTTGCGGAAAAACAGATCGGACCGATCCGCTCGCAGTGTCTTGTCACGGGTTTCCCCCAAGCGGATGGATCCGTGGTTTTAGTGCAACCGCAACAACCGGTTGCCAACGGTCTCAAGCTCGCCTGACGTCAGACGACAAGTTCGTCTATCTCCTGCGAAGACATCTCAGGGGCCAGCACCGCACGGGCATGGGCTTCACCATGGGGAACAACCTGGCGGGCGTAGTACAGGCAACTCAATAACTTGGATCGATAAAACTCGTTGTCCCCATCACCAGAGTCAAGGCAGCGCTGGGCGGCCTCAGCGGCCCGTGCCATCTGCCAGCCGCCGGCAGTAAATCCCCAAAGCATCAGATAACTGAACGAAGCTGCAAAAGGTGCTCTGGGATCGTGCGTAGCACGATCGAGCAACGCCTCACTCGCCTCGCTCAATCTGTCCACCAGTTCCAATACCGCAGCACCAATTTCCGCCACATCGATAGCGCTTGACTCGCGAATCTGCACCAGCTCAGAGCGCATCGCGTTGATCACAACTGCTGCGGTCTCACCGCCATCTCGCAGCAGTTTGCGACCCACAAGATCTGCTGCCTGAATCCCAGTGGTCCCCTCATATATCGTGGTAATTCGTGCGTCACGGTAATGCTGGGCGGCCCCGGTTTCCTCGATAAAGCCCATCCCGCCATGTACCTGCAGGGCCAGAGCCGCAATTTCGTTGCCCACTTCAGAACTCCACCCCTTGACGACCGGAATCAGCATATCGACCCAGCCCTGCCCGCGAGTGCGCTCGGTGGGGTCGGGGTGATGACTCGCACGATCGGTGGCAGCAGCCGTATACAGTGAAAGCGCCCGCATGGCCTCGATACGACTTCGCATATCGAGCAGCATGCGTTGTACATCCGGGTGACGGATGATTGACGAACGTTCGCTACTTACACTCCCTACCACTCGGCCCTGAACTCGCTCACGGGCAAAGTTCAAAGCCCTCTGGTAGGCCCGCTCAGCGATCCCGTAACCCTCTATACCCACCGCGTGTCTGGCCCGATTCATCATAATGAACATGTACTCCAAGCCCCGGTTCTCCTCACCAACAAGATAGCCCACTGCGCCGCCTTGGTCGCCGTAGGACAGCACCGCAGTAGGGCTGCCATGGATACCTAGCTTGTGCTCCAACGAAACACAGTGGACATCGTTACGTGCACCTGGCTCACCCTTATCGTTCAAAATGAACTTAGGTACAATGAACAGCGATATCCCTTTAACCCCTTTTGGAGCTTCAGGAGTACGGGCTAATACGAGCTGAATGATGTTCGAACTGAGGTCATGCTCGCCGTAGGTGATAAAGATCTTCTGCCCGCTCAGCAGATAATCTCCATCATCGCTAGGCACGGCACGGGTGCGTACCGCTGCAAGATCTGACCCTGCCTGCGGTTCGGTCAGATTCATGGTGCCGGTCCATTCTCCAGACACCAGCCGCGGAAGGAACAGCGCCTTTTGCTCT
>Ga0257121_1000336_pt1 | contig 40014 bp, 11 predicted proteins | sample SI106_100metaG_FD_190180 | JGI IMG/M metagenome (GOLD analysis project Ga0257121, IMG submission 190180) | Marine microbial communities from Saanich Inlet, British Columbia, Canada - SI106_100 | ecosystem: Environmental > Aquatic > Marine > Inlet | place: Canada: British Columbia | collected...
CTGATACATTTAATAACTTCAACAGTTCCTGTATCAATTCACTTGATGGCTTGACCGTACTTAATGATTCTACTGATACTTCATCTGATACATTTAATAACTTTAATAGTTCCTTTATCAATGCACTAGATGATTTAACAGAACTTAATGATTCTACTGATACTTCATCTGATACATTTAATAACTTTAATAATTCCTGTATCAACTCACTTGATGACTTGATCGTACTCAATGATTCAGTAGATACCTCATCCGATACATTTAATAACTTTAATAGTTCCTGTATCAATGCACTTGATGACTTGACAGAACTCAACGATTCTACTGATACTTCATCCGATACATTTAATAACTTTAATAGTTCCTGTATCAACTCACTTGATGACTTGACAGAACTCAATGATTCTACTGATACTTCATCCGATACATTTAATAACTTTAATAATTCCTGTATCAATGCACTAGATGATTTAACATCACTTAATGATTCAGTAGATACCTCATCTGATACATTTAGTAACTTTAATAGTTCCTGTATCAACTCACTTGATGACTTGACAGAACTCAATGATTCTACTGATACTTCATCCGATACATTTAATAACTTTAATAATTCCTGTATCAATTCACTTGACGATTTAACAGCACTTAATGATTCTACTGAAGTTTCATCTGATACATTTAATAACTTTAATAGTTCCTGTATCAATTCACTTGACGATTTAACAGCACTTAATGATTCTACTGAAGTTTCATCTGATACATTTAATAACTTCAATAGTTCCTGTATCAACTCACCAGATGACTTGACAGAACTTAATGATTCTACTGAAGTTTCATCCGATACATTTAATAACTTCAATAGTTCCTGTATCAATTCACTTGATGACTTGACAGAACTTAATGATTCTACTGAAGTTTCATCCGATACATTTAATAACTTTAATAGTTCCTGTATCAACTCACTAGATGATTTAACAGAACTTAATGATTCTACTGACACCTCATCCGATACATTTAATAACTTCAATAGTTCCTGTATCAACTCACTTGATGACTTGACAGAACTTAATGATTCTACTGAAGTTTCATCTGATACATTTAATAACTTTAATAGTTCCTGTATCAACTCACTAGATGATTTAACAGAACTTAATGATTCTACTGACACCTCATCCGATACATTTAACAACTTCAATAGTTCCTGTATCAATTCACTAGATGATTTGACAGAACTTAATGATTCTACTGAAGTTTCATCCGATACATTTAATAACTTTAATAGTTCCTGTATCAATGCACCAGATGACTTGACAGAACTTAATGATTCTACTGAAGTTTCATCCGATACATTTAATAACTTTAATAGTTCCTGTATCAACTCACTAGATGATTTAACAGAACTTAATGATTCGGTACTTTTATCTGAGGAAGACATCCTTAATAAAGAATCTTCTGTAAATATGTCTGACGATATTAAAGATAATATGTTTTTATTAAATACATCATCAGATTCTAATATATGTAATATATCACTTATATCTATAGTTGATGATTCTAATATACTTAATATATCACCTGTATCTATAGTTGATGATTCTAATATATGTAATATATCACCTGTATCTATAGTTGATGATTCTAATATACTTAATATATCACTTATATCTATAGTTGATGATTCTAATATATGTAATATATCACCTGTATCTATAGTTGATGATTCTAATATACTTAATATATCACCCTTAGTAATGACTGATGATTCTAATATACTTAATATATCACCTGTATCTATAGTTGATGATTCTAATATACTTAATATATCACCCTTAGTAATAACTGATGATTCTAATATACTTAATATATCACCCTTAGTAATGACTGATGATTCTAATATACTTAATATATCACCTGTATCTACAGTTGATGATTCTAATATACTTAATATATCACCCTTAGTAATAACTGATGATTCTAATATACTTAATAAAGTCTTACTACTTATACCCGACAACTCAAGTATATTAATTATATCATCTTTAACTATGGCAAAAAAATCTAATATAGAAATCAATTCACGATTACCAACTGACGCACTACTTAACGACAACAAAATCTCAGACTTATTAAATTCTGATGATTCAAAAATATGTAACAAACTTTGATTTACTATCTGATTAGATTCTATGACATCCATCAACGCCAATTTATCAATACCAGAAATTTCTAAAACACGAATTATCTCAGATTTTTTGATGTCAGATCCGACTATCAAATCAATCAGTTGGGTTTTGTCAACGAGTTTTAAGTCTAATATTTTTAATAAGATTGCAGAGCTGAGGGATAAAGATTGTACATCAGCGATAATGTCAGATTTTGACAACGAGAGCAGGGACAAAATTGCTGCGTGGATTGTCTGTGGCAGGAATTGGGCATCAAGAGCGGGGGGAAGGGAATCACTATCAACATTTTGGAAATTTAACATCGGGGTGATGTCGGATTTAGAAACGTCAGATGAAGAAAAAACATTTAACAAATCAGATTTGTCTATGTCAGATGATTCTAATATATTTAATAAATCATCTTTATTAATAGATAATGATTCTAATATATTTAATAAATCATCTTTATTAATAGATAATGATTCTAATATATTTAATAAATCACCTTTATTAATAGATAATGATTCTAATATTTGTATTAATTCGGTTTCAGATATATCTTCACGTGAAACTGTTAATAGTTTTATTAATGTTTGTATTAATTCTGATGTGGGATTAGTATTAAATATCTTAGATGTTTTGACAGCACTAAATAAATTATCTACTAGTGATGCACTTGTATCCGGAACATCAAAAATACCAACATTCCACGTTACATCGGTATCGAATATCTGAAGTATATATGTATTAATAACATTAGTTGGTATATTATTAACTACGAGTTTTAAAGTATCATTATTGTCAATGATAGCAGTATTCCCAACAGAAATGTCATTATGAATTAATACACCGTCAGTAAACGTTATATTAACTGAGGTGGACAGTCCGCTAACTATAATAATATCTGATTCAATATCACCAGTACCCGATGGTGGTATATCTAATAGCTGTATAACATCAGAAAAAATAAATATATCTCTAATATCTGCCATATTTACCTCTTTTATTAATCAAAAAAAAAGGGGGTGTAAACACCCCCTCTCTCTACTTTTTATATATTTATATAAAAATATTATGAAATATTTTTCCTATCAATATTATCAGAATATTCTGGTCTAATAGACCCACCGTTAATCTGAACAAAAATCCTCATTCCAGATCCAAATGGTTTAGTTGAATATGTACCAACATATATTCTACGATCTACATGAGATTTCTGATTAAGAACACCAGCAACGGTACTATAACCCAATAATGTGTCATAATCCGCAGAAGGTAAATGCCATGAATATGGACTTCTAAATGTCAATTTATCACCATTACCTGAAACCGATATCGCCGCATCATCTAAACTAGGATCGGTTGCAAGTGAACTGTGCATTTCATCTAAATCATATTTCTCATTTCCTGATTGTCCAACTTCAGTATATCCACCTTGTATTGATGAATCCGCACCAGAATAACATATCATATCCATTTCGGAAGCAGGATATATATATCGTTGACTAGCCATTGGTGTTGGAAAATTAAATACAAATGATTTATCTTGTGTTATTGATAATTGTTCCAAAGGATTAATAATAGCAGGACTATCTATCTGTGGTAATATCGCAGATACATGATAATCCCATGGTTTTAACACATCAGCCTCACGAACAACAAATCTAAATATACCTTTACCAAACTTATGTAAATCTGTCCAAGAATCTGGCATATCGCGATCTTCTGCAAGTTTTATCATATAAGAATTTTGTACAGAAACATCTTCTGTACTATAATTCTGATATTTCATAGTGACAATCGTACCATTATCTACTTCATAACGTAAATATAACAAATCATTATAATATATATAAGAATTCAATGAAGTTCCTTGGAATGTGTAATCTTGTGGAAATACAACTTTACCATCAACTATAAAATTAACATCACTAGTTGGTACCATTTCAAGTTCTTGATTATTAACAGTAACTGTCAATCTGGCAAGATCTTTAACTGGTTTTGAGTTATCACCACCCAATCCATATGGATTAACATACACTCCACCATTACCAGCACCTTTCCATTGATATTCAACACCAAACCCAAATACTTTACTTGGACCATCAACACCAACAACTGATTGCTGAATTACTCCCACTCCGGAAACATCAATTACCGTCAGGTTTGATGTTACAAAACCATCGCTGCTAAATGAAACTCTAATAGACTGAACACCCATATTATCTTGAAACGTAGTCCAAGTAAATATCCCGGCATTAAAAGCAACACCAGCGTTTTGAATATCAATATTACCGCTCAAGCTTGATATTAATAATTCACTTAACGTTACAACACCATCACCAGCACCAATTACTTCGTGTTGACTTCCATCAAGCATGGTAAACGTGACTTTAATCTCATCGGTTGCCGTCATTACTGTTATTAATGGATGTGAGGTCAATACCTGTACTGCATTATGAGTACCAACAACAGGATCTACTTTTAATTTAGATAAATCAGAAGTTAATGGATGTAATCTGTCTACATCTAAACCAGTTACATTATATGTAGTGAGTGATCCATCAAATTTAATAAATTTTAGATACTCAGATTCATTCAAACTAACCCCACTTTTTGGTACTTGTTTTATAATAGTATCAAACATAGAAGGGTTTAGTTCTAATAAAGACGAATTAACAGATGTATTATATTCATCAACAACCAGATTACCACTCCCATCATCCATTGATTTTAATTCATACACCCATATTCTAAATGGATCTAAACCTTGTATTGCTGGACCTAATTTTTTATAATCCGCAACTGCTAAGTTAACCATCATCACTGGATCATAAGAATTGATAATAGCATCATACTTAAATCCAGTTTTACCTATAACACGTTCCATAGTTCTTATAAACTCGCTAGACTGATCTAGATATTCTGGACGATAATCAGTTGATCTATCAAACTCTATTTTATGAAGTCCGATTGTGTTAGATTTTGCCTCTCCCACACTGGTTGATGGTATTGGAACTACAAGACTATCCCCACCATCTACTGGTGTGGCTGTAAATGTATCACCAACCGCCCAAGTGCCGATAGATCTACTACTGTTCAAACTATCATTGTCTTCTACTGAACGTGACGGAGCATTCATCCACCATACATCAAACAAAGAAGATGTGGCATCTTTCTTAAAATACGGATTACCAACTGTAGTATCTAAATATTTTGTATTTAATCCGTGAGATAATCCAAGACCAACACCATGAACACCACCTTCAGTATGTAATATTTTATGACTTACATCGGAGATAACAGCACTTGGTAATGCTGCAAAATTATAAAGAACATCAGAACCAGCATTTACACTGCCATCATGGTAAGAAGAATCCCTAAACTGAGTCCCTTTAAAATATCTACCTGGCACAACACTATTAAGCATAGTTGTTATATTAACCACAGTCTCTAAATCAACAGAAAGTTTTCTACCAGAAACATCATATATAGCTTCCTCTTGCAACCCCTCAATAGAAGTTAATGTAGAAAATTCTGATGCATAAAATGAACCATCTTCACCAGCAACAGCATTTGGTGTTGTTAATACACTCTTAAAAAAGTTTTGACTAACATCAGAAAATTCTTCTGGACGTTTTGCTGGACTATATACACAATGAACTGGACTTTTACCATCTTCCATTTCTACCGCACCAGAAGTTTGATCAGCATGTCGTTGTACAACAAACCATGCATAATCATCATCTTGGTCAATAGCACCCTGATCACCAATAAAAAATGCAGTACCATGATCCGTACATGTCAATCTATATGACATTGGATATGAATTTTCCACATCAAAGTTAGTTTTACCACGTCTATTAAAGAATGGCTCTTTAACTTTATTACTGTGTGATTTTAAATCATAATGAACTTCACATAATTCGCCTGGTAATCTAGAACTAGAACCCTTTATACCATCTCTACCTTGAACTCTGGTTAAAGTACCATCTTCTAATATTTGATATGCAGTTGCTACGTATATAGTCAAACTTGCATCAGTATCATTATATTGAAATTTAATTCTCCATTTTTGCGGTTTTCTAATATTAGAAATCGCATGAGGGTGTCCTAAATTACCTGGCAATAATGACTTACCTGGAACTATATCTGCAAGTGATGACAATAAATCAGTACCTTTTTCCGAATCAACAATAAAAGTACTACCAATTCTTGAAATAGCGTCAGCAACTTCAAAATGACTCTGTTGATTGTATGGATAAGGTGTAGGTAAAGGACTATATGTATCAGTAGGAGCTTGTACGACACCAATTGTTTGTCTTCCTGGATATACCAGTTGATACGGTTGTGTTTCCAAATCCTCTTCATTTAAAAATATACCCCATTCTCCACTTTCAAACCAATTTGAAGTAGGTCCTGGTGATTTAATACTAAAGGTGGTAGGTGTTCGCAAATCATTATTTAAATGTTCTACATGACGACTATCAGTACTATTTATATCTCCTTCTGGTCTAAACCCACTTATTATTTCAAATATAGGTTCTGCCATGAAATCCCTTTTAATATTTGAAATGGAATATTGAAATGCTGATGGAACATATGGAACACTAGAAGTATCACCAGGAACAAGATCACCATAAAAATCAATAATTTGAATCTCAGGGTTGGCAAGAATAGCTGCCGCGGTATATGAAGCATCGGGGGTGACTTCATCTGGAATATCAATTTCTGCCTGATAATCACTATGAAATGGTGATTTTCTAAATGAAACATTAATATCATCAACTAAAGCTTTAATACCAGCACTTGAGTTTTGCCAAGATCCAGGAGTTTCTTCATATACCGTTACTAATGCAAGACCATCCACCGATAAATCAAAAGTATCAGCACCAGATCCACCAGAAGTTAAATCTGGTATATAATAACGTTTAGCACTAATATATAATTCATATAATGATGCATCACTGTACGTCACTAACCGACCACTAAGATATCTAAAACTACTTGATTTTAATGGAGTTGTAAATTCTTTTAATATAGTAACAACCGCAACTTCCTGTGTTTCTGATACTGATTCGTGTCCTACTGGAAGTGTTGTTATTTCTTCATAGTGAACAGTCAAATTTTGTGCTGACATTGCTAATGGAAAATTACCAGCTTCATCAATAGTTACTTCAATAACTGTATATTTATCTCCATCATCATCAGATACTTTTGCTCTTAAAAGAGCACTGGTCGATGTTGGATCATCAGAAGTGACACGAACCGTATAAGTAGTTATCGCACCGGATTCATCAACAGCAGGAACGAATCCATAACCTGCATTTAATATACCACCATTACCAGTAGTGACTACTAATTCTAATAAATTATTCGCAATATTAATATCAAATTCTGGATTTAGTCTAAGATTGGCGGTTGATTCTAATGCAGTTATAATAGCTTCACCAGCACCACCTCGTTCACGTATTGTTTTACCAACATCGTCAGCCACCCAACTACCAGCAGCACCAATTTCCGAATCAAATGGCATATATGCAATTCTACCATTACCCGGAGTTAACTGTGTTAATGCTATACGTGTTCTTTGTTGATTTATTTCTGACCAATTTTCCGTATATCTATTACCATATGGGTGCAAACATAAATCGGTTGCCAACTGTTGTAACAATCCATGTTCATATTCTGGATAATCTACAGGATTTATAAAATATTTTAAATCTAATGTTCTAAAATCTGACTGTGATGTTAAAAATGACACAAATCCAAATGGATGTGACTCTGTTGGATGCGAGAATAAAAATTCACCACCACGATATACATTATCTTGAGGAAATCTTGATAATGATAATGTACCAGACGATCCACCAGATTTCCCATTAACTGACATAAGTTCTATATCTTGTAATGACACATCTGGTTTCTTTTCTAACATAACAGTTCCATAAATATTTTTCTGAATTACAGACCAATCAAAATATGGAGGTATTGTATCATAAACAGTCGTATCATACGACGAACCACCATTAACAAGGGTTAAAGAAGATCTATCTAAAATGTATCTAGATTCAATGATATCTGGAATATCCGCTCTAATTGACTCAAATGTATCATTAGGTCTTGGATACTGTTCCCACTGATGTTGACCAGATGGATAACCTGTAAGACAATCCGCCACAACAGTCACATGAGCACCTGTAGTGGGATCCAGAAATTTTGCTTCAGGAACTGTTGGTGTTGCAGATACATAACAACCAAAAGGTCTTTCATTTGTGGAAGTAAACCCCATAATCTCGGTATTACTTCTAAATAAATTACACATAGGTATAGTGCCATCAGGATTAACCACCACATTGACTCTAATTCTAGTACCACTTCTATAAACCCCACCAAACCAAGATAAAACATCAGTAACTAATGGATTTTCCCAACTCAAAAGAGGTAAAGGGTCACCCACATTAAATACAGTATCATCATAACCAGTACCACCCGTTATTACGAGGGTAGAAGCTGGGTCATACACACTGTTGGAAGGTATAACACCTATATTTATGTAATATGCTTTAGAAACAATCAAATCCATTGAATTTGATATACTATCTAATACTTTTTTTGCTACATCTTCACCATTATCATTAACCAACAATACCGTAGGTGACAATTCAATAATTTGTTCATTTAAAAGAAAATCATTAAAGGGGGTATCTACCGATAACGGTAGATTCGAAATTGATTCTTTTGCTAACTCAAAATCATATTCAAATGTTGCGTAATTCTGTTCTATTACATCAAAATTAAATGTGGCATGTGAAGTATTAGTATTAACGGCACCAGATAAAAATGCACCATCTACTCTTAAATTTGACCAAGTACCTTTCATAGATTTATCAAATAATCCTTCTGTCGTCGCATTAACAGAAGTTATATCATGTGGTGATCCTGGATTTATTGAAAACACTAACTCCGGCAATTGTGAAATTGTTACTGAATTTAATCCGGTGCCACTTAAAGAAACGTGTTGATTATATCTAGGCTCGGTCATAGTTGTAATTTCATTTCTTGCGATAGAAAAACCCGCCGAAACAAAATCATTCCCTAATCCTTTTTTATGTTTTTCTATATTATGTTCTAGCGAAGTTGCCATTGTCTTTTTCTCCTAATGTTAAACTTATATTTGTTGTTAATTATATTTATAATAAATTAATTTTAAGTAGCAGTGCTAAGTATCCCTTTACTCACATCAGAATGTCGGATACTAGAACCAGACACCTGAAAAAATATTCTCATACCATTACCATTTGGTAATGTTGATAACATACCTTCATATTTTCTTTTATTTCTACGCCAAAATTGTCTTTCACCGTTTGGTAAATCATGACTGGCATATGGATATGGGCTAGTATTTAATCCAGTTGGATTAGATGCGGTTCCCGCTTCATTTGTAAATGCATCAGTTGTAGTACCAGAAGAGTCTCCATATTTATCTATTTCTATATGACCACCATGTGATGAGAAATCTGCACTTGATACACAAATCATGTCAAGTTCACTTTGTGGATAATAAAAACGTTGAGTAGTTAATTGTGTTGGAAATGCAAACACAAAATTTCTATCATCAGTAATAGATAATTGTTCATATGGATTAATAATAGCAAATGAATCTGTAGAATGTTTAGTTGCATCTAAATGATAATCCCATGGTTTTAATACATCTGACTCTCTAACTACAAACCTATTAATAGATTTATATGAATCTTCTACTTCTGTAACAAAATCACGGTCTTCAAATATCTTAATCATATAATCATTTGATGGTTTGAAATTACTAAATCTTATAGAAAATTTAGAACCAGATTTTGGTGCATGTCTAAAATGTATTGTTTTATTAAAGAAATCATAAAAATAAGAATTAGCCGATGTCATATCAGTAAATACAACATCACCTGGTAACAACCCATTTAAAATAGGACGATTAGTACTTACAATTAAATGTTTATCAAGAACAATACCGGATGAGCTAATATTTAGTCCAAAATTGGTCTGTGTAGTTCTATTAAAATAATTATCACCATTTGCCCAAAAAGTCAATCCTTGATTTATACATCTATTATCTATTGATGGGGTTTCTCCACGATAGCTGTTCCATACTAATTGTTGATCATCTGGAGCAGAATTCCCAATCACATACATATTATCACCAACTTTATTAACAGGATTGCCAGAATCATCACTTGAAAATACCGGCAATTTGAACAAATGCTTTAATTCATCTACTGAATTAGCATCTAATGCTTCTAAAAACCTACTTATCGTGGTTGGATCTCCATGTCTAAACCATTCATCATATGATAATATATATGCACCATTATCTCTTCTAACTACAGCATCATCTAATGATACAACTATAGAATCTAAAATACGTTCTTTATTTGCAATACTATGTGGTGTTAATATGTCTATTAATGCATCAGAATTTGTTTTCCATTCTGAATATGTATTCTCATCAGTATCCGTTGTTGGTGGAACACCACCATCATGCCAAGTATAACTAGCCGCCCTACAAGAGTATGCATCAGATTCTGATGTAATATTACCTGATCCATCCAAACAATGAGATGAATCCTTTGCACTCATTTCAAATCTAGACATTCTATCTATTAAATATGGAGGAAATACTAAATTACCAGAATATGAAAACGACTTATTATCAAGTAGTGGTGTTGACCAAACCGGCGGTTCATATAGATTTTCCATTGTTGGAGTAGACCCCATCACAACCGTATAGCCTGTACCCGTCGATACCACGGCAGTTTTTGATATTAATACACTTGAACCAAATGATGGTACTGAATTAAATGATAGATATAATATAGAAGCCATTGATATGGAATTATAATCCTGTTTATTGATTGATTTGGTGGTTCTACTAAATGTGAAATACATCTTACCAGTCGCAATATCCACGTTCAACATATCATCATGATATATACTCATAGCTGTTGTATCATTTAAATGTGATGGCAACATATCAGATAGTTTAGTTTTTAATTCAGATAATGAGAATTCATACACTTTGACTAAACCAGTGGAATCAGTATATCCGGGAACTTCATCAGAAGCCGGTGTGTGTAATACATTAGTAACCGTAATTATATTATCAAGTTCAACTCCTGAATTGGGTATTATAACAAATTTTGGTGTGATAGTAGATACATCGATTGCAGCACCATTAATTTTTTTAAAAATTAGGTCGTCTCCTGAAGCAGACACACTCCATTTGGTTGAGTCAGATATAGTGCTCGAAAAAATTAGTGGCACGACATCCGCAGCAGCATATCCGTTTCCGTTGGTAATTGTGGCTGTTGTAAAATGTACATCCTCAATATAAAACCGGAAAACAGTATTGTCATCACCAGCATCGTATACAGCATTACCACCACTAAGGACCGAAGGGGTAACTTTATAAGTACCATCTGATGCTGGAACTGTGGCTACATCTGTAGGTGTGTCGGTATTACCAGAACTATTTTTCCATACAGCATTACTACCATTCAATTCAGTAGTAAAGTCTAATGAATATGGTGTAGAATCAAACGTGAGAGAAACTAGTGGATTTTCCATCGACACTTGTAATATGTCAGTAGATGTCATTTCGAATTCTAAACTAATTTCTGGCCAAGTTGCCCAAGAGGATACAGTTTTAACATAGTTCCAATTATTGTTATTATAATATCTAGGAACATCACCAAACCCCTGTAAAGATAAAGAAGTAATATCTCTATTTGTATTAGATGACCTCCAATAATTAGCGTAAGTATTAGACGTTGGGATTATCCCACTTTGTAAATTAACATTAGCATCAATATCAAGTGAATTTATAGATGAGGTGTATCCTTTACCAAAAAAATCAATAGAGTTAACTTGTCCATCAAATAAAGCATCGCTACTTACCCAATGAGAATAACTAGGGTTAGTATATGATTTACCATCTTTATCATAAATGGTTGGACTTGGACTAAAATCCGTAGTATCTGCACTTGCATAGTAAGTATTCAACCCCTCAAACGTCTGTGGGCGTTTGGATGGTGAATATAAACAATGAAGTGGGGTTTTATCTGTTATATCTGGTTGTCCTGTTAGTTGATTAACATGTCGTTGTACAACAAACCACGCAAAATCATCATCTTGATCCGCAGATGCTTGATCCCATATAAATAAAGACACCCCATGATTAGTAGTTGTCAATCTATATGACATTGGATATTGTGGGGCAACGTCATATTTATTTTTAGAAGTACCTCTTCTTAAAAAGTGTGATTTGTTTTTAACTGAAGTTACTGTAACATTTCTAGAAATAACTGGTTCATGAAATATATCACATAATTCTCCAGGTTCTCTAAATACTGATGTATGTATACCATCAGCACCCTGTGATCGAGTTATTGTTCCATCATCTTTTAATTGATATTTTGTAGCAATATTAACTTTTAATTCAGAAGTACCATCCAACCACTCAAATCTAATTCTCCATTTCTGACCTAATGGTGCAGTCCCAGAAAATGCGGATGAAATATAGTCTTTATCACCAGACAATATATCAACACCAGCAGTAGATTCTATTAATACTAAATTTGATATATTATTACACGATGACAAAACTGATGTGGTACTATTATCAACTGTTTGTGGATATATTAATTTAAAAGCTGGCAAATATGAATCATCAGTATCATACTGCAACAAAAAAACATCATTGTCATTAAATGAAGTATTAACAGACGTTGATGGTATTTTAGGTATGGTTAGACTTCCCCTCTGAGTTTCAGTTGGTTCCGTATATGTCCATGATAAAACATCTGTCGTAAATGAATGATGAGTTCCTTCAATTTCTTGACTTGGTGAAAACCCATTAGGACCGACATATGCACCAAATGGCACGTCTAAAGAATGATCCCAATTAAAAGTAACATTAACAACACAATCACCTATATCTTTTACCCACGGAATATCGCTACCACGCAAACCAACGAATATAAACTCCGTATAACGTCTAGCAGTCCCAGAAACCCCAGCAGTACCAATCTCATCTGTGCTTTTTGCATACCATAACTTAGTATCAATAATTCTACCATTTATAGAAATATGAAATTCACCATTGCCAAGATCATTCAAAACATAAGGCATATATACACCTATACCGGTATATCCACCCTCTGTTACAGTTCTACCCTCAGTATACAATGAACTACCGCTAGCATCAAAAGTATGCATGTTAAAGTAAAATGGTGTAGTTGGTCCTGGCTCACTGTCAGTACCATTAACGGGTTCTAATTTACATCTAAACTCAAATGAATCATGTCTTATTAATTTCCAAAGTCCTACATTATATGCAGTACTTGACCCACTAGGAATTACACTTTTAACTTTCCTTTGCGAAACAAAATCACCACCAGCAGCTATATCATCCAAATACCCATTTGCATTTAATGGAACTGTAAATGCACCGGCAACTGCTGCCACAAATGCAACATCTGAATACGATCCAACCGGAGTATTCCATGCAAATGAAGTCAACACCCAAGATGTTGTGGAGAGGTTATATTTATATATCGTTCCCCAATTATACGTAACTATATCCCCTTCATCATTTTCAAGATAAAATGCTACGCCATCAGAGGTAACATCTAAATGTGCAGTAATGCCGGAAAGACCGGCGATGGAGGATCCTAATAACGCAGTATTAATTGAATTTAAAATCATATCACAAATACCTTGTTCTCTAACGCCACCAGCAGTATTATCGGTGCTTACGTTGTCCCAAACACCACTAGTTCCAGGTCCAGTCTGGGGTTCAACAACCTCAAGAACAATTCCATTAATTGTCAGATTAAATTTATGGTATGTGGTTGACAGTGCCTCCCAGTCAGATACAGAAGCACCGCTAGTTAAAAATTGTTGAGTATACCCAGACTTAGCTGAAGTATTATCACTAGGCATTGCAGTTTCTAAATAATGTTCAGACCCAATTGTTCTTATTTCTGGAGAATCATATGGATTTATGCACATATCTTTTGCTAACTGATATAATAACCCACCAGAAGAAGACGACCACTGTTCTTGATGTATACGATAAGAAACTTCTATATGTTCACCTTGTGACGGATGATACCCATTTTTAAATCTAAGTCCGCCAAATGACCCAATAGTTTGTTCAAATGAAACAATACCAAGATCAGTATGATTGCCCTCAGAATACATATGATCCTGTTCATCACTAGACCAATATTCTTTTTCTTCATCAATACTACCAATCACAGCAGCAACCGCAGCATCGGTAGTGTTTTGAAAATTATTACCCAATGACCTATCCAAAATATATTGTGTTCCATTCACTTTAATATCCCACACCCACGACTTATCAGAAAAATCTATCTTTCCCTTTAAGGGTAATATTGTTTCTCCTATACCAATGTGAACTTCTGTGTGTATTTTATGAGGAATAGTTATTATTTCATTCCGTTGTATGCTATAACCGCTTGATAAAGGCATTATTAACTCCTAAGTTTATTTATTATATTTATAATTATGCGATATTGTCTATATATTTATATCACTATTAAGTATATACTGCGAATTACTCAACATAAGCACTCGCATTCCATTATTACCTGTTGATTTTAACCCAACATAAACACGCGAATCCACATTGACACCATCTGATTTATAAATGTTAATGTTCTCTAAAGCACCATCGGCAACAAGAGAACCAGATGTGAAGGCAAAGATGTCCATGTCCTCGTTTGGGTAAATACATCGTGTTCCCGTTAACCTAGTCGGGAACTTTATTAAGTAATGACCATTTTTGGTAATCACTTGTTGTTCTTGCGAATTGAGAACGGCATCGCTATCAACACTGTGTTTGGTTGCGGAAATGTGTCTTTTCCATGGTATATTCATGCTAGTTTCTCTAACAACATACCTCCAAATTTTAGGTTCCATACTATCTATAATTAATGTATCTTCTAAATCAGTTTTCAATACTAAGGTGACAACATTACCATCAACATCCGTCATAATCTTATCTACTAAAGAATATGAATTCCCATGAAAATCTTCCAACTCTACTATTTCAGTATCTATAGTTTGTAAATTGCGAGAAGATTCTGAATAATAAATACCAATATCTGATGGATATATATTATCCTTTGAGCAGAAATATAAACAATGGACAGGGTGTGTATCAAACACACCATTTCCGTCAGTTATTGGCAATCCAGTAATATTATCTACTGTTAATTGTACAGAAAACCAAGCAAAATCATCATAATCATATGATAATGTTTCATGTCCAACATACATTCCAATACCATGTTCAGTCATAGTTAATCTATACGACATTGGATATGCACCAGACATATCTGATATATTTTTGGGATAACGTTTAAACCAACCATTACCACTTTTCTTATTTCTAACTCTATATGCTCTATCTGTTTCTGGTGGTTCATAATATTTAATTTCTAGATTATAGATATTATCTACTGATTCATTATTAGTTAATGAAATTGTATTTACACCCGAATCAAACACATTAAATTGTTCTACATTATTATTTATAGATATATAATTGCCCAGATCTAATATACCTAACATAATTGAATCCACACTTGGAGTATATATCCCATCCACATCAGACATCAAATATATTCCAATAGCAATAATATTTATATTATTAAAATCCTTATTTTCTATCCAATTAGAAAATTCAATCGAAGAAACTCCATTTGCAAAATCGGTTATAACAACTTCTGATGACTCTGATGGTATTTTCCATACATTATCACCAAATGATGCAGAATACTTTATATCAGTTCCTGATGGTTTAGTTTCATTAATCGTTAATGTTTCAATTTTATGAACACCCACATTTTCATCTAACACCAAAAGTTCTGAAATTAAATATTTGTTATTATATAATACAATCGTATCAACCACAACATCCGATGATTCTGTTACATTTAATGTTATTGCATTTACTGATGGTGAATTTGTACTATCTGTGGTAGATATATTTAACCTAATATATAACTCATCTTCTGAAACCCCAATCATATAAGAAGACAATTCAGACGAATTATTTTTATTTGTCCAAGTACTTCCACCATCTGTTGAAATACCATATTTTATACTAGTCCCAGTTGGTATAGTCTCACCAATTGTTATATTATCAATCGTTGTGTTTACCAATGATATCGGTGTGTTAGAAATCACATAATTATCTGCATTTAATGGGTATTCTATAGTCGTACTTACCACAACATCAACAAACTTAGAAACCTCTAAAATAATATTATCCAATCTGGGGGTATGAATCATATCCCCACTCACAAATACTGCCATAATATCTAATGTATTATCTATAGATATACCTAATGTATTGTTGCTAGGTTCAATAAAATCATATGACAGTAAATACGATCTAAGTTGATTAGAATTCATCCCATACTCTTTAATATCTTCTATATCTACCGACCCTGCAAAATTATACCAACTATTTCTTTGATCAGAAGAAATAATATAACGTATATATGTGCCAGTATAAATATTTTCCTCAATAACAACACTGTCTATTGACGTTACATCCTGTAATGATATAGATATTAATGATTGAATAACCCCCTCAGATGAATACATTATAGACGTATTACTGACATACTCATTGGCAAGACTTTTATTTAATATTATAGAATTTACTGAAGGTGTAATTGAACCATCACTACTTAAATATATAGCTATATCAAACTGATTTATATTACTAACATCATATTCATGTAACCAATTAATCATGTCTGATGAACTAACTCCATTTGCAAAATCAGTAATAATACCATCAGGGGTTGTCCAATTAGACTTCTCATCAAATGATACTGAATATTTTATATCAGTACCAAGTGGAATAGTTTCGTCAATTATTATATCATTAATATATGCCATAGTAGATAATGATATAGAATTAATTGTATACATCACACCATTAAGAGAATAACTGACATTAGTGCCCACAATAATATCATGTTCTTTTGTCATTTCAAACAATATATTTGTCAGTTCAGAAGTTGATCTATTATCTACTGTAGATAATTCTATTTCAACATTCATATATTCTTTACTATTTAAATCATTAATAAAACTGTCACTCATCAAATATGATTCAAATGTTATCATATCATAATCTACAGTAGCATCATCATCAAATGAAATACTAATCGTTATATTACTTTTATCTGGTTGATTCTCATATGAAAGAAATGCATTACCAACCGATGTGATATTAGATATTAATATTGGTTCATGTTTCATAACACCAGTATTATATACATTAACTGTTTCTGTAAAGGCTATCGGGATTTCATATAAATCTAAAGAAAAATTACTAATAGTTGGTGTTTTAGTAACATCTGTGGTAGATAGTTTTATATATAAATAAAACGCATCATAAGCACCTTGATTGTTGGGATCCCCAAACCAGCTGTCGTCATCTAACCCGTTATATGCGGGTAATATATATCCATTCGGATTACCATCCATAACTGTTTGGACGAAATTACTGACAGTCAGATGATATGTTCTATATGAATCATCGTCCCAAGTAAAAAACCCAATATAATTAATGGCAGTCCCATCTGGAATATCTTTTGCTAATAATATATTATCGTAACGGTCTAGACCGTTAGTATTTAAAAGACTACTTATACCAGAATATTTAACAATTACTAGAGTTTCAGTTGGGTATTCAAGTTGTTCCCCAATAACAACATTTGTTCCATGTTGGACTTTAAATATTATAGAATTTACGGATGGAGTAATCGTTGTATCGCTGTTCATCCTAATTCTGATACGTATAGGTATAGAATTATCCAAATCTACATCTGGATGATACGTATCGAAAAAATCAGCAAAATTAAAAGAATTCATTTCAAAGGAATTAACCCCGACACTGCCAACACCTGACGGAATATACCAATCGCCATCATTAAAAAATTGAAGACAATATAATATAGAAGTTCCAATGTGGGTGGTATCATCTATTATTATTTGATCAATAATTGCAAGATCAGGAATAATCAATGGGATTATTGATTCAACAACAAAGTCACCATTAGGATATGATATATGTGCAGGTATACCAGGTATTAATTGAGCATACAGTGAAAATGGACTTGAACTAAAACCACCGCTAGGCAAAGTGGGACTGTCGTGTAATCTAACTTGCAGATTGGTATCGTCTTTCATATGGAATATTCCAACCCAAGAAATATCAAAAACTAAAGTACCTTGAACATTTACAGAACTGCCATCGGTCTGATAGATAATGCCATCATATCGCGTATGGGTAAAAAACATTCGCGTATTACTTGAATTCACTTTCAAAAGGTAGTTCACAACCCAAAATTGGTTATCACGGGTAGTAATCATATACGTATCAGCACCATCAATATTATATTTCGTATCGATCCCCCCCGTACCGCTAACAAAACTGTCGATACCCTGCTTCATTATGTTATCATAAATTTCAAATGAATGTTTATAGTGGCCGAGCATATCCCAAGTTTCGGGGGGACCAACTAAAGAAGTATCCGTTTTTAAATATTTACCACCAACAACAGGATCATAGTTTATATCGACTGTAGTGTCTTGAGTGGAACCCCAAACTATAAAATCACTGATACCTGCATAGTGGGATGCGTGGAACTTTTTATACGTGTTTTCCTGAAAAATCCAATGTGTATAAAAACGACCACCTCCTGTGAAATTGCCCCAATAGGTGTAAATCTGTGACCTAGCGACCCTTGTTTCAACGGATCGGGCGCCCGAAATAAAACCAGAGAGATTGACTGTTCCCAAGTAGACTCGATTATTGTAGTCGTTATTATGTCCATAAACTTTATGCCAAGTTCCAATCATACCATTGTAATCATCAACGTCTTTGGCACGAAACCCGTTGTTCATATTGTACCAAGTTATACCTGATATCGATACGGGAGTAGGAAATTGTAAATATATACTACTATTTCCATTTCCGTTGCCACAGCAAGGCCAAGAAAAACTTAATCCAGAAACACCTCTGGGGTTCTTTTTACTCCATCTTTGATAATTTCCCCTAATTATTTTGGTAGTTGGTATATTGTAAAGGGCAGTTGTGGATTGTCCATCAACGAATAGTGGACTAGCATCATATGGCTTATAATGATACCCGTATTTATGTACAACAAACCCCTTTGTTCCTGAACCATACACACAAGAAAATCTACCACCAGAAAATAAAACAATCGACTGATTATTACCTATACGTGAACGAATATCCTCAATAAGTATCGACTCATTAACACTGACACCAGATCCGGCTGTGTAATGATCATGGGCATGAAAATGGCGTCCCATAGAATATAATTTAAGTGGGCGGGAATTATTAGGGGAAGAAGGGTGGGCATCAGTAACAACAAACCACGTTCTTTCTTTTACAAGAGATATAAATATAGGATCATATTTAAACACTTGTTTTTCTCTACCTTGTGCCCTATAACCCCATTGTTCCCAAGTATAATGTATATCCTTAGTATAAGACCCCACCGGCATCTTTGGTTTTCTCTGAAACCAACTTACTTGAAATGGACCATCAGCATCTGTATAAATTTTCATGATATGATCGTTATCATATGAAAGTTGTTGATAATCATTGTTACCACACCATAACAACGATTCATAGTTGTTATTGACACTTTTATTTAGCATAGCTAAATTACGCATCTGGATGATAGTCCCATCTCCGCCTGCCCATACATTCTGAATTCCATACCAACCGGTTACCTCATCAAAATCCTCAGAGTTCTGAGGATGAGATACACTCCAAAAATTTTGAGAATAACTTAGTCTCCGACTCTTTTCATCTTTAGATGGCATACCATCTGGCACATATGCAAACCCAAGTTGTCCTGAAGTATTCTTTCCAGTTCCATATAAAGTATAATCCGAAGAAATTGCTAATAAATGTTTATCACCACAAGCAACTTTTCTAATATTTGTCTTTGATAACTTCCAATCTGAATAACTAACTGAATTATTATGACCTAATCCTAATTGACCCTCATCATTCTCACCACGAACATATAAATTCCCATTTTCCAATAACATCACCTGAAACTCTAATCCAGATTCAAGTTGTAATATTTTTTCATTTACATCTATTGCTGGTATCTCCGGGATTTCTTCATTATATGTTCCTAATTTTGATAACACCCCATCATCCACACTAAAGTCTTCATTTTCATCGTGACCAAAATTAATTTTATCAAATGACCCCCACGTAGTATTATCAATTGCCGCCGTATATTGTGTTTCTAGTATATCCGTCATCACTCCTTTTAAGGAAATACCATTATCATCCCTAGTTACTGCACCACCATTATAAATCACATCAACTGAATTCATATTAAGGGTAATATTTGCTGAATTGATATTATAGTCTGTAACCTCTGTAGAAACACCCTTTAAAGAAACAACACCATTTGTTATATTAATGTTATCCGAAATGAATGTCCATTTTGAAGAATCACCAAAGTCAAAATTTAAATTGCTTGAACTATACTGTGTTTCAATATCATTAAACACTTCACTAGTTAATGTTGCAACTCCATTATTAATAATGTTTGTTGATGTCCAATCATTTAGATTATCAAAATCCCAAGTTATACTAGATGGTATATATTCTATAGAATATTCTTCTACTATACCACTTTTTAATTTAACAGAACCATCACTAAATTCTATATTAATAATATCATATGACCAATCTGAACTATTATCGAATGTCCAATTAACGGGGGTTGTTGGTAATGACTGAGATTCTATATTTTCTATTAATTTAGTTTTTAATTGAACCGACCCATTTATAATTTCAATGTTATCGTTTGATAATGTCCAATCATTGGGATTATCAAAATTCCATACATTATTAGCACTTGACGTATATTCTACTCCCATAACATTTTCAATATTAGGTTTTAAATTAATAGAACCATCATTAAATTCTATATCATCTTCAGAAAAAATCCACATTGAAGGATCAAAGGATTCCCACCCACGATTCAACTCATTGTATATATACTTTTGTATATAATGCAATTTTCTATTATTATGTGGATTATTAATATCTATATCAACAGTAGTGCCAGCTGAAACATTTATATCATTTATATTTTCTGTTGGTGAAATGGGTGTTTCTTCTGATGTCTGTGGTAATTGTCGATACGATAATATATCTTCAAATATCACATCTACTAATTGACCATGTGTCCTAACTATATCTCTATTTTTGTGTTGTGTTTGGTTTTCTGCACCACCTATTGTCCCATCATTAAATAATTGAAAAGATGTGGCATTATTGACCTTTAACCACCCGTACATTGGATTAGGAATACCAACATCAAATTCCCACGACTCTGTTAAAATATCATTAAAGATATATCCTGGGTGATTTGTTATTTTTTCTTTTAATTTGTAGTTAGAATCTGAAATGGAATTCCCAATTTCATATGTTGTATATAACAATGAAGTTAATTTGAGATTTAATTGGTATAGTTCTTCCGCGAATTCTACATCATCGAAATATAATCGTTCTCTTTCATCAAATTCTAATCGCATTCGCCAGACTTGACCGAACATCATTTCATCTGTAGATTCTAAGACAATAACATGTTGTTTAAAGTCACCGTCAACAATATTAGTAAAATTGGCAGTACCGTCATATCCAGTTGCTGGATATATTAGATTGAAATATTTCTTTGTTATTAAAGTATCATCTTCAATATTTCGTAATTCATTACCTTCTTCTTTATTACCATTATACATCTGCCAATCTTTAGTCAAATCATCGACTAAAGATATTAACAGTGATGGAACACTTACATATCCATTATTTGAATTTGATATACCATAATGAGTTAAGTCATCAAGTGATATTGTATTATTATTAAATACCGACACTTGATTTTAAGTTCCATGTTCATCTAAATTCACATCAGTATTAAATATCCAATCACCAGACACTAACATACATACTCTCATACCCTTACCAAATGGTAATGTCGACCGCAACCCATAATATCTGCGGTGATCTTCTCCTGTTTCTACAGCAGAAGACGTAGCGGCACCAGTGTTATATGAACTCATTGGTACTGTCGAACCTTCTGCGACGACTTCGGCAGAAGAAAAACAAACCAAATCAATTTCTTCTTTAGGGTACATAAAATTTTGAGTTGTCAACCCTGTTGGAAATGTTATAACGAATCTATTATCATCCGTTATTGCTAATTGTTCCATTGGATTTATTATAGCATTACTATCTGTTTGATGTGTTGTTGCTGACTTATGAACATCCCATGGTTTAAATGAATCATATTCACGTACAACAAATCTCCATATTTTTTTGACTAACATTTCATTTTTCATATAATCTTCTTTATCATATGGATCCAATATAATTGCATTTTGTCCGTGACTAATACTAAATTCATCCGCCCCTAAAGTGATTTCTTCATTTGCATAAGTATATACTTTTGTTAACTCGTTTGCAATTGTATGAGAATCTATAGCATTTTCCGTATAATATATGCCAAAATCAGATGGGTATAATGATTCTCGCGAACAAGAATATAAACAATGAACGGGTGACTTAGATAATACATCGCGTCTAGTTAACCCTGTATAATTATCAACAAGTCTCTGAGAAACAAACCACGCATAATCATCATCTTGACCAGTACCAGCATCATCCCATATAGAGAACCCAATTCCACGTTCTGTTATAGTTAATCTATATGACATAGGATTAGATCCTTGACTATTATTACTTCCTAATTTTGGGAATCGTTTAAACCAACCATTACCCTTTCGTTTATTCCGTGTTTTAAGTGTTATATTATTATTTGCATCATTTGCTTGATATGGAAATACATTTTCCTCAAAATTAATATCAACCAATTCGCCTGGTGTTCTAAATATAGATCCATCAACATAAACACCACCACCAGCATGTGACAACGATTCAGTAGCAGTATTCTCTACCATAGAAATACTACCATCATTAAGTAATTGTAATTCAGTTGCAATATTAACTTTCAACCAACCATACATTGGATTTGGTATACCAACATAACCATTTTCAAATCCGGTGAGTGGTACCATTCCTGTATTATCCGATGATGCAACCATTTTACCATAAGATGCCCACTGAGGTGTGTGTGGAGTATCTGAATCAGTTGTCTCTATCAATGATGAGCTCATTGACAAAGTTCCATGAGGGGCATTATTCACGGGATTAGCATCTCCTATTGGAGTGGTCACGAATGTAATATCAGTAATTAAATATTCAGAATTAATAATAATATCTCCACCATTAACTAAATTATTAACATCTCCTAAATATTCATATGTTGCTGTGAAAAGATCCTGATTAGATTGATCTGGGTTGTATTGTAACAACCAAACAATATCAGATAAGAAATTATTTTCTTGCCGATGAGTATTGGTTTCATTTAAAAAATCGCCATTTGCATCTGCGTTAATTTGAGCATTAGTCGGCGAAGAAATCGCATTGGAAGCAGAGTATATCACAGTTTGATCAACCCCATCAGCATCTGGTACAATAAAAGATATATCAAGTGTAAAATCATCACCCCAATAATGAAAACCAGTTAATGATATCGTAGCTGTTGTTCGTGATTGACCACCGTACAAAACACCATCCCAAGTATATCCCGGATGACCTTCTATTGCATTATCTAATTCATTAATATCCGCCCCACTTTCATATATTGGCAATCCTCTAGATTTTCTTTGTCTATTTAACTGTAATAACACCCTTGCAAATTCAGCATCTTGAGAATATAATCTCTCCCTTTCATCAAATTCAAACCTCATTCTCCATTTTTGATTTATTCCAGAATTAAGTCTAGATTCTGGTTCTAAATCACCAGTAGTTTCAACTAATAAAACGTGCTGATGTTTAGTATCTCCTAATAAAAGACCAAAGTCAGAATGAGCATAATTGGCAATTCCTGAATATGTTACCGAATTAATTGTTTTTTCAACAAAAAAGGATTTTACTATAGCGCTTCCAGATTCATTCATCAAGGCATCTCTTGCATTATAAAGCATAGTCCATGTTCTGGTTAAGTCTATACTAAGAGTATGCAATAATCCAGACCCTACTTCCAAATTATCGATTGTAGTAAAATTAGACACACCCGTAAAATCAGAAAATCCACTACGTTGTCTTGATATTCCATAATTTTGTAATGCCGATTCTGATATTGTTGTACCTAATCCGGTTATATGTGGCATAAATTATCCTTATTATTCTATTGATTTAAAAGATTCTCTGGATTTAAAAGATTCTCTGATAATCTTTTACTTTCATCATTTTTATTTGACACAACAACATCATTTCTAAATGATGCCAATGTTGCCGTTCCCACTCGACTAATATTAGCAACTTCTAACTGTAATATAGGCATCCAAGCAATCGCACATTTCCAATCATCATATTCTTTATTACTATTTTGTGGATCAGTTCCAATGACCTTTGTATACCACATACATCGATGTATCTTAGGAACACCATTTCCATCATTACGTATTTCTTCACACTCACTACCCAACGGGCATGTCATAACTATATCATTCTCTAACATACTACGCCTCTCTCCTACATAATATCATATTACTATATTTAGGTGTAATTGAAGTAGCAGATACTGACCCAGTTAATCCAACATACATTCTGTGATTGTGAGAGTGTCCAGAACCAGCATTACTACCTGAGGCGCTAAAACTGTGGGAATGTGACCCTGCATTGGTTGTACTACCACTGATACTGTGAGTATGGTCGCCTGCTGGTCTTATAGTATCTTTCCAATCTTCTAAAAGGAATTCCGCATCATCGGGATATGCGCCAAGTCCATCAATTTGACCGTATTTACTAAAGTCTTGACGATTATTAGCATAAATTTGGTGTATATGACTCCCTGCTGTGTTTGCCGTGGCGGATATTGAATGAGAATGTGATCCAGCACTAGTACTTGAAACACTTACCGAATGACCATGACTCGGCAACTCCGCGATAGACAAAGCATGACCATCGGTTGACCCATTAACCTGAAATGTGTGTGGGTGTGTGTGGTTAAATATCTCCGTCGCGTGCATTGTACCACTAGTCTGACCACCGCCACGCTGAGTTGATACCCTCAATATAGAATCGTAGACATGAACCGCCTTACCATCAATATCATAACCTTGCGTTACCAATGTCCACCCGCTAGGTACAGTCGATTGGTAAAATAACATAGTTGTACCATTCCTAAAAGTGTTAGCATTTACATAACTTGTTATCTGTGCATTAATATCTGGTTTATTTGAAACATTCGACCAACTAACATCATGGTGGTGTGTTTGTATTATTGTAGTAATATCATCTTTTATAAATTGAACTCTATCATCTAATGCACTTATATCACTCTTAACATTATTAAATTTAGCTATCTCATTAAGGGCGGATGATGTATATCTGCCATCCTCAGAAACCCCTATCGATAACTGAGTTGCAGTAAGACGTGTTTCAATATCTGATGTATAATCACGGTCACCCTGTCTAGTTGAAAATAAGTCAATAAATTTAGAATCATATGATTGCAATACGGTGTACTGATATTCATCACTAAACTTCTTTAACTTTTCATCTATCCTATGTATGTCATCCTTTATAACATTTCCAATTGCATATACATTATCAGAGTCAGATGTATATACTCCATTATCACTTAACCCTATATTATCACGAATTACACTAATATGATTAAGGGTATTAATATGCCTATCATTTAAATCAAATGAATATCTATCACCACGTTCTCTTGCGATTTTAGCTGTATTTAATTCTGTATCATGTCTATCATTTAATGATTTTAATTTAATATCTATATAATTTATATCACTACCAATATTATTGGTAGTTGCATATATATTATCAGAGTCTGATCTATATACACCATCATCATTTAACCCTATATTATCACGAATTACACCAATATGATTAAGAGTATTAATATGTCTATCATTTAAATCAAATGAATGTTTCTCAACTTGTGCTATTTTATTATATACATATGTGGATTCTGTATCATGTCTATCATTTAATGATTTTAATTTAATATCTATATAATTTATATCACTACCAATATTATTGGTAGTTGCATATGTATTATCAGAGTCTGACCTATATATACCCCCATCACTTAATCCTATATTATCACGAATTACACTAATATGATTAAGAGTATTAATATGTTTATCATTTAAATCAAATGAATGTTTCTCAACCTTATCAATATAACGTTGAAGAGATTCGACTTCTATGTCATGTCTACCATTTAATAACTTTAAGTTAAAATCTAAATCATGTATATCATTACCAATATTATTGGTAGTCGCATATGTGTTTGTACCCCAAAAATCTGATAAATATACTCCATCATCATTTAACCCTATATTATCACGAATTACACCAATATGCACAACAGTACCATTATATCTATTATTCAATTCTTGTAAAAACACATCAACCTGATGTAAACGTGAATCTAATAGATTAATATCGGTTTTAATATTGTTTGAAATACCATAGAACCTGGTATTTCCTGATTCGTAAATACCAGATTCTGATAATCCTGTATGTATAAAGGCATCATTTTGTCTGCTAGTCAGTTGTTGTATGTTAATATCATTCTGATAGACATATTCATAGGTTTCATTAATAGAAAGCACCATGTTCTCTTTTTCATTTGTTCTTAGACTTGACCAATCACCAAACAATTCTTCTATATATTCGGAATGATCTTTCATTTCGATAGTTTTTATGCGCCATGCATTAAATGTGTCAGTTATTAAAATATCTGACATTTCTGGATAGATAACACTCATGTGATTGTCTCCAATATATGTGGATTTTGTTTTATAACTATATAATTATTATTAGTTATGTTTATTGCCGGGTCTATTTCATACCATAAATACATAAAGGGTTTAACATTTACAACATATGTTGTAGTATTACTGTTAGTAGATACACTAACAGTTGGGTCATATGTTTGTAAATCTATTAAACTATATTCAGTATCAGACGACCAATTTGTGACCCATATGTCAACATTAGTAATCCCAGGAGTAGGATTATATACCATTATTTCTATATGAAATACTCCCTTCGGTACATTATAAAATCCTTTTGTTTTTGAAGAAGAATTGCCACTTATTTTATATGATTTTTCTTCATAAAGTGTCGGCTCCCATGTACCAGAGGGTCCATTACCTTGTTTAACATATGTTTCAAACACACCACTAGCGTCAGGATTATCCCTAACAAACGTTGGTGGATGGAAAGTTCTATCTTGAACTGCAATTATATCATTACCAGTATAAGGACCATATGACACAAAATCCGCCACTTTTATAAACAATGTCGTATCTGTAAGGTCTACAGAAGATGTCACATATGCCACAGTTGTGCCATCGGATGTTCCATCACCACCAACCCATTGTGGATCGACTTGTTGTTGATACACCAACTCTCCAGAGTTGATTATTGATTTGTAACCAATATTACCACTACGAGTATATGATACATCATTTTTATAAAACAACATTATATTAAATCTCCACTCGCTATTAGGAAAATCAATTTTCCAAGTACCATCAGCCTGATTACCGGTTGTGCTGTCTCGTATAAATATATCATTTACTATGTGATGCTTCGTGCTGTCAAAGGAAACTGCGGGGGTTTCAGACATTAAATAAATTTCGTCATAAATACTAGGCAATACTGATTTACTTTTATCAGTGATAAATATAGGCATATTATGATACTCTTTTCCACATATATGTTGTTATATATGGTGGCATATTAGTCATAGGATTTCCAGCACCAACTGGTGATGTTTTATAAAAATTAGCATCTCCAAAACGCACCGTAGATGCTGCATTATATAAAAATTCAAAAACTGACACTCTCCATTCAGTCGCGTTACCTCTCGTAATAGCCACATCACATTGTGCTTTAGTTTTTGATGTGTCTACCGTCCCATCAGACATAATACAAGCACCCCCATTGGGTTCATCTTCTGGTAAAAATTCCGTGACACCATTTTGCAACCCATTAATATTCAATTGATTATCACCACTAAATAAATGAGTATGTTTCGGTAAGTTATTTTCAGCAAGTGTTGTTGACATATCCCCCCCAGTTGAACCATGTATACTACGCCAATCAGTATATTTTTTATCAGTAGACAACAACATGCGCCCTTCAGCATATCGTACCCATGTACCAAACCCAAATAATACACTAGGGTCTTCATTATTGTGGGCATTAATATATACAGACCCAACCGGATACATTATTTGGCCAACCAGTATTATTGTTTCTGATAAGACTTCACTGTCTAATATGGTCTTTTCTGGTTCTTGCCAACTAGTACCACCGGTATGTGCAGTTAATACCTTACCGGCATCATTGATTGTTGGTGTGGGAGCATGAACACCTGCCGGATGATCTGGATGTATTACTTCATCTGCACTCAATACTCCCTCAGAAGTTATACTTAATCTATCTCCAACCTTTATAACCCCTGTGGTTTGGCGGTCAGCTATAAAACCACGGACATCTTCCTCCGACATATGTCTGCTTTGGTCAATTATAATTGACCTCAATGTCGCATCGCCAACTGTGTACCATATATCACCATCCTGAGCATCTAAATCTCCTGGATTTGGGAAGGATGTCGAAACAGTCCTAGTACCAACTCCGTTTGACCTGTTGTGGAATCGGTTTTCTAGGGAAAGAAATTTAGCGTTGAATTGAGAATTGGTGGATAGGATATCACTATCAACAGAAGCGATTTTAATATCCAAGGCTGAAATATCATCTTTGAGGTTGTTTTCTTTTGCAAATGTATTAACATAATCAGATTGATAAACCCCAGAAGAATTCATACCAATATTGGATTGCATGTCGTCAATTAAAGAATTAATGCCGGAAATATCCCCTGTGTTTGCTGTAATGCGATACCATTGAGAAGATATTTGTTTGTTTATGTCGGCAATCTCGGCAATATCGGCATCATGCTGACTATCAAAATGACTCTTTAGGAAAAGGATATCATCGGCAATTGTATTATTATCCACATCGTTGATAGCATTATAAGACACTCCCGCGTGTAATCCAACCACATTAGACATTATATTTATAAATCTATCATCTATAGATTTTATATATTTACGATTATCACCAATCGCACCTCTATTATCGTCAATCAGATCATTAAGTGCGTTGTCTGCCAATCCACGAACATTATCTTCATCTTGAATCATGTTTCGTAGTAATAATATATCATCAGATATACTATTATCATTGCCACTCAATGATGTATATACTCCTTCATCATCAAGTCCAATATGTAATAGATATTTAATTAACTTGTTATCATTACGCAATATATTTTTCGTGTTAACTAAAATATTTGCATCACGTAATTCAAACCCTTTCCTAAATTCTTCAGTATTATCTACAATATCATCATGATTATTTTCAATTAATGATTTTAAATATATAATATCATCAGATATACTATTATTATTGTTTGTTAATGATGTATATACACCATTATTAAGTCCAATAGATGTATGATGCGTATTTAAATTATTTAAATTAGTTTCAATTTTGATTTTATTAGATAAAATTTCTCTATCATGAGTTGCGAAATCCTTTCTATATTCTACTCTATTCTGTAAAATACTGTCATAATTGTCTATAGTCAATGATTTTAAATATGCAATATCATCAGTCATTGTTGTTCGTTTTAATACACCATTAACATTTTTATATTCCCTAAGAGCAATATATTTACTATCAGAAAGTCCAAGTTCATATCTAATTAAATTACTAATATCTGTACTATTCAAATTGATACTTAATTTATTAGCATGTATATTTGCTCGATTTATTTCAACTTGATTATCAATTAATGTTATATCATCCGATATAACATTTGAATCGGCGTAAACATTCAATGCAGATGGGATATATCTACCAGATGCATCTAAACCTACATGTTTCTTGATGGTTCGTAAAATCGTTGCGTTATTAGAAATTTTGTCAGAATTTAAATTAATATTAATATCTAATTCATTTACAATAGAAACAATATTATTGGTAGATGCGTCGTCGCCTTTACCAATAATAGTACGTAACCCATTCCAATCTCCAAAAGAATGTTCTAATATTATTAAATCCTCTAATATTAAATTAGTTTTATCCTTCCAATCATCAAAAGTATCTGTGCGTAATACTTTTGATATCTGGTTATAATTATCAGTTATTGCCATTTATTTTTTGCTCCAATAAAAATTCTAACATTGATTTAATTTCTTTCACATCTTGTTTTAAATTAGATATTTCTATCTCACGATCTGATTCAATATTTTTCTTCATAATATATTTAGAATATTCTTCTTTATTTGTATTAATAATCGCGTGTGAACTCATATTTCTAGATAACGAAGCATTCCCTTCAACCTTTTTATATTTTAATTCATCCATAATGTTTATGAAGTTGCTATAACTCTTAAATCACGCACCATAGGCACATAAGATGAATTGTCTGCACGTAATACTAATTTTATTCCAAAAGAAGTAAATTCTAATATATCAGATACATCATATTCAAATTCAAACCATTCATCCTCAGAAACTGATACCATTTTATCAAAATCTGCGAGTTGTGGTACGTTAACGTACCTTAAATGTCTGTAAGAAGATGAATCCGTCGATTTTGTTTTATAATAAACAGAAATCTCACTTCCAGGTGGTTTATAAACACTTATCATTATACGTAAAGAAGTTGCTGGGTCTTCTAACACCACCTCTTTAGTAATATATCGACAATCACATGATGCCCCGCCAGGTTCTAGTTCTGATACAAACGCACCATTAGCAACATATCTCCAAGAAGAATCTTCAACCGGTATCTCTTCTAAAGTATTCTCATCAATATTCCATTCTGGATAATTTATCCTATTAGAATGCATTATTGCACTAAACCTTTTAAGGTCTATTATTGGAGAAAGATGTTCATCGGTAGATGAAAGGTTTGCAGAAAATTGTAAAGATGGTTGATTTCCAAAAAAATACTCATTTTCATATGAAAATACAGATCTTGTGGATTCGTGTCCAAATCCACCACCATCCACCATAATTGAATTCCAATTAAAATCAATAATTCCTGGTAAATTGGTAGAATGTTGAGAAGTACCAGATGTTGTCTTAAGTAAGTATGAAATATCAGTCCCATTAAATAATAAATTAGTTACAGATGGGTATATAATATCATACATAGTATTAACATATACTCTAGGTAAATTATAACTACTAACTCCTTGCAAAGTGAATCTGCCTCCGTTAATAGGTTTTTTTGTAGTTCCTGCTATTAAGGTAGAACGAATAGAATCACTAATACTAACATCATCTGGATGATACCATTTATATCTATCCTTACTGACATCTATAGTAAACGAATCTATTGTAGTTGAAATTACTGAATGGACACCATTAAAGTATTCGCCTTTAATTGAGTTATTATCAGCATCTCCACCATATCTAGATGATTCTCTAACGCCAGTTATTGCGACTAAATTTCTAGTACTATATACTTCACTAACTAAATTATGATTCTTCACATAAAAAGTAACCAAACTAGAATGAGGTGTAATCGTTACAGAATTTTCCCGCAAGACAACAGTATTATTAAGATATCCATTAATATCAGTATGAGTATTTTTAAAAGATAAACGAGATGGTGCCGTTATATCAAATTTAGCACGATATACATTAAACTTTAAATCTTCCATCTGATCAGCAGTCCATGTTGATGCATTTTGCGATTTAAAAAATACACCAGCATATGGCTGTTTTGATATCTTTCCAGCACCGTCCAATGATTCTTCACCGAGTCTAGATATCCAACACGTATAATCTTGAGTATCGGCAAGAATTACAATACAATATTCTTTACCATTCTTTAAAAAGATAGGATAGTCAAATTTAAAATTTGTTGGAATTTCCCCCTTATCCGCATCCACATTAACATGATTAGACTCTACTTGAACTTGATTACCCAATATAATTTGTCCAGGAAATCCAGCAACAGTATCTCTAATCTGTAATTTCACAGGAATTTGTGGAGCGGAATCTGCTGGTTTAGATGCAAAGAATAGATCCACAGAAGTAATAAACATACCATTATCTGGTTTAACTTCTATTGTTTGAGCTAATGGGTCATACCAACCAGTATCCGAAGTATTGGTTCTTCCAGTAAACACGTCATTTGTTACTGTAGTATTTCTTGAAGTATTAGTCTGTACTATCTTAGCACTTCTAGTCTGAATCACAGTGTCCTGAACATTTACTAACATTCCGGTTGCAGAGTATGTTACTTCTGCTGATGTTCCAGAATCGGTTGAATTATTTTGTTGATCGGTTAATCTGAAATCTCTCTCCCCACAACGAAATCGAATAACCTCGGTGTTTGGTATTTCAAATAATCCATCTATATTTCCTTTATTATCAGTAATTAGTTTTGTTGTTTGTGATTTCACATAACTATATGTACCAATAACAGATGATGTGTTTTGTGATAAAGATACCATCAACAAATCTTCTCCATTTTCATATATGATATCTGGATTAATATTATCCAACACTATTATTTCAACCTCAGTCTCAGACTTATATAAAATATCAATAAGCCTCATTCGCTTACTAGATCTAGCACCCTGTAAAAATAATTGTACATCATTTTTTACGGCAGAACGAATGTCAATATCATCAACAAATGATGTCGTTGACGAATACCTAGTAGCTATATTGGTCATAATAATAGAATTGACAAGAGAACAATATTTAGTAACATTTCTCCCATCAAAAAACGCAAACACTCTAGTATTTGGTTTTAACGCAGTTCCACGAAATATTACAACTCTTGACCTAATATATGGAATAATCGTAGTATTAAGTTCTCTATCCCCCAATCTTTCAGTTTTAATATCTTCTTTTAGTGTGTTAATAACACCAACCTGTCTACTTGTTATTGATGTTGATTGAATCTCTGTAGAAGTAGTTATCCTTCTAATTCCTCTCCCTCTCATCAAGACAGAACTAGAAGACCATGATGAAGATTGTCCTGATATCCAAGAGTCTGTTATTTCCCCCCATTTAGTACCAAGTAAATCTAATTGTTCCGCATTTTCTTTAAAATTATCATATTCATCACGATTTATTGTAAGATCAGGTAGTCTTTCAACATCTCTCCAATTATCATTTGGTGGATTTAACAAAACATCCCCCCTGAATGTAAATACGGCATAAGGATTCACATTAACATGTTTAGAACATTTTGGTTGTGTAATTACCAATTCTTCTTCATATGGCATCATTACAAGTCCATCTTCAATCGTATAATGACTTGAATTGTCGTTGTCAAACAAAAGATTAACATTCTTTTCAGAAAATTTTGGTCGTAATATACCAGATTCATAATCTATAGCACACTGATAATCTGGGTCTGTTACATCACCAATATTATGTCCTAAAAATGGTTCTACTAAAAATCCATTTTTAAATTTATTATTACCATTAGAATCAGTTATTATCATATCAGTCGTCTCTTTTTCAAGCAAACTTAAACTAGTATAATATTCCAATTTTGATATACGTGTTTCCAATTTCCGCATATCATCCATTTTATACAATTGATTGTCAACGGCACTATATAACACATCTCTCGGCGTTGATGTATACTCGGTTGCTTCCACATTATATAATAACATACCGTCAATAAAAGAACTGGGTAAAATTGGATTTAATGATGCATTCCCATATTGAATATTAAACATACCATCGCCACTCAAAAATATTCTATCTTTTCTTTTTAAATATAAACGATAATCTGTAATAATACTAGTACCACTTAATGGATACCTAACAGAAAAAGTATTACTACGAAACACATCACCACGCCCAAGTATTGAATTATGTATATTAGTATATATGGAAGATGGTCTAAAATCCATATATCCAGACAACCGGATTGATTTATATTTTGGAATATCCTCATATAACGTATTACGATACGAATCTACTGTCGCATAATCACCAGAACCATGTTCATAATAATCATAAACAACTGCCATTCTTCCTATAACTGGATTTCTCCCACGCTTAAGATTTATTACAGAAATATCATATAATCCATTACGCTGCCCGTCATCTAATTCATAATTATCAGTGACATCATATATATTCTTAATTGGAACACCAACTGGTGTTCCATCGGCGTGTGAATCCCCACGTCCCCAATCATAAGGATCCGTTGGGTCTATGGCAAAATTTATATTATATCGTCGTGTCATTTCGTCAAAAAATGGATTATCCGTTTTATTTGTTGAATATAACGGTTCATCCCACGGTGCTATACCTTGTCGTTCATAAAAACTCCAAGCATCCGCAGCAAATTTCAAATGTACATTCGTCATTTCGTTAATAAATAATACATTTCCATCTAAATCTATACGAAAATAAAGATTTGTCTCTAAAATATCACCACCAGATGCATCTACAGATAAATCATATACCCTTATTTTAATTACATCAGAATGTTTTAGTTGAACAGAAGACATTGTAACAATTGCACCACTACTATCTGTCAACTTATTATCAATAAGATACTGGGAATTTGTAATATCTTCATATACATCTAAACCAAAAGTGGTGCCTATTACACCGGTTAGATCATTTGGTAACCAAGACCTATCATATGTTGTTGGACTATTTGTATCTATACCTGACTTGTCTACTAACGTGTATGGTAAATATACATTATCACGGATTTTTGATTTAATTTTTTCTATTGCTTCTGTTTTAATTAATGTTATTATTATATTATAATCAACATTAGTCTCAATAGTTACACTTGAACGTAATTTTAATTCTGTAAAATCCTGATTAACTATATATCCATCAGATTCTATTGGAAAACATTTACCGACTCCCGTCTCAGAACCAACTTTATATACAATAACCCCCGATGCATCAAACGACATAAATCTATCAAATGAAGTGATAGGTAAAACGAGTTTTAATTCATTAGACCCACCCTCATCTTGAACACGTGACTGTTGATTTATAAATGTTTGTTGATATGTATATGACGTATCAATGGTAATAGTACCAGATATATCATCAACATGTCTCACCGTTTGAATATATGGAGTCTCAAACTCTGCCATACTTCCACCACCATCATTATTAATAACAGTTGCAGAACTAATACGTCCACCATTTTGTGTTTCTATTAAATTTGGATTTCCGCCGGCATCAAAGGTGCCGCTTGCAGTATTACTCCATTCAACAGAACGGACATGACCACCAGATTTAAATACATCTGAACTAACTGTAGTCCCATCAAAATAAGTTGAAGAACCAATATGTTTAACTAATATTGTTTCACCGACTTGATTATATACCATACCCCTAGTTTTAGTATTATCTTGATGTGCTAAAAATATCAATGGTTTGACAATGCCACTTTTCACAATATTAGAACCAACCCCCGTTGATGATAATTTATATTGATGTAAAACATTACCACAAAACGACCACACCCCACCCGTAGTATTAGCAGTTCCTCGTAGTCCTACTGTTGTGTTACTACCGCCAATAGACCTGATATGAGATGCCGTATATTTTGTGGGGGTATTATACATATTGTTGAATTTTAAATCATAAATATATATTTTAAAAATACCAGATTCTTCTTCTTCTCCATTTGGTGTTGATATATTAGCATTAATGCTAGACAATCCAGTATTAATAATATTAGGTTGAGTTCCTTGAACAAATTCGACTGATTGTATTTTAGCAGTGCCAACAATATCAACCTTATACGGATTATCTGACAATGGGTCATATTCAGTGTCATTCCGTGAAGGATTTTCTACATCTTTCCAATTATATAAATTGCCATCAACAAATGATGTTTCATCATTCGTTAACATGTTAGATATGGTTATCAAACCACCACCAGCTGCCCCTAAATTGTCAGTATGTTTTCTAATAGAAAACATCGAAGTTCTTTCTGATATCATAGTACTGAACAAATTAACAGTAGAATTTATTTCAGGTAAACCATTAATATCAGATACATATAAATATTTACCAGCTTTATATGACAAATATGCACTATTTCTTTGTATAGTATCGGTAGATCGTTTATATGGTATAAATACTGTAGTACTACTACTTATTCTATTACCTTTAACATACGCTATACCATTCTCTATACCTATTGCCAAATGATTCCTAAAAACAGACATCATTTTATCATGACTTTTCCCTGGATAAAATATTTCAGAAGAAACTATTAAATTTTGTTCTGGATATTTTTCCACATCACGCACAGTTACATGATGATAATGCCCCACCTCATTTACGTCATCATATAAATCTGTATGTTTAAAATGCATAGAAATGAAATCATTCACCGACATAAACGTCCGAAATGCAATATCATTTATAGTCTTGATTCCATTATTATCAAATTCGTCAAAATAATTTCTAACATCAAGACTAAAAGACTTTATTGTGAAATTACCAGATTGTTCATATGTACGTAATGCCATAATTTCAGAAATTAAAGCATAATCCGTTCTACTAAGTATACGTTCAATTTGTCCATCATTTATAGAAATAAGTTGTATAAAATCATTACTTACTGGGCTATCATATTCTATTTTTTCCAACAACAAAGAAACTTTATATCTGTCGGCACCAGGTGCATTAAAATTTGGACTACCTTGTGCATTATCATATAAAGAAGAATCCTCATACACCGATACAATTTCTTCTATAACACGCAATCCAACCTTATATGTTGGTCTATTAGAATACCAATCCAATGATATTGTCTGAGCATGAACACCCACCATATTACCACCAACATAATATATACCAGCATCAATATGTGCTAAGGAAGACTTGCCCGTCGGAAATCCGACACTAATGTCTAAAACTTCACATTGAAAATTACTTTTAAGTACTGCTGTTTCAATACCACTAGGATCTAGTATATATTGTGGTGATGTGTCTAATATAGAACCGGGTTTATATTCATTAACAAACTCTACATCTAATGGTTGCCACGTATGATCTATTTGTGCTTGACATTGACCTTCAGTTGGATATAGTGGGATATCTCCTACTTCAGATAGTGACTCAGTATTAGTGTTAGTATTAAGACATTTTCCATTATTAATAAGAGTGCTGCCAGCTATATATTTTAAAAATAAGGTATCATAATATCTATTATCACCATCAATACCAGATTCTACATGAATGACTTTCGCCATAATACCATCATCACCCTCACCATATATAGTGGGAGTCTTTATTAAAATCCTACCTAAAAAATCATCAACACTATTATATGTGCTATTACCTCCCGCCGTTGATCGTATTTTTATATAATCAACATTAGTGTCAACAGAAGATTGCCCTGGAATTACAATAGAACCATCTTTAAACAAATGATCAGAAAGTGATGATATTTGATTTTGTAATATTGATTGTATTTCTATCAATTCCCTGCCCTGAATAGCATATCCAGGTTTAAACAGTACCTTTAAAAACCCATCAGTAGATGCATAATCATTATGATAAGGTATAGTATTTAAGTTTATACTCATATGTTAGTTCTCATTTTTATATAGTAAATTAATATAGTAAACATCTTGACACATTTAAAATTCAAAAACCACTTTAATATCTTCAATCTGATCTATAGCTCTAGAAACCGGTTGTCTATTCTCAATATATAACACACGTCCAAGTCCTGGTAAAATACATAATGTACGCAAATCAACATTACCAGTACCAGTACTCACGGTTGTTCCAGGATTAGTGGAATATTCTGGATGATTTGGACCCCTATATTTATCTTTAACAGCAATTAATTGGGTATCTGCATCAACCGGGTCACTTATAATACTGACTTGTCTAAACACAGACTCATCTCCATCTACAGGAAACATGGATATGTTCATACTATTTTGCTCATCATATTCCAATTTCATAGATATCATTGCATAATACCCACCCAATTCTTCTACTGGGTTAAACCCATGTCCGTGTTCTGGTGAAATAATTGACCTTGCTTGACAAATAACAGAAGGTTCTGCAACTTCACCACCCGCATTATTTATATCCAAAGATAATCCCAATGGATTTAATGCGACTCTAGTAGAACCAATAATAGTGTATCCTCTTCCCTTGTTAACTATTTTAATAGAATGCACTTCTCCATTAACTACATCGGCAAAGGCACTGAAGTTTTGCCCATTACCATCATCAAGATATACTATTGGAGCAATAACATAAGAAGTGGCACCTGCTAACTCGCTAGTACTGAATGACCCTGATAATGTAAATTTAAAACTAGCACTTGTTAAACTACCAGAAGTAAGTGTTCTCCATGCACCACCAGAATCGCCAGTTGTAGTAGTTATTACAAAAATACCATACCCGTTATAATTTAACCCAGTAGTCGTCAAACCACTCAGACCGCTGCTCCACTCATAATTAACAGTATCAGACAATAGTTCATTGGTGCCTTTAGCAATAGTTATTTTTTTATTATAACCACCACCACCACCATGTGTAGTCACCAACGCATCTGGGTCACTAAGATCATCTGGTAAGATTCTGACATGTTCTATTCTTCCCGACTTATTAACATCCATAGCATTTTCTTTAACTGTCCATTGAAGAATATCTGGATTAGATACCGCAACACTTGCGGTGTCAGTTGTAGGTTCTACCGTGAGAAATTTAACTGGTATATAATCTTTAGTTAAATACTGTAACGCATCAAACAAATAAATAGAATACATATATTTCCACGTATACCCATCATTCGTATCAAATGGTTTATCCAAATCTTTGATTGTCGGTTTTACTGTTGATGGAACTTTAGACACACCAACCGAACCAACTGTCCATTTAGAATTATTAATACATTTATATACACGATATTCATTATCATGAGACACTAAAACATATCCATTAGGTATAATAGATTCACTTCTATAATCATCATACATTTCATATATTGTGCCAGACTTCCAATCAACTCTGGGAGCACATAATGTTACTGTATTTGGTTCAATCTTTTTAATCGATGTTAAATTATTAATAACATCAAATGCACCAGATACTGAATCAGATGGTGTTGGTGGATTTGAATCATCAAACCATGGTATAGAATTGCCTATCCCTAGATACACATTATTATAATGAGACGCCGTATAATATAACCACGTTATGTCACCATCATCTAATGCACCAACAAGGTGCGTTGGTCCTGAAACTCCGTTGCTTGTGCCTGACTCACCAATATTAATATATATATTCTTATGATAAATAATACTATCGTTCTTATTATATTGTTGACTTGGTGCCCATGGTGATGCACTTAATTTCACGGATTCAATGAATTGTTGGGCATTGAAAATCCTTAATTTATTTGTTATAATTGCAGACATATTTTATTCCTTTCTGTTAATTTTGTTAATTAATCTATCAACTCTTTTCTATTATTTATATCACTATTATATACTCGTTCCATTTTCA
>Ga0257121_1000353_pt1 | contig 38924 bp, 37 predicted proteins | sample SI106_100metaG_FD_190180 | JGI IMG/M metagenome (GOLD analysis project Ga0257121, IMG submission 190180) | Marine microbial communities from Saanich Inlet, British Columbia, Canada - SI106_100 | ecosystem: Environmental > Aquatic > Marine > Inlet | place: Canada: British Columbia | collected...
GGCCTCCTATTGCGTTACATTGTAACCAATTGGAGTGTCTATTAAACTGGGTGCGTATCAGACTGGTTAGCCCGTGGGTGAGGGCGTTCTTAGGGGTATTGGTGTTGCTTTTGGAGTGGGTGGGCTTCTTGGGCATGGGGCTGTTTATCCAGTCAGGCTGTGTATGCATACAGTATAACATGCCAGTTTCTACGACCAAGCAATATTTTAGTGCCTAGGATGATATTTATTACTAGAGCTGTGCTCTATATTTTATTCATATTTACGAATATTATGCAATTTATCATATAGTGGCTGTTTTTGCGAAATGAAATATGTAACTTACTGATTTTAAGACCTATTTAAAGGTGCGATAAATGCCGTTATCATGTGTTTAAACAGCCGCAGCTATCGGCTGAATCCGTGCTACCTCTTCTCCTATGGCTTGCTCAGCCACCTCTAGCTCATAATGGTGTTGTAGGTTTGTAATCCCCCGTAAATTAAGATCAGTTTTAAGTAGGATTTTCTCGTACACTAAGCGAAGGGATTACCAACTGATCCTTACCGGGCGTTCGGTCCCTGATGAAATCTCAGTTTAAGTAAAAATTGGCAGTTCGAAAAGAGCTAGGCAGTGGGTGGGGCATATTGCTAAAACAGGCCAGGTGGTGATCAGTCTGTAAAAAACGTGCGAATATCAGACAACAAAAAGGCACATTTGATGTGCCTTTTTGTTGGTTAAATGGATGCTGTTCGCTTTAGAGGTCGCCTGGCAGCCATTTAAATGCTCTCAGGGATGCGTGCGTTACAGATTAAGTATTGAGATTATTGAGTTTTAGCGCAGAACTCGCCTACCAAATACTACAACCATGCCAAGAATACACCCTAATATAAATGCTAAGACGGCCTTTAGCATCACCCTTAGGGATAAGTTACTAGACACATTTTCCTGAACACTCCCGACCAGATCAAACAACTCGCCCCTGTCGTCCAAACTACTTAAGTTTGACACTTGGATAATACCAAGAAGGGCAGAATGTATTTCTTTAAGTTCTGCGTATGAATGGGCAATCATATTAGAAATCTCTTCATTAGATATGCTTTCTTTGTCGCCAGTAGGCTCATCGAAATCATAGAAGTCAATTTCGGTAATGACCTCTTGTAGTTCGGTTGAAATGTCAATTTTTTCTTGTAGCAGGCTTTTTCTATATTCTGGATCAGACATTTTAGAACCTAGTTCCATAAGTCGATTAATGACATCCTCGCCATACTGTGGAGAATATACAGTCGTTCCCGAACTGCTTTCCCCCTGTGATCTTGAGCCCTCAGAAGAACCATACTGTTGCTGATTAAATTCAATCAACGCCTGCTCATAGACATCAACCATTCGCTCAAGACTCGATCGTTCACGCTCCAACTTACCTAAGCGAGCATCCCTAAATCCTCTATACCAAGATTGATTTTTAACACCTATGCCGTTCTTAACGACAAGTTCTTTAAGTATTGAAATCCTATATTTACTTTCCAAATCTAACTTATAGCGTAAATCCGCAATTGACATGCCCGACGCTGGGTCTTTAATGGATTTGTTGTCTAGTGAGCCCGATAAACTAGTAACAGCTTTATGTAATAAATATTGGGTGTCGCCTAATACATTGACTTGAATGAGTAATTCACCAGAGTTAATGCGCTCATCTAGCGTACTGATTGTAGGAGAAAATATGACCAAAACACCACGATCTTCAATGGCATGCGTAGCCCATATCTTTGGAATACTGTGCAACAGATCGCTTGATTTTGTAAGGTTCCCATCAAACAAATCCAGATCGATGGTTAGGATCACATTTTTTTTAGATTGGTTAACAATTTCGGTTGTATACTCAGAAACGGCATCACTATATTCTTTATTGGTTAATCCCTTTTCTTTTGACAACAACCCAGTCACTACAGACTCTAGTTCGTCAGCGCCATTGAAATCAGGTGTCACATTGATTGCACTAACTAGGTCAGCATAATCGAAACTTGGGCTATCAATATTTCTATAAACCTCAGACAGGACTGACCCTGAGATTAGTTCCTGTGGTGAGAATTTTTCACCGTTTGGGAAAACCCCGTTTTCAACGCCTTGAAAGTTAAAATGAACTTGAATGCTCGCATATCTGCTTTTGTCTACGATAAACCCACCCAGTAAATAGACTAGAGTAAGAGATAAACAAATTAGACCAAATAACAAAATACGGTATTTCCCCTTCCACAAAGGGATAAAAATATCTCTTAAGTCAATTTCATCGTCAAAATTCTGCTCAACTGGATTAGGTACTTCCTTGTTCATTTACATCTCCGGATCACTGAATACAGTGAGTTAATTACAATACTAAATATGGCATATCCAATCAAAGACAACTCGATATTATGAAAAGCAATGGCAATGATCAGCACTTGGAATATATGAAAAATCAAGAATAGAGAGGCTCTGTTCCAGTAAAGAAGGCTGGGGTAGAACAAAGTGAGCGTTCTTGCCAAGACGATACACCCTTGGTGCGTGTCGCGTGTCGCGTGTTTGGACATAGTTCATCACGTGTACCCTTATAAATTCTTACTCAATCACATTGGGGTGGTAGCCGATTAATACCCGCTATGTGAGCAAGTTCTTCCAGTGGAATGGTAAGGATTTTCGCATATCTCTAACTGTTACACCAAAATTCTCAATAATTCTCAATTATAACCATAAATCGAACATAGATGCCTATAAGAATACTGCCTAAAAGACACTATTGTGATTTTTAGTCGAAAATTCAGAATTGTTCCTAAGTTTTGACTGATGTTAAAAATGGGGGAATTACCCTCATTCTCGATTTAAATGGCATTAACGTGACTTGGGATGTAGAGGCGGTGGGACAAAAAATAGTGTTACTGTCGCAATCCAAGCTTGATGAGGCTGATCTTGCTCAATGGCTTCGGCGAGTTTGTGTAAATACTGGGTCATAATTGGATGCAATCTAACACTCCTGAACCCATTGCGGTTTACGGTCTTAGACTCAATTAATCATCGGTTGACTGAGGTGACGGTTTGGCTAACAACACGCGAGCATCAATTGCCGAACCTTCTGAAGACAACCAGCTTTGGATGTTGTTCATATCAACGGTTTGTAAGTGTACAACGTCTCTGGCTTGTTCAAGGCACTGTAGATCATTCCAATGAATGTAACTGGCCAGTCGATCTTTGACGCAGTTAGTTGCACTGAGTAATTTGAACACGCCACTGTCAGTTGCCATATGCACAATGCCTTCGTCGACAACATGTTCATCACCAATCATTAACGGTGCCGTTGGAAACTCGATGGTAAATTCGCAGTGGGGGTTTACAAAATATTTGTGTCCTGCCCCACGATTGGTGAAGCCAATGGTGTGTAACGCAGTGATGATCTTCTTTTTGTCGGAGTAACTGATGTCAATGAGATCCAAGTCTTGTGAGACCCAGCGCTCGTTAGAGTAAATAGAGACACAGGACCCGCCGGAAAGTACGGCATCGATGCCGTGGTAGGTGAGGGTTTGGCCAATGAGTCCTGCCAGTTCAATGCGAGTTAAATTGGATACGTTCATTACAATGGCTTACCAGAACGCCGTGGGCGCCTTCGGTTGAGGAGTAATTCTTGCTGTAAGTCTTGTGGCAAAAACGACAGAGCTTTTTTGCCTAAGGCTTTAACTTCGTTTACGAAGGCAAATCGAGGGTTAAATTGGTACACTTTTGTGCGGCCAACACGTTCAAACACAAGCATGCCGTCACGCTCCATTCGCTCAAGTTGGTTTTTTACTGGGGTGACATCGGTATCAAATGTTTGAGCGATTTCACGGGCATACCCTGATTGACGGGCGGCCATGAACAGCAATACTTTTTCAGCACTGGCATTGCCGACGATGGCTTGCAACATGATTGAGTTCCTTAATAGACTAAATTATAGTTAATATAGACCAAATTATAGTTTATGGCAAATAGTATTATTTCCATAATAAGCTGATCATTCTCGGGCGTCCGGTCCCTGATAAAATCTCAGTTTAAGTCAAAATCGGCAGTTCGAAAAGAGCTAGGCAGTGGTGCGGTAAGTGACGACAATCTGTATTCTGAGAGTTTATTTAAAACGCTAAAATACACTCCAGCCTACCCAGAAAAGCCGTTTGAAGACATACATGCAGCACGCAAATGGGTGTATAGGCCACTATGACAAAGCCTTTGACTTGGCAGTACAGCGCCATCCCATACGGCAAAGTGTACTTGATTTAGAAGAAGACTCTGACAGCCAACCTCATTGTGCTGAAGATAGCGAAAACCGAATTAAGGAACTTAAATTAGATTCTGGTGGTGACACCTTGCCCTGTTCTGGTTTTAACACCAACGCCTTGTACTTCCGCATTACCGCATTGTCTTACAATTTATTCGCGCTGAGGCGATCTCCAATGATCAACATCGCACGGCATCGATTGAAGAATTAAGACAGAGTCTTAAGTCCCGTAAGGCAACCACCCAGCCGGTACTGGATTATTTGAAAGACAAATGAGCTTTTTATTACTATCGGTTGATCACATTATTGCGATTCATGATGAGGTGTTAGAGCCCAATGAGTTTCAAGGCATGGTTGGCAGTAAGTCACTTGAAGGCGCGTTATCAAAAGTAGACAACCGGCTTAACTATGGCCTCATAGCGAATATTTATTCGCTGGCAGCGCCCTACGCAACAGCCATTTCTCAGGCTCATTGCTTTAATGACGGCAATAAACGAACAGCATTTCAGGTGATGGACCTCATTCTCGATTTAAATGGCATTAACGTGACTTGGGATGTAGAGGCGGTGGGGCAAAAAATAGTGTTACTGTCGCAATCCAAGCTTGATGAGGCTGATCTTGCTCAATGGCTTTGGCGAGTGACTGTGTAAGTACGTAACATCTCTTAAAACACGATAATTACCCTTATCGAATGTTTTGGTCTGAATTATCTATAAGCGTGCTGTATTGGTAGGGGTTTTTGGTAGAAGCGCCATGATAACCATGGCAATGAAACATGTATTAAACGCGCCATGTGTGAATGTTATGTTAGTGATCCCAAACGTAGCGTACCCGATGATCAGCATTAGCCCTAATCCATCGGTTGGGCTGTTGATTAGTCGTTTGTAGAAGTGAATTAGTAAAAACAACATGAAGGCCAGGTAGCTGGCTATACCTAGTATGCCTTTGTCGATGCCCTCTTCAAAGATTTGATTGTGGGCATTCAATATATAACTTAAATCCCTCAACAATCCCCGTTCCTCTAGGTTTTCAAACGCCTCTGCCCGATGTCCTATCCCCACCCCGTACACTGGGTTCTCTTTGAGCACTAATAGTGCGCCTTTGTAAGTTTCTAAGCGATAACCCACAGACGTTTGATAACTGTCCCCTGCAAAGTATTCTTGTACTTGTTTTACTGCTACATTTACTCTCGGTTCTATCTTTCCCCAGCCCACAATAGAAGTGCCTACCAATGCTATGCTTATGGCGACGAATGGAATAATGAGCCGTTTTTTGTTCTCTAGGTGAATGTATATGTAATACATCACTACCATAATGAGCGGCGGAATTGCTATCCAACTTCCTCGAGCCAATGAGTTAAAAGAGGCCATTAGGCCTAAAATGAACGCTAAGATAGGAAGTATCCGCAGGATTCTATTACTCTTAAAGTGGCCCCAGCTCATGAGTGAAGCGAAGGCCAGGAATACTGAAATATCACCAAATAGAATAGGGTTTACAGTGCCACGAGAACCGTAATAAATAGTGTGTAAACCATTAAGTATGGCGCCACCTATAATACATAACCACACCCAGGTTAGCTTAGGTGGATGTTTTAGCATTACCATAATAATAGGGGTGAAAAGCACAAAGTGGAGGCTGGTGCCAATGTTGCTTAAGCTATGTTTCGCCGGTGGAAATATGAAATAGCTGGCAGCGCCAATAGCAAAATAGATGGCAAATAAAGCCATGGTGATTTGTATCGGCTTGGGTACGTTGTGAGTGTACTTTTTACTATTTGTCAGTATCAGTAAAATAGAGATTAACGCAGCCAATGCGGCTGCCACTTCGGCAGATGGATTAAGGGCCCCAAGGCTAAGCGGCACATAGAGCATTAGCACAGTAACTAGTGTACCCAGTACTATTTGAATTTTTTTGCACCAGCTGTTTGACGTGGATATGTGGTGTGAATTGTTCAATTTGCTCTTCTTGAATGTGTGATTAGCCGGCTGGCGTATTTTATCAGTTTTCGCGTCGAATGCATTGTTTTTTGTTTGTGGTTTTATGAACATGCCTTGCGCCATGATGCTATTGGTACTGACTTTAAGGTGTTTTTGAAGGGACTTAACTTAAGTAAATAACAGCATAGTTTTGCCTATAGGCTATGTTTAGGTGGACACTCAGTTAAATTATTTGCGCTATGGTTAAAGGCAACAACATGGTTTATCGCGAGCTTAGCCAGTTGGTTGCTCTGTTACTGTTATCGCTGCTAGTGGCTTCCTGCAGTCTTGTTGCCACTGCGCCTTACGACGCTGGTACTGACAAAAACCTCACTAAGCTCCACAAACAAACGGCTCAGTTCTTCGTTGCGGCGGCTAATCCTATTGATTGCGACTACCGGCATTACTTCGATTTTTATCAAACGTCCAGTGTGGCCTTGAGTGGGTTGTTGGTGCGGGCTAAGGCCTTGCCTCGTAATGGGGTGACTGTTGAACAACTGTTGTTGCTGCAGTCTAGTTTTGAATCCTTGGCTAAGTTGCACCGCTTAGGGTGCTTGTCGCCTGTGCAGGTGGCGGATGTATGGCGTAGCTTTGATACTAGCTTCAGTGCCATTTTGCGGCTTGAATTGGCTAAAAAGGGGTAGGGAGCTATGGCTAATAAAGATATGCAAACTGAAGTCTTGGCCATAATGGCACGTCACTTGGCCCAGAGTGCTATAGAGCGCCCGATAGATCCAGAAATACTTTCGCAGGCTCAAACTACCATTAACCAGGCCTTGGCCTTGCAGCAACAAATGCTGGCTGGAGATCTGTCTTCTCAACAGTTTCAGGCGCATCAAGGCATTTTGCTTAATGCGTTGAGGGTACGTTTGTTGTCCCAAGGGGGTGTTGGTCGCCTATGGGCTCAGACGCTGGTTAATGAACTTGCTGATCTTCTGTTGAAGTAATTGCAGCACACTTTTATGCGCATAGAAAAGTGGTTATAGCAGGTTAGGGAGACAGGGGGTGCCCTTGTACACATTGACCACGTGGGGCGTAGGCCGGAATCTCGAGGCCCTGACCTGCGTCAGGGCGACGGGAGATTTTTAGTTAAACGACCCAATGGCAAAGTCAGAGAGCAACTCCACCCCAGTTTTGGTAATGCGTACTTGTTGCTCTAACTTAACGCCTTCTTTTTCGCCGATGCCGCCGGTGTAAGATTCTACACACACCACCATGTTTTCATGAAAATGGCCGTCGTAGCCTACTTTGTCATAGTCCTGCGGGTGGTAAATGCAGGGGTATTCGTCGGCTAGGCCAACACCATGTACCGAGCAAGAATATCGGTTGGGGGCGAAGCGGTCGGGTAGCTTCCACGATTGGTCTACAAAGTCCCTAAAGGCCAAACCATCTTTGAGTAACCCCATGTTGTAGGTGATGTGCTCCATGGCAATGTCGTAAATTTCTTGCTGAGTTGCTGAGGGCCTTTCGTGGCCCGCAATCCAGGCGCGTGAGATGTCGGCGCAATAGCCGTAGGGGCCAATAAGGTCCGTGTCGAAAGACACAATGTCGCCTGTTTGGATAAGGGCGTCAGAGCTTTCGCGCATCCATGGATTAGTGCGCTCGCCTGCAGAAAGGATGCGAGTTTCAATCCACTCACCGCCGTTACGAATGTTTTCAAAGTGCAAATGAGCCCAGAGCTCGTTTTCGCTAATGCCCGGTTCACAATGATCCCACATGCGCTGCATACCTTTTTGGCATACGGCAATGGTCCACTGCATTAACTGTAATTCTTCGGCCGACTTAATAAGCCGCGCGTGTTCCATATATTTCATGCCGTAGAGGGTTTCTATGCCGTGTTTATGCAACTGCGCCATGCCTAACTCTTCACAAATATCCACTGCAAGGCGTTGGTTGCCTCCGCCATATTGTTTCATTAGTGAAGCAATGTCATTACCCCAACGTACGGCCTGTTCTGGGCCGCGTTCTCCAGCCGCAAAGTAAGCCCAGGCAATCGCAGGTCGAATTTCGTCCACCGTAAGCTGGCCGTTCGGCAGGCGTTTGTCGTCGTGTAAATGGCCGCAATTGTGGTAATCAAACAAGATGGCGGGGCCATCGGCAAAGATTAGGGCATAACGCGAAGGGTTATGCATGGTCCACAGCTGCATGTTGGAGGTGTCGGTAGCGTAACGAATGTTTAATGGGTCATATAACAGGGCAGCGGCAATGTCGTTGTCTCGTAACACTTGGCGCGTGCGTTCCAATCGGTAGGCTCTGGCCTGCCTTACGGTGGCTTCGGCTATGGGGTTTTTGAGGGCAACATCGGCTGCGCCTTGGTTAAGGTAACGCTGCTTATCGTCAATCATTACGACACTCCTACTTATGGGGCTTCTTTTAAAATCCACTGTTTAACTTGGTTGATGTGTTCAGACCGCTGGTCTGAGGGTTCCATTAATATGTAATAACCCCAAGGTTTAGGGATGCGTAACCGTTCATTAAACGGCGCTACCAAACGCTTGGTGCTAATTAAGTCTTCTACAAACTCGCTCCAGCCCAAAGCCATACCTTGGCCCGCTTCGGCGGCACTGTATAACATGGGGATATTGTTAAACTCGATACTGGTGCGAAGGCCCTTTAGCGGGCTATGTTGATCAATGAGCCAGTCTTGCCACTTAACCCAGCGCCATTGATTATCATCTAGATCGATGAGGGGTACTTGAGTTAATTGAGACAAGTGGGAGAGCTGATGTTGCTCGGCCATGGCGGGGCTACATACGGGATAAATATCGCCAGACAACAAATACGTCGACTCGGTTTTAGACCATGTGTTGTCGCCGTACTTAATAGCAATGTCGGCATCTTCGTCTACGCCGCCTAAGTGGTTCTCTGAGGTGAGTATTCTTAGGTCGATGTTGGGGTGTTGTTGGATAAAGCGCCCTAATTTGGGCAATAACCACATTTGTGCAAACGCGGTGGTGGCCGCCACGGTAACGGTTTTTATGGCAGACGGGGAGTTCAGTTGCTCCACGGCATCGGCAATTTGGCCCAGCCCAGAGGCAACCGCTTGGTAGAGTAATTTGCCTTCTGAGCTCAAGCGCAAGGAACGGTGTTGACGCACAAACAACAAGTGGCCTAAACGTTGTTCTAGGTTGGCGATTTGTTTGCTAATTGCCGCTTGGCTCAAATTGAGTTCGACCGCCGCGCGGGTAAAACTCAGGTGACGAGCGCTGGCCTCAAACATAATTAAGCTGTTGGGTGACGGAATTTGTTTGAGTCTTGATATCATAACTTTTTGTTATTCAACGCTGTGTTATTAAAAGATTGTTATGGCGCTAAAGAGAGCAAGTTAACATAACAAAAGAGTGAAGATCAATGCCTGTATAAGCACTGTATAAAGATAATTTTACCAGTCGAGATGGCGCGAATTTTTGGCACAAGAGCTAGGTGTGTAAGGGTCTAGTTAAATAACCACAGGTTATCCAGCGCATACCTTTTTGTCGTTTGACAGGCCGCCGTAGTGCCCCTAGCATCAAACACATTGTGGCTGCTAATACAGCCCTTTGTTGACTAAAATAGGGGCGTTAAAGCATGGCACCAAAAATAGGCAGTACTCATCGGCGTAGGGCCGGTGGCCGCACGGGTAAACAAAAAAACATTGAGCCGCTGCAAGGCCCTGCTTATTTAAAACGGGAAATCCCTATCTATGAAATGCTTAATGAAGAAGCATTAAAAAAGATAGAAGACAATGCCGATGCCATTTTGGAAGAAGTGGGTATTGAGTTTAAAGAAGACGAAGAAGTACTGGAAATCTGGCGTCAGGCAGGCTGTGACGTGCAGGGTGATCGCGTACGCTTTAAAAAAGGCATGTTACGCTCCATCATCAACGCAACTTCGCCCAAACAATTTACTCAACATGCCCGTAACCCCGCCCACTCTATAGAGATTGGCGGCGATAATATGTGTTTTTTCCCCTGTTATGGTTCGCCGTTTGTACACGACCTTGATCAAGGCCGTCGCTACTCCAAAAATGAAGACTTTAAAAACTTTATTAAGTTAGCCCACATGTCGCCCTGGTTACACCATTCTGGTGGCACTATTGTTGAGCCTATGGACTTGCCGGTAAACAAGCGCCACTTTGATATGGTGTATAACCACATTAAGTACAGCGACAAGTGCTTTATGGGGTCGGTAACGGCACCAGAACGGGCGCAAGACTCCATTGATATGGCGCGCATTTTGTTTGGAGAAGAGTTTTTGGAAAACAATTGCGGCATTATTAGCGTTATTAACGTTAACTCCCCGTTGACCTACGATGGCACCATGCTAGGTGCATTAAAAACCTATGCCAAGGCTAATCAAGCGGTTATCGTGACGCCCTTTATTCTTATGGGGGCCATGGGGCCTGTGACCTTAGCGGGAGCTTTGTCTCAGGTATTGGCCGAAGCGATGGCAGGCCTAGCCCTCATTCAACTCATTCGCCCGGGGGCGCCTGGGGTGTTTGGCACCTTTACCAGTTCTATGTCTTTAAGGTCTGGTGCGCCTACCTTTGGTATGCCTGAACCTGCTCTTGGTTATATTGCCTTTGGCCAATTAGCTAAACGCTTAGGTGTACCCTTACGTGGTGGCGGCTCCTTAACCGCCTCTAAAATCCCCGATGCCCAAGCTGCACAAGAAAGTGCCGATACACTGTTTCCTACTATGTTGGCAGGTATTAACGTGGTGTTTCAAGCGGCCGGTTGGTTAGAGGGCGGCCTCACCATGGGTTACGAAAAGTTTATTTTGGATACCGATCACTTGGGCATGATGCACACCATTGCCAAGGGCATAGACGTGAGCGACAACGGCCTAGCTTTGAGTGCTTATCACGAAGTGCCACCGGGGCAGCATCATTTGGGCACCGCCCACACCATGGCTAATTATAAAACCGCGTTTTATGACTCCAGCACCGCCAACCACGAATCCTTTGAACAATGGCAAGAGGAAGGCAGCTTAACGGCAGCGCAACGGGCTAACCGCATCTATAAACAAATGCTCAATGATTATGAGCTACCGCCCCTAGATGCCGATATAGACGCCCGTTTACAAGACTATATGCAACAACGAAAAGACTCATTCCCAGACTCTAACGTCTAACCTAATATTTGGAGCAGTATCCATGGAAACCCAAGCAAGAGTAGTGATTATTGGTGGCGGCGTAGTTGGCTGCTCCATATTGTTTCATTTAGCCAAATTTGGCTGGAGCGATGTGGTGTTGTTGGAGCGTTCGGAGCTGACTTCTGGCTCGTCCTGGCACGCTGCTGGGCAAACTCATACCATCAGTTCAGACCCAAATATTTCACGCTTGCAAAGCTACACCCTAAAACTCTATGAAGAGTTAGAGGTTTTATCGGGCCAATCCTGTGGCTTACATACCACCGGTGGTATTTATTTAGCCGCCACGCCAGAGCGCCTAGACTTTTTAAAACAAGAGCGCTCTAAAGCTCGTTATATGGGCCTAGAGCAAGAGTTTATCTCCTTGGAAGAGGCCGCCAAAATGCACCCGTTGATCGATCCATCCAAATACCTTGGTGCGCTGTATGATCCTATTGATGGGCATGTGGACCCTTCGGGGGTAACTTATGCCTATGCTAAGGCCGCCCGTCATTATGGCGCCTCTTATCATCGCAACTGCCCCGTGTTAGAAACCAACCCCCGCGCCGATGGCACTTGGGATGTGGTGACCCCCCAAGGCACTATCCATGCCGAACATGTGGTTAACGCCGCCGGCCTTTGGGCCAGAGAAGTGGGCCATTTAGCAGGCATCGATTTGCCTGTGCAGCCTATGGAGCATCATTACCTAATTACCGATACCATCGCCGAAATTGCTTCTCATCCGCATGAATTGCCGGGCGCCATCGATTACGAAGGCAACCTCTACTGCCGTCAAGAAGGCCAAGGTTTATTGTTGGGCACTTACGAAGCCATAAGCACACCGTGGATGGTAAAAGGTACCCCCAAGGACTTTGGCCATGAACTGCTTAACGAAAACCTAGATGCCATTGCCGAACGTCTAGAAGTGGCCTTTGACCGTATGCCCGCCTTAGGACGTGCAGGCATTAAGAAGGTGGTTAACGGGCCTTTCACCTTTGGCCCCGATGGCAACCCCATGATTGGCCCTGTACCTGGCTTACGCAATTACTGGAGCGCCGTTGGCGTTATGGCTGGTTTCTGCCAAGCCGGTGGTGTGGGTAAGAGCTTGGCTGAGTGGATGATAGAAGGGGAACCAGAAATCGACCCTTGGGCCATGGATATTGCCCGTTTTGGCGAGTTTGCCACGCGTGAATATGGCACAAGTAAAGCCTCAGAAAACTATAGCCGCAGGTTTATTCTAACCTACCCTAACGAAGAACTACCGGTGATGCGCAAGCAAAAAACCACGGCGCTGTATGATCGTTTGGTAGCCAAGGGCGCGGTAATGGGGGCAAGTTTTGGTTTAGAAAATGCACTTTGGTTTGCCGATGGCCCAGAAAACGCCATAGAAACACCTACCTTGCGGCGCTCTAATGCCTTTCCTTATGTGGCTGAAGAAGTAAAAGCCGTGCGCGAGCGCGTAGGAGCCATAGAAATTGCCAACTTTGCCAAACACGAAATCAAAGGCCCGGGTGCAGAGCAGTTCTTAGACCGTATCTTGGCCTGTAAGCTGCCAAAAGTAGGCCGCTTAACGCTAACACCTATGCTTACACCAAGTGGCAAACTATACGGCGATCTTACGGTAGCGCGTATGGATGCAGAGACCTTTTACCTGTTTGGCTCGGGCACTGCCCAAGAGATGCACCGGCGTTGGTTTGAACAGCATATGCCAGCTACAGGGGTGAGCTACCGCAACCGCTCCGATGAATTGCATGGCATTTCTATCTCTGGGCCACAGTCCCGCGAGTTGTTGTCGCGCATTTGCCGCGATGACGTAAGTAATGAAGGCTTAAAGTTCCGTGATCTACGCCGCACCTCCGTAGCAGGAGTGCCGGTTATATTGGCACGGGTTTCGTTTTCCGGTGAGTTAGGTTACGAAATTTACTGTGCACCACAATACCAGTTGAAGCTTTATGAAAGCTTGTCTGAAGCGGGCGAGGACTTAGGCCTAAGGTTTTACGGTAACCGTGCCCTTATGTCCATGCGTTTGGAGAAAAGCTGGGGTGTTTGGACGTTAGAATTTAGGCCAGACTTTACTCCCGCCCAATCGGGCATGGATGCATTTATCGCCTTCGATAAAGAGGCCGACTTTATTGGTAAACAAGCCGCAATGCTAGAACGCGAGCAAGGCCCAGATAAAAAGTTAGTGACCTTAGTGGTGGCGACAGAAGGTTTGGATTGTATTCACGATGAAGCCATCTTCCACAATGGCACCTGCGTAGGCTATGTAACATCGGGAGGCTATGCCCACCATGTACAGCAAAGCGTGGCCATGGGTTATGTGCCAGCAGAATTAGCCCAAGATGGTGCTGTGTTCGAAATCGAAATGCTAGGCGAAATGCACCAAGCCACATATACTGCCACGCCTTTGTATGACCCTGCTGGTAACAAGATCAGAGGCGCTTAATTTACGGGTGTTTTTACGAGCAAAGCGAAGCAATCCAATGCCGCGGTCTGTGGATTGCCACGTCGCTGCGCTTCTCGCAATGACAGGGGGTGGAACAGTATCTTACTCCCAATGTCGTAGTTTCATATTGGCTTGTGTCGGTTAGTATGAGGTACTAACTATTTTGTACAGATCTAGGATGAGTTAATGAGCTACGCGGCATCGTATCAGCAGGCCCTCACACAACCCAATTTATTTTGGCAACAACAAGCCAACCGCTTACCGTGGTTTAAGGCCCCCACGAAGATGGTGGATACCAGTCAAACAGCCACAGGGCGCTGGTTTACAGACGGCGTAATGAATACCTGTTACATGGCCCTAGACCATCACGTGGCCAATGGCCGTGGTGATCAAGTGGCTATATATTACGACTCACCCGTAACCAACACCCAATCTAGCCTCACCTATAGTCAGTTGTTGCGTCAGGTGTGCCTGTTTGCTAGCGCTTTGCGTGATCAAGGCGTGAAAAAAGGCGACCGGGTGGTGATTTATATGCCCATGGTAATGGAAGCCTCGATTGCTATGTTGGCTTGCGCGCGTTTAGGCGCAGTGCATTCAGTAGTGTTTGGCGGTTTTGCTGCGGCCGAGTTAGCCGTACGTATTGACGACGCTCAACCGACGGCAATTATTAGCGCCTCTTGCGGTATTGAAGTGGCCAAAGTGATTGCTTATAAACCTTTGTTGGATGAAGCCTTAGACCTGGCTCAACATAAAGTGAAAAGCGTAGTGGTATTGCAACGGCCACAGTTAGAGGCCGATTTACAAGCAGGACGAGACCACGATTGGCTCAGTCTTATGGCCCAAGCACAAATTAGAAATGATGTGGTCGAGGCCGTGTCGGTACTCGCCACAGACCCGCTGTATATTCTCTATACGTCGGGCACTACCGGCAAGCCTAAAGGCATCGTACGCGACAATGGTGGCCATGCGGTGGTCCTCAACTACACCATGAAAGCCATCTACAACATGGATGCCGGCGACGTATTTTGGGCCGCCTCTGACGTGGGTTGGGTGGTAGGCCATGCCTACATTGTTTATGGTCCCTTGATTGCCGGTTGTACGAGTATTTTGTACGAAGGCAAGCCGGTAATGACGCCTGATGCAGGTGCCTTTTGGCGCGTCATCGAAGAGTATAAGGTTAAAGCTATTTTCTCTGCGCCAACGGCATTCCGTGCTATTAAAAAAGAAGACCCACAAGGCGAGTTACTCAAAAAATATGACTTAAGCAGTTTAGAAACCGTCTTTATGGCGGGTGAACGATTAGACCCCCCAACCTACGATTGGGCTGTAGAAACCATTGGTCGTCCGGTAGTGGATCACTGGTGGCAAACAGAAACTGGTTGGTCCATCTGTGCTAACCCTGTGGGTCTGGATGATTTACCTGCCAAGCCAGGTTCGTCTACGGTGCCTATCGCCGGGTACGATTTACATGTGTTGTCTGATGCAGGGGAGCCTGTAGAGGCTAATGTAAAAGGCAACATTGCCTTAAAACTACCATTGCCTCCAGGCTGTTTGGTGGGTATTTGGGGCGACGAAGGCCGTTTGCACGACTCTTACCTTAAAGAGTTCCCGGGTTACTACACCTCCGGCGATGGCGGATACCTAGATGACGATGGTTATGTGTTTATTATGGGTCGCACCGACGATGTTATTAATATTGCTGGCCACCGTTTGTCTACCGGCGAAATGGAAGAAGTTGTGGGTGCCCATGAGTTGGTGGCGGAGTGCGCTGTGGTGGGTGTTCAAGACCCATTAAAAGGCCAGTTGCCTATGGCATTGGTATTGCTCAAGGCGGGTGTACAAATAGACGACCCGCAACTCGGCAAAGAGCTGGCAGCGATGTTGCGTAAAACCATTGGCCCTATTGCGGTACTTAAAAGCGCTCACATCGTGCCGCGCTTACCAAAAACCAGATCGGGTAAGATACTTCGCAAAATTATTCGCAATATTGCTAATGGCGAAGACTATGTGGTGCCTTCCACGATAGACGATCCTGCCAGCTTAGATGAAATTAAAGTGTTGGTGAGTAGTCAATAACGACCCTAGTAGCTGCTATTTTAGTGGCAATGCTGATCTACCAGCGCTTGTAATAGGTCTACGAAGTAGGCGAAGTCATAGGTTTGTAGGTCGGCTACTTTGCCGGCGTCGTCCAGTAAGCGCACTTGGATAATGTCTTGCAAGTGCGGATTAGCTTCAAACTCAGCCACTTCGGTGGCCGACATAGGGCCGCCTTGTAAGTGTAATGAGTGTACCGAGGCAACGCTGAGTTGTGAGAAGTACTCGCTACGGGTGGCGCAAAGGTATCGTTTGGCTGCCACATGATGGCGTACGCACTGAGTCACCTTTTCTGGAAAAAATGGCGCTAGCACCTTGGCACCAAACACTTCGTGTTGCCGGTCATGGGTGTCGGTCATGGCAAAGGTGCCAAATTCACTGGTGAAATGGCCAATGTCATGTAATAAGGCCGCTGCAATAACGGTATTAGACAGGCCTTGATGTACTGCAAGGGAGGCACCTTGTAACATATGTTGAGCCATTGTTACCGGTTCACCTAAATATTCTTCTTCCCCACAAAACTCAAAAACATCACCCAAATGGGCCACAATATTGCTGGTCGTAAGTTGCTTAAAGCGGCTTTTCATCAACCTTCTCCTAGCACATTGTTGAGCACGGCTAAACGCGAGCGTAAGCCATCCATGTCGGTATAACAGCCTTGTAGCCAGCGTGTACCTGCCCCAGAAAATGCCTTGCGAGCATGTAGCACACGGGTATTGTCGATCACAAAACAGTCGCCTGGATTAAGCCTAAAACCCACTTCCGAGTTCGGGTGATCTATAATTTCGCCCAGTCGCCGATAGGCGGCATAGTAGTCTGCCATATGTTCAAAAGGAATGTTGGTAAAGGGGGCGGCCGAGCGGTTGTTAAAGCGTATGCCTTGTAATTGGCCGTCGGGTGCCAGCTCAATCATGGGCCGCTTAGACTGCAAACACGCATCGGCTTCGCCAGCATACTCAAAGCGCGCACAATAACGGCTTAATAAATCAAAACCGTGGGGGTTTTCTTGTTGTAGTTGCCTGGCTGCGTTAAAACCATCCACCAACACATTGTCACCACCGGGTGCTGAGCTTTCAAGGCAATAGAGCACCTGCATGGTGGGCACAGGATCGCGGTAGGGGTTGTCTGTGTGGGCCTGCAAGGCTAAGCCGGTAAACGCCAAATTGGTGGGTTTTTCTTCAACTCGCACTTCAAAAATACGGCCGTAGTTGGTGTCCCTCACATGGCCAAATAAATCCACCACTTGAGTTAACGCACCTGCCTTTATTGGGCCTCCATTGAGCTTGGCAAAACCAAAGCGAGCAATGCCCGCAAGCCATGCTTGTAAGGCTTGAGGCGAACTTGAAACGGCATCAAAGTCGGCGACCGGTAGGTGGCCCATGAGGTTGTTATCCCACAGGCTTTGGCTAGCGGGATGCCAACCTTTGGTGCTCGCTTGTGGTGTGTCGTAAGCGTGGGCCGCCAGCCAAGCTAATGGAAAGGCGACTGTTTTTTGCTCTGGCATAAAAGTAACGTGCAATGCCTCTGCCAGCACTTGGGCATGGCTCATGTAGGTGCTCACGTCGATGTCGCGTAAGGCGATTAAACGTTGGCCGTTGGTGCTGCTTTTGGTAGCGTCATCTAAGGCGTTGTCGCGCAGCCAAATGGCATGAAAACGTGTGGTGTTGTTGGCGATTGTGAGGCTTACAACGAGCCCGTCTGAGCTCAAAGAGGCGCAAGACATACAAATTCCCTAGTTGATGTTGATCATGGCAGTTTAAGTGAGATGTAACATAAGTTATATTTACTTAAATTAATACTAAGATGTTGTTTTGGTTATGGCAGATGACAAATTTAACGACTTGCCTCTGGAATGGGTACGAGCGTTTGAGGCCGCTGGGCGCTTAGGTAGTTTTACCGCAGCAGCGAAGGAAACGGGCTTAACTCAGGCCGCCATAAGTCAGCGTATCGGTTATTTAGAGCGCCGTTTGGCGTATAAGTTATTTGTACGAAAACCCAGAGGCGTGGCCTTAACTGTACATGGCGAAGCTTGGTTGCCCTATGTTTCCAGTGGCCTTAATAGTATTGGTCAAAGCTCGGCACAACTGTTTGGTTTACGGCGCACGCAACTGACCATTGCCGCCAGTGCTTCGGTGATTCAACATTGGTTAATGCCGCGTTTAGCGAGTACCAGCAAACCCTTGCATTTAACCTTTAGCACTATGGTGGTGGAGGCCGACTTTAAGCAGCAAACTGCAGACGTGGAAGTGAGGTATGGCACTGGTCAGTGGCCCAACCGTACCTGCACGCCGTTATTTACCGAGCAGCTCACGCCCTTGGCGAGTCCAGCGTTGTTGGCCAGCGTGCAACATTGGCAACAATTACCCAAAATAGCCGTGTCTGGGCCGCGCCTGGGTTGGCACGATTGGGCGCAATGGTCTGGTGATGTAGCAAGCCCCATGGCGCACTATCGATTCGACTCACAAACCTGTGCCTTGGCGGCAGCGCAACAAGGCTTGGGTGTGGTGTTGGCGTCCTTGCCCTTGGCGCAACAGTCACTTAAGTTTGGTGCGCTGGTGGAGTTATCGCCGCAACGTCTCGCTAGTACTGCGGGGCCTTGGTTAACAGCGCCCAAAGACCAACTTTCTCAACTGGACTGGCAGCAGTTAAACGACTTATTTTGTAGCTAGTGTTCGATCTGCCTACCGACCTAGGCGCCTGCCAAACCAATGGGCTACACGCGCACCGGTATTGTAGTAGTGCGCTTTAATAGGCGCAAAATGATCAGCTTTAGGTAAGGTGATAGCCACCGGTAAGCTAGCCGGGTCTGCACCCATGGCCCATTGGGCTGCGGCTTTACCCAGCACCGTGGCAGGGCCAATGCCACGGCCGCTATAACCGTAAAGGCTGATCGCTTGGGGGCCGATGTGGGCTATTTTTGGCAGGTGATCTGGGGTCATGGCAATGCAGCCACTCCAGGCATACTGGAATTGATAATCGGTGACTTGCGGGAATAAGGCCCTGAGTTGCCGGTGGGCCCAATTGACGTGGGTTTGTTTGCCCGCGTCTTCAACACAACCTACACCACCAATAATAAGCCGTCCCGCATTATCCAGCCTAAACGACGACATCACCTGCGCCGTGTCCCAACAGCCTTCGCCTTGGGGCAAGATATGAGCGCGTTGCTGCGTGCTTAACGGCTGGGTGGCAAACTGGCAAAAGTGCACCGGCGTATGGTGAGGTGTAGCGGTTAAGTTTAGGTCATAGGCATTGGTGGCCAGTATGAGCTGGTTAGCGTTAATGCTGCCCGTGGCTGTGGTTACGCGCCATTGGTTATCGTCATGGTGGTAACTCAATGCTGGGGATTGTGGGTAAATATGTGCTCCAGCCGCAACCGCCGCGTGGGCTAAGCCAAAAGCATAGTTTAACGGTTGTATGGTGCCTGCACGCGGGTCAAACAAAGCGCCGATAAATTGGCCCGACCCTGTGCGAGTTTCAGTGGTGTTAGCGTCTAGCAGTTGTACTGGCGCATGGCGTTTTTGTTGTTGGGCTAAGCGGCGCTTTAGATCTGCCAAACCGACACTGTTGTTAGCGCAATGAAGGGTACCATTACGCACCGGTTGGCAATCAATCTGGTGTTGTTCGATTAGCTGAAATACAAGATCGGGTGCCGCGGCGAGCGCTTGGTTGAGGGTGTGCCCTGCATGGTGGCCCAGTTGAGCTTCCACTTGGTCTGGCGGTACCCATAACCCGGCATTGACTAAGCCGACGTTGCGGCCAGACCCGCCAAATCCAATAGAATGGGCCTCTACAACCTGAACATCAACACCTTGTTGTGCCAAATGTAGGGCTGCAGACAAGCCGCTGTAGCCGCCACCAATAATCACCACGTCAGTGGTCACGTGCGCCTCTAACGGAGGGCTAGCAAAGGTATTGCTAGTGCTGGCACGCCAGAGGCTATGGGCAGGGGTTGAATGGGCAAGAGTGGGGTTCAACGGCGATTACCTGACGAAAACTTTCAAAAATGCATTAACCCGAGCACCATAGGGGGGATACAAGTTGGATAAGGTAGATTTGCGGGCCTGCTTAAAAATTGGGCGTAACTTACTCATGGTCATAAACCCTTCCATACCATGGTAGTGCCCCATGCCACTTTCGCCCACACCGCCAAACGGTAGGTCGTGTTGGCTAACCTGCAAGGTGGTGTCGTTGATACACACGCCTCCGGAGCGGGTTTTGTTAATCACGTCTGTTTGTAGCTGTTTATCATGGCTGAATAAATACAAGCCTAAAGGGCGAGCGTGGCGATTAACATAGTCCAGTACATCGTTCATGTGAGTGTAAGTCATGATGGGTAATAGGGGGCCAAAAACCTCTTCCTGCATGACTCTCATATTATCGTTTACGTCGGTTAATAAGGTCGGTGCAAGCTTACGCATCGTGTCGTCGTGGGTGTCACCCATAACCATGGGAATGGCTTGGGCACCCAGCGCAGAGGCATCGGCTAGGGTACTGTTAAGACGTTGATAAGCTGCTTCATCAATAACCGAGGTGTAGTCGGGGCTACTGATGTTGGGGTAGCGAGTATTCACAATGCGTTTAGCGGCTGCTACAAATTCGTTTACCTTGCCCTCGGGCACAAACAGGTAATCAGGCGCTACGCAGGTTTGGCCAGCGTTGAGGCACTTAAAAAACAACAAACGTTCAGCCGCTTTGGTAATAGGGTAGTCGGGGGCAATAATAGCCGGTGATTTACCACCCAATTCCAAAGTTACCGGGGTGAGGTTGTTGGCCGCCGCACGCATTACTTGGCGGCCGGTACTCCCGGAACCGGTAAACACTAAATGATCAAACGGTAGGGCGGAAAAATCGGAGCCTTTGGCGCCGGGTATAATGGTAATCATGTCCTCAGCAAAGGTTTCTGCAAACAAAGCCTGTAACAAATGGCATAAATTCGACGAGTTGGCCGCCATTTTTATCATGCAGCGGTTACCCGCAGCAATGGCGCATACCAATGGGCTAATACATAGAAATAAAGGGTAGTTCCACGGTACCACAATACCCACTACGCCTAGCGGCTGCGGAATTACAGTGTTACGGGCACCTAAGGCCCAAATGCCGACGGATCGTTTTTGGGTTTTCATCCACTTGGATAGCTTTTTTCGCGCATGGTTAATGCCATCGATGGATGGAAAAATTTCGGCTAAACGGGTTTCTTGGTGCGCCCGATGGCCGTAGTCCTTACAGATGGCGTCTACTATGGCCTGTTGGTTGGCCATAATCAGCGATTTAAGCGTGTCTAAGGTGTGCTGGCGCTGTGCTAGGGTTGGGATGCCCTGGGATAAATAGGCCGATTGTTGCTTGGCAAGCGTAGCTCTGAGCTGGTCCGCGTTGACCTGAGGCGGGTTTAAGGGTGTTGACATGCGGTGAGTTCCTGTTGCTGATAGAGCTAGTATGATTCGGAATCATAACCAAACCAACAACAGAATACTGCAGGTGACCGTAAAACCACAATACTGTTTGTCTTTGCGAGCGTAGCGAAGCAATCCAAACCCGCAGGTTATGGGCTGCCACGTGGGCCTGCCCCATGAGCGCAGCGAGTGCTTTGGGTACACTTCGTTCCTCGGCAATTGCTCCTGCATTGCCCTACTAAGCTACATCCATGTACCGATCGCAGAGACGGGTCTTGAATTGTGTCATCGACCAACTCAAATCAACGCTTTAGGTCGCGATAAATATTTTCATAACGCCACTCGCTATAAGGTGGGCCTAGTTAATGACGAATTCAAAAGCCGAGTTTTCTTCATCTAACGCAACTAAGGTATCGCGTATAAATTCAATGGGTAAGTCGGGATTGTCTAAGGCAGCGCGGCCGACCCGAGTCCAAAATTCAATCTGGCTAGGAATAGTACGAAGCTCTGCTTTAGATTGAACTTTGGCTTGTTGGTACAGGTCGTCTGTAATATGGATTGAAATACTCATGTTAGTCACCTTCATTGCTTTACTACAATTGTAGTAAAGTCGCATGAGAACACACAGCAAATGGGAATTATATGCAGGGTATGGCTTTTAGTATTGCGGCCTTGGGCTGTCGCAGGCCTGCGGCCCTCGATTTTCTCATGGGGCAGGCTCAGCGCAGTGCAGCGGTGTTAGGGCAATCGGCGTTCTACTAAGGTGAGGATGCTGTAGAGCGCTACCGGCGTGTCGTGCTGGTTGCGGACTTCTACATCCCATTCCACTACACCTGTGGGCTTTTTATCATCAGGACGTTGGTCTTTATAGGTTTTTTGTTTGCAGCTTAGACGCACTTGGATGGTATCACCAATGCATACGGGTTCCACAAAACGTAAGTTTTCTAAGCCATAGTTAGCTAAAACTGGGCCCGGTGAAGGTTCTACAAACATACCCGCGGCGGCCGAAATGACAAAATAACCATGGGCTACACGTTCTCCAAACAAGGAGTCCTTGGCGGCAATTTCGTCGAAGTGAGCGTAAAAGTGGTCGCCAGACAGGCAACCAAAATTAACGATGTCGGCTTCGGTTACCGTGCGTCGGTGCGTGATTAAGGTTTCGCCAATTTGCAGGTCTTCAAAGTGCTTCTTAAACGGGTGCACTTGGGTGGTGATCTGTTCTGAACCGGGGTGGAATTCTTTGGTCACCGCCGTAAGCATGGTAGGGCTACCTTGCAGTGCCGTACGTTGCATATAATGCTTTACGGCACGGATGCCACCGAGTTCTTCGCCGCCACCAGCACGGCCTGGGCCACCATGGACCAACATAGGCAAAGGTGAGCCGTGACCAGTGGATTCTTTTGCACAGGCTTGGTTGAGCACTAACAAACGGCCATGGTAGGCAGCGGTGCCAAGCACAATTTGTTGGGCTTCTATGGGGTCGTCACTGACTAACGAACCCACTAAGCTGCCACGGCCTAATTTGGTGATGGCAATGGCTTCGTCGATGTTATTGTAAGGCATTAATACTGACACGGGGCCAAAGGCTTCTACTTCGTGGGGTAGGGTGGCCGTAAGCGGGTTATCGCAAACCAACAAGGTGGCGGGGAAAAAGGCGCCGCCTTCTCGGTTGCCACTATGCAGGGCAAAGTCTTGGCTGCCACCGTATATCACTTGGGTATGTTGCTTTAACCGGTTTAGCTGATCCCACGTGTCGGCCACTTGGTCGCGGCCAACGAGTGGCCCCATACGCACGCCTTCTTGTGCTGGGTCGCCCATGGTCATTTTTTGCAAACGACCAATCACTGCGGTGGATACGGCGTCCATCAAGTTTGCAGGCACAATGGCACGGCGAATAGCGGTACACTTTTGGCCGGCTTTGACGGTCATTTCGGTGACTAAAGACTTCACGAAGAGGTCAAATTCTGGAGTGTCTGGCGTGGCTTGCTGGCCCAGAATACTGTAGTTAAGCGAATCGGCTTCCATGGTGAAGGGAATGCTGTTGGCCATGATGTTGGCATGGCTTTTTAGCTTTTGGCCGGTGACAGCGGAGCCGGTAAAGGTGACGACGTCTTGTTCGTTAAGTTGATCTAAAAGATCGCCTACACCACCACAAATGAGCTGGATGGCACCTTCGGGTAACAAACCAGACTCTACAATGGCTTTGACCATAAGCTGGGTAAGGTAACAGGACACGCTAGCAGGTTTAACGATGACGGGGACACCAGCAGCTAAGCTGGGCGCGATTTTTTCTAACATGCCCCAGCAGGGGAAGTTAAAGGCGTTAATGTGTACCGCCACACCCTCTTTAGGCACCAAAATATGGCGGCCTACAAATGAGCCGCCAGCAGACAAAGCTTCGGATGGGCCTTCTATGGCATAGGTTTCGTTAGAAAACTCACGACGCACCATGCCCGAATAACTAAATAGGGTTTGAATGCCGCCTTCAATGTCTACCCAGCTGTCCAATTGTGTGGCGCCGGTGCAGGCAGATAAGGTGTAAAATTCTTGTTTACGCTCCAGTAGGTATTTGCCTAGGTGCTTCAGCATATTGGCGCGTTCGTGCAGAGTCATCTGCCTTAGGGCGGTGCCGCCGACGTTACGACCATAGGTTGCCACTGCTGCAAAGTCGATACCTTGGCTGCTGATTTGAGCCACTGGGTCACCGCTAACTGCGTGGTAAATTTCTACCCCAGCATCGTTGCTGATATGCCACTGGCCATTAACGTAACTTGATACTTTCATGTGCTGGTCCTTTAAATGTCGTAGTCTAAGACGATATTGGCGCTGATGGGGTAACTTTGGCAACTCAGTACGTAGCCGTCTTTGATCTCGTAGTCTTCTAAGGCGTGGTTAGTGTCCATTTCTACTTCGCCTTCGAGTATCTTGCATTTGCAGGTGGAGCAGACGCCGGCTTTACAGGCCCATGGTAGGTCTGCGCCTTCGGCAAGGCCTGCTTCAAGAATGTTTAAACTGTTGTGAGCTAACTCAAAGCTGCGGGTGTGGCCGTCGGCGCGGATACTGACCTGGCTGGTATTGGCATTGCTTTGTGTCGGTTTGCGCTTGCGTGCGGCGCTGCCCGCTGTTTGTGTGCCAAACAGTTCTAAGTGAACCTTGGCGGCCGGAATGCCGGCCTTAATTAAGGCCTGTTGGCAGTCTTTACTCATGTCTTCTGGACCACAAATAAAACATTCACTGATACGGTCTGGGTGTACCCATTGACTCAATAGGTGGTCGATCTTGTCACCATTGATGCGACCATTAAACAGGTCGATGTCTTGCTGCTCGCGGCTCATCACATAGATGACGTTGAGGCGTTGCATGTAGATGTTTTTAAGGTCTTCTAACTGTTCCCTAAAAATAACGCTGCTGGTAGCACGGTTGCCGTACACCAAGGTGACCTTGGAGGCTGCTTCGGTTTCTAACATGCTGGCGGCAATAGATAGAATAGGGGTAATGCCAGAACCTGCGGCAATGAGTAAGTACTCGCCGGCATGATGGGCATCTAAGGTGCTAGTGAAGCTGCCTTGAGGTGGCATTACATCAATTTGTTGGCCAACTTTAAGCTGCTGGTTGGCCCACGTAGAAAACTGGCCATCGGCCACTTGCTTAACGGCAACACGTAATTTTTGTTGGCCTACGCTTTCGCAAATGGAGTAGGCACGACGTACTTCCTGGCCTTCTATTTGAGTACGAAGGGTGAGGTATTGGCCTTGTTGGTAGTGGAACTTGTCGGCTAAATCGGCCGGTAAATCAAAGGCGATGGAGACGGTTTCGCGGGTCTCGTTGGTGAGTTGATTTACAGTGAGTGGGTAAAAATTCTTCATAGTCAAAGGCTCATCAAGTTAAATCGTTTTGAAGTAATCAAACGGTTCTAAGCAGTTATTGCAGCGGTACAGGGCTTTGCAAGCGGTTGAGCTAAACTGGTTGAGTAAGGCTACATTGCGGCTGTCGCACTGGGGGCAGGCTAAGGTGGTAATGTTGTCGAGGGGCGGTGCAATGCCTGCCTCTTTTAGTGCTGCGCGGCCTTTGGGCGTCATCCAAGAGCTGCACCAAGCCGGTGCTAACACGGTTTCAACGCGGTTCGGCACGCCGGCACGCTTAAGTGTGTGGTGTACTTCGCTGGCAATAAAGTCGGTAGCGGGGCAGCCGGAGTAGGTGGGGGTCACTTGCACTAGCCATTGTGGCTCTTGTGCAATGTTGGCTGGCTGTAGCTCGGCGCTACGCACAATGCCTAAGTCCACCACACTCACCATTGGTAGTTCTGGGTCTGGCACCAGTTCTAACAATTGCCACACCTGGCTTGCTGTCGGTGTGGCGTGATGAAAGTCGAGCTGACGGCCACGATCCGTGGAAATCAGCGTTTGCACTTCTACCATACGGCACCAGGGTGGGCGCGATACAGACTTTGCATTTCGGCTAACATTAAACCAAATGGTTCGCTGTGCTCACCTTGCTTACCACCAAATTTTTGGAAGCAATCGGTGGGCTGCGTTAGCGTGGCTTCAGTTAGGGTTTGGCCTACCGTGGCACGCCATTGGTCTTCAATGTTGGCTTGATTAGCGGCAATGCCTTGGGCGACGAGTTGTAGTTCGTCGTCGCCTTGTACAAATAACTCGTCGGTATAGGACCACAAGTCATTGATGGCCGACTGCATGTATTCGTGGCTCTGCTGGGTACCATCACCTAAGCGAATCACCCAGTTACGCGAACGTTGTTCGTGGTAATCCACCTCTTTGATGGACTTAGCCGCAATGGCAGCAATTTGGCTGTCTTGGCTTTGGCATAGGGCCTTTAGCGTGAGGCGATGCCACACATCAAACAAGTATTGGCGGGCCATGGAGTCGGCAAAGTTACCGTTACCTTGTTCGCACAATAGTAGGTTTAAAAAATGGCGTTCGTCGCGGCCCATGGCTAGGGCATCGCAATCACCCAGCTCTGGGTTGTTGGCGACGGCATAGTCGAGCCAATTTCGCGCTTGACCAAAGAGGTCGAGGCTGGTGTTCATGAGCGCCGTTTCTTCTTCTAAGATCGGTGCGTGGGTACACAATTCACACAAGCGTTGGCCCAGTACTAATGAGTTGTCGGCCATGTGCAGGATGTACTGGTTGAGTGAGTCGTGGCCTTGAGTGGCGTAACAGTCGCTCATTACATTTTATCCACGCTGGCAGGCAGCTGGTAAAATGATGGGTGGCGATAAATCTTTTCTATCGGCGAAGTAAACATGGCGTCTTTTTGCTCTGGCGCACTGGCGCAAATGGCGTTGGAATTAACCACCCAAATGCTGGTACCTTCGTTACGGCGAGTGTATAACTCCCGGGCATTTTCCATGGCCATGGTTTCGTCTGCGGCGTGTACGCTACCGACATGTTTGTGGCTTAAGCCATGACGGCTGCGGATAAACACTTCGTATAAAGGCCAGTCTGTTTTGTTCATGTTTATGCCACCTTGTTGGTATTGGATTGTTGGGACTTGATGTTGGCTTGTTTGTCTGCATAGGCGATCGCGGCTTCTCTCACCCAAGCGCCATTTTCGTGGGCTTGGACTTTGCGCGCTAAGCGTTGTTTGTTGCAGGGGCCATTGCCTTTAATAACGGCAAAAAACTCGGTCCAGTCAATGGTGCCGTAATCGTAATGGCCAGTTGCTTCATTCCACTTAAGATCTGGGTCTGGCACGGTGCAGCCAAGGACTTCGAGCTGGGGTATGGTTTGGTCGATAAATTGCTGGCGAATTTCGTCGTTGCCTTTACGTTTAATCTTCCACGCCATGGATTGCGCCGAGTTAGGCGATTCGTCATCCGTAGGGCCAAACATCATTAACGATGGCCACCACAGGCGATTAATGGAGTCTTGCACCATGTCTTTTTGTGCCTGAGTGCCTTGTTTCATCATGGTAAGAAGCAGCTCATAACCTTGGCGTTGGTGAAAGCTTTCCTCTTTACAGATACGCACCATGGCCCGTGCATAAGGGCCGTATGAAGTACGCTGTAGCATCACCTGGTTAACAATGGCCGCACCATCCACTAACCAACCCACGGCGCCAATGTCGGCCCAGCTTAGGGTAGGGTAGTTAAAAATACTGGAGTATTTGGCTTTGCCAGTGTGTAAGTCGTCTAGCATTTGCGAACGGCTGGTACCTAAGGTCTCGGCGGCACTGTAAAGGTACAAGCCATGGCCACATTCGTCTTGAATTTTGGCCGCCAGCTGTAGCTTGCGCTTTAGGGTTGGCGCACGGGTGAGCCAGTTGCCTTCGGGTTGCATACCAATGATTTCTGAATGGGCATGCTGAGAAATCTGCCGTACTAAGGTTTTGCGGTAGGCGTCGGGCATCCAACTTTGCGGTTCGATTTTGTTTTCAATATCAATTTGCTGCATAAACGCCGCTTCTTGGGCGTCCATGTCGGCACGGTCTTTGATTTGCTTAACACCGGTTTCAACCATTTGTGCATACATAGGGGGGCTTCCTCGTAAATTCTTGGTAAATGATACAATAAATTTAATTTATGTCAATATTTTTGTATCATTTAATGGGTTGCCAAGTTGCTGCGCGCCTCGCAATGACGAAACGGTGTCTTTGCGAGCGCAGCGAAGCAATCCAAGTCCGCGGTATATGGATTGCCGCAAGCCTTAGGCCTTCGGCAATTGCTCATGCATTGCTCTACTAAGCTACATCCCTGTAGCGATCGCAAAGACGGGAAATCGCAGAGACGTTGTGTTAGCGTAAATCCTTAACGCGTACGGCTTTGCCTTCTGAACGCGGTAAACTACCCGGTGCGCTAATGTTGATACGGCAACTGATACCGATAAAGGTTTTAATTTTGTTAACTAACTGCTTGACTACCTGACCTTGTTGCTTGGCATCAATGTGGCTATAGTCAGGATTCAGTTCAATGTTAACGGCAATGGCGTCCATGTTGCCGGCTCGAGTTAAATCGATTTGATAATGCGGCGACAGCTCGGGCAGGGTGAGTGCTAACTCTTCAATTTGAGAGGGGAAGACGTTAACACCGCGAATAATCATCATGTCGTCACTACGGCCGGTGATCTTGTCCATACGGCGCATTGGCCGTGCGGTGCCGGGTAACAGACGAGTTAAGTCGCGGGTGCGGTAACGAATCACCGGCATGGCCTGTTTGGTGAGGGTAGTGAATACCAGTTCGCCATATTCGCCGTCTGGTAATACTTCGCCAGTGGTTGGGTTGATGATCTCTGGGTAAAAGTGATCTTCCCACAAGGTAGGGCCATCTTTAGTAGATAAACATTCCATGCCTACACCAGGCCCCATGACTTCTGACAAACCATAAATGTCGAGGGCATCAATCCCCATACGTTGCTCAATGGCGGTGCGCATGGTGTTGGTCCAAGGCTCGGCACCAAAGATGCCAAGGCGCAAGTTTAAACTGTGGGGATCAATACCCTGTTTTTCCATCTCGTCGGCTAGGTTAAGCATGTAAGACGGGGTGACCATGATAATGTTGGGGTTGAAATCTTTGATTAATTGCACTTGTTTTGCGGTTTGACCACCGGACATAGGAATAACCGTACAACCTAGTTTTTCGGCACCATAATGTGCGCCTAGGCCACCGGTAAACAGGCCATAACCATAAGATACATGCACCATATCCTCGGCGGTACCGCCTGCTGCACGAATCGAACGGGCCATTACCGTGGCCCAAGTGTCAATGTCGTCTGCGGTATAACCTACTACCGTAGGTTTGCCGGTGGTGCCACTGGATGCGTGCACGCGCACCACGTCTTTTTGTGGCACAGCGAACATATTGAATGGGTAGTTGTCCCGTAAGTCACTCTTAGTAGTGAACGGGAATTGGCTTAAGTCAGATAAATTGGTTAAGTCGCCCGGCGCAATGCCGGCGGCATCAAAGCTGTTTTTGTAATGCGGCACGTTGTCGTAGGCGTGTTGTAGGCTCCAGCGCATACGCTCAAGCTGTAACGCACGAAGTTCGTCAATGCTGGCTGATTCGATGGCTTCTAATTGACTCATTCTATGCTCCTGAGGCTAGGGTGGTGGGGTCGATAATATGGCTGCCTACTTGGTGGGCGCGGCCACGAAATTGGGCAATGGTTTGGCGATCTGAGTTAGTGATTTCTACGTCGTAGAGACCAGTTCGTCTGCCACGCGACAAACGTTTTGCAGTGGCCGTGAGTAAGTCGTCGGCCTTGGCCGGACGTATAAAGTCGATGCTGCAGCCCGAGGCTACCGTGGGGCGATTGTCGCTATTACAAGCAAACGCAAAGGCAGAATCGGCCATGGCAAACAAAAAGCCACCGTGGCACGTGCCGTGGCCGTTGAGCATAAACTGTTTAACGCTCATGGTAATGCAGGCGTGGCCTTCATCGACCTGTTGCATTTCTATGCCTAGGTGTTGGCTGGCATGGTCGTTTTGCCATAGCTGTTGATAACAGGCTTGGGCTAGCGCTTTAGACTCACTCATGGTTGCTCCTATCGGCCTGTGTAGGCAGGCGTTTGTTTGTTCATAAACGCCTGTACACCTATTTGGTAGTCTTCGCTTTGGCCGGCTTTACGCTGTAATTGGCTTTCTAGGTCTAACTGGGTATCAAGGTCGTTGCTGAAGCTGGCATTGAGGCTTTGTTTGATCAAACCCAAACCGTGAGTGGGTTGGGTGGCCAAGTGTTGGGCCAGTTTCAGGCAATGAGGCATGAGCTCATCGTCGGCTTTTACGTCCCAGATAAGACCCATTTTTTCGGCTTGTGTCGCACTGAGCTTGTCGCCCAATAGAGCTAGCCCTTTGGCTTTGGCTAAACCCACTAAACGCGGTAGCACCCAGGTGCCTCCGGCATCGGGGATTAAACCTAAACGGCAAAAGGCCTGAATGAAGCTGGCACTATGAGCAGCAATGACGATGTCGCAGGCCAAGGCGATGTTAGCGCCAGCCCCCGCGGCTACACCGTTAACGGCGCAGATGATCGGCATCGGAAGGTCGCGCAGGCTTTTAATAAGCGGGTTATAGTAGGTGTTAAGAGTAACGCCCAAGTCGGGGGCTTGTTGGCCATCGTCGAAATTACGGTCGCCTAGGTCTTGGCCAGCACAAAAACCGCGGCCAGAACCTGTGATCAATACACAACGCACACTCGGGTCGGCTTTGACGCTCGCCATGGCTTGTTGGAGTTGCTGGTGCATGTCCACATTAAAGCTGTTGAGGCTTTTAGGACGATTAAGGGTAATGGTGGCGACGCCTTCATTGATGCTTAATAAAATTGAATCTGACATTTTTAGGTCTCTTTTAAATGACATGGATCAATGATAATCTAGCCACACAACAAAAAGATACAAAAAAAAGAAAATTAATTGATTTTTTGTATCTCTTTATGGTTATGCGCTACAAAACACCTACAATTAACTAAGGAAATTGACTCATGCCCTGTTATCAAATGGACGGTATCACCCCCGTAGTAGATCCCACAAGTTATGTGCACCCCACTGCCGTAATTATTGGCGACGTGATTATTGGCGCCAATTGCTACATTGGCCCCGCAGCTTGTTTGCGTGGTGATTTTGGCAGGCTGGTGCTAGAACAAGGGGTTAACGTGCAAGATACCTGTGTGATGCATGGTTTTCCGGGTTCTGACACGGTTATCGAAGTAGACGGCCACATTGGCCACGGTGCGGTAGTGCATGGCGCCCACATTGGTCGTAACGCCTTAGTAGGTATGAACGCCGTGGTGATGGACGGTGCTCAAATAGGCGCCGAATCCATTGTCGCGGCCTGCGCTTTTGTCAAAGCCGGTTTTGAGTGTGGCGAACGCAGTATGGTGGTGGGAATGCCTGCGAAGGTATTGCGGCAGGTGACCGATACCGAACTGGAGTGGAAACATAAGGGCACGCTAGATTATCAAGACCTAGCCGTACGCTGCCAGCAGACGCTGCGTGAATGTGAACCCTTAGCGCAAGTAGAAGACAACCGCCAACGTATGCAACCGGCACGCTCAACACCCTTGTTTCAAAGCAAAGGTTAGTGGGGTGTTAGGCTAAACCACCAAAACGTTGGTAGAAATGATCACTAGCCTTTGGTATCTCGCCGGCGGCAGTTTCAAAGGCACTGGAAATATAGATTTCGGCTGCGGCCCATAGTTGCTGGTATAGATCTTGGGCCAACTGCCTTGCATCGTGGCCGGGCCAGTTTGGGCTGACCAGCTCGTCCGGCAACAGTGGGTCACGCAGGAGAATACGACGGTAATCGTGAATCAACAAAGTGCGGGCCATAAAGGCCTCTTCTGGGCTTAAAGCCTGTTGTTTGGTGGCCGCCAATAATGGCGTAAATAGGCTTAAAAACTCTTGATAGCTGTGGCTTAAGGCTGAAAAATCCCAATAACTACGCACCTGCTCGGTGGTAGAAACACTCAGCGGGTTGGCAGGTACTGCTTGGTCCAATACCAATACTTTACCGGTTAATTTTAGCTCTTCTAACAAGGCGTCTAAATCGTCGTGCTCTGCCGTAGGGTGGAGCATGGTTTGTGGGCATGCTTGGCCATAACCTAACCACTGCAGGCCTTGTTTGAGCTGTTTGCGTTCGTCGTTTTCTAGTTGCCCCAGCAGTACCAAGGTCCAAGTGCCATCCCAAGGTGGGCTTTGATGGGCATAAATAACCTTAAACGCCTGCTTAAAGTGGCGTTGGCCAAAATCGGTTACCTCGTAATAGCTGCGTCGACCAACAGGGTTGGCAGTAAGCCAGTGGTCTTGCGTAAGGCGAAAGACCGCCGTACGGGTTAACCGCGGGTTTAATCCAAACGGCTCCAGCGCTTTAATTAGACTACCTAACCACACTTCACCGCCATGGGGCACTATGGCGTCACCCAGCACAGTGGTAATGAGCGAACCTGCCCGAATGGGCCGACGGTTTTGGAAGTGTTGCAGAATGTGTGCGAGAGAGGGGAGCATAAGTTGGGGTTGTTGTAAGGGTTTGTAGGTCGTATGGATTCATTATCCATGAGCTACGCAGAAATGTCGATCCACGACTTTTGTCTTTGTGAGCGCCCTTTCTCGTCTTTGCGAGTGCAGCGAAGCAATACACCCCTAATGCCATCCACCCACCCATATTCGAAAACTGTATAACCCATAATAATTCATAATATACATTTAATAGCATTTTTATCAATAACGTGTATTATAATAACCACCAACCCACCGCCATGAGTTGGTAACTAACAAAACACTGCAAAACGGAATTGCAATTATGAGACACGAAGGATCAACCAAATGCGCTTAGCTTTGGGTCTACCGACTTCTCCACGCCTCCCATGACCTTTTCCAACATTGTGTTTACCCACAAGGATGCGGGTATGAAGTGCGGGTTAACGACAACTCGCCACTAAGGCAGTGTTTTGCCAGCACGGATGCTGGTGTAAAAGTGCGGGGCAGGATGCCCCGCCATCTTTCCTTTTGTTCTTCGCCATTACGTAGAGGCTGCTATCAATGGAAAGTCACGACCAAAAGCACTACCCACACGAGGTCCAGAAAATGGAAACGTTCACTCAACGCAATCAAAACATTAGACTTAAGCACGGAATGCAGCAAGGAGAGGCTGCCATATTAACTCGGCTAATGAAATCAACTTTTGGTGGGATTTCCGAATTCATGGAAGCCAAAATCGATAAGGCAGACTGCGATACGCTACTTTTGTGGAGTGACCGCATATTGACCGCCAACTCCCCCAAAGAGGTGTGCCACTAACCGAGCGCTCTTTTCCGTCTTTGCGAACGAAGTGAAGTAATCCAAGCCCGCGGTTTGTGGATTACCGCGTCGCTGTGCTCCTCGCAAAGACGAGGGTTTTGTGGAATTGGCACAGTGATTGCATTACCTACGGCAAGAGGGAGATATTCATGAGATTTTGCCGTATTTTTGCCGTTTTAGCTGCTGTTTTGGCTGCTAATGTGGCCATTTTTGCCCACGCTGATCGTGTTAAGGATCTGGCGGAAGTGGCCGGTGTGCGTGACAATCAGCTGATTGGCTATGGTTTGGTGGTGGGCCTTAATGGTACCGGTGACGGCAAAATGTCATTTACCAGCCAAAGTATGACGTCGATGTTGGCGCGCTTTGGGGTCAACCTGAGCGACACCCTGTCTAACTATGATGGTACCACTACCCGTAACGCATTAGAGCTTAAAAATGTGGCTGCGGTCATGATTACCGCCAATTTACCCGCCTTTACTAAGCCTGGGCAACGTATTGATGTGACCGTATCCACCATTGGTGCTGCTACCAGCTTGCGCGGCGGCAGTTTGATTATGTCTCGGCTTTTGGGCGTAGATGGTGAAGTGTATGCCTTGGCTCAAGGGGCTTTGGCAGTGAGCGGTGCTTCGGCCGGCGGCGCGGGTACAACGGCCACTGTCAATGTTCCGACAGTGGGGCGCGTGCCGTCGGGTGCAACGGTAGAAAAAATGGTGCAAACGCCATTTTCTACCAGTGAATACTTGGTGCTAAACCTTAAAAACTCGGATTTCACCACCAACCGTCGTTTGGCCAACGCCATTAACGACACCTTTGGTTTAGGTACAGCGGAAGCCTTGGATGCCGTATCGACCCGTATTTTAGCCCCCGCAGACACTACCCAGCGGGTGGCCTTTGTATCCATGATAGAAAACCTAGAAGTAGAGCCCGCCGCGCCGCCAGCCCGTGTGGTGGTTAACTCTCGCACCGGTACTGTGGTGATTAGCCGCAACGTTAAAGTGGATGCCGCAGCCGTAACCCACGGTGGCATTACCGTCACGGTAAAAACCAATAACGAAGTGAGTCAGGCTAATGCCTTGGCACAAAACGGTGAAACTCTGCCGGTAGCCAATGCAGATGTTGCCATTGATGAAGCCACCAATAATATGTTTTTGTTTACTCCAGGTATAGAGCTACAAGACATCGTGGATGCCGTTAACGCCGTGGGCGCTACGCCCAGTGCATTGGTGTCTATATTACAAGCATTAAAACAAAGCGGCAGTTTACGTGCCGATTTAATTGTTATTTAAGTCCACCGTAAACCAAGGAATACCATGAGCGTAAATACCACACAGCACGCCAGCAACTACAACGACTTTAGCGGTTTGGCAAAATTGCGTAGCCAAGCGCAACACGACCAACAAGCGGCTATAGAAGAAACAGCACAGCAGTTTGAAGCGCTGTTTATTCAGATGATGTTGGCAGAAATGCGTAAGTCTATTCCTAAAGAAGGCATGTTTGACTCGCAAGCGGTGCAAACCTACCAAGATATGGCCGACAAACAAGTGGCGCTGGATATGGCCAAGCGTGGTGATTTTGGTATTGCTAACGTGATTAAAGAACAGTTTGCCAGGCATGGCATGGCGATGCCAGCAGCGGATTTACTGAAGTTGCGAGAAGAAGGTAAAGCCTTTGACATTCAGGCTATGTTTTCTGGCATGTCTATTGCAAGTGATAAAGATAATGCTAATAACGGGATGCAATTGCTGGATTTCCGCCACTCATCCTACGACATAGAGCGGCAAGATCCTGCCGCCCTGATGTTTAACTTAAATAAATACAAGTAGTTGTAAATAACACAAATAGTATAGGACGTTAAAACATGGCCGACTTATTATCAACAGGTATCTCTGGAGTGCGCACTTATCAGCGTGCTTTAGCGACTGTGGGTAATAACATTGCCAACGTGGATACCGAAGGCTACAACCGCCAGCGCTTAGAAGTGGTAGAGAATTCCTCTTCTGGCGGTGGTTCCCTACATATTGGCAATGGCGCGCGTGCCATACGTGTGCAGCGTACTTACGATAATTTTGTAGTGGAAAGTTTAAGAACCAGCCAATCGCAATTGTCTAAACATGAAGCCACCTTGGGATACGTGACGCAGTTAGAAAATATTTTGGCCGACAAACGGCTGAGCTTGTCTACGTCTATGGATGGTTTTTTTGCGGCTGTGCAGGAAGTGAGTATTTCGCCTTCATCTGTGGCCGCTCGTCAAAATTTACTTAATGTAGCCGAGGCCACTGTGGCCCAGTTTGCTTCTATTGGTGGACAGCTCAAACGTGTGGAACAAGATTCTTACGTGGACATGAAGTCTCAAGTCGAGCAAATGACGCAATATGCTCAGCAATTATCCAGCATCAACGCCTCCTTAGGCCGCACCAATAGTTTGGATAAACAGCCCAACGAATTATTGGACCGCAGAGATTCACTTATTCAAGACATGTCTAAGGTGCTACGCATTAAAACCGTAGAAAAGCCCAACGGTGTAGTTGATATCCACATAGGCGATGTGGCGTCGGGGCAGTATTTGGTGCGTGGTAATGAAGCCAGTACATTGGGAGTGCAGCGCAGTACCAGTAACCCAGAACAATCCATGCTAGTGCTAGACCCCCATATGAGCCCGCAAACGGTTACCCAGCTTGTGGGAGGCAGTGTGGCCGGTATTAGTGATTTCAGGGATCACTCGTTAACCACGTTGCGCAATGAATTAGACACCTTAACTCAGGTGTTTGTGGGTGAAGTAAACGCTGTACATGCCTTGGGTATTAATGCACATGGCAACTTTGGTGGAGAACTGTTTTCTTTAGGTAATATCTATTCGGTGACGCCGGGCCTAAACCAAGGCACTGGTTTTGTTACGGTGAGTGCTGTACCAGATGCTAGTGTAGAGCGGCTTACTATGGAGCTCACGTATTCGGGTTCGACCAAGTTGTGGACCTTAACCGACACCAATGGTACCGCTAGTGTCGCTGGAACTACCGAGCTCTCTTTGGGTGGCATTAACGTTACTTTGGCGGGAGCGCCGAAAGACGGAGACACCTTTAGTTTAAAATCTAATAAGCGCCCAATTGATGCGTTAGAACTTGCGATTAAAGACCATTCTAACATTGCTGCTGGTGGTGCAGTATCTGTGGCTCGGGCTAGCTCTAATTCCAGCGCTACCAAGATAGTGCTCAATAGTTATGGCAAAACTACGCCAGCTTCGAGCGATACGAGTATGGATAGCTTGCTTAGAAATAATATTTCTGAAGTGGCCGCATCCACGGTGATCGCTAGTAATAACCAAGCCTTTGTGATCCCTGCTCACACCCAAAACGCACAATTTTATAGCGCCGCAGACAGTGGCTCCTCTAGTATTCAAATGCAGGTGTTTACCCGAGAAGGGAAACAAATTTTTGGCAGTGCGTTAAGCAGCACCGAACAAAATGAACTGTTCACTCTTGCCAATGGCTTTGCCAGCACGGTCGCCTACGACGTCACCTACAACAACCAGACAGGTAGTAGTGCCTATATGGATGCGGACCTTACTTTAACCAGCCCAACAGCGGGTGACACTAGAGATTATTTTGCTATTAATGGCAGCATGAATGAAGACTTGTTGGTGTTTGTTACGGGCACGGGTAGCGCAGAAGTTAGTGGTCAATGGGGTGGCGTGGCCACCGTAGACAGCCGTGATCAATTACGCCAAAACTTAGATATTGTTTTTGCAGTAGACGCAACCAGCTACACCTTAGTCGACACAAGCACGCAAACTAATATAGCCAATGGCACTTACGTTGCAGGTGGTACCATTGAACACAACGGCTGGAATGTTTCTTTTAGTGGCGTGGTTCAGGCTAACGATCAATACGCCGTACGAGGTAATCGTTATTTAGCGGGAGACAACCGAAATTTGCTCAATATGATTGGGCTACAGAGCAATAAAGATATTTTTAGTGGCCGTGGCGACTTTACAGAAGTGTACACTGACGTGATTGGCAATTTGGGCAATACCGTTGTGCAGGCCGCGGTGAGCCGAGATGCCCAACAAATTATTGTAGATCAGGCGCAACAAAAACGTGACGAAACGTCGGCTGTAAGCCTGGACGAAGAAGCTGCCAATTTACTGAGATTTCAGCAGGCCTACCAAGCCTCTGCACAAGTGATAAGTACCGCTAATAAACTCTTCGACACCATTTTAGGGATACGTTAGCCATGCTACATGAGGAATACACATGCGTGTAACACAAGCCGGTTTTTATAACCAAGCCACCCAGCAAATGGGTAAGCAGCAAGCCAAGGTGTTTGAGACACAAGCGCAGCTGTCGTCTGGAAAAAAGATTTTACGGCCTTCCGATGATCCGGCATTAGCCTCGGCCATCAACAACCTAAAGTCTCAAATGGACATTAACCAGCGCTACCTGACTAACCTAGAACGCATGGATGACACCTTAAAAATGCAAGAAGCGTCGGTGAGTAGTTCCATAGACGTAGTGGCCCGTATTAAAGAATTAAGTGTACAAGCAGCCAACGATACGTACAGCGCGTCGGACCGTAAAATTTTGGCAATAGAAGTGAAAGAACTCATTAGTTCATTAGCCGATTTAGGCAACATGCGTGGTACAGATGGCGCGTATTTATTTTCTGGTTTTACCCAAGATCAAGCACCATTTTTGGAGTCTTCGTTGGGGGTGGTAACTTACACGGGTACCGCCGATTACCAACACGTAATGGTGGATGAAGGCCGTAGCATGCAATTAGGAATACCAGGTTCTGATGTGTATGGCAGTGTGCAACATAAAGATGCCACTACCGGTGAAGTTAGCAGCATCGACTTTTTTTCTACTTTGGGGAATATGTACCAGGCGTTAATAAACAATGACAAAACCGCCATTAGAGACAATTTGGACAAGGTGGGTAGCGTACACGAACACATTGTAGTGCAGCAGGCCAATATAGGTTCGCGCATGAAACGGGTAGAAACCTTAACCAATGCTATTGAAGACCGAGATTACACATACAAGACCCTGCAATCGAGCATGGAAGATTTGGACTACGTAGAGGCCGCATCACGGCTTAAGAATCAATCCCTTGCCTTACAAGCAGGACAACAAACATTTGCTCAATTGAGCGGATTAAGCTTATTTAAATATATCCGTTAAGCCTTACTAAAAGCTAAAACGGAAAACCGCCTCCATAACGAGAGGCAAAGAAAGGAGTAGTTATTATGGCTATGGTCATTAATTCAAATATCGCGTCATTGACGTCGCAGCGACACTTGTCGCAATCGCGCAATGACATGGAAGTGGCGATGGAGCGTATGTCCTCCGGCAGTCGCATTAACTCGTCTATGGATGATGCCGCAGGCCTTGCCATCGGTAATCGCATGACGTCGCAGATCGAGGGCTTAAACCAAGCCATTCGTAATGCCAACGACGGCATATCCTTAGCGCAAACTGCGGAAAGTGCCCTTGATGGGCACTCTGAAATTTTGCAGCGTATGCGTGTGTTAGCGGTGCAGGCGGCCAACGATACCTACTCTACATTGGACAGAAAAACCCTCAATAACGAGATTGTTCAGCTTAAAGAAGAGCTTAACCGCAGTGTGGCTCAAGCCACCTTTAATGGTCAAAAAATTCTCGATGGGTCAAATACTAGTTTTACCTTTCAGGTAGGCCACACAGCAAGCGACACGGTGACCATTACCTTAAGTAACATGGCTGGTAGTAAAATTGGCACTCAAACATGGGATGATAAAGCTTCTGTTACCGCGCCAACGACTGCAAATGAGGTTGCTGGTGTTACTGCTACGGGTACTATAGCTGGTGCTACAACAACTTCTTCAACAACTACCGGCGTGGTAGACGGCGCTAGAGCTGTAAAGACCCTT